>MCHG01000020.1_pt1 | contig 165696 bp, 164 predicted proteins | sample 787351 | NCBI WGS metagenome assembly MCHG01 (sample SAMN05430296, study PRJNA330682) | permafrost metagenome | biome: Cold desert; feature: permafrost; material: soil; isolation source: enrichment culture inoculated with soil incubated with H2/CO2 at 20 degrees... ... | reverse complement strand
TCGCTCGTTTCATTCCGTCCGTCCTTTCAAGGGCCGGACTCTAGCTCCGCGTGGAGGAAATTCTCAGGGGCACGTCAAGGGCGATATACCAGCCGGCCAGCACCAGCCAGATCACGTTCAACCCGACGCCCAGACAGCCGACACCCAGATCGGCCGGATTAGGCTCACGCCAGGCGATCTCGCGCCCGAACGGCCAGAAGGAATAGCTGGCGATCCGCCACGCTGAGAACGCCCACGGCAGCCCCACCACCGTCAGGGCCAGCAACAACCCGCCGACCAGCCAGGCCAGGCCCGAAACAAAGCCGCCCAGGACAAACCACAGCAGGTTCAGGATCAGTCGGATCAAGGTCGTCCCTCCACACGCAAACCTGCGCGACGTCCCTGATATGGCGAAAGGCCCCGCCTGTGACAGCGGGGCCCGGGTGAATTCGCGGTAAGGCGGCTTAGTGCTTCACGACCCAGCGCGCCTTGGCTTCGTCCTTCGTCAGGTTCAGATGGACGTGTTCATCGACGTGATCGACCCAGCTGACCGGGATCATGTGGTGCTTCAGGCCGGAGCCGAGATCCATCTTGGCCAGCTCGATCTGATCGCCCATCACATGGTCCACCCGGCCGACGTGCCCGCCGTCGGACCCCACGACTTCGAGATGTTCCTTGATCATCGAGGCGCTTACCATGGTTGTCTCCATTGCTGATTGCGGGAGATGGTGAAACGAGGCACGCCGCTTTCGGGTTCATCACAATGACCCTCCAGGGAGTTCACGATGTCGCTGATCATCCATCACGCCCCTCAATCCCGCTCCACCCGCCTGCTCTGGCTGTTGGAGGAATTGGGCGCTGACTATGACATCCACTACGTCGAGATCGAGCGACAGGGCGGCCAGGGTCACGCCGATCCGACCAACCCCCACCCGCTGAAGCAGGCCCCCTCGGTCAGCGTCGACGGTCAGTTGCTGATCGAGTCGGTGCTGATCTTCCTGTTCCTGACCGACCGCTTCCCCGCGGCGAAGATGGCGCCCGGCCCCGATGATCCGCGCCGGGCCGAGTACCTGTCGTGGCTGGGCCTCTACAACAATGTGCTGGAAAGCGTCCTGACCTCGGGCCCGCCCGACAGCTGGAACGACCTGAGGAAGGCCGGCTACGCGGCGCTGGATCAGCGCTGGCGCGCGGCCATCAAGGATGGAGGCTATATCCTGGGCGAGTTCTCGGCGCTCGACATCCTGTACGGCAGCCTGCTGCAGTGGTTCCGCGCCGCCATGCCGCCGGGCGAGCCCTATGACTCCTACGCTCAGCGCATCGGCGGTCGCCCGGCCCTCAAGCGCGCCTGGGCCAAGGACAGCCCCGAGGGCCACGTCTGATGGGCGAGATCGTCAACCTGAACAAGGCGCGCAAGGCCCGCGACAAGGCCGAGGCCAAACGCGCCGCCGACGCCAACCGCCTGACCTTCGGTCGCACCAAGGCGGAACGCCTGACCACGCAGAAAGAGCGCGACCGCGACGCCGCCCGCCTGGACGGCCACAAGCGGGACGAGCCGGAGCGCTAGGCCGCCGACCGCTTCGGCGCGCGGATCAGGAACAACTGCCCCGCCAGCACCAGCGCCAGCCCGACAAAGGCGATCAGGCCAAACGTCGCCCCCTCGAACAGCACCGACACCAGCATGGCGATCGGCGGCGTCAGGGCCGAAACATAGCTGGCCAGGGCGAACCCCCTCGCCCGGGCGATGGTGAAATAGAGGCCAAACGCGATCACCGAGCCGAACAGGGACAGGTACAGCAGGGAGATCACATAGGCCGGGCTCCACGCCACCGACCAAGACACCCCGGTCGCCAGGCCATAGAGCGCCAGCGCTCCCGTGCCGTAGGCCATGGCCCAGGCCGTGCCGGGCAAGACCTGCGCGCCCGCCTGCTGCCCTTTCCAGGCGAACCAGTTGCCGAAGGCGGAGGCCACGACGGCGATGACGGCGAAGGTCACGCCCTCGACCGCGTGCAGTCCCAGCCCTGCCCCCATGACCTCGCCGCCCGATAGGACCGCCACGCCGATCACGCCCATGCCCGCGCCCAGCCAGGCCGCCGGCGCCGCCTTCTGCTTCGAAGCCACGCGGAACAGTATCAGGTTGAGGAAGGCCAGGGCGGCGAAGATCACCGCCACCACGGCCGAGGCGATCTTCTCTTCCGCCGCATAGACAAAGGCGTAGCTGATCGCGAAGGCGAACAGCCCCTGCCCCATGGCCGCCAGATGCTGCGGCCGGGTCATGGACAGCTTGCCGCCGGTCGCCTTGACCACCAGGGCCAGCACCGCCGCCGCGATGGCGAAGCGCATCACCACCGACACCACGGCATCGACCGCGCCCAGCTGGAAGGTGATGGCGTACCAGGTCGTGCCCCAGATCAGGGCGCAGACGCCGATCCCCCCGATCGCCAGAGCGGCCGGAGACAGAGGGCTTTTAGCAGACTGGGTCACGGACGGGGCCTCAAGGCGACTCAACGGAAACGAAACCGGAACCTCCGTTATCACCGGTTTTCAAACGGCGCCGCCATGATCTTGCAGCCTTATGCCTTCATTGGGCGTTCTGCTAAGCTATCCCCCTCAAAGGACACCCCGTCATGCGCTTCCTTCCGCTGATCGCCCCGCTCGCCCTCGTGGTCGCCGCCTGCTCCAGCATGCCTGGCGACGAGGCCGCCTCGACCCAGGTCGAGGTCACCGCCGCCTATCGCGAGCGCATCATGCTGACGCCGGGCCACGTCCTGACCGTCAAGGTCGAGGACGTCAGCCTGATGGACGCCCCCGCCCGCGTCATGGCCGAAACCACTCAGCCGCTGGATGGCCGCGGCCCGCCCTACGCCGTCACCCTGTCGGTGCCGAACGCCCGGATTGACCCGCGCCACACCTATGCTGTTCGCGCCGAGATCCGCGACCCGGCCGGCGCCCTGCGCTTCACCACCGACACCCGCCATTCGGTCCTGACCAACGGCGCGCCGAACAAGGCCGACATCATGATGGTCGGCGTCCGCTAAACCGTGAGCAGCCTCGCCAAGCGTTCCGTCCTCCTGTCCGGCCACGCCACCTCGGTGGCGCTGGAGCCGGAGTTCTGGGCCGTGCTGGACGCCATCGGGGCTGAACTGAACCTCGGCCGCGCTGCCCTGTTGATCCGTATCGACGCCTGGCGCGGCCGTCGCCCCCTCGCCTCGGCCTGCCGCGTCCTGGCCCTGCAATGGGCCGGCGGCGACCACAGCTTTGCAGGAACCGAGACATGACCACCGACAGCCGCCTGATCCCCGCCGCCGTCATCGGCGGTCTGCTGGCCGTCGGCCTGATCGGCGCCGGCGCCCTGATCGGCCAGGGCGTGGTCAACGCCCGCGCCGGCGACCGGTCCGTCACCGTGCGCGGCCTGGCGGAAAAGGACGTGAAGGCCGACCTCGCCGTCCTGCCGATCCGTTTTACCGCCTCGGGCGATGTCCTCTCAGACGTTCAGGCCCGCATCGACGGCGACCTGACCATCGTGCGTCAGTTCCTCAAGGCTCAGGGCTATCCAGACGCCTCGGTCGATCTGGGCCAGCTCGGCGTCGCCGACACCCGCTCTCGCGAATACGCCAGCCAGACCGGCGGGCCCCGCTTCATTCTGACCCAGACCGTCATCGTGCGCACCAACGACGTGGATCGGGTCCAGACCACCACCCGCAATCTGAACGATCTGGTGCGTCAGGGCGTGGTGCTGCAGGACTTCCAGGGGCCGTCCTACATCTTCACCAAGCTCAACGACGTCCGCCCCGCCATGATCGCCGAAGCCACCGCCGCCGCCCGCACCGGCGCCGTCCAGTTCGCCAAGGATTCAGGCGCGCCTTTGGGGCCGATTAAGTCGGCCGGTCAGGGTTCTTTCGAAATCCTGCCCCGCGACGGTTTCGGCGACGAAGCCACCTCGCTGAACAAGAAAGTGCGGGTCGTCACCACCATCAGCTACCGGCTGAAATAGCCGCCAGACCCCGATGTCCCGACAAGCAAAAACCCGCCGACCCTTGCGGGCACGGCGGGCTTCACGGCGTCAGCCCTGCGGCTCAGCCGCAGGCGTGGTCACGGTCGGCGGTTCGGCCGGGCGCGGCACATCCGGCAGACGCGGCGTATCCGGCAGTTTGGGCGCAGGAACATTGATGTCCAGATTGACCTCCGGCGCCTCCGGCACGGCGGGAGCACGCCCGCCGGAATAGAGGAACCAGCCGATCACGGCGACGGCGACGATCAGCCCCCCGACGACGAAGGCCAGCATGCCGCCGCCTCCCTTTCGTTCCGGTGCGGCGGTGTTGATCGTCGTCTGATGCACGACGCGTTCAGGCGGCGGTATATTAGGATCCGTCATTCAGCATCTCCTCACTGACTGCTCGGTACGGCCGGAGCCGACACCTCGGGCAGCTTCACGTCCACGTCGATGTTCTTGGTCTCCGGCGCCACGCCTCGGCCGAACAGAAACCAGGCCAGCACCGCCACCACGACCACCAGGCCGCCGACGATGAACGCCAGTCCGGCGTTTCCGCCTCCGCTTGAACTCTCGGCCATTGGCTTTCCCTTCCATTGCTTCCCTTGAGGTCGTGAGAACGAGGGTCAGGCTTGGCGGTTCCCGTCGGCCATTTTCAATCGGGGCCTGACTTTGGCCTCTGTGCTGCTTATGTTCTCCTCCGAATCCGCCCTGCGTGAGCCGCTTATCCTGTGACCGACCTGCCCTCTCCCCGCATTTCCGACCTCGCGCGCGGCCAGTCGCCGCAAGGCGCGGCCGACTACCTGTCCGGTCTGAACCCCGAACAGAGGCTGGCGGTCGAAACGACCGAGGGGCCGGTTCTGGTCCTCGCCGGCGCCGGCACCGGCAAGACCCGCGTCCTGACCACCCGTCTGGCGCATATCCTGGCGACGGGTCGGGCCAAGCCCTGGGAACTGCTGGTCGTCACCTTCACCAACAAGGCCGCGCGCGAGATGCGCGAGCGGATCACCCACCTGATCGGCCCCTCGGCCGAGGGCCTGCGCTGGCTCGGCACCTTCCACTCGGTCGCGGCCCAGATCCTGCGCCGTCACGCCGAACTGGTGGGGCTGAAGTCCAGCTTCACCATCCTGGACACCGACGATCAGGAACGGCTGCTGAAACAGCTGCTCGAAGCCGCCAACATCGACACCAAGAAGCACACGCCCAAGTCGCTGGCCCACCTGATCGACCACTGGAAGAACCGCGGCTGGACGCCCGAGAAGCTGCCGCCGGGCGAGGACTTCGCCAACGGCAAGGGCCACGCCCTCTACGCCGCCTATCAGAAGCGGCTGGCCACGCTGAACGCCTGCGATTTCGGCGACCTCCTGCTGCACAACCTCACCATTCTTTCGCAACACGCTGATCTTGCGGCGGAATATCGCAATCGCTTCCGCTACATCCTAGTGGACGAGTATCAGGACACCAACGTCGCCCAGTATCTGTGGCTGCGTCTCCTGACCTCCTCGACCGGCAACGTCTGCTGCGTCGGCGACGACGATCAGTCGATCTACGGCTGGCGCGGGGCCGAGGTGGACAACATCCTGCGCTTCGAACGCGACTTCCCCGGCGCCAAGATCGTCAAGCTGGAGCGCAACTACCGCTCGACCAAGCATATCCTCGGCGCCGCCTCGGCCCTGATCGCCACCAATCAGGATCGTCTGGGCAAGACCCTGTGGACCGAGGACGACAGCGGCGACAAGGTGCGCGTGCGCGGCGTCTGGGACGGCGAGGCCGAGGCCCGCCTGATCGCCGACGAGATCGAGACCGCCCGCAAGCAGGGCATGAAGTACAAGGACATGGCCGTCCTGGTCCGCGCCTCCTTCCAGATGCGGGCGTTCGAAGAGCGCTTCCTGATGCTGGCCATCCCCTATCAGGTCATCGGCGGCCCCCGCTTCTTCGAGCGCGCCGAGATCCGCGACGCCCACGCCTATCTGCGCCTGATCCAGTCCGAGGACGACGATCTGGCCTTCGAGCGCATCGTCAACGTGCCCAAGCGCGGCATCGGCGAGACCAGCGTCCAGAAGATCCTGCACATCGCCCGTGAAAACGGCGTCTCGGCCATGCAGGCGGTCCGCCACCTGCTGACCACGGACGAGCTTCAGGCCCGCACCCGCACGCCCCTGGCCAACTTCGTGCGCGACCTCGACCGCTGGCGCCTGCTGGCCGCTGACATGCCGCACTGGGAGGTGACCGAGACCCTGCTGGACGAGAGCGGCTACACCGCCATGCAGAAGGCCGACCGCACCAGCGGCCAGACGCGTCTGGACAACCTCAAGGAACTGACCCAGGCCATGCAGGCGTTCGAGACGCTGCAGGCCTATCTGGAGCACGTCTCCCTGGTCATGGACCTGGAACGTAACGCCGGTCAGGATTCCGAGACGGGTTCGGTGCAGATCATGACCCTGCACGGCGCCAAGGGGCTGGAGTTCCCGCTGGTCTTCCTGCCGGGCTGGGAGGAAGGCGTCTTCCCCAGCCAGCGCAGCATCGACGAGAAGGGCGTGAAGGGCCTGGAGGAGGAACGCCGCCTCGCCTACGTCGGCGTCACCCGCGCCAAGCGCGACGCTCGCATCAGCTTCGCCGCCAACCGACTGGTCTATGGTCGCTGGACCTCGCAACTGCCCAGCCGCTTCGTCGACGAACTGCCCCTCGCCCACGTCGAGCCCCAGTCGGACACCGGCTACTACGGCGCCTCGACCGGCATGAAGGAGGCCAAGAGCCGCTGGGACGACGCCCCTTCCTTCGGCAGCGGTTACTCCAGCCCCGGCTGGAAACGCGCCCAGAGCTTCACCTCAGGCCAGCCGGCGCGTTCCGCCTCTACGCCCGCCCGCAAGGCCATCATCGAAGGCGACGGCCGCTTGATCGCCACCGCCGTCCCCAAGGCCGGCAGCGACTGGTCCCGCGGCGACCGCGTCTTCCACCAGAAGTTCGGCTATGGCGCCGTCCGCGCGGTCGAGGGCAACAAGCTGGTCGTCGCCTTTGAAAAGGCCGGCGAGAAGAAGGTTATCGACAGCTTCGTGGAAAAGGTGGTCGCCTAGACCCTGCGCTTGCTTGCTACCCCTTCTGACCCCGGTCTGGACCAGAACGGCGGTCGTGGGCGACGGCGGACACGAAGGCCAGATCGAAGAACAGCCCCACCAAGCCGAACCTCGCGTGTTCTCCGGGGCGGCGAACGCGCATCAAACTGTTCATGATCCACTCATTTTTAACCCCGCACCCCGAGCGTGCCGCTGTGCGCGTCTTTCGTACAGAGCTTGAAGCGATCCGATCCGGCCCGCCTCTGTGGGAGCAGGTCGCGGCCGGATTCATCATCTGCATGCTGACCGGCGCCCTGATCGGTCCGGTTCTGGCGCCCGACCAATCGGAAACGCCAATCCTCCGCCTCTTTTGGCTGCCCGCCTACGCCCTGACGGCGGGCCTGCTCCTGCTACGCTTCGAAACCGTCGTCAAAGCCTGGCCCGCCTGGCTGGCCCTAGGCTCCCTCGTTGTACTGGCCTTTGCCTCCACCCAATGGTCAATTGACGCCGCGACGACGCAGCGGCGGGTCGTCGCCATGACCATAAACGGCTCATTCGCCATCTATCTGGGCTCGCGTTTTCACGACATCCACCTGCCACGACTGCTGGCCTGTTGCGCCCTGATCATGGGGATCCTCAGCGTCTTCATCGTTTTCGCCGTGCCTTCAATCGGCGTCCATAGCGACGTCAACGCCGGCATGTGGCGCGGCATCTGGTACGAGAAGAACCAGATGGGCATAGCCATGGCAGCTGGAGCGACCGCCGCCGCCGCCTGGATCGCCGCCAAAGACCGACTGAGCATCACGCCTATCGCCACCATCCTCCTGTGCCTCTGCCTGGTTCTGGCGACGCAATCCAAGACATCCCTGCTCTGCGCCTTGATCGGCATCAGCATCGTCGTCGCCCTGTCGGTCCTGAAAAGGGCGGGCCCCGCCCTTATCATCGTAGCCATATGGCTCGGCGTGATCTGCCTGGCTTTCGGCTGGTGGCTGTGGAGCACAGAATCCGGGGAAATTCTCCAGGCTCTAGGCAAGGACCCAACCCTCACCGGGCGCACCGCGATCTGGGACGCCCTGTTCCGCAAGATCGATGAGCGCCCCTGGACCGGCTATGGCTACAACGCCTTCTGGGGCAAGGGGTCTGAACCCGCCGCCTGGATACGTCATCAGACGGGCTGGTCCGTGCCTTCGGCCCACAACGGCTGGATTGACCTTCTGGCGCAACTGGGGTGGCCGGGCGCCGTTCTGGTCGGAACGATCGTCGCGTCGTCGTATCTGCTGACCCTGATCCGCCTGCCCGCAGCAGGCCTGCGCGAAGGCTTCTGGGGCGTAGCCTACCTCACAGTCTATCTCCTGCTCACCCTGTCAGAGAGTGTTCTTCTCAGCGCCCAGAGCATGCCCTGGACCCTGTGTTTGGCGATCCTGGCGCGCGCTGTATATCCTGAGCCGAGACCGCAACGGGCAATGCTTGCGCCAAGCCGGCGCGCGGCCTACCAGACCGGCTCCCGAATCGCCTCAGACTGAACCGATGGCTGACCTGTTTTCTACGCTCGACGACGCTGAACCGACCCGCCCAGACGTGGCCGGGCAAGCCCCTGCTTCGCCTCAGCCTGTCCCTGCGCCGATTCCGACCGCGTCTGCGCCCGTCGCGCATGAGCCCAAGGTCGAGCTGGCGACCCACGCCAGCACGGCGACGGCCGCCGCCACCGGGTATTCCGCCTCCTCGATCGAAGTGCTGGAGGGGCTGGAGCCCGTCCGCAAACGCCCCGGCATGTATATCGGCGGCACCGACGAACGCGCCCTGCACCACCTCTTCGCCGAAGTCCTCGACAACGCGATGGACGAAGCCGTGGCCCGCCACGCCAAGCTGATCACCGTTGATCTGGACGCCGACGGCTTCCTGTCGGTTCGCGACGACGGCCGCGGCATCCCGGTCGATCCCCACCCCAAGCACCCCGGCAAGTCGGCCCTGGAAGTCGTCATGACCGTGCTGCACTCGGGCGGCAAGTTCTCGGGCAAGGCCTATGAGACCTCGGGCGGCTTGCACGGCGTCGGCGTCTCGGTCGTCAACGCCCTGTCGGACCAGTTGGACGTCACCGTCTGGCGCGACGGCTTCGAATGGCGCCAGTCCTTCAGCCGCGGCCTGGTCCAGGCCCCCATCCAGCAGGTCGGCCCCTCCAAGAAGAAGGGCACGCGTATCCGCTTCCATCCGGATGAGCAGATCTTCGGCGTCGGCGCGGCCTTCAAGCCCGCCCGCCTCTACCGTATGGCCCGCGCCAAGGCCTATCTGTTCCGCGGCGTCGAAATCAAATGGACCTGCGCGCCGGAACGCATCACCGACGCCACCCCGGCCGAGGCCACCCTGCACTTCCCCGGCGGTCTGGCCGACGCCCTGGCCGAACGCGTGGGCGAGCTGGAAACCGTCACCCCCGTCTTCGCTGGCCGCGCCGAGCGCAAGGGCGAGGCGGGCGCGCTGGAATGGGCCGTCACCTGGTCGCCCATCGGCTTCGGCGACGCCGACAGCTTCATCGCCTCCTACTGCAACACCGTCTCGACCCCCGACGGCGGCACGCACGAGGCCGGCTTCCGTTCGGCCCTGGTCAAGGGCCTGAAGGCCTATGGCGAGCTGACCAACGAGAAGCGCGCCGCCCAGATCACCGCCGAGGACGTGATCGCCAACGCCGGCGCCATGATTTCGGTCTTCATCCGCAACCCCGAATTCCAGGGCCAGACCAAGGACCGCCTGTCCTCGCCCGAGGGCCAGCGTCTGACCGAACAGCTGCTGCGCGACCCCTTCGACCACTGGCTGACCGAAAGCCCGAAGCAGGCCAACGCCCTGCTCGGCTTCGTCATCGACCGCGCCGAGGACCGCCTGCGCCGCCGCAAGGACAAGGAAGTCCAGCGCGCCGCCGCCACCCGCAAGCTGCGCCTGCCGGGCAAGCTGTCGGACTGCTCGCGTCAATCGGCGCAAGGCACCGAACTGTTTATCGTCGAAGGCGACTCGGCCGGCGGCTCTGCCAAACAGGCGCGCGACCGCACCACCCAGGCCATCCTGCCCCTGCGCGGCAAGATCCTGAACATCGCTTCGGCCACGGCGGACAAGCTGCGTCAGAATATCGAACTGTCGGACCTGGCCCTGGCCCTGGGCGTCCAGCCCGGCAGCCGCTTCAACATCGAAGACCTGCGCTACGAGCGTATCGTCATCATGACCGACGCCGACGTCGACGGCGCCCACATTGCGGCCCTGCTGATCACCTTCTTCTATCGCGCCATGCCCGAGACGATCCGCCAGGGTCGCCTCTTCATGGCCCTGCCGCCGCTCTATCGCATTTCGGCCGGCCCCCTGTCGGAATACGCCCGCGACGACGCCCACCGCGACGAGCTGCTGGCCACCGTCTTCAAGGGCAAGAAGGTCGAGATCGGCCGCTTCAAGGGCCTGGGCGAGATGATGGCCTCGCAACTGAAAGAGACCACCATGGACCCGAAGAAGCGGACCCTGGCGCGCGTCTCCCTGCCCGACAGCGAGGAAGAGATCGAGGACCTGGTCGAACGCCTGATGGGCCGCAAGGCCGAGGCCCGCTACCAGTTCATCCAGGAAAACGCCCGCTTCGCCGTGGCGGACCTGGACGTTTAAGGCCAAACCATAACCCGCTCATCCCCGCGGAAGCGGGAACCCAGTAAGTGCCTCAAGCGCTACGTCCCGAACAGCGCCCCTCTGATTTCCGCGCAGCGTTTTTGGCCAAAGCACTAGGTCCCGGCCTCCGCGGGGATGAGCGGGTAGAGATAGTTCAGCCCTTCAGCAGCCGATCCCGCGCCGCATTGACGCGCGCGGCCAGCCCTTCTGTCCCGCCCTGGTCGGGATGCGCTCGCGCCATCAGACGACGCCAGGCGGCCTGCACCGCCTCGGGCGTCGCGTCGGCGGTCACCCCCAGAATGGCCCGCGCCTCGGCTTCCGTCAGACGTTCAGCAACGGACGCACGCGGCGGCACGGTCCGAACCCGCGACTGCACCGCCAGCCACAGCCCTGCCCCCGCCAGCCCTATCGCCGCCAGCCACACGCCGCGCGACGCAGCCAGAACCGCCCCCGCGAACAGGGCCGTGCTGAGGATGGTCGCGGAAATGCGCCAGTGGCCGCGCCGCGCGCGCTCTGTCTGCCGCCCCAGACGGGCCAGCGCCCACACCGCCACGGCGGCCAGCGCCAGCCAGATCAGGCCCATGCGACGATCAGGCCGCCGCCGCGTCCAGCGGCGCCAACGAACCGCCTTGCGCGTCGTCCAGACCCAGGGACTGCATCAGATTGCGCAGTTCCTGACGCGCCGCCACGTGGGCCAGGGACACCGACACCGGACGGATATCGTTCGACAGGTCGGCCACGGTCAGGCCGAAGGGGAACAGCTCGCGATAGATGACCCGGTCGCGCAGACCCGGCCCGACGCGGAAGCCGACGCGCTTGGCCAACTTCAGCATCTTCTCTTCCAGACGACGACGGTTGCGCGCCTCGGCCACGGCCAGGCGATTGGTGACGACGACCCAGTCGATCGTCACCTGACGCCCCTCGGTGATGGCGCGGTGCTTGCGCGCCTCCCAGACGCTCTCGGAATAGATGGAGGGCTTTTTCAGATCCAGCGTCACCGGATCGACCTCGCCCAGCAGGTCGAAGTCGACGAAGCTGTCGTTCATCGGCGTGACGATCTGGTCGGCGCGGCCGTGCGCGGCGCGCGACAGGGCCGTGTCGCCCCCGGGCGTGTCGATCAGGATGATGTCCGCCACGCCTTGCGCCTCGGCATAGGCGGCGTCGAAACGCGCCAGCTGCTCGGCTTCGTCGGCCTTGGCCAGGGCCTTGCCGTCTCCCATGTCCGGCACGATCGGCATGGGCAGAGGCTGTTCGTTGGCCGCCGTCCACGCCCCACGGTTGGAGAAGAACCGCTCCATCGACCGCTGACGCAGGTCCAGGTCGATGATGGCGACCTTCTTGCCCGCGTGCAGCAGGCCGGTGACGATGTGAATGGCCAGGGTGGACTTGCCCGCCCCGCCCTTTTCATTGCCGATGACGATGACCTGAGGCTGCGCCATGATGAGTCCCGATGTTTCGACGGGCGCGACTCAATCGTTCGCTCCCCGTCCAAGACGCCCTAGATCGGGCCAAGGACGCCAGTCGTCAACGAAACCTTAAGCCGCGCCTGTGGACGACGTCGCCTCTGCGGCCCGAACGCACCAGGGATCGGACGCCGCCGCACGCTCGCACAGCGCCTTGGCCTGGGCCGATCCGGCCCGAACCTTCAGACGAACCAGACGCCGACCTTGAACCTCGACCGGCTCGAATACCGGCTTCAGGCCATGGCTCCCCTGCCCCAGACGCTCCCACGCCGCCTGAGCCGAGGCCTGGCTGGCGTAGGCGCCGAGCTGGATCAGCACGGCGTTCGAAGGCGAGGCGACCGCCTGCGGCCGCGCGGGCTTGGCGGCGGCTTGCTGTGCGGCCTGCACCTCCGGCGGCGCTTCAGGATCAATGAACACAGACGGCAGGGCGGGCAACACAGCCGCCGCCTTGCTCGTCAGCCCGTCGCGGGCGTCCCATAGCTGATGCGGCGTCAAAAGCTCGACCTTCAGCGGACGCAGCCCCGCCTCTTCGGCGTTACGCGGTCCCGACGGTTCACGCCGAGCCTCGCCGTCGCGAGTCGACAGCGGAATGGCCGCGATGTTCTTGGCCACGCCTTCGAAGCGATGAGGATCGGCCTCCGCCATGCCGCAGCCGGCCAGCAGCACCGCGAGGGCGCCGACCGATCCGAGCCGCAGGATGACGGAAGCGTTCATGCCACCATGCTGAACGCAGTCTTTTGAGACAGGGTTGAGGAACAGGCTTAACGCGCGTTAAGCCCTCGCCTTCAGCCGATGGCGCCGACGCAGCCTTCAACATCGCCCGGCGCCACGTCGGCGTCGGTCAGAGCCAGGGTCCAGCCGTGGTTGGTGTTCAGGCCCCAGCGCCGCGCGCCCGAGCCGTCGCCGGCGTCGCCGCCGACCGTCACCACCACGCGGCGGCCCATCGGCAGGGCCGGCGGATCGATCTTGCCCACGGCCAGCGAGGTCGGGGTGTCGCCGCCGTAGCCGTCGAAGACGCTCAGCATCGACCATTCGCGACGCAGGCCCATCCACCAGGCGTCGTCGGTGTTGATCGACAGGACGGCCACGCCATGGCCTTCAGCCGCATGGGCCAAGGCGGCCTGCGGATCGCGGACCAGTTTGATGTCGGCGGCGGCGCCGAAGCGCAGACGGGCGCCGTCCACGGCCTTGGCCGGGTCGATGGGGGCCCATACGTGGACCTGCAACCGGCCCTGGCGGGCCAGGCCCCAGCCGACGATCTCGCGCCACAGGTGCTCGACCGCCTCGCGGTTCTCGGGTTCGCACTGCTTCAGGACGCGAGCCTGAACGGCCTGCTCGCGGTCGGGACGCAGCTTGGTGTGCGGGCCGGTCGGCGCGTCCTTGGCCTTGCCCACCTGGGCGGCGACGGCGAGACGGCGCTCGAACAGCTCAAGAATCTGGTCGTCCAGGCTGTCGATCTCGGCGCGCAGCGCGGCCAGCGCCTTCTGCTCGGGGCTCAGCTCGGCGGATTCAGCGGGCCAGACTTGCTGGATATTGGAATTGGGCATGTGATCAGGCTTTCGGCATGGAATTTCGATGAGGAGATCGCGTCCGCCGAACATCAGGCAGGAACGCGTGCAGAGGCCGCTCGGGTTAAGCGGTCGCCAGCGAGACTGTCAGGGTTGGTTAGAAGCCCGACGCCTCAGCCGGCGTATCGAAAGCCGTAATAGCCGTAGCCAAAATAAAAGCCGGCCACCGCGCGCGTGGTGGTTTCAAGGGTCAGTTGTGCGCGCAGCGAGGACATGAATCCGGTCCGGTTTCAGGATCAGGGTCGATCCGATCTCTTCTTAAGCGCGCAAACTCTGTGCGCGGTCAAGCCCCAGGTGCACTGAGGAGGACAAATCGCGTCCGATTGTCGCTGAAATCCTGCAAATCGTTGCGCAGAACCGCCAGGCCATAAACCTCGGCGGCACGCGCCGGGGCCACGGCGGCGCGGGTCAGATCGCCGGCTTCGGCCACCGCGGCGGCAGCCCCGCCCGTGTCGAAGACCTCGACCGAGGCGATCTTCAGCTCGCCCAGAGCCTTCGAGCATTGTTGCAAGGCGACCGGATGGCTCTCCGCCGTCCGGATGTCCGACAGCCGCGCCTCGGGCAAACCGAGCAAGGCCAGCCGGATCGGCCGCCAGGCCTCGCTGACTACGACCAGCCCCGCCTCGCGCACCAGGGTGGCGGCGGGCTCGACCACGCCCACTGTCGAGTTCTCGACCGGGATCAGGGCGAACTGGCACTGCCCGGACAGCAGGGCGTCAATCGCCCCCTGGAAGGTCTCGAACCCGACCGCCTCGTCCCACGGGCGCAGGTCGAGGCAGGCTTCATGGCTGAAGGCGCCGGGCGCGCCCTGATAGGCGACGCAGCCCGAGCCTTCGTTTTCAACTGCCGAGGTCACGCGGCCTCGGCGCGGGCCTGACGCCCGGCCTTGAGGCGCTCGGCGACCAGGAAGGCCAGCTCCAGCGCCTGATCCGCATTCAGACGCGGATCGCAGTGGGTGTGATAGCGGCTCGACAGATCGTCCTCGGTCACCGCCTGGGCGCCGCCCAGGCATTCGGTGACGTTCTGACCGGTCATTTCCAGGTGAACGCCGCCGGGGTGGACGCCCTCGGCCTCCGCCACGTCGATGAAGGTACGGACCTCGCCCATGACGCGGTCGAACGGCCGGGTCTTGTAGCCGTTGGCGGCCTTCAGCGTATTGCCGTGCATCGGGTCGATCGACCAGATGACGCGCTTACCCTCGGCCTTCACCGCCCGCATCAGGGCGGGCAGTCGATCGCCGACCTTGTCGTGACCGAAGCGGCCGATGAGGGTCAGCCGGCCGGGGATGTTGTTCGGGTTCAGGGCGTCGATCAGCGGCAGGATATCCTCCGCCGTCATGGTCGGCCCGCACTTCACGCCGATGGGGTTCGAGATCCCGCGCATGAACTCGATGTGCGCCCCGTCCAGCTGACGGGTGCGCTCGCCGATCCACAGCATGTGGGCCGAGGTGTCGAACCATTCGCCCGACGAACCTTCCAGGCGCGTCAGGGCGCTCTCGACGTTCAGCAGCAGGGCTTCGTGGCTGGTGAAGACCTCGACGCGCGACAGGTCGGGATGGGTCTCGGGCGTGACGCCGACCGCCTCCATGAAGGCCAGGGCCTCGGTGATCTTGTCGGCCAGCTCGCGATAGGCCGCGCCCGCGCCATTGTCGGCGAAGCCCAGGGTCCAGCGGTGGATGTTGTACAGGTCGGCATAGCCGCCGCCCGCAAAGGCGCGCAGCAGGTTCAGCGTCGAGGCCGACTGATTGTAGGCCTTCAGCAGGCGCTGCGGATCGGGCACACGCTCTTCGGGCGTGAAGCCCATGCCGTTGATGATGTCGCCGCGATAGGACGGCAGCTCGACCCCGCCGATTTCCTCCAGCGGCGACGAGCGCGGCTTGGCGAACTGACCGGCGATGCGGCCGACCTTCACCACCGGCTTGCGCCCGGCGAAGGTCAGGACCACCGCCATCTGCAAGATCAGACGGAAGGTGTCGCGGATGTTGTCGGTCGAGAACTCCTTGAAGCTCTCGGCGCAGTCGCCGCCCTGAAGCAGGAAGGCGTTGCCCGCCTCCACCTGCGCGAGGTGCTGGGTCAGTTTGCGGGCTTCGCCGGCAAACACCAGGGGCGGCATGGCCCGCAGCTCGTCTTCGACACGGGCCAGTTCGGCCATGTCAGGATAGTCCGTCGGCATATGCACGACGGGCTTGTTTCTCCAGGATTCAGGGGTCCAGCGCTTACTCATGCCGCCTAGATAGCCCTACAGGCGTTCCGGAACAACAAATGTTGCGCCGCAGCGACCTTTTCAGAGCGGCGACCAGGCCTCGTCGGCGAGCAAGGGCGCAAACAGGGCGTCCAGCGTCGCATCACTGACGCCCGCCAGGTCGGCGGGCGACCACTTCGGCGCATTGTCCTTGTCGACGATGACGGCGCGCACGCCTTCCTGGAAGTCATGGGTCTGCACGACCCGACCGCCCAGGGCATATTCCATCGCCATGTTCTCGGCGAAGGACGCCAGCGTCGCCCCGGTGCGGATCTGGCGCAGCGACACCTTCAGCGACTGCGGCGACTTGGTCTTCAGCGTCTCCAGCTGCTTCAGCGCCCAGTCCGAGCCGTCTGCCTCCAGCGCGGCGAATATCTCCTCGACCGTGTCAAAGACGAACAGCCGGTCGATGGCCTCGCGATGCGCGTCCAGCGGCGCCGGACCTGCCTCGCCCGAAACGCGGTCGGCCACGGCCTTGGGATCAGACGGATTGGCGAGAAGTTCATCCTTCAAAGCCGCCGTCGCGCCGCTCTCGACGAAATGCGTGTGGATGCCCAGTGCCACCGTATCCGCCGCCTTCAGCCGCGCCCCCGTCAGCGCCAGCCAGACCCCCGTTTGCCCCGGCAGGCGCGGCAGGAACCAGCCCCCGCCCACATCAGGGAACAGGCCGATGCCCGTTTCCGGCATGGCGTAGGTGGTGCGCTCGGTGGCGATGCGGACATCCGCCGGCTCGCTGATGCCCACGCCGCCACCCATGACGATGCCGTCGACGATGGCCGAGATCGGCTTGGGGTATTCGAACATCAGATGGTTCAGCTGATACTCGGTCTTGAAGAAGGCCCTGGCTTCCGACGCATCCCCTGCCCCGCTCTCGGCGATCATGCGGATGTCGCCCCCGGCGCAGAAGCCGCGCTCGCCTGCATGGTCGACCAGCACCGAGCGTACGGCGTCGTCGCCGCGCCAAGCCAGCAGCGCCGCGATCATCGCCTCGCACATGCCCCGGTTCAGCGCATGGATCGCCTTGGGCCGGTTCAGGGTGATGCGACCGACGCCGTTCTCGACGCGGGTGATAACTTCAGCTTCGCTCATTTCCATACCCCACCAGTCGCTGACAGCGCCTGAGCATATTCAGATTTCTAATGTTCGTTCGGCCAAGGAAGCTTTTTGCAGCCTCCGCTCGGCACGGGATCCATGCACAACCAAACCGCGAAGGTCACAGTGTCACCCGGCTGCATCTGATCTCCACGCGTTCGAGCATCCCGCAAGCTTCTCAGAACATTGCGCCCAAAACGACCGTCCGTCGGAAGCTGCCTCTCCAGGCGGCAGGAAGAGAGGCGATTCCGCTCCGCCGCCACGCAGGTGACTTCCGCTTGCATAACTCCGTGTGCGCCCTGCGGAGCTTCAGGCAAGGGCATCTTGGACCAAGACACCGTGTCCCAGTGTCGTGGGGCGGGTTGCTGGGCTGCCTCCTGATGAGAGAACATCACAGTCGCCGCCAGTAGGGCAATCAACATACCACCGCTTCCGTTTTAGGCTCTCGCCAGCTCCCGCGCGATGATCACGCGCATGATCTCGTTGGTGCCTTCAAGAATGCGGTGGACCCGCAGATCGCGCACGATCCGCTCCAGCGGATAGTCCTTCAGATAGCCGTAGCCGCCGTGGATCTGCAGCGCCTCGTCGGCGATCTGGAAGCAGGCGTCAGTGGCCAGGCGCTTGGCCATGGCGCACCACTTGGTCTTTTCCGGGTGGTCGTTATCGATGGCCCAGGCCCCGCGCAGCACCATCAGGCGCGCCGCCTCCAGGTCCGTCGCCATGTCGGCCAGACGGAACTGCAGCGCCTGGAACTGGCCGATGGCCTGCCCGAACTGCTTGCGCGTGGCGACGTAGTCCTGCGCCGTCTCCAGCGCCAGCCGCGCCCCGCCCAGCGAGCAGGCGGCGATGTTCAGACGTCCGCCGTCCAGGCCGGCCATGGCGTATTTGAAGCCCGCGCCCTCTTCACCCAGCAGGTTGGCGACCGGGATGCGGCAATCGTCGAAGCTGACGATGGCGGTCGGCTGGGCGTTCCAGCCCATCTTCTTTTCCTGCGCCCCAAACGACAGGCCGGGCGTCCCCGCCTCGACCACCACGGCGCTGATTCCCTTGGCCCCTTCGCCGCCCGTGCGGACCATGACGACATAGACGTCCGACGTCCCCGCGCCCGAAATGAAGGCCTTGGACCCATTCAGGACGAAATGATCGCCGTCACGCACCGCCGTGGTCCGCAGCGCCGCCGCGTCAGAGCCCGAACCCGGCTCGGTCAGGCAGTAGCTGGCGATCTTGTCCATCGTCACCAGCGACGGCACGAAGCGCGAGCGCAGGTCGTCAGACCCGAACTTGTCGATCATCCACGTCGCCATGTTGTGGATCGAGATAAAGGCCGCCGTCGCCACGTCCCCGCGCGACAGCTCCTCGAATATCACCGCCGCCTCGACCCGGCCCAGGGCCATGCCGCCGTGTTCTTCGCCGGTATAGATGCCGCAAAAGCCCATCTCTGCCGCCGATTTCATCACATCGACCGGGAAATGCTTGTCCTCGTCCCACCGGGCCGAATGCGGCGCCAACTCGGCGTCGGCGAAGGCCCGCGCCGCGTCCTGAATCGCGCGCTGGTCGTCGTTGAGGGCGAAGTCCATGATCTATGCTCCCGACTCTGGCCCTCTGACGGGGCGTTCATGCTGCTTCTATCCAAGCGCTTGGGATACGTCACCCCGCCAGCGCCATGCGCCGCATCTTGTGTCCGCCAATGACGCAGGCACGCGCTAGTCTCTGCCTCTGGACGCCGCGATTTCAGACTCATTAGACGAATTGGACTCTGTTTTTTCCCGACCGGGGTCCGATATGCGACCTCCAAGGCCGTTTCCCTGCCTCGTCTACCGGACTATGAGCCCTGCATGACCATGCCGTTCCAGCCCGCCGCCTTCCCCTACGCCCGCCCGCGTCGCCTGCGCTCGCAGCCCTGGGTGCGCCGTCTGGTCGCCGAGACGACCCTGACGCCAGCCGACCTCATCTGGCCGATCATAGTCCACGACGGGGCCGAAGATCGCGTGCCGGTCGCCTCCATGCCCGGCGTCTTCCGCCTGTCGCCGAAAGAAGCCGCCAAGGCCGCCGTCGAGGCGCGCGACCTGGGCATCCCCATGATCGCCCTCTTCCCGAACGTGGACGGCGCCATCAAGGACAGCGTCGGTACGGCCGCCAGCGACCCCGACGGTCTGATCCCCGACTGCATCAAGGCCATCAAGGACGCCGCGCCCGAGATCGGCGTCATGACCGACGTGGCGCTCGACTGCTACACTGACCACGGTCACGACGGCGTCATGGAGAACGGCCGCATCCTTAACGACGTCAGCATCGAACGTCTGGTGGAACAGGCCTTCATCCACGCCCACGCCGGCGCCGACGCCGTGGCGCCGTCCGACATGATGGACGGCCGGGTCCAGGCCATCCGCGAGGCGCTGGAAGCCAACAGCCTGCCGGACACCCTGATCATCAGCTACGCCGCCAAGTACGCCTCGGCCTTCTACGGCCCCTATCGCGACGCCGTGGGCTCGTCCAAGTCCCTGACCGGCGACAAGAAGACCTATCAGATGGACTACGCCAACGCCGACGAGGCCCTGCGCGAGGTGGCGATGGACATTTCCGAAGGCGCCGACGCCCTGATCGTCAAGCCGGGCCTGCCCTATCTCGACATCGTCCGCCTGGTCTCGGACACCTTCAAGATCCCGACCTTCGCCTATCAGGTGTCCGGCGAGTACGCGATGATGCAGGCCTCCATCGCCAACGGCTGGCTGGAGGAAGACCGCGCCATCCTGGAAACCCTGCACGCCTTCAAGCGCGCCGGCGCCTCAGGCGTCCTCAGCTACTTCGCCCCCAAGGCAGCAAGGCTTCTGGGGGCGTAGGGCCCACCTGTTCCGCTCATCCCGGCGAAGGCCGGGATCCAGATTATATGGCGCAAGCTCAGAACACGCGGGCGCTGCACCGGCTCTTCAAACTGCCGATGTCGCGTCTGCATCTGGATCCCGGCCTTCGCCGGGATGAGCGAAATATTCAGAAGGCGCGGAAAGTTAGGCCTCACGCCGTCGGATCGACCGCCCGTCCGTACTTGCCCCGGAAATAGGTCAGGGCGTCGCCGGGATGGGTCTCGAAGGCGGCGACCCGCCCGACGATGACCAGGTGGTCCCCCATGACGATGCGGTCGTGGGTCGCGCAGTCCAGCCGCGTCACGGCGTTGCGCAGACGCGGCGGCGCCGGGTCCCCAACTTCGAACTCGTCGTCCGACAGGGTGCAGACGCCCCAGGCGAAACGATCCGACATGGCCTGATCCTCGACCGGCAGCATGTGCACGGCGAAGCGCTCGGCTCCGGCGAAGGCGTCGTGGCGGTCCGACTTCACGTCCAGGCACCACAGCACCAGCGGCGGGTCCAGCGACACCGAGGTGAAGCTGTTCACTGTAATGCCCAGCGGCCCCTCGGCCGTATGGGCCGTCACCACGCAGACGCCGGTGGCGAAGCCGCCCAGCGCCTTGCGATAGGCCTTGGCGTCGAATTCGGAAGGAGATGGGGTCATGATCACAGGCCTGACCTAAGCCGTGGGTCGTCGCCGGGCAAGGCCGCCGCGCCCCGAACGAGCCTCCTAAGGGAAGACCGCCCCTTCGCGCTTTCCATGCTCTGTCAGGCGATCATATTCCCGGCTTGCCGCGGCCACGTCGTTTGAAACACGGTCCGCAGCCGCCTGCATGTCCTCGCAATTGGCTGCGGCGCGCATGGCCTTCTCCATCTCCTGCCGTCCGTGCAAGGCGATGCGGGCGTGGTTCATCTCGTGGGTCGCCAGGGCCTTGAAATAGCGCCCCCAGGCCTCTCGGTCCCTGCGCCCCAGCTTTTCAGGCTCCGTCAAGTCGGGGAGAATTACGGTGATGGCCACGCTGGTGACGGTCGTCTCCGGCAAGCATTGCTGGCCCCCACGCCGCTGCCATCGGCTTGAATACCGCCAGCGCGTCACGCCGTCGAAGCGCTCGCCGCCGTCGCTTTCGGCAGGCCGCGCCGCATTCATGGCCGTCCTGACGGCGCGCGATGTCCGCCCGCTCACCGGATAGGCGACCAGGACCACATCCGGCAGAGCCGACAGTTCCGGCGCCGCGCAATCGCAACTCCCCTTCCGAAGGGGCCGTCACGACGGCCACTTCGTCCGAAGCGACGACCAAGGTCGCGATCGTCAGAAACTCAAAAAACATCATTCCCCCACCCTGACAAAATCGCTTGAACACCGAAGCCCCCGGCCAAGGCAACCGCTTCTTAAGGCGCCTGTGAGATTCACGGCTAACAGACGACGTTAAGATTGGCCTGCCCATGTCCGTGAGCGATCGCCCGATCCTCATCAAGAAGGTGAAGAAGGTGGTCGCCGGCGGCCACCACGGCGGCGCGTGGAAAGTCGCCTACGCCGACTTCGTGACGGCCATGATGGCCTTCTTCCTGTTGATGTGGCTGATCAACACGACCGACCCGGAGCAGAAGCGCGGCATCGCCGAATACTTCGCCCCGGCCAACGTCTCGGCCTCGACCTCCGGGTCCGGCGGCATCCTGGGCGGCACCGCCCTGGGCGACGACGGCGCCAAGAGCTCCGGCTCCATGGCCATGGTCGAGCAACTGGCCCCCGAGGCGCCTCAATCGCCTGAAGAAGCCGGCCAGAGCACCAATCTGGCTGCCGCCAGCGAATCCGCCCTGCGCGCTGAGATCGCCAAACGCGAAGCCGCCGACTTCGCCAGCGCCGCCGAAAGCCTGCGTCAGGCCATGCAGGCCATGCCCGAACTGGCCGAGCTCTCGAAGCAGCTGATCATCGACCAGACGCCCGAGGGTCTGCGGATCCAGCTGGTCGACCAGGAAGGCCGCTCGATGTTCGAGAACGGCTCCTCGCGCCCCAACCCGCGCGCCCAGATGCTGCTGCGGGCCATCGCCAAGGTCATCAACCAGCTGCCCAACCGCATCTCGATCACCGGCCACACCAGTGCCGTCGCCGGCTCCAGCCGCGCCAGCAGCGCCGGGGACTGGTCGCTGTCGTCCGCTCGCGCAGACGCCTCGCGCCTGACGCTGCAAGGTGCGGGCGTGAATGCCGACCGGGTCTATTCGGTCGCGGGCAAGGCGGGGTCCGACCCCCTCTATCCCGACGATCCTTCGCTGGCCGGCAATCGCCGCATCGCCATCGTCCTGCTGCGCGAAGCGCCGGTCCTGCCCACGGACACCAGCCTGTGACCGCAAGCGCCGCACTCACGGCGCTTGCGAAATCCCCCGGTTGCGCGCCAAATCGGCGCATGATGACCCGCGCGCAAACCTGCCGAAACGATTGGAAACGGACGTAAGGCCGTGACCCAGCATTTCCCGACCCGGCAGCTGCGGTTCTTCATGACCGCCAACGCGCCCTGCCCCTATCTGCCCGGTCAGTTCGAGCGCAAGGTCTTCGCCAACCTGCCCTTCAGCGACGGCGCCGACGTCAACGACGCCCTGACACAGGCCGGTTTCCGCCGCAGCCAGAACATCGCCTATCGCCCGGCCTGCGAGACCTGCGCGGCCTGTGTCTCCGTCCGCATCCCGGTGGCCGAGTTCGCCTTCTCGCGTTCGCAGCGCAAGATCCTGAACCGCAACGCCGACCTGTCGCGCGATCTGGTCGAAGCCGAGGCGACGATGGAGCAGTTCGACCTGCTGCGCCGCTACCTGGCCGCGCGCCACCCCGGCGGCGGCATGAGCGACATGGGCTGGTCCGACTATGTGTCTATGGTCGAGGACACGGCCGTCCGCACCCACCTGATCGAATACCGCATGCCCGCCGACGACGACGGCCCCGGCGATCTGGTCGGCGTCTGCCTGGCGGACCTGCTGCATGACGGCCTGTCGATGGTTTACAGCTTCTTCGACCCCGATCTGGAGCGTCGCAGCCTGGGCCAGTTCGCCATCATGGATCACCTGCGCCAGGCGGCGCTGGTCGGCCTGCCGTACGTCTATCTGGGCTACTGGGTGCAGGGTTCGCCCAAGATGGACTACAAGGCGAAGTTCCGCCCGATGGAAGCCCTGCGCCCCCTTGGTTGGGAACGGCTCCCCTGACTCTCTCCCTCCCCATGAAGGGGAGGGAGAAGATGCCTCAGGTCAGCGGCACCGCTGTCCCCGACGTGACCGACGGCGTCGGCCCCTCGTCTCGCCCGCCGGCGAACTTCACCAGGGCCGCGATCCGCTTCTCGATCGGCGGGTGGGTGGCGAACAATCCAGAAAACCCCGCCTTGTCCGCCGTATTGTCCAGGAACATGCCGCGCAGTTCGTCAGGCGCCTCGATCTTCGACTGCCCTGACACCTTCCTCAGCGCCGAGATCATGGCGTCCGGGTTCTTGGTCAGCTCGACCGCCCCCGCATCGGCCACATATTCCCGCGTCCGCGACAGGGTCATGCGGATGACCGCCGCCAGGCCGAAGCCGATCACCCCGATGGCCAGGCCGATCAGGATCAGCGGCATAGCGTTCTTGTTATTCCCCCCGCGACCGCCGCGCACATAGAACAGGCTGCGGAACACCAGTTCGGCCACCACGCTGATGATCCCCGCAAAGATCGAGGCGATCACCATGGTCCGCACGTCCTTGTTGATGACGTGGGTCAGTTCATGGGCCAGGACGCACTCCATCTCATCGCGGCTCAGCGCCTGCATCAGGCCGCGCGTGACGGTGACGCTGTAGTTCCCCTCATGCAGCCCTGACGCATAGGCGTTCAGCGACGGGCTCTCGATGATCCGCAGCGTCGGCGTCCGCAGCCCGCGCGAGATCGCCAGATTTTCCAGCAGGTTGTAGAGCTCGGGCTCGACCCGCCGCTCGACCTTGCGGGCGCCGGTCATGGCGTCGATCATCGCCTGATTGCCGAAAAAGGCGATGACGAACCAGATGGCGGCGACGACCAGGGCCGTCGGCACGGTCCAGCCCAGCATGGACGCCGCCAGCGCCAGGTCCTGACCCAAGTCGCCGCCCGAGTTGGGCAGCAGACCGAACCCCATCATCAGCACCTGAATGCCGAATAGGATCAGCACGAGCAGCACCGGGAACCCGGCCAGCAGGATCGCCGACCGGGTGTTGTTCTGCCAGATATGGGTCTTGAGGCCAACAGCCTGACCGAACACCGCCATTGGGGCTTAGAACTTCACCGTCGGCGGCGCCGCATTCAGAGCCGCGCGTTCACCCTCTCCCACGTCGAAGAAGGGCTTGTCCGATGCAAAGCCGAACATGCCGGCGAACAGGACAGTCGGGAACTGACGGCGCACGGCGTTGAACTCGCTGACCGCATTGTTGAAGAACCGACGCGCGGCGGCCAGCTTGTTCTCGATGTCCGACAGGTCCATCTGCAGCTGCTGGAAGTTGGCGTTGGCCTTGAGGTCCGGGTAGGCCTCCGACACCGCGAACAGACGGCCCAAGGCCCCGGTCAGCATGTTCTCGGCCTGCACCTTCTCATCAACGGTGCGCGCTCCAGCGGCGGCGGCGCGGGCCTGGGTTACGGCGTCCAGGGTGCCGCGCTCGTGCGTGGCGTAGCCCTTCACCGTCTCAACCAGGTTGGGGATCAGGTCCTGACGCTGCTTCAGCTGCACGTCGATGTCGGCGAACGACTGATTGGCCGTCTGATCCAGCGCCACCAGCTTGTTGTAGGCCCCGACGACGACGAACAGCAGAACGACGACGATAACGGCGAGAATAATCAGGGCGATCATGGGGCCTCCTCCAGCATTTCGCGAGGAATATGGGGGGCCGCAGCCCCCCGGCCAAATGACAATCCTGACAGGTTAGATCAGCGGAACTTGCGCATCCCGCGCGGCCCCTGACGCCCGGCGCTGGCGCGCTTGCCCAGCCAGTCCTTCCAGTCGGGCCAGTTGCGGCGACGACCGCCGCCGTCGGCCCATTCCGGCCCCGTCTCGGCGTTGAACACCGCCACGTCGGCCAGACCTCCCTGCTTGTAGCCCTGCAGCTTGACCCCCTTGCCCCGGCCCATTTCGGGCAGCTCGGCGATGGGGAAGATCAGCGCCTTGATGTTCTCGCCTATGGTGGCGACGTGGTCGCCGGTGACGCGCAGCATGGCCAGCATCTCGCCGTTCAGCACCTGCTTGCCGCCGCGCTTCTGCGCCAGAAGTTCGTTCTCGGGAGCGACGAAGCCGTAACCGGCCTTGGACGCGACCAGAAGCTTCGCATTCGGTTCGTGCGCCAGGACATTGATAATCTCGGCTTTTTCATCGAGGTCAATCATCAGACGCAGCGGCTCGCCGTGGCCTCGCCCGGAGGCCAGCTTGTCGGCCCCGATGGTGAAGATACGCCCGTCAGACGCCCCTACCAGCAGCTTGTCGGTGGTGAAGGTCGGCACCAGGAAGGCCAGGCTGTCGCCCTCCTTGAACTTCAGTTCCGACGGATCCTCGACCTTGCCCTTGGCGGCGCGGATCCAGCCGCGTTCCGACAGGATGACGGTGATGGCCTCGCGCGGGATGAAGGCTTCGGGCGCCACGAAGGCCGAGGCGTCCACCGCCTCGCCGATGGTCGTGCGGCGCGGCGAGATCAGCGCCTTGCGCACGACCTCCAGCTCCTTGGAAATGGCTTTCCACTGCTTGCCTTCCGAAGACGTCAGCGCCTTCAGCGCCGCAAGTTCTTCCGACAGAGCATTGAATTCCTTCTCGATCGCCATTTCCTCGATCCGCGCCAGCTGACGCAGACGGGTGTCGAGGATGTAGTCGGCTTGCGGCTCGCTCAGACCAAAGCGCGCGATCAGAACCGCCTTCGGCTGCTCCTCCTCGCGAACGATGCGGATCACCTCGTCCAGGTTGAGGAAGACGATGCGCAGGCCTTCCAACAGGTGCAGTCGCTTCTCGACCCGCTCGATACGCCATTGCGACCGGCGGTTCAGCACCACGCGGCGGTGATCCAGGAAGGCTTGCAGGCAGTCCTTCAGGCCCATGACGCGCGGCGTGCCCGTGGCGTCCAGCACGTTCATGTTGATCGGGAAGCGGACCTCCAGATCGGACAGCTTGAACAGGCTCTCCATCAGCATCTCGGGCTCGATGGTGCGGTTCTTGGGTTCCAGAATCAGGCGGATGTCTTCCGCCGACTCGTCGCGCACGTCGCCGAGCAGCGGCGCCTTCTTGTTCTCGATCAGGTCGGCCAGGGCCTCGATCAGGCGGCTCTTCTGCACCTGATAGGGCATCTCGGTGACGATGATGCGCCAGACGCCGCGCCCCAGGTCCTCGGTCTCCCAGCGCGCGCGCAGCCGCACCCCGCCCCGGCCCGTTTCATAGGCGTCCAGGATCGAGGCATGACCTTCGACCGACACACCGCCGGTCGGGAAGTCCGGCCCCGGCACGATCTGCACCAGTTCCTCGGTGGTCGCCTCGGGCCGTTCCAGCAGCAGCTGACAGGCGTCGATCAGTTCACCGACGTTGTGCGGCGGGATCGAGGTCGCCATGCCCACGGCGATGCCCGACGACCCATTGGCCAGCAGGTTGGGGAAGCCGGCCGGCAGGACCACCGGCTCTTCGTCCTGATCGTCATAGGTGGCGCGGAAGTCGACCGAGTCCTGGTCGATGCCGTCCAGCAGCAGGACGGCGGCGGGCGTCAGCTTGCACTCGGTATAGCGCATGGCCGCGGCGCTATCGCCGTCGATGTTGCCGAAGTTCCCCTGACCGTCGACCAGCGGATAACGCTGGGCGAAATCCTGCGCCAGACGCACCAGGGCCTCATAGATGGAGGCGTCGCCGTGCGGGTGATAGCCGCCCATGACCTCGCCGACGACCTTGGCGCATTTGCGCGCCGCCGCCTGCGGGTTCAGCCGCATCTGGTGCATGGCGTACATGATGCGGCGGTGCACCGGCTTGAAGCCGTCGCGCACGTCGGGCAGGGCCCGGTTGGTGATCGTGGACAGGGCGTAGGCGAGATAGCGCTTCGACAGCGCCTCGCTCATCGGCTCTTCGACGATGCGGCCGCCTTCAGGCGTCGGGGTGTGGATGGTCATGTGTTTTCGAATCGGTGATCTGAACGACAAAGTCTAGCGCAGCCTGCGGCTGACGCGGGGACGATCGGCGCCTATCTGTGGAGCGCCGCCGCCGAACAGGTCAGGACCCCGCCATGAAGACCGCCCTCACCGACCGCCTGGGCCTCGATCTGCCGATCATTCAGGCCCCGATGGCCGGGACCTCCACGCCCGAGCTGGCGGCGGCCGTGTCGAACGCCGGGGCGCTGGGCTCCATCTCCATCGCCTCGGTCGATGGCTCTGGCGCAGGAAACCCGTGACGCCGTCAGCCGTCTGCAACGCCTCCTGTAACCCGGTGCCATCCGCGGCGTTGTTCGCAACGTAACATCAGGGTCTGAGCCCCGAGGACTGACACGATGCTCCTGATCCTGCTGTCCTATCTGGCCGGGGCGCTGACCATTCTCAGCCCCTGCATCCTGCCGGTCCTGCCCTTTGTTTTCGCACGCGCGGGCCAGCCTTTCATGAAAAGCGGCCTGCCCCTGTTGCTCGGCATGGCCCTGACCTTTGCGGGCGTAGCGACGCTGGCGGCGGTCGGCGGCGGCTGGGCGGTGCAGGCCAATCAGGTCGGGCGCTGGATCGCCCTGGCGGTGATGGCGGTGCTGGGATTGACCCTGATCATGCCCTCGCTGGCGGACCGGCTGACCAGACCCTTAGTGGCGCTCGGCTCGCGCCTGACCGAGAAGGCCAGCGCGGAGCAGCAATCCGGCGGCGGCGTCTGGCCTTCCTTCCTGCTGGGCGTGGCCACCGGTCTGCTGTGGGCGCCCTGCGCGGGCCCGATCCTGGGCCTGATCCTGACGGGCGCCGCGCTGCAAGGGGCCAGCGTCGGCACGACCCTTTTGCTGGCCGCCTACGCCGCCGGGGCCGCCACCTCCCTGGCCATGGCCCTGCTGATCGGCGGCAAGGTCTTCCAGACGATGAAGCGGTCGCTCGGCGTCGGCGAATGGCTGCGAAAAGGTCTGGGCGTTCTGGTCCTGATCGGCGTCGCGGCCATTGCGCTTGGCCTCGACACCGGCCTGCTGACCCGCCTGTCCAGCGGCGGCACCAACCGCATCGAGCAGAGCCTGCTCAGCCGCTTCGGCGCCGCCCAGCCCATGAACGCCGCCCGCGCCCCGCTGAACGCCCTGCCTGTCGAAGGCGCCATGCCGCCGCTGACCGGCGCGACCGAGTGGATCAACAGCCCGCCCCTGACCACCGAACAGCTGCGTGGCAAGGTGGTGCTGGTCGATTTCTGGACCTACTCCTGCATCAACTGCGTGCGGACCATCCCCTATGTCCGCGCCTGGGCCGAGAAATACCGTGATCAGGGCCTGGTGGTGATCGGCGTCCACACGCCCGAGTTCGCCTTCGAGAAGTCGCCCGCCAATGTCCGCGACGCCGTGCGCCGGTTTGGCGTCACCTATCCCGTGGCCATGGACAATGACTTCGCCATCTGGCGCGCCTTCGACAACCGCTACTGGCCGGCCCACTACTTCATCGATGCCAAGGGAAACATCCGCTACCACCACTTCGGCGAGGGCGACTACGAGCACTCGGAGCGGGTCATCCAGCAACTGCTGAAGGAGGCCGGCGCCGCCAATGTTGATCAGGCCGTGGTCCAGGTCCGTGCCCAAGGGGCCGAGGCCGCCGCCACCGCCGAGGTCGCCTCCCCCGAAACCTACGTCGGCTACGCCCGCGCCAAGCACTTCGTCTCGCCCGGCGGCTTCGGCTTCGACGAGCGCAAGACCTATGCGGCCGCGCCCCTGAAACTGAACGACTGGAGCCTGTCCGGCGACTGGATCGTGCGCTCCGAACACGCCGACCTTCAGGGCACGGGCGGACGCCTGGCCTTCCGCTTCAAGGCCCGCGACCTGCATCTGGTCATGGGACCCAGCAGCATGGGCCAGCCCGTGCGCTTCCGCATCCGCATCGATGGTCAGGCGCCGGGCGCCGACGCCGGCGTGGACATCGACGCGCAGGGTCTGGGCCAGATCGACAGCCAGCGCCTGTATCAACTGGTGCGTCAGTCGGGCGGCGCGCGCGAACGCACCTTCGAGATCGAGTTCCTCGACCCCGGGGTTCAGGTCTTCGCCTTCACCTTCGGCTAGAGCCGCCCGGCCTCGGCCAGCCGCTCGATCATCCACACCCGCGCGGGCGGCAGCGGCTTGTTCAGGGCGTGGAAGACGAACTGCTCCAGGAAATGCCTGGTCAGGTCCAGCCCGGCCTTCACGTCGCCTTCGCTCAAGCCCGCCTGCGCCCCCAGCATGAAGGGCGGCAGGTTCAGCAGCTTATCGGCATAGGGCGCGCCCGCCTCGCGGCTGACGGCGCGTCCCGTGCGCGGGCTGACATAGATCAGGTCGTCCATCGACCCGGTGGCGGCGCAGCGCGACAGGTCGAGGCCAAAGCCCAGGTCTTCCAGCAGCCCTGCCTCGAACCGCACGAAAATGGCGGGCCAGACTTCGGGCAAAGCAAATGCCCCCATCATGGCCTCGAAAGCCAGAAAGGCCCCCGGATGCGGTTCACGCTCCGGCAGAGCCCCTTGCGCCACCGCCGCCGCAGCGTTCAGCCCGACCAGGGCCAGGGGATCGTCGAACAGGGCCGCCGGCCCCTCGCCCACCGGCTCCAGCCGCGCCGACCCCAGCTGGTCCGAGGTCCGCGACCGCAAATCCGCCACCACCCGCGCCCCCGCCTGCAAGAAGGGCCGCATCTTCCTCGACGCCCCGCCCGCGACATAGGCCGCGCGACGGCCGTGCCGCTCGGTCAGCAGTTCGACCACCGCCCCCGTATCCCCATGCGCCCGCGCCGACAGGACAAAGGCGTCGTCCTGAACCTCCATCAGTCGGCCTTGATCGCATCAACGACAGCGCGCGCCCTGTCGTTCGGCACGGCGAAGCTGAGGACATATTGCTCGATCTTCCAGCCATCCTCGGTCAGACGCAGCACGCCCGAGCCACGCGTGGTGCCATAGGCGTCATTGTCCAGCACCTCGTCGAACCATGCGACGCAGCGGCAGTCTATGGGCGCGATCGTCACTACCCGCGCCGACGGACGATAGGTCCAGCCCTTGCCTTGCGAGAAGTAGGGCATGGCATAGGCCCTGAACTCCGGCAGGGTCCACCGCTCGGTCGCGTCCGTGCCGATGAAGCGGCCGTCCGCCGTAAAGCTCGCGAAATAGGCCTCGCCGTCAGCGGCTGAGGCCGCAGCGTGCATGGCGTCCAGCGTGCGTTCGGCGGGAGCGGTTTCAGCTTCGGCGGCAGGCGCGGCCTGAACCGGAGCGGCCGACAGGTGGAGCATCATCAGGGCGGCGGTGATCATGCAGATGTTCTAGTCCTGTTCTATCGCAGACAAAAGCGGCGGCTTCCGATCCCTTGCGATATGGCTACAGTCTGGGCGCACTCACCCCAAATCCGCTCATCCCGGCGAAGGCCGGGATCCAGATTGTAAGGCACGTCGCCCATTCTGGATGGAGTAGCCCCCGCCCTTTGGAAACAGCCGTTCCGTCATATGATCTGGATACCGGCCTTCGCCGGGATGAGCGGAGAAAAGTCTCCCTCCCTGAGAGAAAGGAAACGACGGCCGCCCCGCGCGTTCAGACCTCCAACCCGACAGCCCGGAGTGGTCCCATGAAGATCGTCACCAGTCTCAGCTTCCAGGGCCAGTGCCGCGAGGCGCTGGACTTCTACGCCCGCGTTCTGGGCGGCAAGGTCACCGCCGCCTTCCCCTTTGGCGACGGCCCGCCCGACATGCCTGTCGATCCCAAGTACAAGGACTGGCTGATGCACGGATGGCTGGAGGTCGGAGATCAAGCCATCATGGGGTCCGACATGCCGCCCGAATTCGCGCCGAACATCGACAAGCCCAAGAACGGCTTCGACGTCTCCTATCACACAGACGACCTCGCCAAGGCGCGGCAGGTCTTCGACGCCCTGTCCGAAGGCGGCAAGGTGTCGATGCCCTTCTCCGAAACCTTCTGGTCGCCCGGTTTCGGCAGTCTGACGGATAAGTTCGGCATCCCCTGGATGATCAACACCAACCCGGCGGCGGACTGGAAGCCCGGCGGCTGACGCCTTTGTGATCACGGACTGTTACGACCAAAGCCGTATTGGAATCAGGGTGATGCGGCGCCTATGTCCGCTCCGTCCCCCCGCGCCCTCACTGGGCCGCAGCCGTCAGGTTTCCGATGTCCCGCGTCCGCAACGCCGCCCTGCAGTCGAAGATCATGTCCGCCCAGGACGCCGCCGCCCTGATCCCGGCCAACTCGACCGTGGGCATGAGCGGCTTCACCGGCTCGGGCTATCCCAAGGTCGTGCCCATGGCCCTGGCCGAGCGGATCGAGGCCGAGCACGCGGCGGGCAATCCCTTCAAGCTGAAGGTCTGGACCGGCGCCTCGACCGGGCCCGAGCTGGACGGCGCCCTGGCCAAGGCCGACGGCATCGAGTTCCGCCTGCCCTACAACTCCGACCCCATCGCCCGCGAGAAGATCAACAAGGGCGAGATGGAATACCTGGACATGCACCTGTCGCAGGTGGCGCCGGTCGCCTGGCAAGGCTTCCTCGGCCCGCTGGAGACCGCGGTGGTCGAGGTCTCCGGCATCCGCGAGGACGGCTCGCTGATCCCCTCGTCGTCGATCGGCAACAACAAGACCTGGCTGGACCGCGCCGACCGCATCATCCTGGAGGTCAACAGCTGGCAGAACCCGGCGCTGGAGGGGATGCACGACATCTACTACGGCACGGCCCTGCCGCCCGCCCGCGTGCCGATCCCGCTGACCAAGCCGACGGACCTGATCGGCGAGACGGTGTTCCGCGTCGATCCGTCCAAGATCGCCGCCATCGTCGAGACCGACAGTCCCGACCGCAACCTGCCCTTCGCCGCGCCCGACGCCAGCGCCACGGCCATCGCCGGGCATCTGATCGAGTTCCTGCAGCACGAGGTGAAGCTGGGCCGTCTGCCCGCCCATCTGCTGCCGCTGCAATCAGGCGTCGGCAATGTCGCCAACGCCGTGCTGGCGGGCCTTCAGAACAGCCCGTTCGAGAACCTGACCGCCTATACCGAAGTGCTGCAGGACGGGATGCTGGACCTGCTGGACTCCGGCAAGCTGACCGTCGCCTCGGCCACCGCCTTCTCGCTCAGCCCCGAGGCCGCCGCCGACCTGAATAGCCGCATGGAGCAGTTCCGCGGCAAGATCATCCTGCGTCCGCAGGAGATCTCGAACCACCCGGAGATCATCCGCCGCCTGGGCTGCATCGCCATGAACGGCCTGATCGAGGCCGACATCTACGGCAACGTCAACTCGACCCACGTCATGGGGTCGCGCATCCAGAACGGCATAGGCGGCTCCGGCGACTTCGCCCGCAACGCCTACATCTCCTGCTTCGTCACGCCGTCGACGGCTAAGGGCGGCAAGATTTCCGCCATCGTCCCCATGGCCAGCCACGTCGATCACATCACCCAGGACGTGCAGGTCATCGTCACCGAACAGGGCCTGGCCGACCTGCGCGGCCTGTCGCCCAAGCAGCGCGCCCAGGTCATCATCGCCAACTGCGCCCACCCCGACTATCGCGACGCGCTGAAGGACTACTACGCCCGCGCGCTGAAGGGCTCCTACGGCCTGCAATCGCCCCACCTGCTGACCGAGGCCCTGTCCTGGCACCAGCGCTTCATCGAAACCGGCTCGATGAAGCCCTAAGCTTCGCCTTGCCCCTCGCCGCATGACGCGTATCGTCGCTCTCCAAACGGAGGGCGGGCATGCGGCGGGGATCATCGAAACGGCGGTTGAGCCACGCCGCGCTTGCCTTTGGGGGGCTGGCGCTTGCAGGACTGGTCGCCGCCTTCACCCTGCGCCCCTCGGCTGAAGCCTATCCGTCGCTCGCAGTCCCGGGCCGAGCCCGCCAAACCGGGCCAACTGACCGTCCGCTTCCTCGGAACCTCGACCCTGACCTTCGACGACGGCCGGGATGTCGTCATGATCGACGGCTACCTCAGCCGCCCCGGCGTCGTCGCCCTGCTTACCCAGCCCCTGCGCCCGGATCAGGCCGCCATCGCCCGGCATCTGAAGCACGCCGACATCCGCCGCATCTCGGCCCTCTATGTCGCCCACACCCATTTCGACCATGCTCTGGACTCGGCCAGTCTGGCCAAGGCCTACGGCGCGGCCCTGCACGGCAGCGACACGATGGCGGTCATCGCCGCAGCCGAGGGCGTCACGGCCCCCGTGCATCCCATGACGTCAGGCCAGCCCTCGACGGTCGGCGCATTTCGGGTCACGCCCTTCCGCACGCCCCACTCGCCCGGCGACGTCGCTGCGGGCGCCACGGCGGCGGCTTTCCGCATCCCCGCCCGCGCCCGCACCTACCCCGAGGGCGGCGCCCATTCCTTCCTGATCCAGCATGGAACGTGCCGCATCCTGATCGTGCCCAGCGCCGGCCATCCGGGAGACGCCTTCCACGGGCTGCGCGCCGATGTGGTCATGCTGGGCGTGGGCCACCTGTCACGGCAAGGCCCTGAGGCCGTCGCCGCCTACTGGCGCGACACCGTGGCGGCGACCGGCGCGCGGCTGGTCGTCCCGATCCACTGGGACGACTTTTCGCGTTCGCTGGATGAGCCGCTGAAGCCCTTCCCCTATGCGATTGATCGCTTCGATCAGACGATGAAGCAGCTGGCCGCGCTGGCCGGAGATCGGATCGCCCTGCGCCTGCCCCGCGCCTTCGTGCCCATGGACTGGTCAGGCCTGCCCGCCGGGGGCTGCGCCTAGCGGTTCAAGCCCGTCGGGAAGGGGCGGCCCAGAGCCTCGGCCATGGCCTGCTGGCTCAGCATGAAGACTAGGTCGCGCTGGTGGTAGTTGTTCGACAGAACCACCACGGTCACGTCGGCCTCGGGCTGATAGAGGACCAGGTTGCGGAACCCGGCCCAGCTGCCCGTGTGATAGATTTGCTTGTCGTCAAAGGCGGGCTTCACCTGCTCGCCCAGACTGTTGACGTAGATGCCGTAGCCATAGGCCCGGTGCGCCCGGCCTCGCTCCTTGGGCGTACCCTCGGGCGCGTGGTCCGCGATCATCTGGGCGTAGGAGGCGTCGCTGAGGACGTGGCCCTTATGCAGGGCCTGGTTCCACACCAGCATGTCGTCCAGCGTCGAATACAGGGCGCCGGCGCCATAGACGACGCTCACGTTGGCGATGGGCTGGGCCGCCAGACCGCCGGGGAAGTTGGCGTAGCCCATGGCCAGACCTTGCGCGTCAGCGTGAGCGTCCGACCCCGTGTCCTTCAGGCCCAGGGGCTTCAGGATGGCGTCGTTCAGATAGATCTCGAACGGCTTGCCGCTGGCCTTAGCGACGATCTCGGCGGCCAGATTATAGGCGGCGTTGTCATAGCGGATCTTGGTGCCCGGCTCGAACTGCAGACCATAGCGGGCCGAGGTCTCGGTCAGCTCCTTCGGCGTGCGCGGCGTGACGCGGATGCGTCCCCACTCGGACTGGGCCATCAGGTCGGGAATGCCCGAGGTGTGCGACAACAGGTGGTGGATGCGCAGCGGCTTCCACGCATCCGGGCAGGTCTCGATCCATTGGCAGACGGGGTCGTTGACCGACAGCCTGCCCTCGTCCTGAAGCTTCAGGATGGCGGCGGCGGTGAACTGCTTGGACACCGAGGCCAGGCGGAATCGGGTGTCCAGCTTCAGCGGTTGATCGTTTTCGTAGTTCGCCTTGCCATAGACCTGCCGGAACAGGACCTGATCTCCCTTGGCCACCAGTATGGCGCCCATGAACTGCTTGCGCTCTCCCAGATAGTCCAGCCGCGCCTTCAGTTGCGGCAGGGCCTCGACCACCTCGACCGGCGGCCGCTCGGGCAGCCGGACCTTGGTCGCCGTCGCCGCTTGGGTCTCCGGCGCAATGGCGTGCACGATCCAGGCGCCGGCGCCGGCGCAAACCAGGGCGACCGCGGCCAGGGATCCGAGGAACCAGGGCCGCCCGCCAGCGGACTTGGGAACTACAAACACGATACTAAACCACGTTTTTTAGACGTCGAAATCCAACCCGAACTGGGCGTAAAGGGCGCGGCTGTCCTGCCATTTGGGGTCGACCTTGACGGTCAGGAACAGATGGACGGGGCGGTCGAGCAGCTCGATCAGTTCCTCGCGCGACTTCTGACCGATCCATTTCAGGGTCTGGCCGCCCTTGCCCAGAACGATAGGACGTTGGCTTTCGCGCTCGACATAGATGGTCTGCTCGATGCGGGCCGAACCGTCGGCCTTTTCCTCGAACGAGGTCGTCTCGACAGCCGCCGAATAGGGCAGTTCCTCGTGAACGCGCAGATAGACCTTCTCGCGGGTGATCTCGGCGGCCAGAACGCGCACCGGCACGTCGGCGGACTGATCTTCCGGGTAGAGCCACGGACCGGCGGGCATGGAACGCGCCAGACGCTTTTTCAGGTCGTCCACGCCGTCGCCGCTGAGGGCCGAGATCATATAGACCTCTTCATAGACGCCGGTTTCAAACAGGCGCTGCGACAAGGCCAGCAAGGTGTCGCGACGCATGCCGTCGATCTTGTTCAGGCCCAGAAGGACCTTGGTCCCCGTCGCCTTCAGATTGGCGATGATGGTCTCGGTGTCCTCGGCGGACTTGCGGTCGGCGGGAGTGCCGTCACGACCTTCCGACGCGATATGCGAAGGCGCGTCGATCAGGTGCAGCACCACGTCGGCGTCCTGCGCCCCGCCCCAGGCCGAGGCGACCATGGCGCGGTCCAGACGACGGCGCGGCGTGAAGATGCCGGGCGTGTCCACCAGAACGATCTGGGCGTCACCCTCGATGGCGATGCCGCGCACGGGGAAGCGCGTGGTCTGGACCTTCTGGGTCACGATCGAGACCTTGGAGCCCGTCAGGCGGTTCACCAGCGTCGACTTGCCGGCGTTGGGCGCGCCAATGATGGCGGCGAAGCCCGCGCGCTGGTTCGGGTTGAGGGTCTCGGTCAAATTACGCCTTCTCGTTTCAACAACGCCGTGGCTGCGGCTTTTTCCGCTTCCTGACGTGAACGTCCTGTTTGTTTCTCGGGGTCGAAACCGACCACCGTCGCTTCGACCACGAAGGTCGGAGCATGATCTGATCCGGTACGTTCCACCACCCGATAGGTCGGCAGCGGACGCCCTTGGGCTTGGGCCCACTCCTGCAGAGCGGACTTGGGATTGCTCAGGGCCGCAGCCGGGGGAGACGCAAACTCCTCGGCCCAGGCGATATCGAACATGGCCTTGGCCGCCGTCAGGCCCCCGTCGCGATAGACGGCCGCCAGAATAGCCTCGACAGCATCGGCGATGACTCCGGCCTTTCTGCGGCCGCCCGACTTGGTCTCGCCCGCCGACAGGCGCAGCGCCGCGCCGACGCCCAGCCGCTCGCCGACGCGGGCGCAGGCGCTCTTGTCCACCAGGGCGTGCAGTCGCGCCGACAGTTGCCCCTCGTCCGCCGAGGGGAAGTCCCGCGTCAGGCGGTCGGCGACCAACAGACCCAGCACCCGATCGCCCAGGAACTCAAGCCGCTCATTGTCGGCGATGGTGCGACCGTCAACCTGTCCCCCGCCCTCACCCACGCTGGCGTGGGTCAGGGCGCGTTCCAGCAAGGTCGGATCGGCGAAATCATGGCCCAGCCGACGCCGGAGCGCGGCGACGGCCTCGGCCCGTACGTTCGCCATCAGTCGAGGATCTTGAAGAACCGGCTGGGACGCAGGTTGGCGAACCAGCTGACCGGATTGAACAGCGACGCGCCCGGCGACCAGGAGAACATGATGATCTCGGCCTTGCCGACCAGGTTCTCGGCAGGGACCATGCCCACGCCCGAGGACATCTCGACGCGGCTGTCGATCGAATTGTCGCGGTTGTCGCCCATCATGAAGAAGTGGCCGGCCGGCACCTCATAGACCGGGGTGTCGTCCAGATCGCCGCCGGGACCAAAGTCCTGGATCATGAAGCTCTTGTCGTTGGGCAGGGTCTCGCGCAGTTGCGTCACTGGACGCGGGCCGAACATGTCAGCCATCTCGGCGCGGCTGACGATAACGTCCTTCACCGGGGCGCCGTTGATGTACAGCTTGTTGGCGATCATCTGCACCTTGTCGCCCGGCAGGCCGATCACGCGCTTGATGTAGTCGGTCTTGTTGTCGCGCGGCAGCTTGAACACCACGATGTCCCCGCGCGTCGGGTCCTTGCCCAGGATGCGGCCGTCGAACAGCGGCGGGCTGAACGGGATCGAGTGCTTGGAGTAGCCATAGGACCATTTCGACACGACGATGTAGTCGCCCTCATAGAGGTTGGGCTCCATCGAGGCCGAGGGGATGGTGAAGGGCTGGAACAGCAGCACCCGCAGCACGAAGGCGATCAGCAGTGCGAAGACGACGGTCTTGATGATCTCGACCGTCTCGTTGGTCTCGGACTTCTCTTTTTTCACACGTTTGGCTTTCTTGGGACGCGGCGTGGCGTAGATCGGCTTGTCGCTGTCGAGGGCTTCGGGATCGTCGCCCATGTCGAAGGGGGCGTCGCCGTCGTCGCTCCAGATCGGGCGCTGCTCGGTGGGGTCTATGGCAGGATTGTCGGCGCCGCCGTTCGCCTTGGGGTCGTCGCTCATGGTCTGCTCGAATCCCCCGCCGAACGCGGGGTTTGAAGCTTGAGGCGTAAAGGCTGATTACGCCACGGGCAAGGCTTCGATGACCACGAAAGCGAGAGCATAAGGGTGTTCGTCGCTGAGGGTCAGGTGGATGCGCGGCTCATGCCCCGGCGGGATCAGCCGGGCCAGGTGCTCGGCGGCATGTCCGGTCAGGGCCAGGGTCGGCTGCCCCGACTTCAGGTTCACCACACCCATGTCGCGCCAATAGACGTCGGCGCGCATCCCTGTGCCCAAGGCCTTGGCGCAGGCCTCCTTGGCCGCGAACCGCTTGGCGTAGCTCCAGGCCGGGTCCGGCTTGCGATCCGAACGGGTGCGCTCGATCTCGGTGAAGACGCGGTTCTTGAACCGGTCGCCAAATCGATTCAGCGACGCCTCGATCCGCCGGATGTCCGACATATCGGCGCCGATGCCGATGATCACCGACTCGCTCCCGCCACCGCCTCGTCCATCGCCGTCCGCATCCGGCGGATGGCGGCGTCCAGACCGACGAAGACCGCTTCGCCGATCAGGAAGTGGCCGATGTTCAGCTCCTTGATCTCGGGAATGGCCAGAACCACGCTGGCCGTGGCGTAGTCCAGACCGTGCCCGGCATGGACCTCCAGCCCCAGAATATCCGCCTGGGCGGCGGCGGCGGCCAGACGGTCCAGCTCGAAGGCGCGTTCCGCCGGATCGGTCAGATGGCAATAGCGGCCGGTGTGGAACTCGACCACCTGGGCGCCCACGGCGGCGGCGGCCTCGACCTGGGCTTCGGACGGCTCGATGAACAGGCTGACGCGAATCCCCGCGTCCGACAAAGCCTTCACCACGGGGGCGATGCGGGCCTCATGACCGGCGACGGCCAGACCGCCCTCGGTCGTGACCTCCTCGCGCCGTTCCGGCACCAGACAGGCGGCGTGCGGACGGTGACGCAGGGCGATGGCCAGCATTTCTTCCGTCACCGCCATCTCGAAGTTCAGCGGCTTGCCCGCGCGGCGGCACAGGGCCGTCAGCACGTCGATGTCGGCGTCCGTGATGTGACGGCGATCCTCGCGCAGGTGGGCGGTGATGCCGTCCGCTCCCGCCGCCAGCGCCGCCTCGGCCGCGCGGGCCGGATCGGGATGAGCGCCGCCGCGCGCGTTACGAACCGTGGCGACGTGGTCGATGTTGACGCCCAGACGAACCCGCTCGCGCTTCATCCCGTTCTCTTTCTCTTACTTCGACAGCCGACGGCTGCCCGGGTCCTCGACCGGCAAGGCGGCCAGTTCAGGCGGCAAGGCGTCGGCCGGATAGGCCGGCACGTCCAGCGTCGCCAGGGCGATCAAAGGCACGGCCACGTCGGCGCGACCGCCCGAGCGGTCGACGATGCAGGCGGCGGCGACGACTTCGCCCCCCGCCTTCTGGATGGCGGCGATGCATTCGCGCGACGACAGACCGGTCGTGACGATGTCCTCGACCATAACGACCTTCTCGCCCGGCTCGACGGTGAAGCCGCGGCGCAGCTTGAACTCGCCGCCTTCGCGCTCGACGTAGAGCGAGCGCACGTTCAGGTGGCGCGCCGTCTCATAGCCGGGAATGATGCCGCCGACGGCGGGCGAGATGGCCACGTCGACCGGTCCGACTGTGGCGACGATCTTGTCGGCCAGAGCCTTGCACAGGCGCTCGCAGCGGCGCGTGTCCATGAAGACCAGGTTCTTCTGCAGGAAGACCGGGCTGTGCAGGCCGGACGACAGGACAAAATGGCCTTCGCGCAGGGCGCCGGCGTCGCGGAATTCGTTGAGGACGTCTTCAGTGTTCATGGAAGGCTCCCTTAGACCCTGCATCCCCGCCCCTCAAGCCGAGCGACCTACTTGATGTCGCAGTTTGGCTTCAGCCCGCCTTCCAGCAGCTTGGCCCACACCGTCTCGGCGTCGTCCGCGAAGGCGAACAGTTCCATGTCCGAGGCCTTGACCATGCCGTGCTCGATCAGGGTGTCGAAGTTGATGACCGAGCGCCAATAGGCCTCGTCGAACAGGACAATGGGAATCGGCGGCGCCTTGTCGGTCTGACGCAGGGTCAGGATTTCGAACAACTCATCCAGCGTGCCGAACCCGCCGGGGAAGACCACCAGACCATTGGCGCGCATGGCCAGATGCATCTTGCGCATGGCGAAGTAGTGGAACTGGAAGGTCAGCTCCGGCGTCGACCAGGGGTTCGGGACCTGCTCGTGCGGCAGGGTGACGTTGAAGCCGATGGACGGCGCCCCGGCTTCGTGCGCGCCCTGGTTAGCCGCTTGCATGATGCCCGGGCCGCCGCCCGTGGCGATGACATTGTCGCGCACCTCGCCCGGCGAGCCGCGGAAGGCCCCGCCCCGCTCCGAGGCGATGCGGCCGAACTGTCGCGCCTGTTCGTACCAGTGAGCGTGACGCCCATCGCCGTTGACGCCGACGCGAGCGCTACCGAACACCACGATGGTCGAGCGCACGCCCCAGGCCTTCAGCGCCTCCTCGGCCTTTTCGTACTCCATCAGGAAGCGCACGCCGCGCATCGATTCGCCGAGCAGAAAATCCCGATCCAGGGCGGCTAGACGATAGGAGGGCGACGCCAGTTGAGCGGCGTTGGCGAGTGCTTGTTGTTCGGGAGACATTTCGGCCTTCAAAATCAGACGCGCAGGCGATCAGCCGCGCGCGCGGTCCACGGTATCGACGGACGGATTGGCGCGCAGCGCCGCGATGATCATGGTCGCGTGGCGCGCGTCCTCGACCTCCACGTCGATGTCGACGTCGAAGAAGTCCTGCTGACGGTGGGCCATAGACAGGTTCAGGATGTTGCCGCCAGCCTCGCCGATGATGGTGGCCACCTGCCCCAGCACGCCGGGCGCGTTGCGGATGGTGGCGCGCAAACGAGCCGCCGCCACCGCGTCCTGCTCGGCCTGCGGCGTCCATTGCAGGTCCTGCCAGACGCTGTCGTCGTCGGCGAAGTCCGCCAAGGTCTGACAGTCGATGGTGTGGACCGTCAGCCCCTTGTCAGGTTCCAGAATGCCGACGATGCGGTCGCCCGGCACCGGGCTGCAACAGGCGCCGAAGTGGATGCTGACGCCGGGCGTCAGGCCGCTGCCGCGCACGAACAGGCGCGCCTGCTCATTGCCGATCCGCTTGCGTTCCGGCCCGGCTTTCAACTGCCCCTTCAGCGCGGGGAAGATGGTTTCGGCGATCTTGGTCGCGGCCAAACGGCCCCGGCCGATGGCGTCGAACAGATCCTCTTCCGTGGCGATGGCGAAGGTCTTCAGCGTCTCGGTCAGCTTGACGTCCGCCAGCGACTTGCCCGCCCGCTCCAGGGTCTGCTCCAGCGTGGCCTTGCCCAGACGCACGAACTCGTCGCGCTCGGACGTGCGGATATGGCGGCGGATGGCCGAGCGGGCGCGGCCCGTGACGGTCAGGCTGCGCCAGTCGGTCGGCACCTCGCGCTTGGTTCCGCGAATGATCTCGACCACGTCCCCGTTTTGCAGCGCCGTACGCATCGGCTTCAGTTCGCCGTTGATCTTGACGCCCACCGCCGTGTCGCCGACCTCGGTGTGGACCGCATAGGCGAAGTCCAGCGCCATGCCGCCGCGCGGCAAAGTGATCAGCGCCCCCTTCGGCGTGAAGACGAAGACCTGATCCAGGTACATTTCGAGCTTGGCGTGCTCGACCCAGTCCTCGCCGCCCTCGCCGTGTTCGATGACCTGAACCAGATGGCGCAGGTTCAGCAGCGGATCGCGTCCGCCGTCGGCCTCCATCGCCTCGCGGTCGAAGCCATAGGAGTGGTTCTTGTAGGCCCAGTGCGCCGCGACGCCGTCCTCGGCCACGCGGTCCATGATCTCGGTGCGGATCTGCATCTCGATGCGCAGCCCCCCCGGACCGACGACCGTGGTGTGCAGCGAGCGATAGTTGTTCGACTTGGGCGTCGAGATGAAGTCCTTGAACCGCTCCGGCACCATGGGCCAGGCGCGGTGGATGACGCCCAAGGCGCGGTAACAGTCGTCTTCGGCCTCGACGATGACGCGGAAGCCATAGATGTCCGACAGGGACGAGAAGCCCACCGACTTGCGCTGCAGCTTACGCCAGATCGAATAGGGCGTTTTCTCTCGGCCCTTTACGTGGGCTGTAATGCCGGCCTCGCTGAGAACCGTTTCGATCTCACGCGATACGCCCTCGATGGCGCGGCCATGCTCCAGCTTCAGCGCCTCAAGACGCCGCTGGATGGCGACCCGAGCCGTGGCGTTCAGATGCTCGAACGCCAGCTCTTCCAGTTCCGACGCGATGGAGTGGATGCCGATGGAGCGGCCCAGCGGGGCATAGACTTCCAGCGTCTCGCGGCTGATGCGCTCGCGCTTCTCCGGCTTGACGTACTGGAGCGTGCGCATGTTGTGCAGACGGTCGGCCAGCTTGACCAGCAGGACGCGCACGTCCTTGGAAATCGCCAGAATGAACTTGCGCAGGTTCTCGGCCTGACGCGTGTGCTCTGCCTGAAGCTCCAGCCGCGACAGCTTGGTCACGCCCTCGACCAGGACGGCGACCTCCTCGCCGAACATGGCGGCGATGTCGTCGCGCGTGGCCGAGGTGTCCTCGACCACGTCGTGCAGCAGGGCCGTGACGATGGTCGCCGTATCCAGCTTGTAGTCGGTCAGGATGCCCGCGACCTGGATCGGATGCGCGAAATAGGGATCGCCCGAGGCCCGCAACTGCGAGCCATGCATCTTCATCGCATAGACATAGGCGCGATTCAGCTGCGCCTCGTCTGCGGTCGGGTCATAGGCCTTGACCGCCTCGATCAGTTCGAACTGGCGCATGATCGGGGCGCGTTTGGCTTCGGACGCTTGGGACACAGACTGGGAAGACTCGAACTCGGAGGGGGCTTCAGACGACAACGGCGCCGCCCCGGTAGGGAGCGACGCCGTCTGGTCTATCTGATTCGCGACTTGGTCCGACGACGGGTCCGCGAGGGATCGCGCCGGAAGAATAATTACGCCGTTGACAGGCTCAGCCGTCAGTAGCGTTCCTCCTGGCCGCCGTCCCGATCGCTTTGCAGCGCGCGGATCAGTTCGGCCTCGGCCATGTTCATGTGCTGCGGCTCAGCCAGCAGCGCCACGATCTCGGCTTCGTCCTCGGCTTCGGTGCGCTCATCGACGCGTTGCAGCGTGGTGATGATGTTCTCGCGCAGTTCTTCCGGCACGACGGTGTCGTCGGCGATTTCGCGCAGAGCCACGACGGGGTTCTTGTCGTTGTCGCGATCAACCGTCAGCGCTGCGCCATTGGCGATGTTGCGGGCGCGGTGGCCGGCCAGCAGAACCAGACCAAAGCGGTTCGGCACCTTCTCGATGCAGTCTTCGACAGTGACGCGGGCCATGAAATTCCTCTGGCGGCAGGGAGAACCGCACAAAATATAGGGTTAGGCGTGATTGTGCAACGCCGCGAAGGCTGGAATGCGGCGCGAAACGCCTCAGTTCTTCCTTTGGGCCAGCGGATAGCTGATGATCAGCACCAGGTCCACCTCTCCCGTTTGACGAATGCCGACGACATTGCCGTCGAAGAGATAGGCCGCATCGCCCGCCCGCACCGGCGTGGTCACCCCGTCCGACGTCACCTCGCCCTCCCCGCTGACCACATAATAGACTTCGTCGTGGGCGATCGGGTGCAGGCCGATAGCCGCGCCTGGATGCATGACCCGTTTGCGAAACTCCATCGCCCGGTTCGGCACGCCGTCCGAGATTCGATAGGCGGTGCTCATGCCCTCGCCGTTATGTGGCGGAACCTGACGCACCATGGTCGAGGCCTCGCGGATCACCACTCCCGTCCCCGCAGGCGGCGAGGCCGGCGCCGGAGACGTTTGAACCAGAGCGATTACGGCCAAGGCGGGCAGGAACATGATCTTGTCTCCCGGTGTCATTCGGACAGACCCTAACGGCCCGCCCAGCGGGGTCAACGGGACAGAGGCCGCGCGTCCGTTGCAACGGTCGCCTGGGCCGCCAGCGTCGCCGCGTCGCCTGCTAAAGTCGGATGCCGCCACTCTGGCGCGATCTCAGCCAGCGGCCCCATGACGAACAACCGCTCGGCCGCGCGCGGATGCGGCAGGATCAGTCCCTCGAGGTCGCCGTTCAGCCGGCCATAGGCGATCAGGTCCAGATCCAGGGTTCGCGGCGCGTTGCGTGCGCTGCGACGACGATCAAACACATCCTCCATGCGGGACAGCTTGCTCATCAAGACGGCGGGATCGTGCGCCGTACGCACAATGACCACGCCATTCAAAAACGGCGGATCAGTCGGATCGGGCCAGGCCTTTGAAGTCCACCACGACGATCGCGCCAGAATATCGACGCCCTCGGCGCGAAAGCGCGCTAGCGCAGCCTCCAGGGCTTGTTCACAAGAAGCCCAGACGCCCTTGTCATTACAGCCCAGCGCGACGATGACTGCGCCGTCCAGATCAAGGTCGCCATCGGGGATTTCGGTCGGGACGCTCATATTCTCGACCATTTCCACGGACTCATATTCATGACTGGCCACACGGGCGACCGCATCGCCTTGTTCATCGACGGCGCCAACCTCTACTCGGCGGCTCGCGCGCTCAACGTCGATCTCGACTTCAGAAAGCTGTCCGACTGGTTCGGCCAGAAGGGTCAGCTGGTGCGCGCCTATTATTACACGGCGATCGTCGAGGGCGAAGAGTTCTCGCCCGTCCGCCCGCTGGTCGACTGGCTCGATTACAACGGCTTCACCGTGACGACCAAGCCCGCCAAACGCTTCACCGACGCCCAGGGCCACAGCCGCACCAAGGGCAATATGGACATCGAGATCGCGGTCGACATGTTGGAGCTGGCCCCGCGGCTGGACCACATCTTCCTGTTCTCGGGCGACGGCGACTTCCGCCGACTGGTCGAGGCCATTCAAGCCAAGGGCGTCCGCGTGACCGTTGTTTCGACCACCCGCTGCCAGCCACCCCAGATCGCCGACGAACTGCGTCGTCAGGCTGACGCCTTCATCGACCTGTCCGATGTCATGACCCATTTCAGCAAACCCAAGACCGCCATGAACCAGGGCGTCGCCCGCACCCTGGACCGGAGCGACCGCACGTGAGCCGCCTCCTGAACCCTGAACCGACGCGCGACTGCCCCCTGTGCCCGCGCCTGGTCGCCTATCGTCAGGAGAACATCCGCCAGAACCCGGACTGGTGGAACGGTCCCGCCCCCTCCTTCGGCGATCCCAACGCCCGCCTCTTGATCGCAGGCTTGGCGCCCGGCCGTATGGGGGCCAACCGCACCGGCCGCCCCTTCACCGGCGACCACGCCGGCTGGCTGCTGTTCGACACCCTGAGGAAGACCGGCTTCGCGCAAGGCAGCTATGATCCCGACGGTCACGACGACCTGACGCTGGTGGATTGCATGATCACCAACGCCGTGCGCTGCGCCCCGCCGCAGAACAAGCCGACCGGCGACGAGGAAAACACCTGCCGCCCCTTCCTGATTGACCGTCTGGCCGCCCTGCCCCGGCTGAAGGTGATCGTGACGCTAGGCGACGTGTCGCGACGCAGCATCCTGCGAACCCTGGGCTATCCCGGCACAGCCATCCCCGCCGGCCACGGCGTCGAGGGCAAGGCCGGCGCCTATACCATCATCAACAGCTATCACTGCTCGCGACTGAACACGAATACGGGCCGTCTAACGCCGGAAATGTTCGAGGAGATATTCCACCGCGCCAAGGCGGCGCTGAAGGAATAGGTCAGCCGCCGCCGGCGACCTCGCCGGCCACCATCACCGGCGCCGAGGGCTCGCGGAAGTAGCGGTCGATACCCTCGGCGACCGAGCGCATGAGGCGGCGACGGGCGCGTTCGTCGGTCAGGACGCGCTCGTCCTCGGGATTGGTGATGAAGCCCATCTCCAGCAGAATGGCCGGAACGTCTGGCGCCAGCAGGACGGCCAGGCCGGCGTCGCGGTGGCTGCGGCGCAACAGCGGATGGTTGTCGCCTTCCAGGTGGGTCAGCAGCACGCGCGCGAACTGGGCCGAGCGGTTCTGGGTGGCGCGCTGGGTCATGTCCAGAAGGATACGGTCGACCGAGGGGTCACGCCCCGGAAGGCGCAGGTCGCGCTGCCAATCCTCGCCACGCGTATACTCACGCACAGCTCGACCCGCGCCCTGCTCCGACAGGGTATAGACGCTGGCCCCGCGCAGGGCCGGATCGGTCCCGGCGTCGGCGTGCAGAGAAATAAAGAGATCAGCCCCCGCGTCGCGCGCGATCTGCACCCGACGACCGTGAATGACATAGACGTCGCTGTCGCGCGTCAGACGTACGCGATAGCGGCCGGTGCGCTCGATTGCTGCTTTCAGTTCGCGCGCAGCGGCCAGGGTGACGGCCTTTTCCTGCATGTGCTGGCCTTGCGCACCTGGATCGCGACCGCCGTGACCGGCGTCGATGACGATCAGCGGCTTTTCCTTGCGGGCCTGCTCGCGACGCGGCGGCGTGCTGGCGGCGACAGCGGCGGCAGCGCCCGTGGCCTTCAGGTCGATGACGTAGCGATAGTTCTGAACCCCGTCGCCAGGCGGCAGCAGGAAGCGGCGCTCGATCTCGGCGCCGCGCGCCAAATCCAGACGAACGCGTGACGACGTGCCCGCAGACGTCACCTCATAGCCGCGCACCAGCCCCGAGCCATTGCCGTCCAGGCCTCGGCCTGGCGCCACGTCCGACAGGGCCACGACGACGCGACCGGTCGTGCCGTCCTCGATCACCTGTCCGCGCGTGGTCTTGCCCAGGTCCAGCACGACCCGCGTGCGCTGGGCGTCGCCGCCGAAACGGATTCCCGAAATTTGCCCGTCCGGCCCAAAGGCCAGCCCCCGCCCAGCCGTCAACACAACGGCGCAAATCACGACGAAGGCCAGGCCCGTCATCGCCCATTCGCGCACGCCCCAACGGGACAGATTGTTACGCCACCGGCCATACATGGACGGACTTCACCCTTCTGGTTCAGGGCCGAGCATGGGCCTACGTGCTAAGGATTTCGTTAACTCATGTAACGGCGGCGGTTCTTTTATTTTCCACAAGTTAGGCCTATGGTGTGATCCGTTCGCGAACGATCGCGCCCTCTGCATGGTTTTGCAGGGCGGGCGCGCCCTCCTCGCAACGCTGACTTTCACCTCATTCCGAGGATCGCCCGGCCTGGCCGACGATCTGACGAACGGATCCGGGATGCGGCCTTGAACGGCGCGTTCGGATCCAGGACCGACAGAACCTCATGGGCCGACCCGCCTGCGCTCCCGACCGGCAGACCACTGCCGCTCTCGCAACTTGCGAGGGGATGACGCGCGCCCTGGCCCCCATTTCCATTCGGCGAGCCGCCCCCTTGTCCGCGGATGTATCCGCAGGGCCCGGCCTGGCGCGCCAGAGAGAGACCATCAATGTCAAAAACAATGCTGATCGATGCGGCGCACGCGGAAGAAACCCGCGTCGCCATCGTGGACGGACGCCAGGTTGAGGAATTCGATTTCGAATCCACGGCCCGCCGCCAGCTTCGCGGCAACATCTATCTCGCCAAGGTCACCCGCGTAGAGCCCAGCCTGCAGGCGGCCTTCATCGAGTACGGCGGAAATCGTCACGGCTTCCTGGCCTTCAACGAAATCCACCCCGACTACTATCAGATCCCGGTCGCCGATCGCGAAGCCATCATGGCCGAAGCGCATTCGGACGACGACGATCACGATGATCTGGGCCGTGAAGGCGACGACGAGTCCGAAGGCGGTCTGGCCGACGAGGAGCGTCTGAAGCGTCGCCTGATGCGTCGCTACAAGATCCAGGACGTCATCAAGCGCCGTCAGATCCTGCTGGTGCAGGTCGTCAAGGACGAGCGCGGCGCCAAGGGCGCGGCCCTGACCACCTGGCTGTCGCTGGCTGGCCGCTACTGCGTCCTGATGCCCAACACGGGCAAGGGCGGCGGCATCAGCCGCAAGATCACCAATACCTCCGACCGTCGCCGCCTGAAGGCCGCCGCCTCGGCGCTGAAGGTGCCCAAGGGCATGGGCCTGATCATCCGCACGGCCGGGGCCAAGCGCACCAAGGCCGAGATCAAGCGCGACTATGAATACCTGCTGCGCCTGTGGGAGACGATCCGCGAGAACACGCTGAAGTCGAACGCCCCGGCCGTCATCTACGAAGAAGAGAACCTGGTCCGCCGCGCCGTGCGCGACATGTATGACAAGGACTTCGACGGCATTCAGGTCGAAGGCCTGGAAGGCTTCAAGGAAGCCCGCGACTTCATGCGCGTGCTGATGCCGTCGCAGGCCAAGAAGATCCACCTTTACCAAGGCTCCAAGCCCCTGTTCGCCGCCAACGGCATCGAAGAGGTCCTGACCCAGATTCACCAGCCGGTCGTGCCGCTGAAGTCGGGCGGCTATCTGGTCATCAACCAGACCGAGGCCCTGGTCGCCATCGACGTGAACTCGGGGCGTTCCACCAAGGAACGCAATGTCGAGGCCACCGCCACCAAGACCAACCTGGAAGCCGCCGTCGAGGCCGCCCGCCAGCTGCGTCTGCGCGACCTCGCTGGCCTGATCGTCATCGACTTCATCGACATGGATGAAGGCAAGAACAACCGCGCCGTCGAGAAGGCGCTGAAGGACGCGCTGGCCAAGGATCGCGCCCGCATCCAGATGGGCCGCATCTCGGGCTTCGGCCTGATGGAAATCAGCCGCCAGCGCCGCCGCCTGGGCGTGATCGAAGGCGCCACCGAGGTCTGCCCGCACTGCCAGGGCGCCGGTCGTATCCGCTCGGCGGAATCGGCGGCTCTGGTGACCCTGCGCGCCGTGGACATCGAGGCGGGCCGCAACGGCGCCGGTTCGGTCAACCTGCGCGTCTCGACCGCCGTCGCCCTCTACATCCTGAACCACAAGCGCGATTATCTTCAGCGTCTGCTGGAACAGCGCGGCCTGAACGTCGTCATCCTGATCGACGATACCCTGGCCCAAGGCGAGCACGCCATCGAGCGCACCTCGACCAACGAGGACTTTGTTCCGACCGTCACCCACATCTCGGCGGCCGAGCTGGACGACGGCTTCGACGACAGCGCCTTCGACCATGAGGACGAAGACGAGGACGACGAGGTCATCGCCGGCGACGACGAGGACGACGCCGATCTGGATCGCGAAGACAACGATGACGACGAGCCCCGCGAGCGCTCGGAATCGCACGACGGCGAAGGCCGTGGTCGTGGTCGCCGCCGCCGCCGCCGTGGCGGTCGCCCGGAAGAGGGTTCGGACGAAGCCGCCGCCGTCGATGTTGTCGCCGCTGACGACGAAGACGACGACAGCGAGGCCGGCCGTCGCCGCCGTCGTGGCCGTCGTGGCGGACGCCGCATGCGTGAAGACGGCGAGCGCGACGCCTTCACCTGGGTGCGCGGCCGCACGCCGTCTCTGGACGACCCTTACGTCTGGTTCGATCCGATCAACCCCACGTCTTCGCCCCGCAGCGAACGCGCCCCGACCGAAGCCTCGGACGCCCGCGACGTCACGGAGGTCGTCGGCGAACGTCCCGAAGGCGAGCGCGCTGAACGCGAGGGCGGCCGTTCGCGCCGTCGTCGTGGTCGCGGTCGCGGCCGTGATCGCGCCGGCCTGCCGCATGACGCCAAGGTCGAAGACCGCGCCGTCAACGAGGGCCTGCCCCCCGTCGGCTCGCCGGACACGCCCATCGCCACGGTCATCTCTGCGAATGACGCCGTTGCTCCGGACGCCCCTGAAGCGGTCGTTGAAGCGGCTGAAGCGCCCAAGCGTCGCCGCGTGCGCCGCAAGGTCAGCGCCGATGTCGCTGGCGAGGCCGTGATCGAAGCGCCCGAAACTGAGGTCGAAGCTGAGGCTGAGGCTGAAGTCGTGGCCGAAGCCGCAGTGGTCCCCGCCGAACTGGATGTGGCGCCTGTGGTCGCAGCCAAGATCGAGGCCGCCATCGAACAGGCTATGGCTCCTGAGCCCGCCCCGGAGCCGGTCGTCATCGCTGAACCCGCGCCTGCGCCGACGCCCGAAGTCGATGTGGCCGCGCTTATCGCCGAAGACCCCAACCAGATCGGCGCCGCCCCCGCCAAGCCGAAGCGCGGCTGGTGGCGCCGTTGATCGGACACGATTAGGCTTGAAGACACGGGGGAGACTGCCGCTCTGGAGTACGTCATGACCAGGCTTCCCCGTGTCGCTTCACGTGTCGCAACCCGCATTCTTGTCTCCGCCACGGCTGCCGTGGCGGTCTTGGCTGCGGCCGGATCAGCCTCCGCTCAGAGTCTTATCCGCGACACCGAGATCGAGGGCATCATCCATGACTGGTCCGAGCCGGTCTTCGTCGCCATGGGGCTGGATCCGACGGAAGTCGAGATTCTGCTGGTCAACGACCAGGACCTGAACGCCTTCGCCACGCGCGGGCGGATCATGGGCCTGAACACCGGCCTGATCCTTCAGACCAAGACACCGAACCAGCTTCTGGGCGTGATCGCCCACGAAGCCGGGCACATCAAGAATCGCCACACCCTGCGCGACGGGGCCCAGAACGCCGGAATGCAGCCCATGATCATGACCATGGCGCTGGGCGCCCTGGCCGCGATCGCGGGCGCGCCTGATGCGGGCGCAGCCCTGCTGGCCTCCAGCCAGTATTTCGGCACCCTGGGCGCCCTGCGCTATATGCAGAGCCAGGAAGGCGAGGCCGACATCACGGGGGCCCGCGCCCTGGAACGCGCCGGTGAATCCGGCAAGGGCATGATCGAGTTCTTCGAGAATTTCCGCTCGCAGGAAATCTTCTCGGATCAGCGCCGCTATCCCTACTTCCGCAGCCACCCCCTGTCGTCGCAGCGGATCGAAGCCCTGCGCGGACCGGTCGAGAGCGCCGCCCACTTCAGTCATCGAGACAGCTCGGAACGAATGGCTCAGCACGCGCTGGTGGTCGCCAAGATCCGCTCCTTCATGGAGTCGCCGAACGCGACGCTGCGCGACTATCCGTCATCGAACACCTCCCTGCCCGCCCGCTATGCCCGCGCCATCGCCTGGTATCGCGACGGTCAGACGGAAAAGGCCTTGAGCGCCGTCGACGATCTGCTGACCGATCAACCCGAGAATCCCTACTTCTGGGAGTTGAAGGGTCAGATCCTGTTCGAGGAAGGCCGCCCGGCCGAAGCCATCGGCGCCCACCAGAAGGCGGTCGAACTGAAGCCCGCCGCCCCCCTGCTGCGCATCAACCTGGCCCACGCCCTGATCGAGACCAGCGACGCCGCCAATCTGGACGCCGCCGTCGATCAGTTGAAGCGCGCCATCGCGCTGGAGAAGGACAATACCCTGGCCTGGCGCCTGCTAGGACAGGCCTACGCCAGCCAAGGCAAGGAGGGCGAGGCGCGTCTGGCCTCGGCGGAATACTGGTTCGCTCTGGGCCGCACAGAACAGGCCAACCAGTTCGCCATGCGCGCCCGCGACATGCTGGACCGCAACTCCATCGAATGGCGCCGCGCCACCGACATCGTCCTGTCTTCAGGCGCCTCGGAAAAAGACATCACTGACGCCGAGCGCCGCAACGAGCAGCGCAACAGCCGCGGCGTCATCCTGCCCAATACCTGACGCCCCGATATACTGATACCGAGACCCGCATGACCGACGCCGCACGCCCCGCTCCCGAGAACCCGACGCCGGCCTCGCCTGCTCCGAAAGGCAGCGCCCTGTCGCGTCTGTCCGGCAAGACGCTGGGCGGCGCGGCTCTAGCGGTTTCGGTCCTGGCGCTGGGCCTGTCCGCCGTCCCCTATCTGAACGGCGGTGATTTCGGCGGACGGGTCCGCGCCTATCTGATCGAGAACCCTCAGGTGCTGGACGAGTTGCTGGCCGCGCGTCAGGCGCACGAAGAGCAGTCCCGCGTCCAGACCATCAATGCCGCCGCCAAGGCCAATCCCGCCCTGCTGGCGCCCGACGCGCGCGATCCCAGCTTCGGCCCCGCCGACGCCAAGGTGACGGTGATCGAGTTCTTCGATTTCCGCTGCCCGGGCTGCAAGGCCGTGGCCCACGACTACCGCGCCCTGATGGCCGCCCACCCGGAAGTCCGCTTCGTCTTCAAGGACTGGCCCATCCTGGACCGTGGCGACGACGTCACCTCACAATACGCGGCTCGCGCTGCGCTCGCCGCGCATCAGCAGGGCAAGTATCTGGAGGTCTATGATGCGCTGATGACCGAGCGTGCCCTGGACCGCGCCGCCATCGACGGCATCCTGGTCGCCCACGGCGTGGACATGGCCAAGGCCCAGGCGGCCATCGCCTCGCCCGAGATGACCCGCCACGTCACCGATATCCACACCACGGCGGCGACCCTGGGCCTGCAGGGCACCCCGACCTTCTTCATCAACGGCAAGGCCAGCGCCAGCATCGAGCCCGCAGCCGTCGCCAAGCTGATCGAAGAGGCCAAGCGCTAAACGCCTTCATCACCCTCCGGCTTGTCCCCAAGGTGACGCCGTTCGGAGAGCGATAGGGCTTTAAGCCGCAGCCAAGCTCCGTTCGCCGCCGATCCACTCGACGTTCGAACGTCGGGTCGCTTCGGCGGCGGCTTCGGCGTTGCCCAGCTTCCGCTCGGCCTCGGCCAGAACAAAGTAGCTGTAGGGATCGCCGGGCCAGTCCTTCAGCAGCTCCTCGATCTTGGCCTTGGCTCCGGCGGCGTCGCCGCTGACCAGCAGAGCCGCCGCCAGACTGCGGCGCGTCGGATACCAGATGATCGGCGGATCACCGCCCTCGTCGTCCATGGCCTGGATCTGCGCGGCGCGAGTGAAGGCGGCGACGGCGGCAGTCGCATTCCCCTCGATCATGGCCGCCCGGCCCTCCAGAATGCGCTGGGACAGTTCGGTGAAAACGGCGCGCTGCTCGGCCATCGGTCCGGCGAAGGTCGTCGCCTCGCGCAGGGTCTTGATGGCGTTCGCTTCGGCCCGGACAGCCACAGCGTCGCCGGCCCTCGCCGCTGCTTCACCGCGGGCATAGCGCCAACTGATGCGCAGCAAGGGATGGCTCGCGGGCGGTTCCTTGAGCGCCGCCACCTGCTCCGGCGTGCCGAACCGGCCATAGAGAGCATAGGCGTTGTTGGCGACGATCTGACGCCAGTATTCCTGGGCGCCGATGTTCGGATAGGTGGCCAGGAACCAATCGGCCAGTTTCAGCCCCTCCTCGTCGCCCCCGGCCATCAGGGCGCCGCCCATGCCGAAGTGGATGTTGTGCGCGTGCAACCGCATCGCCGGCACGCCGCCCGGGGGCTTGGCCAGGGCGTCATAGCGCCGGTCCAGCGCCACGGCGTTGACGTTGCTCTGCATCGCGTCCCGATAGCGGCCGACGCGGTAGTAGGTATGCGACGGCATATGCACCAGATGGCTGGCCGCCGGGGCCAGCAGGGCCAGCTTCTCGCCGTAGGGAATGGCCTTGTGCGGGTCGTCCGACCACTCGGTCAGGTGGATATAGAGGTGGATCGCCCCCGGATCGTTGGGGTCCTTGGCCAGCGCTTGTTCCAACAGGCCCATGGCGCGGGGGATGGCCGGATCAGCCGCCTTCCCGTCGTCGTCCCACCATTCGTCGGCGGCCAACAGCCAGGCGTCAGCGGTGATGTTGGCGATGGCGCCGTCGTCGGGGTTCTGACGCGCGATCCGGTCCATGCGCTGGGCGAAGCGGTCCGCGCGGCTCTTTTCCGAACCGGAATAACGCTGGATCAGGGCGTCGATCATCTGGCGCTGCACCGGTGTGGCGTCGCGGGCCAGACGGCGGGCGTCGCGGGCGGCTTTTAGGGCTGCTTCGATCGAGGCCTTGTCCTGTCCCCCGCCGTTCAGATTGGGGCCGATGGCCCAGGCCTCGCCCCAGGCGCACATGCCGCAGGTCGGATCCAGCGCCCGCGCCTTGCGGAAGGCGCGCACCGATTCGGTATGCTCGAACGCCCAGCGCAGCCGCACGCCGTGGTCGAACCAGGCCTGGGCCTCGGGGTTGGCCGTGTCGATCTTGAAGCCGCCGGTTCCAAAGCCCTCGACCATGACGATGTCGTTGGTCGGGATGGCTTCGATGGCCGAGCCGCCGGGGCCGCAGACCTGCGGCTGATCCAGCAGGTCGCGCACGGCCTTGTCCGCCGTCGCGTCCGCCACCGCCATCGGGCCGAACATACAGGCCGCCACAGCCGTACAGGCCATCCATCCGAAACGCATCGTCCCCTCCCAGAGCTGGGGCGAGAGTGCGCGGTCAACGGCGGCCGGGCAAGCCGCCGTGACGTCGCGGCGCCTAGATCAGGCCCGCCAGCGGCGAGGACGGATCAGCATAGAGGCGCTTCTTCATGCGCCCGGCCAGATAGGATTCCCGCCCGGCGATCACCGCATGCTTCATGGCGCTGGCCATCAGGATCGGGTCGCGCGCCTCGGCGATGGCGGTGTTCATCAGCACGCCGTCGCAGCCCAGTTCCATGGCGATGGCGGCGTCCGAGGCCGTGCCGACGCCCGCGTCGACCAGGACCGGCACCTTAGACTGCTCGACGATCAGGCGGATGTTGATGGGGTTCTGCACGCCCAGGCCCGAGCCGATCGGCGCGCCCAGCGGCATGATGGCCACCGCACCGGCGTCCTCCAGCTTGCGCGCATAGACGGGGTCGTCGGTGCAATAGACCATGACCTCGAAGCCCTCGGCGGTCAGCAGCTTGAGCGACCGCAGGGTCTCTTCCATGTCGGGGAACAGGGTGCGCTGGTCCGCCAGAACCTCCAGCTTCACCAGAGTCCAACCGCCCGCCTCGCGCGCCAGACGCAGGGTCCGCACCGCGTCCTCGCCGGTGAAGCAGCCCGCCGTATTGGGCAGATAGGTGTACTTCTTGGGGTCCAGGAAGTCGGTCAGCACCGGCTGGCTGGGATCGGTCAGGTTTACCCGGCGCACGGCCACGGTGACGATCTCGGCGCCCGAGGCCTCGGCGGCGGCCGCATTCTGGGCGTAGTCGCGGTACTTGCCGGTGCCCACGATCAGGCGCGAGTTGAAGGTGCGGCCGGCGACGGTCCAGCTGTCGGTGCGGGGGGCTGTATCGGTCATGCTCCTGACCTAGCGCCACGCTGCGCCGGGGGGAAGCGCCGTTGCCGGATTTGATAACCGCGCCATACCCTTCCGCTCATCCCCGCGGAGGCGGGGACCCAGTTCTTTGGCGACAAGCCTGACGGGTCCACGGGGGGAGGATGGGGTTCTTGCTGGGTCCCCGCCTCCTCGGGGATGAGCGGGCTTTAGGGAAACGTCAGCCGCCCCCGACGAACTGCACCAGCTCGATCCTGTCGCCCTCGGCCAGCACCGTTTCGCCATGCAGCGAGCGCGGCACGATCTCCAGATTGCGCTCGACCGCCACCTTCTTGGGGTCCAGCGACAGCTCCTGAACCAGACCCAGAATGGTCGTGGCGGCGGTGTCCCGCACCTCGCCGTTGACTTCGATACGCATGACGTTAGGTCAACCTCTTCATCGACGCACTTTGCGCCGCGCCTTACCTGAGCTACAACGCCCGACCGAATCCGCGCGGTCGTGAGCGCCAATTTTCCGAGCGAATGCCCGAAGCCCCTGTCCTCTACGTCCTGAACGGCCCTAATCTCAACCTCTTGGGGGTTCGGGAACCGGACATCTATGGCCACGAGACCATGGCCGACGTCCAGGCCCTGTGCGAGGTTGCAGCCGGCGACACCCGCGTCGTATTCCGCCAATCGAATCACGAAGGCCAGTTGGTCGACTGGATTCATGAGGCGCGCAACGAGGCCTGCGCCCTGGTGATCAATCCCGCCGCCTTCACCCATACCTCGGTCGCCCTGCTGGACGCGTTGAAGACGCTCAGCGTGCCGGTCGTCGAGTGTCACTTGTCGAACCCCGCTGCGCGCGAGGACTTCCGGCGTCATTCCTATGTTTCGCTGGTCGCGACCGGCGTCATTTCGGGCTTCGGCCCCCACAGCTACGAACTGGCCGTCACGGCCGCCCTTCGGCTGGCGCGGGAACGCGCTGTGGCCGGGGCTCGTTCGCCCAAGACCTGAAGAGAGACACACCATGTCCGACGACAAGCACAAGAACCAAGGCATCGACGCCGGCCTGATCCGCAGCCTGGCTGACATCCTGAACGAAACCGATCTGACCGAGATCGAAGTCGAACAGGGCGAACTGCGCATCCGCGTCGCCCGCGAGATCACCATGACCGCCGCTGCGCCGGTCCAGTACGCCGCCGCCCCGGTCGCGCAGGCTGCACCCGCCGCCCCAGCCTCGATGCCGTCGGATCCGGCCACCATCGTGTCGCGCAAGGGTGAAGAGGTGAAGTCGCCGATGGTCGGCACCGTCTATCTGCAGCCCTCGCCGGAAGCGCCGCAGTTCGTGAAGCCGGGCGACAAGGTCAAGAAGGGCCAGACCCTGCTGATCGTCGAAGCCATGAAGACCATGAACCCGATCCAGGCTCCGCGCGACGGCGTTGTGTCGGAAATCCTGGTCGGCGACGCCCAGCCCGTCGAATACGGCGAAGCTCTGGTTATGCTGGAAATCTGAGACCCGACATGTTCACCAAGGTCCTGATCGCTAACCGCGGCGAAATCGCCCTGCGCATCCACCGGGCGTGCAAGGAAATGGGTATCTCCACCGTCGCCGTGCACTCCGAAGCCGACCGCGGCGCCATGTGGGTGCGCCTGGCCGACGAAAGCGTCTGCATCGGCCCCGCGCCGGCGGCCAAGTCCTATCTGAACATCCCGTCGATCATCGCGGCGGCCGAAATCACCGGCGCCCAGGCGATCCACCCGGGCTATGGCTTCCTGTCCGAGAACGCCCGCTTCGCCGAGATCGTCGAGGCCCATGGCCTGACCTTCATCGGCCCCAAGCCTGACCACATCCGGGTCATGGGCGACAAGATCAGCGCCAAGCAGACCGTCATGGACGCCGGCATTCCGGTCGTTCCGGGGTCGGCGGGCGAGGTCGAAACCGTCGAGGCCGCCATCGAGGCGTCCAAGACCATCGGCTTCCCGCTGATCGTCAAGGCGGCCGCCGGCGGCGGCGGACGCGGCATGAAGGTCGCCCTGACCGCCGATGATCTGGTCGAGGCCGTGCAAACGGCCCAGACCGAGGCCAAGGCCGCCTTCGGCAACGGCGCCGTCTATATGGAGCGCTACCTCCAGAAGCCGCGCCACATCGAGATTCAGGTCATCGCCGACAGCCACGGCAACGTTGTCCACCTGGGCGAACGCGACTGCTCGCTGCAGCGCCGCCACCAGAAGGTGCTGGAAGAGGCCCCCTCGCCCGCGCTTTCCGCTGAAGGCCGCAAGGCCATCGGCGAGACGGTCAACAAGGCCATCGCCGCTATCGGCTATCTGGGCGTCGGCACCATCGAGTTCCTGTGGGAAGACGGCGAGTTCTTCTTCATCGAGATGAACACGCGCCTGCAGGTCGAACACCCGGTCACGGAAATGATCACGGGCGTCGATCTGGTCCGCGAGCAGATCCGAATCGCCGCCGGTCTGCCCCTGTCCTTCACACAAGAGGACATCCATTTCGAAGGCCACGCCATCGAGGTGCGGATCAACGCTGAAAACGCCGAGACCTTCACACCGTCGCCCGGCACCATCACGGACTTCCACGCTCCGGGCGGTCTGGGCGTGCGTCTGGATAGCGCCATCTACGCCGGCTATTCGATCCCGCCCTACTACGACAGCCTGATCGGCAAGCTGATCGTCCACGGTCGCGACCGCGAGGAGTGCCTGGCGCGCCTCAAGCGTTCGCTGGGCGAGATCGTCATCGGCGGCGTCGACACCACCATCCCCCTGTTCCAGAAGCTGTTGCAGGAGCCCGATATTCTATCGGGCGACTATGACATCCACTGGCTGGAGAAGTGGGCCGCCGCCCAGAAGGCCAAGGCCTAACCCCTCTTGGACGAACCCGAGTTCAGCGCCAGCAGCCTCTCCGGCGTCTTCGGACCCGAGGAGCTGCTGGCCTGCTATGCTCAGGGCGTATTTCCCATGGCGGAAGCGCGCGACGATCCGCGCGTCTTCCTGGTCGAGCCGGACCAGCGGGGCGTCATCCCGCTCAACCGATTCCATATTCCCACGCGTCTGCGCCGCACCGTACGCGGCGAACCGTTTCAGGTGCGCGTGGATACGGCTTTCGCCGCCGTGCTGGACGCCTGCGCGGCCTCGATGCCGGGGCGCGAGGACACCTGGATCAACGATCCGATCCGCCGCCTGTATCTGGAACTGCACGCGCGCGGCCACGCCCACAGCATCGAATGTTGGCAGGACGAGGTTCTGGTCGGCGGGCTCTATGGGGTGACGCTGGGCGGCGCCTTCTTCGGCGAGAGCATGTTCAGCCGGGCGCGCGATGCGTCAAAGGTCGCCCTGGTGCATCTGGTGGCGCGGCTGCGACTGGGGGGCTGGGGCCTGCTGGACGCCCAGTTCCTGACGGAGCATCTCAGCCAGTTCGGGGCGGTGGAGACGCCGCAGGCGGCCTATCTGCGGCTGCTCAAGCCCGCGTTGCGTCTGACCCCCGACAAGTCGGTTCTGTCCGCGCCTCTGACGGGCGCGGAGGCCGTGACCTATGCCTTACAGCCGACCACCCAGGCGTCGTAGATCGGGTGCTGCAGACCGCTGACGGCGGGCGATGAGGCGAACATCCAGCCCTTGAAGATCTGGCGGGCCTCGGTCGGCACGGCGATCCCGCGCGGCTGAACCCCGACTTCCAGATAGGCGATAGCGTCTTCAGTCTGTTCGTCCGAGGCCGAGACCTCGCAGGCGCGGGCGCTGAAGATCAGGGTCTTGTTGAAGCGCACCGGACGACCGCCGACCTCGACCTCGAATAGCATGGATTCAGCCGTGACCTTGTCGATGGCGTGCACGATGGCGATCGGACGACGCTGACGGCGGCCGGGCGTGGCCACTGGCGCAGCTTCAACCTTGGTCGGTGCGACCTCGGCCTCGGCCGGCGCTTCTTCCTGAATGGCGGCGACTTCGGTTCCGGGCACAATGACGGGCGCGCCTGGAACCGGCGCCGGAACGCCTTCAGGCGTCGTCGCGGTAGGCACGGGTTGAGCGGTCGGCGGCGTACTGGCCGGGGGCGACGCCGCCGGCGTCGTCTGCAACGGCGCGCGATTGGTGTCGCGCAAAAGGTCGCCTACCGGGTCCCGGGCCGGGACCGCGTCCTGCGGCAGGTCCATAAGGGCGCTGGTCATGCCGGCGCCAGCGACCGTCAGTCCCGCTACGGCCACGCCGATCAGCAGGACACGTCGCGTCATTCCGGGCTCCAGGCCTGGTAGTCGCCAGTGGCGGCCGGGCGCTTGCCCTCGTTCAGCAGCGAGCCCTGCGGACGCCAGGCCATCGGCGTGCCGGTCAGGTTCGGCAAATGATCCTTCTCCCACGAGCGCCGCGGCAGCGGCTTCTCGACGGGCGTTTCATCATAGGTGTAGCGCATCCAGCCCTGCCATTCCGGCGGCACCTTGGAGGCGTCGGCATAGCCGTCATAGATGACCCAGCGGCGCTGACGACCGTCATAGCTGACGTGGTCGCGCGACTGATAATAGCGGTTGCCGAACTCGTCCGTGCCGACCAGTTGGCCGCGGCGGGCCACGGTGAACAGGGTGCCGATCGTGGCGCCGTTCCACCAAGCGAAAATCTTGTTCAGCACGTCTTCGTACTCACTTGAATTCCACCGCCCAGGGAGGTCCGGCGGCGCAGCACGATCATAGAAACCGCAGCCGCCCGCGTCCAGCCCGAGACGACCATCGAGCGCCTCGGCCCACCATCAACATCTTGGGGGTAACCCCAACTCTAACCGCAAGATTTATTGAAACGCCTCGCGCGCCGTCGTTAGTGTCAGGATCAGGACACGCGCGGAGACGTTGTGATGCGCATCAAGCCCCGATTTGCCGACCTCGCCGCCTTCGTCGTGCTCGACCCTCGCGCGGTCGAGCGCCCCGGCGTAGTGACGTCGACCCTGGCCCCCGCCGACTGGACGGACGTCCGCGTCGAGGCCTGGCTCGACTGGGCCGAAGACCTGCCGACTGACCTGCCGCACGGCGCCGCCGCCCCGGACGAAGACCACGGCGCCTGGCTTGGCGGCGCCCCTGATCGTTGGGCGCATCGTCTCGCCGCCTGGGGCCGCGCGCAGGGTCTGTTCACAACCGACGAAGACGCCGCCGCCTTCGCTGACGAACTGTCGGCCTCGCTGCTGCTGGGCGTCGCCGCGCCAAGCGTTACCAGCGAGCACGGACTGTCTGCCCCCGTCATTTCGCTCAGCGAGCCCGGCGCCGCGCGGCGTCTGGCCGATCTGACCGCCGCCCGTCGCGGCGAACGATTGGCTGAACGCGCCGCCGAGGCCCTGTCCGACGCCCTTCGCGCCGTCGCCGACGCTGTGGATCGCTGCGAAGGCCCGCGCGAGACCTGCGCCGATCCTGCTCGCAACCCGGCCTTGGCCCGCGCCGCCCTAACCGCCCGCCGCTGCGGCGCGACCGACGCCGACATCATACACGCCGCCGAGGGCGAAAGCCCGGCCATCGCACTGCCTGGCCTGGCGACGCGCTCGGTTCAGCCCATCTTGGCCCAGCGCGACGCCGTCGCCTCGGGTGGTCCCGAAGCTCAGGCCGTGGCCGAGGCCGCGCTGGAAGGCGATCTCGCGCTGATCTTCACCCCGCACGACGCCGAAACCCTGGCCGACGCCGGGCTGGAAGCGCGCGCCGCTCTTCACCTGCCTTCCCTCGCCGCCCTAACCGGCGACCGCTTCGATGAGGCCCTGGACGACCTGACCCGGCTTTGGGTCATCGCCCTGGAGATCGAAATCGCCAGCGCCCCCGCATCGCCCCGTCGCGACGCCGCTCGCCCAATCGCACTGGGCCTGTCCGGCCTGGCGGACTGGACCGTGGCGACGGACGCCGGGAAGGCGACCGCCCTCGCCGCGACGGCCGGCGCCCGCGTCTCCGTCGCCGCCAGCGCCACGTCCAGCGAGCTCGCCGCCCGCCTCGGCCCCTGCGCAGAATGGGACGTGGTCAAGGATGAAGCCGCCGATCTTGCCGCCCAGCGCGGTCAGGACACCGAGGCCTTGACCCGCCACGGTCGCCGTCACGCCGCCATCAACCTGTTCGTGCGCGATGCAGAGCTTGAACTCCGCCTCGGCGCCTCCCCCTTCGCCGCCACCGACCTGTTCCAGACCGAGGACGGCGAGACGCAGCGTCGACTGCGCCCCGCCCTGGCCCGCGCCATCGCCCGCGCCGGGGGCGACGTCGAGGACGCCGAGCGCCGCCTGTTCGGTCGCCGGACCCTGATAGGCGCGCCGGGCGTCAACCATTCGGCCCTGCGCGAGCTGGGCTTCACCGATGTCGAGCTTGAGGCCGTCGAGGACGCCCTGAGCCAGACCGACCGGTTGTCGGCCGTCTTCGCGCCGCCCGTGCTGGACGCGGGCTTCGTCGGCGACGTTCTGGGTCTGACGGTCGAAAACGGGGCGGACCTGCTGCCCCGCCTGGGCTTCGACGCCGCCGCTATCGAAGCCGCGCGCGCCGTCGCCTTCGGCCATCCTGACCTGTCCGACTGGAACGCCGCGCCCGAGGCTCTGAACCACCTGCTGTCCAGCCCCCCGGCTGCGTTCGAGGCTGGCCTGCGCCGCGCCATCGAGCCCTTCAGCGATGTGCCCGACATCTCGCCGGACGTGATCGACTGGCGCGCGGGTTCGCTTCAGGCCGCCCGCGCCCTGGGCCAGGCCGCTCGCGATGGTCGCCGCGCCGTCGTCCTGCACCGCGCAGCGCCGCCAGCCGACTTTCAGCTGGACCTGACCGAAACCGAAGCCCCCGTACAGCGCCGCATGGAGCCCGAGACCAGACCGGTCGAACGGGTGGTCGAGAAGGTCGTCGAGCGCGACCGCACCCGTCGCAAGCTGCCCGACCGCCGCAAGGGCTATATCCAGAAGGCGGCCGTCGGCGGCCACAAGGTCTATATCCACACCGGCGAATACGAAGACGGCGAGCTGGGCGAGATATTCATCGACATGCACAAGGAAGGCGCCGCCTTCCGCAGCCTGATGAACAACTTCGCCATCGCCATCTCGATCGGCCTGCAATACGGCGTGCCGCTGGACGAGTTCGTCGACGCCTTCGTCTTCACCCGATTTGAACCCGCCGGTCGCGTCACCGGCAATGATTCGATCCGCTCCGCGACCTCGATCCTCGACTATATCTTCCGCGAACTGGGCGTCTCCTATCTGGAGCGTCAGGAGTTGGCCAACGCCGAGCCCGAGGGAAATCCCGACGGTCTGGGCACAGCGACCAATGACGCCGAGCCGGTGCCCGCCGCCCGCTTCATCTCCAAGGGCTTTGCGCGCGGGGCCGCCCCCGACAACCTCGTCGTCGTCCCATTTGGGCGCAAGGCCGAGACGCCGCGCGACGCCGCCCCGACCGAAGCCGTCGCCTGTCCGGCCTGTGGCGATCTCAGCCTGCAAAACCGCGGCGGCGGCTGGATTTGCGACACCTGCGGTGCGGCGCCTCAGATGCAGGGCTAGACAAGGCGTCTGCGGCCCGCTTCTTGCTGAGATGGCGTCAAATCCCGGAGCCTTCGCATGAACCGTCTCGCAATCGCACTTGTCGCCTCGCTGATCGCGGCTACGGCCCTGCCGGCTGTCGCCCAGAACGCCTCGCAGATCAGCCGGGTGCGCGGCGGCGCCAGTTGCCCCGGCTGCAACCTGTTCCAGGGGGATTTCTCGGGCATGGAGGTGCGCGGCCTCAACCTGGCCGGCGCCCGCCTGCGTCAGGCCGACCTCAGCCTGGCCGTCATGAACCGCACCCGCTTCTCGCGCGCCGACATGCGCGACGTCGAGGCCTACGGCGGCGTCTTCTCCAGCTCGAACTTCGCCGGCGCCGATCTGACCAACGCCAGCTTCGTCGGCGCCTATCTGGACGGATCGATCATGTCCGGCGCCAAGCTCAACGGGACCAATCTGTCGGGCGCCCGACTGGCGCGCGCGGTCGGCCTGACCCAGAGCCAACTCAATCAGGCCTGCGGCGACGACGCCACCGTCCTGCCGTCAGGCCTGCGCATTCCGGCCTGCTGAAGGTCGCCATCGTTACCACGATTTAAGTAGGGTTTTTCAGGCGACAGGCGCATCTAGACAGCGTGATGAAACGCCCGCTCGCCCTCCTCCGCCGCCTGGCCCCCGCCGCCGCCGCCCTTACCGGCGGACTCGCCGGCGTGCTGGTCGCCGCCCCCGCCTTCGCAGGGGTGGTGAACCTCTCGCAGATGCAGGATCGCGACGTTGCGCGCATGGTGTCGCTGGGCGGCAGCTGCAATCGCTGCGAACTGTCCGGCCGCGACCTGTCGGGCGCCACCTTCACCGGCGCCAGCTTCACCAACGCCACCCTGGTCGGCGCCACCTTGCGCGGGGCAGAGTTGCTCGGCTCGAACTTCGCCGGCAGCGACTTCAGCCGCGCCGACATGCGCGGCGTCGAGATGATGGGCGCCAACTTCACCAACGCCGTCTTCGCCAGCGCCAATCTGACCGGCGCCGAGGCCACCGGCGCCAATCTGATTGGCACGAATTTTCAGGACGCCAATCTGTCCTCGGCAGAGCTGAATGGGGCCAACTTCAACCGCGCCGTCCTGACCCGCACCCGGTTCAACAGCAGCGAGATGTTCGGCTCTACCCTGGCCAATGTCCGCGCTGTCGGCGCCGATTTCTCCAACGCCGAGATCAACGCCTCCAACCTGACCAACGGCGTGTTCGACAGCGCCAAGTTCAACAACGCCTCGCTGGACAGCGCCCGCCTGACCGGCGCCAGTTTTGACCGCGCCAACTTCTCGGGCGCCTCAATGAACCGGACCGACATTCGCGGCGCCGATCTGTCGGGTGCGCGCGGCCTGACCCAGGATCAGGTGCATGACGCCTGTGGTGACGGCGCGACCCGTCTGCCCAGCGGCCTGACCGTGCGTTCGTGCGGCGGCGCCAGCATCCGCGTCATCCGCACGCCCCCGGCTCCGCCTGTGCCGCCTATCCCGCCGCGCCAGCGCAACCTGGTCGTCGCCTCGGGCCACTAAGGCTCCAGGATCATCCAGACAAAAAGGGCGGCCCGCGAAGGCCGCCCTTTTCCAATTCAACTGACTGTCGCCGCCTACTTGAGCGGCAGGGCCGTACGGATCGACAGTTCCTTCAGCTGCCGCTCGGCGACCTCGGCGGGCGCGCTCATCAGCAGGTCCTGACCCTGCTGGTTCAGCGGGAAGGCGATGACCTCGCGGATGGCCGTCTGGTTGGCCAGCAGCATGACGATGCGGTCGATGCCCGGGGCCAGACCGCCGTGCGGCGGGGCGCCAAAGCGGAAGGCGTTCAGCATGCCGCCGAACTGCTCCTCGACCACCGAGGCGTCGTAGCCGGCGATCTCGAAGGCCTTCAGCATGATCTCGGCCTTGTGGTTCCGGATCGCGCCCGAGCACAGCTCATAGCCGTTGCAGACGATGTCGTACTGATAGGCGCGGATGGTCAGCGGGTCCTGGGTCTCCAGCGCTTCCATACCGCCCTGTGGCATCGAGAACGGGTTGTGCGAGAAGTCGACCTTTTTCTCTTCTTCCGACCATTCGAACATCGGGAAGTCGACGATCCAGCAGAACTTGAACTGCTCCTCGTCCACCAGCTTCAGCTCCGTGCCGACGCGGGTGCGGGCCAGACCGGCGAACTTGGCGAAGACGGCGGGGTCGCCGGCGGTGAAGAAGGCGGCGTCGCCCTTGCCGAGGCCCAGCGAGGCCATCAGGGCCTCGGTCGGCTCCTGGCCCAGGTTCTTGGCGATGGGGCCGCCCCAGGCCTGCTGATCGTCCGACCAGAAGATGTAGCCGAGGCCCGGCTGGCCCTCGCCCTGCGCCCACGAGTTCATGCGGTCGCAGAAGGCGCGCGAACCACCGGTCGGCGCCGGAACGGCCCAGACGGCGTTCTTGGCGTCAGCGCCCAGGATCTTGGCGAACAGGCCGAAGCCGCCGTCGCGGAAGTGGTCCGACACGTCCTGCATCTTGATCGGGTTGCGCAGGTCCGGCTTGTCGGAGCCATACCACTTCATCGACTGGGCGTAGGTCAGACGCTCAAAGCCCTTGTGCTCGAACGTGTCGCCGAAATCGTTGGTGAAGGTGTGGACGCCGTCGATCGGCGACACTGGCTTGCCGTCGCCGAACTCGTTGAAGACGCCGTTCATCAGCGGCTCGATCGCGGCGAAGACGTCTTCCTGGGTGACGAAGCTCATCTCGACGTCGAGCTGGTAGAATTCCAGCGAACGGTCGGCGCGCAGGTCTTCGTCGCGGAAACAGGGCGCGATCTGGAAGTAGCGATCGAAGCCCGAGACCATCAGCAGTTGCTTGAACTGCTGCGGGGCTTGCGGCAGGGCGTAGAACTTGCCCGGGTGCATGCGCGACGGCACCAGGAAGTCGCGTGCGCCTTCCGGCGAGGAGGCCGTCAGGATCGGGGTTTGGTACTCAAGGAAGCCCTGCTCGACCATGCGCTGGCGGATCGAGTGGATCACCTTGGAGCGCAGGACGATGTTCTTGTGCAGGGTCTCGCGACGCAGGTCGAGGAAGCGGTTCTTGAGGCGGATTTCCTCAGGATATTCCGGCTCGCCAAAGACCGGCAACGGCAGCTCGGCGGCTTCCGACAGGACCTCGACCGACAGGACGCGCACTTCGATCTCGCCGGTCGGCAGGTTGGCGTTGGTGGTTTCGGCCGAGCGGGCCACGACTTCGCCGTCGATCTTGATGACGCTTTCGGCGCGCAGACGCTCAACGGCTTCAAAGCCCGGCGTCTCGGGGTGCAGCACCAGTTGGGTCAGGCCGTAGTGGTCACGCAGGTCGATGAACAGCAGGCCGCCGTGGTCGCGCTTGCGGTGAACCCAGCCGGACAGACGAACATTCGAGCCTGCATCCGTCGAACGGAGGGCGCCGCAGGTATGGGTGCGATAGGCGTGCATGATCGGATATCGTCTGAAAACGGCTGTAGAACAGCGTGAATTAGGAGGAGCGAAAGGCCCATCATCGCCCCGGAAAGTCAAGGCTGGCGGCTAAATCCACAGCGTCTCGCGGTTGTCCACCGCCCCAGAGAACCTGCCCACAGCGCTTCTGACGGCCTCTGCTATGGTTCAGGTCATGACCGCCCTCGGGACCGACATCCATCAACTGCGCCTGCCCCTGCGGCAGGAGGCGTCGCAACGCGCGACGGATTTTGTGGTGTCCGAATCCAATTCGAGGGCCACCTCAGTGCTGGCGACCTGGCCCGAGATGGCCGGCTCAATCCTGTCGATCTTCGGCCCGCCCGGCAGCGGCAAGAGCCATCTGGCCGCCGCCTGGGTCGAACGCACCGGCACCGTCGCCCTGCACGGCGCCGAGGCCGCCCTGGTCGATCCGCTGGAGCTCGAGGGTCAGTTCGTCCTTCTGGACCGCGCCCAGGACGCAGACGACGAGAGTCTGTTCCACCTGATCAACCTGACCCAGTCGGGCGGCGGCGCTCTGCTGCTGGTGTCGCGCGATCCGCCGGCGGCTTGGGCCTGCGACCTGCCCGACCTGCGCTCGCGCCTGAACGCCATCCGCACCGTGGGCATAGACGCGCCCGACGACGCTGTGCTGGGCGCCATGCTGAAACGCGCCTTCGCCACGCGCAACATCACCCCGGGCGACGAGGTCATCGACTATCTGGCCCGCCGAATCGACCGCTCGGCCGCCGCCGTCGAGCGCATCGTCGATCAACTGGACGCCTATCATCGTCCCGTCACACGGGTTCTGGCGCGTCAGGTTCTCGGCGACAGCGACGAACTGTCTGACTGATCAGGCCAGATCGCGGTTGCAGCCGTCACAGGCCCGCGCGACAACAGTCAAATGACTGAAATCGCGCCCATCGCCGTCGACACCACCGGCGAGGAAGTCCCCTCCTCGCGAGCGCCCCAGCTAGAGCTGTCCGAGGCGCTGATGACCTCGCCCGACCGCTTTATCAACCGCGAGCTGTCGTGGCTGGCCTTCAACGGGCGCGTGCTGGAGGAAGCCGCCAACGAGGGCCATCCGCTGCTGGAGCGGGTTCGCTTCCTGTCCATCTCGGCCAACAATCTGGATGAGTTCTTCATGACCCGCGTGGCGGGGCTGAAGGGTCAGGTGCGCGAGCGGGTCCGCGTCGTCTCCCCCGACGGCCTGACGCCTGCCGAACAGCTGGAACAGGTCAACGCCGCCGCTGGGGGCCTGATGGCCGAGCAGCAGCGCCGCTGGCGCGTCCTGCGCAAGGAGATGGCGGCCGCGGGGATCGAAGTCGTCGAAGGCTCCAAGATCACCCGCACCGAGCGCGAGCGGCTGGAGCCGGAGTTCCTCAACCAACTTTTCGCCGTGCTGACTCCTATGGCGATCGACCCGGCCCACCCCTTCCCCTTCCTGCCCAACCTCGGCTTCTCGCTGGCGCTGAAGCTGCGTCGCAACAGCGACCATCGCATCCTCTACGCCCTGGTGCCCGTGCCGACCCAGGTGCGGCGCTTCTGGGCGCTGGCGACCGACGGGCGTTCGGCGCCGGGCCGCAAGCGGTTCGTCTCGCTGGAAAACCTGCTGCTTCTTTTCATCGACCACCTCTTCCCAGGCTGCGAAATTCTGGAGAAGGGCCTGTTCCGCCTGATCCGCGACTCGGACATCGAGATCGAGGAAGAGGCCGAAGACCTGGTCATGGAGTTCGAGGAGGCGTTGAAACAGCGCCGCATGGGTTCGGTCGTCCGCATCAAGATTCAGGCCTCCATGCCCGAGGACCTCCGCAACTTCATCATCGCCGAGTTGCACGCCCAGCCGCAGGACGTGGTTCTGGTCGAGGGCATGCTGGGACTGGCGCAACTGGCCGAACTGATCCCCGGCGGTCACCCGGATCTGAAATTCAAGGGCTATGAACCCCGCTACCCTGAACGCGTCCGTGACAACGGCGGCGACATCTTCGCGGCGGTGCGCGAAAAGGACATGCTGATCCATCACCCGTTCGAGAGCTTCGACGTGGTGGTGCAGTTCCTGCGTCAGGCGGCGCGCGACCCGCACGTCATCGCCATCAAGCAGACCCTGTACCGGACCTCCAAGGACAGCCCCATCGTCGCCGCCCTGATCGAGGCGGCCGAGAACGGCAAGAACGTCACCGCCCTGATCGAGCTGAAGGCGCGCTTTGACGAAGAGGCCAACCTGCGCTGGGCGCGGCAGATGGAACGGGCCGGCGTCCACGTCGTCTTCGGCTTCGTGGAATACAAGACCCACGCCAAGCTGAGCGTGGTCGTGCGCCGCGAAGGCGAGGCCCTGCGCACCTACTGCCATTTCGGCACCGGCAACTATCACCCCACGACGGCCAAGATTTACACCGACCTCAGCCTGTTCACCTGCGAGCCGGTGCTGGGCCGCGATGCGACGCGGGTGTTCAACTACATCACCGGCTATGCCGCCCCGGACGAGCTTGAGGCCCTGGTGGTCTCGCCGCTGAACATGAAGACCAGCCTGATCGAGATGATCGGCAAGGAGATGTCGGCCGCCGCCAAGGGCAAGCCCGCCGCCATCTGGGCCAAGATGAACGCCCTGGTCGATCCCGAGATCATCGACGCCTTGTATCGCGCCAGCCAGCAGGGCGTACGGATCGAATTGGTCATCCGCGGCATCTGCTGCCTGCGCCCCGGCGTGCAGGGCCTGTCCGAGAACATCCGGGTCAAGTCGATCGTCGGCCGCTTCCTGGAGCACAGCCGAATCATCGCCTTCGCCAACGGTCACGACCTGCCCAGCAACAAGGCCAAGCTCTACATCTCGTCCGCCGACTGGATGCCGCGCAATCTGGACCGTCGTGTCGAACTGATGACGCCGATCCTGAACGCCACCGTCCACGATCAGGTTCTGGATCAGATCATGGTCGCCAACCTGAAGGACGACGCCCAGAGCTGGGTGCTGGAAGCCGACGGAACCTATCGTCGCGTCACGCCCTCCGGTTCTGACCGTCCCTTCTCGGCGCACAAGTATTTCATGACCAACCCCAGCCTGTCGGGCCGCGGCCGCAAGGTGAAGACCCTGCCCGGCGCCCTGTCCTATTCGGGCCTCAAGCCCCGGAAGCGCCGCTGATGGGCGTCGAGGCCGAGTATCCGTCGCGTCAGATCGCCGTCATCGACATCGGCTCCAATTCGGTGCGCCTGGTGCTCTACCGGTTGGAAGGTCGGGCCGTATGGACCATGTTCAACGAGAAGGTTCTGGCGGGCCTCGGGCGTGATCTGGCGGCGACCAAGCGCCTGTCCGTCCCCGGCGTCGCCTCGGCCATGACGGCGCTGCGCCGCTTCGCCGCCGTGATCGAGGGCGTCCAGCCGGACCAGACCATCATCGCCGCCACCGCCGCCGTGCGCGAGGCCGAGGACGGACCCGAGTTCTGCGCCCGCGTAGCCGCCGAAACAGGCCTGCAGGTCCGCGTCCTCAGCGGCGAGGAAGAGGCCCGCTATTCCGCGCTCGGCGTCCTGGCCGGCGCCCCCGGATCGCAGGGCGTGGCCGCCGACATGGGCGGCGCCAGCCTGGAACTGACCCGTATCGGCAACGGGGGTCGCAACCGACCGCTCGACAAGGGCGTGACCCTGCCGCTGGGCCCCTTCGCCCTGACCGACCCCAAGGGGTTTGACGCCGACCGTCTGCGCGCCCGCATCGCCAAGCGCCTGGCCCCGGTCGCCGACGCCTATGCCACGACCGACCTGCACGCCGTCGGCGGGGCGTGGCGCAGTCTGGCCCAGATGCACATGGCCATGACCGACCATCCGCTGCGGATTGTCCATGAATACGCCATGACCGCCGCCGACGTGCGTGATCTGACCCGCCTGGTGGCGCGGCAGTCCAAGGCCTCGCTGGAAAAGCTTCCGGGCGTGTCCAAGCGGCGGGCCGAGACCCTGCCCTACGCCGCCCTCGTGCTGGACGGCCTGATCGAGGCCCTCGGGCTGAAGTCCGTGACCTTCTCGGCCTGGGGCGTGCGCGAGGGTCTGCTCTACGCCGGTATGTCGCCCGAAATGGCGGCGGTCGATCCCTTGCTGGCCGGCTGTTCCGCCTGGGGCGGACGCCAGGGCGTCGATCCGGCCCTGCCGCGCGCTCTGGACGGCTGGCTACAGCCCGTTGTTTCAGCCATGCCCGAGGCCTTCGGCGAAGAACGCGACGCCGTTCTGACCTCGTCAGTCTGTCGTCTGGCCGATCTCGGTGCTCGCCTACACCCCGACCACCGGGTCGATCTGGTCTTTGATCAGGTGCTACGCTCGCCCATTCCGGGCCAGACCCACGCCGAGCGCGCCTTCCTGGCCGTGGCCATGAACGCCCGCTACGGCGGCGAGGCCAAGACGCCGTCGCCCGTCGCCGTGGATCGCCTGTTGTCGGAAACCGGCCAGAAGCGCGCCCGCGCCCTGGGCCTGGCCATGCGCCTGGCCTGCGACCTCTCGGGCCGCTCGCCGCAACTCTTGGCCAACGCCGCCGCCACCGTCGAAAAGGGCGCGCTGCGCCTCACGGCGGCCGAGGGCTACGCCGACATGCTGCTGGGCGAACAGACGCGGCGCCGCGCCAAGGCTCTGGCTGAGGCCATGGGTCTGAGTCTGAGTCTGAAAATGCAGGAAGCCACGCCGCACTGAATGTCCGAAACGAAAAAAGGCCGGCGTTTCCGCCGGCCTTGTCTTCTCAGGTATGAAACTCAGCCTTCGATTTCGACGACTTCGACCCGCGAGCCGTTCAGCACCAGGGCGATCTCGCCCTTCTTGAGCTTCAGCGCGTCTTCGCCGAACAGCTGGCGACGCCAGCCCTTCATGGCCTCCACGTCCGCATTGTCGTCGTTGGCGATCTTCTCCAGATCGGCGACGTTGGCGATCAGCTTGGTGGCTACGCCAGCGTTGTCGCTCTTGGCCTTCAGCAGCACCTTCAGCAGTTCGACCACCGAGGGCGGGGCCGGCTGACTGTGGGCCGGACGTTCCAGCTTGGGCGCATGGGCTTCCGGATCGGCCAGGACGCGCTTCAGCTCTGCGGCCAGTTCAATACCCAATCGCGAGCCGCCAAAGCCCTTGGGCACCGAACGCAGACGGTTGAAAGCCTCGGGGTCGGTCGGGGCCTGGGTCGCGACCTCATCGATGGCCTCGTCCTTCAGAATGCGCCCGCGCGGCTGGTCGCGTTCCTGCGCCGCGCGCTCGCGCCAGACGGCGGTAGCGACGAAGGCGGCCAGATACTTGGCGCTGAACTTCTTGGGCTTCAGACGCTTCCACGCATTCTCGGGCGTGGTGTCGTACAGGGCCGGGTCGGTCAGGGCGGCCATTTCCGACATCACCCAGTCAAGACGACCTTCCTTCTGCAGCCGATCCAGCAGCTTGGGATAGAGGGCGGCCAGATGGGTCACGTCGCCCAAGGCATAGACCAGTTGCGCGTCCGACAGCGGACGGCGCGCCCAGTCGGTGAAGCGGCTGCCCTTGTCCAGTTCCTGGCGCAGCATCTGGCGGACCAGCTGCTCATAGCTGACCTGATCGCCAAAGCCGGCGGCCATGGCTGCAACCTGACTGTCGAACATGGGCTTGGGCATGGCGCCCAGGCGGTTGAAGATTTCCACGTCCTGACGGGCGGCGTGGAAAACCTTGATGATCGATTCGTCGCGCAACAGATCGAGGAAGGGCTCAAGGTCCAGATCCTCGGCCAGCGGGTCGATGATCGCTGCGTCCGTGGGCGAAGCAGCCTGGATCAGGCACAGCTTGGGCCAGTAGGTCGTCTCGCGCATGAATTCGGTATCGACCGTGATAAACGGGGCCTTGGCCAGACGTTCACAGAACTCGATCAGCGCGTCATTGGTGGTGATTGGCGTCATTCCGATGCTATAGCCCCGCGCGACGCCGTCGTGGCAAGAGCGCTTCGACAGATTTTCGCCCCCGATTTCGAGCCGTGACCGATGAGCGACACCCCTGAAACCCTGAAAAACGGCCTTACCTACGCCGATGCAGGCGTGGATATCGACGCCGGAGAAATGTTGGTCGATGCGATCAAACCCCTGGCCAAGTCGACTCGCCGCCCTGGCGCCGAGGCTTCGCTGGGCGGATTCGGCGCCCTGTTCGACCTGAAGGCCGCCGGTTTTGTCGATCCGCTGATCGTCACCACCACGGACGGCGTCGGCACCAAGCTGAAAATCGCCATCGAGACCGGCCGTCATGACGGCGTGGGCGTCGATCTGGTCGCCATGTGCGTCAACGACCTGCTGGCGCAGGGCGCCGAGCCGCTGATGTTCCTGGACTACTACGCCACCGGCAAGCTGGACGTGGACGCCGCGCGTCGCGTCGTCGCCGGCATAGCCGAAGGCTGCCGTCAGTCGGGCAGCGCCCTGGTCGGCGGCGAGACGGCCGAAATGCCGGGCATGTATTCTGGCGGCGACTATGATCTGGCCGGCTTCTCGGTCGGCGCGGTCGAGCGTGGTCAGGTCCTGCCCTATCTGGACCAGCAAAAGGCCGGCGACATCATCATCGGCCTGGCCTCGTCGGGTCCGCACTCGAACGGCTATTCGCTGATCCGCAAGGTGGTCGAGAAGTCCGGCCTGGCCTGGGGCGACGACGCCCCCTTCGCCAAGGACCGCACCCTCGCCCAGGCCCTGATGGAGCCGACCCGGATCTATGTGAAGCCGGTCCTGCCGCTGATGAAGGCCGGTCTGGTCAAGGGCGCGGCCCACATCACGGGCGGCGGCCTGATCGAAAACCCGCCGCGCTGCATCGCCGAGGGCCTGCAGGCCGCGTTCGACTGGAACGCCTGGGCTCTGCCGCCCGTCTTCGAATGGCTGGGTCAGGTGGGCGGCATCTCCGACCACGAACTGCGCCGCACCTTCAACTGCGGCGTCGGCTTCATGCTGATCGTTTCGCCCGAGAACGCCGAGCCGGTCCTGGCCGCCCTGCTGAACGCTGGCGAGGAAGCCTTCATCTGCGGACAGCTGGAAGCCGCCTGAGCGTCCAACGTCTGAAACGACAAAGGCCCCGGTCGCGAGACCGGGGCCTTTTTGTTTGGTGCGCCACCCTAAAATCCCGCTCACCCCGGCGGACGCCGGGGTCCAGTGCGAACCTCAGACACCGAAGCCTGAAGCCAAAGAACTGGATCCCGGCGTCCGCCGGGATGAGCGGGAGGGTTGTTACCGAACCCCGCCGTTCTGGGTCTCCTCGTAGAACTTGGCCAGATCGACGTGCAGTTCCTCCAGCGCCTTGCGGCTCGTGTACATCATGTGTCCGCCCTCATAGTAGGTGAACTCCAGGTTCTGAAGCAGCCTGGGCTCCAGCATCATCTGGGCCAGGTCGAACTCGGTCGAGAAGAAGGGCGTGGCGGCGTCGTAATAGCCGTTCAGCGCCAGCACCTTCAGATGCGGGTTGCGCCGCATGGTCGTGGCCAGGTCTACCGCCGTGTTCGGCGTGGTCTGCGGACCGCCGACCGGGGGACGGTGGCTCCAGTTCCAGTTAAAGCCCGGCAGGCCGCGCGCCGACTGGCGATAATCCATGTCCGTCCGGTAGTTCAGCGTATTGGCGATGTAGTCGTGGAAGACGCCGAAATAGGCCCCGGTGATGGCGCTGCTCGACGGATCCTCCTCGGGCGATCCGCCCACGGCGTCGGCGTCCATGCCCAGATAGCGGGTGTCCAGGCGCCCGATGGTCTCGCGACGATCCCGCAGCAATTCCTTCCTGAACGGCGACAGTTCGACACGCAGGTTGGCGTTGTCGATGAAGGTCGGTGAAACGCCGATCAGTTCGCTCATCTGCCGGGCGATCTGGGCGCGCTCGGCGTCCGGGATCATATGCCCCTTGGCCAGAGCCGCCGCATAGGGCCCCATGGCGAAATCGCGCGCCCGCTGGACGTGCTCCTCGACCGTGGCGGTGCGATTGGGCACCTTGTTGTGATACCAGGCCGTCGCGGCATAGGTCGGCAGCAGGGTGAGGAAGTTCTGCGCATAACCCGGCTGGCGCACGCCGTAGTTCATGATCGAGGACAGCAGGATGACGCCGTTCAGCGACATCCCACGGTCTTCCAACTGATGGGCCACCGCGCCGGTCCGCAGGGTGCCGTAGCTTTCGCCCAGCACGTATTTCGGGCTGGACCAGCGATTGAACTTGGTGGTGTAGCGCATGATTGCGCGCGTAAAGGCGTCGGCGTCCTGATCCACGCCCCAGAAGGCCGAACCCGGCGTCTCGCCCAGCGGACGCGAATAGCCGGCGCCGACCATGTCGATGAAGACCAGATCGCTCTTGTCCAGCAGGGTCATGTCGTTGGGGCCGACATTGAACGGCGCGGGGCGCTCGACCACCGGATCATCCGTCAGCACCCGCACCGGACCGAAAGCGCCCATGTGCAGCCACACCGTCGGCGAGCCCGGCCCGCCATTGTAGAGATAGGTCACCGGGCGGCGGCCGACCGGCTGCCCGTCCAGGGTATAGGCGACGTAGAACAGGCTGGCCGTCGGCATGCCCGCATCGTCGCGAATAGTCAGGGTGCCGGCCGTGGCCTTGTAGCGCATGGTCCGGCCGTGGGCGGTGATCGAATGGCTGGTCGTCACCTCCTTCTCTTCCGGGGTCGCGCGCGCCCAATTGCGCTCCACCTGCTCGGCGGTGACGTTACGCAGACGGTCCGAAGCCGAGCGAACCGGGCCGCCGCCGGACGCTTCCTGACCCATGGAAACCATCGGCACAGCCAAGATCGCAGCCGCACAGGCAGCGGAAAGCAGATGACGCATTGTGAACTCCCCCTCACGCGCCGGACATCCCGGCGCCGGGACGCTAACGCCAAGCGGAGCCGTCGGGCAACGGACTTTATAACGCCCTGATCAGCAGCATGGGCTTGCCAAGGAGCTGCCGTCGCCGCATCCCTCGCCTCCTCCTCGATCTATCGCCCGAGCCGCTCCATGACTGATACCTGCAAGCCCAAGACGCGCGTGGCCGTGCTGATCTCAGGCTCCGGCACCAACATGGCCTCGCTGATCGCCGCGGGTCAGGCGGCGGACGCCCCCTATGAGGTCGTGGTGGTCATTTCCAACGTCGCCGACGTGGCGGGACTGGAAAAGGCCCGCGCCGCAGGCGTCGAGGCCCTGACCGTCGAGCACAAGCCGTTCGGCAAGGACCGCGAGGCGCATGAGCGCGCGATCAACGCCCTGCTGGTCGAGCGGGACGTCGAGGTCATCGCCCTGGCCGGCTATATGCGCCTGCTGACGCCCTGGCTGGTGCAGAAATGGGCGGGGCGGATGCTGAACATCCACCCGTCGCTGCTGCCCCTCTATCCCGGCCTGAACACCCACGCCCGCGCCATCGAGGCGGGCGACGCCGAGGCGGGCTGCACCGTCCATGTGGTCACTGAAGGCGTCGATGAAGGTCCTGTCCTGGGCCAGGCCCGCGTGCCGATCCTGCCTGGGGACACGCCCGACGCCCTTGCCGAACGGGTCAAGGCGGCGGAGCACACGCTGTATCCTCAGGCGCTGGCAGCCTTCGTCACGCACCGACGCGCAGCCTAACCTTAACGATTTTTAATGCGACAGGCCGCCGCAGGCGGGAGCAGTTTCCCCGCCAAGATCGGCCCGGCTCGCCCGGAGCTGCTCGCCTGTTTCCATATGGGAAGACCCGATGTCCAAGACCCGCCTGATGGGCGCCGCCGGCCTGGCGCTCGCCTTCGCGCTCTCCGCTCAAGCCGCCTCGGCCCAAGACGCCCACGCCGGCCACGCAGCGCCGGCATCCGCCGCTGACGCGCCGCAGATTCATCCCTGGGGCTTTGACCTGAACGGTCGCGACCTGACCGTGAAGCCGGGCGACGACTTCAACGCATACGCCAACGGGACCTATCTGCGGGATACCGAGATCCCCTCGGACAAGGCCCGTTTCGGCCCGTTCGACGTCCTGTACGAAAACGCCCAGAGCCAGCTTAAGTCCATCATCGAGACCAGCACCGCCAACCCGACCAACGCCAATGCGCAAAAGGTCGGCGCCCTCTACGCCAGCTTCATGGACGAGGCCCGCGTCAACCAGCTGGGCGCCCAGCCCCTGGCCGCTGACCTGGCCGCCGTCCGCGCCGTCGCCGACCACAGCGGCATGGCTCGCCTGATGGGCGAAACCCACGCCGGTTTCGGCGGCTCGCTATTCGGCGTCGATGTCTTCGAGGACCTGCAGAACCCCAACCTGAACTCGGCCTATATGGGTCAGGGCGGCCTCGGCCTGCCCGACCGCGACTACTACCTGAAGGCCGACTTCGCGCCTCAGCGTGAAGCCTATGTCGCTTACATCACCCGCGCCCTGACGGCCGCCGGGTGGTCCAACCCGGCCCAGGCCGCCGCAGACATCCTGGCCTTCGAGACCAAGGTGGCCGAAAAGCACTGGACCACGGTCGAGCGTCGCCAGATCGACAAGATCTACAACCCGGCCCCGACCGCCGACCTGGCCCGTCTGGCCCCCGGCTTTGACTGGACCGCCTTCCTGCAAGGCGCCCAGATCGGTGACGTGAAAGCCATCGTCCTGATGGAAAACACCGCCTTCCCCGGCATAGCCCAGGTCTTTGCCGACACCTCGCTGGACACGCTGAAAGCGTGGGAAGCCTTCCAGATCGTCGATCAGGCCGGACCCTATCTGTCCGACGCCTTCATCGACTCGCGCTTCGAGTTCCGCGGCAAGACCCTGCGCGGTCAGCCCGAAAACCGTCCGCGCTGGAACCGCGGCGTGGCCCTCGTCGACGGCCAGCTGGGCGAGGTTCTGGGCCAGGAATACGTGCGCCTGCACTTCCCAGCCTCGTCCAAGACCCAGATGGAGGCTCTGGTCGCCAACCTCAGCGCCGCCATGACCGAGCGCCTGAAGAAGCTGGACTGGATGAGCGAGCCGACGCGCGAGCAGGCCCTGCTCAAGATGTCCAAGTTCGGCGTCAAGATCGGCTATCCTGAGAAATGGCGCAGCTATGACGGCCTGGAGCTGTCGGCTGGCGACCTCTACGGCAACGTCGAACGCTCTTCGGCCTTCGACTGGGCCTGGAAGCGCAGCAAGATCGGCCAGCCGGTCGATCCGCTGGAATGGGGCATGACGCCCCAGACGGTGAACGCCTACTACAACCCGCCGCGCAACGAGATCGTCTTCCCGGCCGCCATCCTGCAACCGCCCTTCTTCGACCCGAAGGCCGACCCGGCGGTCAACTACGGCGGCATCGGCGCCGTCATCGGCCACGAGATCACCCACGGCTTCGACGATCAGGGCCGCAAGTCGGACGCCAACGGCGTCCTGCGTGACTGGTGGACGCCTGAAGACGCCGCCCGCTTCGAAGCCCGCGCCAAGGTGCTGGGGGCCATCTACGACGCCCAGGAGCCTATTCCCGGCACGCCCATCAACGGCGAGCTGACCATGGGCGAGAACATCGCCGACCTGGGCGGTCTGCTGATGGCGCTGGATGCCTATCACCGCAGTCTGAACGGCCAGCCGGCCCCGGTCATCGACGGCCTGACGGGCGAACAACGCGTCTTCCTCGGCTGGGCTCAGGTCTGGCGCGAGAAGTCGCGTGAAGCGGCGCTGAAGGAGCAACTGACGACCGACCCGCATTCGCCGGGCGCCGCCCGCGCCTCGACCCCGCCGCGCAACATCGACGCCTGGTACGCCGCCTTCGGCGTCACGCCGGATCAAGCCCAGTACATCGCCCCGGAAAGCCGCGCCCGCATCTGGTAAGCGGCTCGGTCCTATCGGACACGAAAACGGCGTCAGCTTCGCAGCTGACGCCGTTCTTGTATCCGGGGACGCCCGGATAAAGTCAGTTCGGCTTCTTCGGCGTGGTCACAGCACCGCCGATCGCGCCGATGGCGGCGCCGGCGACCGTCGCGCCAGTATTGCCGCCGATGGCCTGACCGGCGACCGCGCCGCCGATGGCGCCCGTGGCGGCGCGTTGTTCCGTGGTCGTGCCGCAAGCGGCCAGCAGGCCCACGAGGCCGATAACCGGAGCCAGTTTGAGGATCGTCTTCATGGCGGTCTTCCTTGATGGCTGAACAGGTAACAGGACCGTGAAAACGAAACGGCCCGCCTCCGGTTCCGGAGGCGGGCCGCTTTATTGCAGAGCTAGGCCGCGCCAGGCGGCCCGCTCAACATTTAGCCAACGATATCGGCGTCCGTGAAGAACTGCGCGATTTCGATGCCCGCGTTTTCCAGCGAGTCCGAACCGTGGACCGAGTTCTCGCCGATCGACAGGGCGAACAGCTTGCGGATCGTGCCTTCGGCGGCGTCGTTCGGGTTGGTGGCGCCCATGACTTCGCGGTACTTGGCGACAGCGTTGTCGCCTTCCAGCACCTGCACGACGACCGGCTCAGCGATCATCTGCGAAACCAGTTCGCCGTAGAAGGGACGCTCGGCGTGCACTTCGTAGAATTTCTTGGCTTGCTCTTCGGTCAGCTTGATGCGGCGCTGAGCGACGATGCGCAGGCCAGCGCCTTCGATGACGGCGTTGATTGCGCCGGTCAGGTTGCGGCGCGTGGCGTCGGGTTTGATGATCGAGAAAGTGCGTTCGGTCATGGGAAGACTCTTTGCGGTTTGGTAGTTTGAGGGTCGCGGGCTTATAGCGGCGCCCTCCCCGCTTTCCAACCGCCACCTCAACGTCAGTCGTTTTACATGCTCCAGATCACCAACCTGACGTTCAACGCCTGGGGCCGCCAGTTCCTCGACGACGCCTCCGTCAGCCTGCCGCCCGGTGCGAAAGTGGGCCTGGTCGGCCGCAACGGCATCGGCAAATCGACCCTGTTCAAGCTGATTCTGGGCGAACTGGCCGCCAACGGCGACGAGGTCAGCCTGCCCAAGACCGCCCGCGTCGGCTCGGTGGATCAGGAACACCCGGCCACGCCCGACAGCGTGCTGGACACCATTCTGGAAGCGGATGCTGAGCGTCATACCCTGCTGACCCGGCTGGAAACCGCTCCGCCGGAGGAGATGGGCGAGATCTGGGCGCGCCTGATCGACATCGATGCCGACTCGGCCCCCGCCCGCGCCGGTGAAATCCTGGCCGGTCTGGGCTTCAGCCAGGAGGACCAGCAGCGCCCCATGTCCGAGTTCTCGGGCGGCTGGCGGATGCGCGTGGCCCTGGCCGCCGCCCTGTTCTCCGAGCCGGACATGCTGCTGCTCGACGAACCGACCAACTACCTCGACCTTGAAGGCGCGCTCTGGCTGGAAAGCCGCCTGCAGAAATATCCGCACACGGCCCTGATCATCAGCCACGACCGCGAACTGCTGAACAACAGCTGCACCCACACCCTGCACCTGGCGAACCGCAAGCTGGAGCTCTACACCGGCGGCTACGACATGTTCGAGAAGGCGCGCGCCGAGAAGGCCCGCCTGCAACTGTCGGCCAAGGCCAAGCAGGACGCCGAGCGCGCCCACCTTCAGGCCTTCGTGGACCGCTTCAAGGCCAAGGCCTCCAAGGCCGCCCAGGCCCAGTCGCGGATGAAGCGCCTGGCCAAGATGGAGCCGGTCTCGACCACCATCGAGGAACGCGTCGCCCCCTTCACCCTGCCCTCGCCGCCGCGCCCGCTGGCGCCGCCGCTGATCCGTCTGGAACGCGCCAACGTCGGCTATGAGACCGGCAAGCCCATCCTGCGGAATCTGAACCTGCGCATGGACCTGGACGACCGCATCGGTCTGCTGGGCGTCAACGGCGCCGGCAAGTCGACCTTCGCCAAGATGATCGCCGGCGCCCTGAACGTCTCCGAGGGTGAACTGCACCGCGACAAGAAGATGCGCGTGGGCTGGTTCCACCAGCATCAAATCGAGGCCATGGACCCCACCGACACGCCCCTGGAGATCATCCGCCGGGCCATGCCGGACGCCAACGAGAGCAGCCGCCGTTCCAAGCTGGCCCAGTTCGGCCTAGGCTATGAAAAACAGGAAACCACGGTCGACAGCCTGTCGGGCGGCGAACGCGCGCGCCTGCTGCTCAACATGGTGGCGATGGATGCGCCCCACGTCCTGATCCTCGACGAACCGACCAACCACCTGGACATCGACAGCCGCCGCGCCCTGCTGGACGCGCTGAACGACTACAACGGCGCAGTCATCCTGATCACCCACGACCGCTCGCTGATGGAGATGGTCGCCGACCGCCTGTGGCTGGCCGCCGACGGCACGGTGAAGCCCTATGACGGCGACATGGACGACTATCAGAAGTTCGTCCTCGACCGCGCCAAGGCCGCCGCCGTCAAACCCAGCCAGATCAAGCAGGAGGCCGCAGCCGCCGCCCCCGCTCCAGGCGGCAAGAAGAAGAACGACAAGAAGTCCGGCCCCTCCCCCTCAACCCTGCGTCACGCGGTGAAGAAGGCCGAAGAGCGGATGGCCGCTCTGGCCGCCGAGGTCGCCCGCATCGACGACGATCTGGCCAACGCCGCCGTCTCAAACCCCAAGGCGCTGGAAGGCCTGACGCGCGCCCGCGCCAACACCCAGACCGATCTGGAAGCCGCCGAGGCTGCCTGGGTCGAGGCCGAAGAAGCCCTGGCCGCCGTGTCCTGATGAGCAAGAAGGCCCAGCCCTCGGCCCTGACCCGCGACGAAATGCAGGAGGCCGCCAGCCGCCTACGGACCTACTTGCGCGAGGAAATGGACATCGAGGCGGGCCAACTGCCCACGGAAATGCTGGTCGAGTTCATCGAACGCGACATAGGCAGGCTGTTCTACAATCGGGGTCTTCGTGACGCCGAGACCGTGGTGCGCCAGAAGGTCGAGGACATCGCCGACACCCTCTACGGCCTTGAACGCTAACGAAGGACGTCATCCCGGCCGAAGCCTCGCGGCGCGAGGCGTAGAGCCGGGACCGCCCAGGACGCAGACGTCAGACCGGATAGCGGCTTCGCCGCTTCCGGGATGACGATCCGTTCAGCCCCGCTCCCTGAACCCGCGTCGTCGGACCGTCGCAGACAGCTTAGCCGCAATCGACCTTTTCGATGATCCCGGTCTTCTCGCTGAAGCGGATGTTGGTTCGCTCGGCCCGATAGTCCGTCGTCGCCGGGCAGGTCGTGCAAATGATCCGAACATTGGCGTTGGAAGCGAAATCCACCGCCCCCACATGACTGCCGATCAGCGACTGGCCTGCCGTTGGATCGCAACGCTGGGCCAGATCACCCGGCTCGACTGTCTTTGGAGCGCAAGCCCCAAGGGTGACGAACGCCGCCCCCAGGATCGGGAAGAACCTTATCCGCACGAAACGCGCGTCACGACATTGGTCTTGTCGTCGTAGGTGAAGGTCACGCGGTTATCGCGATAGTCCATCGTCGCGGCGCAGCTGCTGCACAGGACGCGGAAGATCCGGCCCGCCGGGGCCGCCGGGATCGTCGAGCGATTGCGACCGACATATTCCTGATAGTCGCCGGCCTTGCACATGACCGGCGTAGGCTCGCCGCCAGGCGCGGTCATGCTCGGCGCACAGGCCGAGAGCGCCACGGCGCCGGCAAATGCCGTCAGCATCAGAATCGTCTTCATGGCGTCTCTCCGTTTCGGCCTAGCCGCAGCTCACACGCTCGACGATGCCGGTCTGCTGATTATAGAAAATATTCAGTCGGTAAGGCGAATAATCTTCGGTGACAGGACAGGTGCTGCACACTACGCGACGGTTCACCACATCCACCGGAACGGGGATCTCGCTTCTCGGTTTCCCGACCAGCCACTGAAGCTCGCCCGCCTTGCAGACGTCAGCGTCGTTCTGCGGCATACGCGTGCCGACCGGTTGGCTCTGGCGCGCCTGTTCCACCACGGCCGGCGCCGAGGGGCGCGTGGACGGCGACGAGGACGAGCAGCCGGCGATGGCCAGCAGCCCCAGGACGATCAGGCCGCCTTTTCCCAGCGTCCTTCGTCCGTCTGTTTCCAGTAAGCCAAATTGGCGTTGGACGCCTTCAGCGTGCGCCAGCGCTCGCGCGCCTGTTGCAGCGCCTGTTCGTTGCGACCGTCGAAAATTATGAAGCACCGCTCGTACCCTTCCGTGGCCCCCAGCTCTGACTCATCCACGATGAACAGCGCCTGAGCACCATTCAGGTTCTCGCCCGATTCGGACAGGAGGATCGGTTGCCGAACCGCGTGAGCCTCCGACGCCAGACCGTGCGGCAGGAAGCTGTCGGCGCGATAGGTCCACAGGTGTTCATCGATGTCATCGAGGCGGTGGGACGCCGCCCCGCGCACCAGGGCGCGCCAGCCCCGCTGGAGAGTTTTCTCCAGCAGGCCCGGCAGCACCTGATCCAGCGTCGATCGCTCCAGGTGGTAGAACCAGATTTCCGGCTTGGCGTCAGACACCGGGTCCTACCCTCTGAATGCGTTGGATCAGGCTTCGTACTTGTCGGCGACCATGCGGTCGAGCAGACGCACGCCATAGCCCACGGCGCCGTCCGGCACCGTCGGGTTCTTGCTGTCCTTGACCCAGGCGGTCGAGGCGATGTCGATGTGCGCCCACGGCACGCCGTTGGTGAAGCGTTGCAGGAACAGGGCGGCGGTGATCGAGCCCCCGGCGCGACCGTTTCCGGTGTTCTTCACATCGGCGATCGGGCTGTCGATGTGACGCTCGTAGGCGGCCGGGATCGGCAGGCGCCAGACGTTCTCGCCGACCTTGGGACCAGCCGCCAGGATGCCGTTGGCCAGGTCGTCGTCGTTCGAGAAGACGCCGGCGTATTCCAGACCCAGCGAGATGATGATGGCGCCCGTCAAGGTGGCCAGGTCGATCATGAATTTCGGCTTGAAGCGCTCCTGCGTGTACCAGAGCGCGTCGGCCAGAACGAGGCGGCCTTCGGCGTCGGTGTTGAGGATCTCGACCGTCTGGCCCGACATCGAGGTGACCACGTCGCCCGGACGCTGGGCCTTGCCGTCAGGCATGTTCTCGACCAGGCCGAGGACGCCGACCACGTTGACCTTGGCCTTGCGGCCCGCCAGGGCGTGCATCAGACCGGCCACGGCGGCGGCGCCGCCCATGTCCCACTTCATCTCTTCCATGCCGTCAGCCGGCTTCAGCGAAATGCCGCCGGTGTCGAAGCAGACGCCCTTGCCGACGAAGGCGATGGGGGCCTCGCCTTCCTTGCCGCCGTTCCACTGGATGACGGCCAGCTGGCTTTCACGCTCTGAGCCCATGCCGACGCCCAGCAGGGTGTGCATGCCCAGTTTTTCCATCTCGGCTTCGCCCAGGATCTCGACCTTGGCGCCCAGGACTTCCAGTTCCTTCACGCGACGCGCAAACTCGGCCGGGTAAAGGACGTTGGCGGGCTCGGCGACCAGATCGCGCGAGAACAGAACCGCGTCGGCCACAGCCGAAAGCGGACCAAAGGCGGCCTCAGCCGCAGCCACGTCAGACGTCACGACGCGGACGGTCGTTACCGACGGAATCTTGTCGGCCTTCTGCTTCGTCAGGTATTTGGCGAAACGATAGGCGGCCAGGCGCACGGCGAAACCGACGCGGGCGGCCTGTTCGGCCGACAGGTGGGCGGCGTCGATGGTCAGGACTTCCGCGCCCGACAGCTTGGCGGCGTGATAGGCGGCGGCGGCGGCGGTCTCGACCGCCAGATCGTCGAACTTGTCCGCCGCGCCCGCGCCGACCAGCAGCACCGAATTGGCGTCGACGCCTGCCGGGGCCGCAACCGTCAGGTGGCTGTTGGCGGCGCCGGTGAAGCGGCTGTTCGCCATGGCCTTTGTCAAAGCGCCCGAGGCGGCGGCGTCCAGGGCCGAGCCCGTGCCCGCCAGCACCCGGCCGTCATGGACCAGGACGGCAAGGATTTGAGCGGCGCTGGGGGAAGCGACGAACTCGATTTTCATGAAACCTACTCCAGGCCGAGGTTCTATGCCCCGGTCGTGCTTGAATCAGACATGGGCGCACCGGCTGTTTCGCCGTTGCGCTCGGATGTGTATTACATGGCCCGCATCGCTCGCGGCTGCAACTCGCTCGCCCCCGAAACCCTTTCTTTCCAGACCATGACGCTGATTCAGGGCTATCTTTTCCGCCAGATCGGCCTGCCCGTCGTGGCCGCGTGCGCGGCCCTGGCCGGAATCGGCCTGCTGAGCCAGAGCCTCGATCAGCTCGAGGTCATCGTCGAGCGCGGGCAAAGCGTTTGGGTGATGGCCAAGCTGACGCTGCTGGCCCTGCCGCAACTGGTCGCCGTCATCCTGCCCATCGGCCTGTTCGTCGGGGCATTGATCGCCCTGACGCGGCTGCAGCGCGAACAGGAACTGACCGCCGCCTATGCTGCGGGCGTCAGCCGCTGGTCGCTGATCCGACCTGCGATCCAGATCGCCGTCATCGTCGCCGTGGTCGCCCTGATCACCAACGTCTTCGTTCAGCCCTGGGCGCAACGCGAGGCGCGCCGTCAGGCCTTCGCCATCCGCACCGACCTCGCCGCCCTGCTGGTCGAGGAAGGCCGCTTCGTTCAAGGCCCGGGCGGCCTGACCGTCTATGTTCAGCAGATCGAGCAGAACGGCCTGCTGAAGAACCTCTTCGTCTATCTGGACAACGGCAAGACGGTGACGACCTGGGACGCTGACACCGCCCGGTTCGGCCGTATCGACGGCGTGCCGGTCCTGACCATGCAGAACGGGTCGATGCAGCGCTATTCGTCGCGTGACGTGCTTAACCAGCTGTCGTTCGACCAGCAGGTGTTCGACCTGTCCCCCTATACCAAGACGACCGAACGCATCCGCTTCAAGCCGTCGGACCTGTGGCTGACTGAACTGTTCAACCCCACGCCCGCCCTGTTGGAAAGCGCCGGGACGCGCGGAGAACTCCTGGCCGAGGCCCATTCGCGGCTGGCCTCGCCCCTCTATGCGCTGGCGGCCATGACCTTGGCCCTGACGGCCATCCTCGGCGGCTCCTTCAGCCGCACCGGCTACAGCGGCCGTATCGCCAAGGCGGCGGGCGTGTTTCTGGTCGTGCGCGTGATCGGCTACGGCCTGGTCGCCGCCAGCGCCTGGAACGGCGCGCTGAACCTGCTTCAGTATCTGTTGCCGCTCGGCGTCAGCTTCGTGGCCTTGCGCCTGCTGTTCCGCGCCCTCAAGCCGCATCGACGGCGCGTCTGGGCGCCCTATGAGCGTTTCAAGGCGAGGTTCGCATGAGGCTCCGTCTCGGCCGCATCGAACGCTATGTTCTGGTCCAGCAGGCCCGCGCCCTGGCCGTGGCTCTGGCTGTCATCTCGGCCCTGGTGATGCTGATCGACTTTGTCGAGGTGTCGCGGGGGCTGAACTCGTCCGGCGAGTTGTCCAGCGCGCGCATCTTCGGCCTGGTGCTCCTGAAATCACCCAGCGTCATCGTCCAGTTACTGCCCTTCGTCTTCCTGTTCGGAACCCTGGCGGCCTTTGTCGGGCTGAACCGGCGCAGCGAGCTCATCGCCATGCGCGCGGCGGGCGTGTCGGCCTGGCGCTTCGTCCTGCCCGCAGCTGCAGCCGCCCTGGTGCTGGGCGTGTTGACCGTCACCGTCTTCGGCCCCATGGCCGCCGCCGGCGACGGGCTGTGGCAGCTGGAACGCGGTCGGATTTCCGGCTCGACCCCCGGCGCCGGCGCCCAGGAAGCTGTCTGGCTGCGCGAGGGCGACGCCTCCCGGCAGATGATTATTCGCGGCGAACGCCAGGACCCGGCCAGCGGGCGCCTGCTGGACGCCAGCTTCTTCATCTATACGACCACGCCGGAAGGGCGGCGGACCTTCACCGAACGGATCGACGCGGCCACCGCCTCCCTGACCGCAGGACGCTGGCGCTTGACCGACGCCACAGGCGCCCAGACGGGCCAGCGCGCGGTGCGCTACGCCACGCTCGACCTGCCCTCGAACCTGGCCGACGAAGAAGCCTTCCAGCGTTTCGCCCGACCGCAGTCGACGCCCTTCTGGTCGCTGCCGAATCAGATCCAGCGCATTGAGGACGCCGGTTTCGCCTCGACCGCCTATCGTCTGCGCCTGCAGCAGCTGCTGGCCACGCCGCTGATGTTCGCCGCCATGTCGATTTTGGCCGCCGCCTTTTCGCTGCGCCTCATGCGCCTCGGTGATCTGGCGCGGATGGCGGTGGCGGCCGTGGTGCTGGGTTTCGCCTTCTTCTTCGTGAACCAGTTCTCGTCGGCCATGGGCTCGGCTGAAGTCGTGCCGCCCTTCCTGGCGGCCTGGTTGCCGCCTGTGCTAACGGCGCTCGCCGCCTTTACCTTGCTGTTCTATACCGAAGACGGCTAATCGGACGGTTTCCGGTCGCCCGGCAATGAGTGGATTCCGCATGAGTGATCGCCGCATTCCCCGAGAGGGAGCCCTGCGCGTCCGGCTCCTGGCCGGAGCGGCCATGATCGCCTGCATGCCGGCTTTGCCCGCGTTGGCGCAGGTCGCACCCGCGCCGGCGCAAACCGCCACGCCCCCCGCCTCAGACGGCCTGACGCCCGGCAGCCTTTACGTCAACGCCGATGCGGCCCAGCGCCAGGGCGACGTGGTGACGGCCAGCGGCACGGCGGAAGATCGCGTCTTCGCCCGGACTCGCGACCACAGCATTCGCGCTGAAGAGGTGACCTACGACCTGAAAAGCGGCGTCGCCACCGCCGTCGGCCATGCCGAACTGGTCGCCCCTGACGGCACGGTCGCCCATGCCAGCCGAATCGAGCTCGATGCCGACTTCAAGGCAGGCGTCGCCACGGATCTGGCCCTGCGCCTCGCCAACGGCGCCAGCCTGATGGCCGCCACTGCCGTGCGCCGCTCGGAAAACGTCAGCGAGCTGAACCGCGTCATCTTCACGCCCTGCCCGATCTGCGACGTGAACGGCCCCAAGCAACCCAGCATTTCCATTCAGGCCGACAAGGCGGTTCAGGACCAGGACCTGCGCGCCATCCTATATCGCAACGTTGTCTTCCGCGTCGGTGGCGTGCCTGTCTTCTACCTGCCCGCCTTCGCCCACCCCGACGCCAGCGTCGACCGGGCGTCCGGCGTCCTTACCCCCTTCCTCGACTACGACGAGGGGCGCGGGGTCTCGGTTGAGGTCCCCTATCTTCGCGTCGTCTCCCCTTCGGAAGACTGGTTGATCAGTCCGCAGATCAACACCAGGGTCGCGCCCTTCGTGAACCTGCAATGGCGGCGGCGGTTCGACAGCGGCTCGCTCGTCGTGCGCGGCGGCTACACCTATGAGCGCAATTTCGGCGACTTCGACCAGGACGGCGATGGCGACGCAGAGAGCAATGTCCGATTTGGCGACCGCACCAGCCGCAGCTATCTGCTGGCGCACGGCAAGTTCGACCTTGAAGGCCCCTGGCGCTGGGGCTTCACGGCGGAACGCACCTCGGACAAGACCCTGTTCGACCGCTACAATGTGCGTGACGCCTATCAGGACAACGGCCTCTACTACGGCGACAGCCGTCGCCTGATCAGCCAGATCTACGCCGAGCGTCAGACAGAGAGGTCGTACCTTTCAGTCGCCGCCTTCTCGATCCAGAGCCTGAGAGTGGCCCAGTTCAATCCGGTGACCCCGGCTCTGAACATCTTTGAAGACGACAAGACCCTGCCCTTGGTGGCGCCCCTGATCGACGCGCGCTGGGAACCGGAAGGCCCCGTGTTCGGCGGACGCCTGCGTCTGCGCGGCTCCGCTGTGGCGCTGACGCGGGACGCCTATGTCGGCTTCCCGACCCTGTCTCCTGACCTGATCCCGTCCGGGCCGACTGAAGGCCTCCCGGGCGTCGACAGCCGTCGCCTCACGGGCCAGGTCGACTGGCGCCGCACCATCATTTCTCCGCTAGGCCTGCGTTGGGAGCCCTTCGTCGACGCCCGCCTCGACGTCTATTCGGTTGACGATCTGCCGCCGATGATGGGCGTTGATTCGAATGTCTTTACCCGCGGCCGCGCCAGCGCCGGGGTGGATGTCAGCTATCCGCTCTACCGCCGCCTCAGCGCCAGTTCCGACCTGATCCTGGAGCCGATGGCCCAGTTGTCGGCCTCGACCGACGCCGATCTGGACCCACGCATTCCCAACGAAGACAGCCAGACGATGGAGCTGGATCACAGCTCCCTGTTCCGCATGGACCGCTTCCCTGGCTACGATCTGATGGAAGGCGGACTGCGGTTTACCGCGGGCGCGCGCGCTACCTTCCGTTGGGATGACAAGCGTTCGGCCAGCCTGTTCATCGGCCGCAGCATGCGCGCCGAGGACCAGCGTGAGTTCCTGACGCCGATCCCGGATGATCCCACGCGACTGTACGACCCCTCCGGCCTGGCCGATCGCCCATCCGACTGGGTGGTTCAGGCGACCTTTTCGCCCTCCGACCGTATTCGCGGCTGGGCCCACGCCACCATTGACGGCAACGGCGACGTTCGTCGCGGCGAGACCAAGGTCGACGGACGCTGGGGCCGCCGCAACCTGGCCAGCCTGAGCTACATCATCGACCGCTCCAATCCTCTCCCCGGCCCGATGAACCGCAACTATGAATTCGTCCAGCTGTCCGGTCACCAGTTCGTCTATGGCAACTGGGGCGTGGCGGTGAGCGGCATCGCCGATCTGGAGCGCGACATCATCACGCGCTCGGAAGTCGGCCTGCTGTTCGACGACGATTGCTTCCGAATCGAGTTGGGATGGCGTCGCGACAACACGCGCGTCCGCCCTACCGGACCCTCAGAAGGGGTCTATATTCGTCTTAACCTCGCCACGTTTGGAGGTTCAGGCTATGATCGTAATGATATGCGCTAAGCATGGCGTGCAGGGGCGTGCGCCCTCCATGGCTCAGGATCGTCGATGACGCTGCTGGACCGGGACGAGACGGCTTTAGGGAATCAGGACTGACGATGCGTTTGATGCGTTATACGACGGGCGTGGCCATGGCCGCCCTCATGGCCGGCACGGCTGTCGGTCAGTCCGTGGCCCAGACGGCGCCCGCTCAACCGGCTCCGGCTGCCGGGACACTGAACCCCGCCGCCGAAGAGGCGCCGCAGCGCGCAGCCGCCACCCCGCAGTTTCGACTGGCTGACGGCATTATCGCCACGGTCAACGATCGGATCATCACCGGCTATGACCTGCGTCAGCGGATGCTGGTCATCATGGCCATGGCCCAGGTCCAGCCCACCGAAGAAAACATCGCCGGCATCCAGCAGCAGGCGCTGAACGATCTCATCGAAAAGCACCTGCAAGACGCCGAGATCGCCAAGTTCGAAACGCTCAGAATCAGCGATCAGGAAGTCGACGAAGAGATCGCCGGCATGGCCCGTGAAGCCGGTACGACCGCCGCGAACTACATGGCCTTCCTGGAACAGGGCGGCATCCGTCCTCAGCCGTTCCGGGAACAGATTCGGACCGAAATCGGCTGGCGTGAACTGGTTGGCGGACGCTTCCGCGATCGCGCCAAGGTCAGCCGCACCCAGGTCGAACAGGCCATGCGCCAGCTGACGGAATCGGCCACCAAGCCCCAGTATCTGGTCGGTGAAATCTACCTTGAGGCCAGCCGCGTCGGCGGCATGCAGGAAGCCATGAACGGCGCCCGCCAACTGGTGCAGCAGATGGTTCAGGGCGCGCCCTTCATGGCCGTCGCCCGCCAGTTCTCGGCCGCGCCTTCGGCAGCGCGCGGCGGCGACGCCGGCTGGGTGGTGCAGGGGACGGTCCAGCCCGCACTGGAGCAGGCTATGGAAGCCTTGGCCGTCGGCCAGTTGTCCAACCCGATCCCGGTCGAGGGCGGGGTCTATATCCTTTACATGCGCGACAAGCGCTCCGGCGCGGCCACCAGCCTGGTTCAGATGAAGCAGGTCATGATCGAGCTGCCGGAAACGGCCAGCGAAGCAGACGTCGCCGCCGCGACCCAGCGCCTCGAAGCCCTGCGCAACGGCACGACCTGCGACAACATCCTGCAACGCGCCCGCGCCGAGCAAGGCATGCAGGGCGCCGATCTGGGCGAAAGCGATGTGGCCAACCTGCTGCCGCAGTTCCAGCAAGTGGCCCGTTCGGCTGACGTCGGCACGGTCAGCAGCGTCGTTCGCACCCCGCTGGGCGTGCACATCCTGGCCGTCTGCGGTCGCCGCCTCGGCGGACCCGAGGCGCCCTCAGCGCAACAGGTCGAAGCGCGTTTGCAGAATCAGAACTACGCCATGCTGGGCCGCCGCTATCTGCGCGACCTGCGGGCCGACGCCCTGATCGAAATCAAGCAGTGATGAGCGGGCGGCCGCTCATCGTCACGATGGGCGACCCCGCCGGCGTGGGGCCGGAGATCATCGCCAAGGCGTGGCCTATTCTGGCCACGCCCCCCGGCCCGCTCGCCCCCGTCACCTCCTTCGCCGTCATCGGCGACGGCGATGTGCTAGCGGCGCTCGGCGCGCCGGTGCAGCAAATCTTCAGCCCGTCCGAGGCCGCCGCTGTCTTCAGCCGCGCCATCCCCGTCCTGCACCACCCGGCCCCCGCGCCGGTGACGCCGGGCCAGCCCGACCCCCGCAACGCCGTCGCCGTGGCCGACTGGATCGAGCGCGCCGTCGATCTGGTCATCTCGGGCGAAGGCTCCGGCGTCGTCACCGCCCCCATCGCCAAGGCGCCCATGTACGCCTCGGGCTTCCGCTTCCCCGGCCACACCGAGTTCATCGCCGAACTGACCGCCGACATGCCGTTTTCCGGCACGCGCGGCCCGGTCATGATGCTGACGGCCAAGGACCTGCGCGCCTGTCTGGTGACCATCCACGTCGCCATCGACCAACTGCCCGAGCTTGTGACCGCCGAGCGCGTCATGCGCGTCGCCCGCGTCGTCCACGAATCGATGAAGCGCGATTTCGGCATCCAGGCCCCGCGTCTGGCCATGGCCGCCCTCAACCCCCACGCGGGCGAAGGCGGATCGATTGGCCTGCAGGAAATCGAGATCCTGCGCCCCGCCGCCGCCTCCCTGCGCGCCGAGGGGCTGAACATCACCGACCCCCTGCCCGCCGACACCCTGTTCCACGACGAGGCCCGGGCCCGCTACGACGCCGTCGTCTGTCTCTATCACGATCAGGCCCTGATCCCGGTCAAGACCCTGGACTTCTGGGGCGGGGTCAACGCCACCCTCGGTCTGCCCATCGTCCGCACCTCGCCCGACCACGGCACCGGCTTCGACATCGCCGGCAAGGGCGTCGCCCGCGCCGACAGCTTCATCGCCGCCGTGCGCCTGGCTTCAGAGATGGCGGCGGCGCGCGCCACGCGTTGATCTCCGCTCATCCCCGCGGAGGCGGGGACCCAGTGAGAGCCTCATTCGCTCCGTCCTGCCATTCCAGCGGACAAACACTCAACGTTTGAGTATGAAGCCCAAGCACTGGGTCCCCGCCTCCGCGGGGATGAGCGGATTGGAGTTTCAGTGGCTGACGCCCTGCCGAGTTTACGCGAAACGCTCGACGCCCACGGCCTGCTGGCCAAGAAGAGCTTCGGCCAGCACTTCCTGCTGGACCTCAATGTGACGCGCAAGATCGTCCGCTACGCCGGTCCTTTCGAGGGCCGCGCCGTGATCGAGGTCGGCCCCGGCCCCGGCGGCCTGACCCGCGCCATCCTGGAAAGCGACGCAGGCAAGGTGGTGCTGGTCGAGAAGGACCCCCGCTTCATCCCCCTTCTGTCCGAACTGGACGACGGTTCGGGCCGCCTGACCATCGTCGAGGGCGACGCCCTGAACGTTCGGGAGGCGCAACTGGTCGAGGGGCCGGCCCATCTGGTGTCGAACCTGCCCTACAACGTCGGCACGCCGCTGTTGATCAAGTGGCTGACCGGCCCGTGGACCCCCTGCGCCCTGACCCTGATGTTCCAGAAGGAGGTGGCCGAGCGCATCGTGGCCGCCCCCGGCGACGACGCCTACGGCCGCCTGGCCGTCATCACCCAGGCCGTGGCCGAGGCCCGCATCGTCATGCACCTGCCCGCCGCCGCCTTCACCCCGCCGCCCAAGGTGGCCTCGGCGGTCGTCCATGTGGTGCCTCTGGCCGATCGTCCGTCGCCCGAACGGCTGAAAAAGCTGGAACGCGTCACCGCCGCCGCCTTCGGCCAGCGCCGCAAGATGCTGCGCTCCAGCCTGAAACAGCTCGGCGGCGGCGATCTGTGCGAAGCCGCCGGCATCGAACCCGACGCCCGCGCCGAAGTCATCGACATCGCCGGCTTCCTCCGCCTGGCCGACGCCCTGAAGTAAGCTTGCCATGACCGTTGAAATCGAACCCTTCCGCGCCATCAGCGTCAGCCGACTGGCCCATGAACTGAAGGCGCAGGGCCGCTCCATCATCCACATGGAGTTCGGCCAGCCCTCGACCGGCGCGCCCGACGCCGCCATCGCCGAGGCGCACCGCATTCTGGACTCAGAGCCCGGCGGCTACTGGGAAAGCCCGGCCCTGCGCGCTCGCATCGCCAAGCTTTACGACGGCCGCTACGGCGTGACCGTCGATCCCGAGCGGATCGTCATGACCGCCGGCGCCTCGCCCGCCCTGGTGCTGGCCTTAATGATGCGGTTCCAGCCCGGCGACCGCGTGGCCATCGCCCGCCCCGGCTATGTCGCCTACCGCAACACCCTGAAGGCCCTGCACATGGAGCCGGTCGAGATCGACTGCGGCCCCGAGGTGCGCTTCCAGCTGACCGCCGAGGCCCTGCGCGCCCTCGATCCCGCGCCCGCTGGCGTCATCATCGCCAGCCCCGCCAACCCGACCGGCACCATCATCCCCGAGGCCGAGCTGAAGGCCATCGCCGAGGTCTGCCGAGAGCGAAACATCTCGGTCATCTCGGACGAGATCTACCACGGCCTGTCCTACACCGGCCCGACGCCGTCGATGCTGCAGTTCGAGCCGAACGCATTGATCGTCAACAGCTTCTCCAAATACTGGAGCATGGCCGGCTGGCGTCTGGGCTGGCTGCTGCTGCCCGAGGCTGAGGTGCCGCAGGCCCGCGCCCGCGTCGGCAACATGTTCCTGACCCCCGCCACCCTCAGCCAGCACGCCGGCCTGATCGCCATGGACTGCGAGGTCGAGCTGGAGGCCAACATCGACGTCTATCGCGCCAACCGCGCCCTGATGCTGGACGCCCTGCCGGCCATGGGCCTGCGCTCCATCGCCCCGCCCGACGGCGCCTTCTACATCTACGCCGACATCGGTCACCTGACCGACGACAGCATCGGTTTCTGCGAGGCCCTGTTGCGCGAAACCGGCGTGGCGACGGCGCCCGGCGTCGACTTCGACCCGGTCAACGGCCACCGCTTCATCCGCTTCAGCTTCGCCGTCTCAACGGCGCAGGTCGAGGACGCCTTGGCCCGCATCAAGCCCTTCTTCGCGGCACGAACGGCGGCTGCCGAGGAACGTCTCAGCGCCTAGGGGCGTTCGACAGGTCCCGAAACCTTCGGAGCCTTCATGTCGAAATCGCGTCTCGTTGCTTCCGCCGCCCTGCCCTTCGCCTTGGTCTTTCTGACCGCCTGCGGATCACCCGCCGAGACGCCAAAGCCCGAACAGCCATCCGCCGCCTCACCCGCGCCTGCGCTCACGCGAGAGGCGATTGAAGCGGCGGTGTTCGAGGCCGCACCGTCCGCCAACGGCCAGACGGCGCCCGTCGCACCTGATCCCGCCATAGCCCGCGCGCAGATCCTGCTGGACCGCGCCAACTTCTCGCCCGGCGTCATCGACGGCCTGGGCGGCGACAACACGCGTCAGGCCATCGCCGCCTTCGAGAAGGCCGCCGGCTTGCCCGAGGATGGCGTGCTGGACGCCGAGGTTTTCGGTCGCCTGACGGCGGGCGACGCGGGCAAGGTGCTGGCCGACTACACGATCACCGCCGCCGATCTGGCCGGCCCCTTCATCGGTCAGGTCCCGTCCGACCTTCAGGCCATGTCGAAGTTGCCGACCGTCGGCTACGCCACGCCGCTGGAAGCCTTCGCCGAGAAGTTCCACATGACGGAGGGCCTGCTGCGGGCTCTCAACCCCGGCGTCGATTTCGGCAAGGCAGGCCAGAGCATCATCGTCGCCGCTGTCGCCCAGACCGAACTGGCCGGCGACGTGGCCCGCATCGTGGTGGACAAGACCGAACGCTCGGTTCGCGCCTATGACGCCAATGACCGGCTGCTGGCCTTCTATCCCGCCACCATCGGCAGTTCAGCGCGTCCCGCGCCATCGGGCGATCTGAGCGTCGTGGGCGTCGCGCCCGAGCCCAACTACACCTACGATCCCGACCGGGTCAGCTATGACCGGGGCGATCGCAAGGTCATCGTGCCGGCAGGGCCGAACAATCCGGTCGGTTCGGTATGGATCGACCTGTCGCGCGACACCTATGGCATCCACGGCACGCCTGACCCGTCCAAGGTCGGCAAGACCTTTTCCAGCGGCTGCGTGCGCTTGACCAACTGGGACGCCGAACAGCTGGCGTCCAAAGTCAAACCGGGCGTGCGCGTGGTGTTCCGCTAGAGACGCCCCGCCCCGTCATCCCGGAAGCGGCGTAGCCGCTATCCGGGACCGCAGAGAGCATAATGGTCAGGGTCTTGGGCGGTCCCGGATCTCCGGCTCGCAAGCGAGCCTTCGTCCGGGATGACGATGAGGTCAGCCCCCGTAAAGGTCAGCCGCCGTGCGGCCCGGCACGTCCAACTGCTTCAACGGCAGGGGCGCCGGGTCGGTACGGACGCCCAGTGCGGCATAGGCGGCCGCGCTGGAGAAACCGTAGGGCTCGGCGTCAGAGTTGGTGAAAGCGTAGTAGACCGCCGCCACCCGCGTCATCACCGCCGCCGCCAGACACATGGGGCAAGGATGACCGCTGGCGTAGAGGACGCTGCCCGACAGATCGACCGTCCCCAGCGCCGGCCCGGCCTGACGCAGGGCCTCCATCTCGGCATGGGAACTGGGATCGCAGGTGGCCAGCATCCGGTTGACGCCGGTGGCCACGACGACGCCGTCCTTGACCAGAACCGCGCCGAAGGGACGCCCGCCGGCGCGGAGGTTCTCCAGCGCCAGATCCACCGCCTGAGCCAGCCAGCGCCTATGGTCGGCGTCGCTCATGGACCTCAGACCACTTCCTTCAGCAAGGCGTCCTTGTAACCCTCAACCCAGAGGTTGCGCGTCCGGCAACTGCGCTCGGCGTGATAGATGTGCGCCAGCTCCGCATAGCTGCTGTCAAAATCCTCGTTGACCAGGACGTAGTCGAACTCGTCGCAATGTTCGATCTCGCCCTTGGCGTTGGCGACGCGGCGTTCGATCACGTCGTCGGCGTCCTGCGAGCGCGTCACCAGGCGGCGGCGCAGTTCTTCCAGGCTAGGCGGCAGGACGAAGACGCGCACGGCGTCGCCGGGGCATTTCTCGGCCACGTCGCGGGCGCCCTGCCAGTCGATGTCGAACAGGACGTCGCGGCCTTCGGCCAGGGCGCGGTTCACCGGCGCAGCGGGCGAGCCGTAGCGGTTGCCGTGCACGTCGGCCCATTCCAGGAAGGCGTCCGCGTCGATCAGACGCTGGAATTCCTCCTGGCTGACGAAGTTGTAGTCACGGCCGTCGACCTCGCCCGGACGAATGCCCCGCGTCGTCATGGAGACCGACAGTTCCAGCCCCTTGTGATCGGCCATCAGGCGGCGGCACAGAGACGTCTTCCCGGCCCCCGACGGACTGGCGACAATCAGCAGGACGCCACGGCGGGGGGTGCGGTTATTCGACATTCTGAACTTGTTCTCGAAGCTGCTCGATGACGGCCTTCAGTTCGAGGCCGATTCCGGTGAGCGGCGTGGTAGCGGATTTCGAGCAGAGCGTGTTCGCTTCCCGCATGAATTCCTGCATCAGGAAGTCGAGTTTTCGTCCGGCGGGGGGTTGCTGCAACAGTGTCCGGGCGGAATCGACGTGGGCGGTCAGGCGATCCAGTTCCTCGCGCACGTCTGCCTTGGTCGCCAGGGCCGCCGCTTCAAGGAAAATTCGCTCCTCCAGACCCGGCGCATCGGGGGCCAGTTCGCTGATCCGGCGGGTGAAACGTTCGCGGATCGCCTCGGTTTGGCTCGAAGCTTCCAGTTCCGCCCGCGCGACCAGGGCCTCGATGGTCCCGACAAAGTCGCGGATCACCGGCGTCAGTTGCTCGCCCTCGCGCTGACGCGACAGCTTCAGGGCGTCCAGCGCCTGTTCGATGGTGGCGGCGATGGCCGCCTCGACGGCGGCGTGAGCCTCCAGGTCCTCGACCTCCTCGGCGACCTCGATGACCCCGCGCAGGGCCAACAGACCGTCAGCCGAGGGCGGAACCGCCCCTTCTTCCGCCAACTGGTTCGCCAGTTTCAGATAGTTGGCCAGCACCGCCTCGTTGACGCGCGGGGCGGGCTCACTGCCCTCAGCCCGCTTGGCCTGAACGCCCAGCGTCACCTGGCCCCGGTTCAGCCGTCCTTGCGCCGCCGCCTTGGTCAGCCGCTCCAGATTGTCGAAGCCGCCGGGTCCGCGATAGCGCACCTCCAGCGACCGCCCGTTGACCGAACGCGCCTCGACCGTCCAGGTCCAGCCGTCCAGCGCCCCGTCGGCCCGACCGAAGCCGGTCATGCCTGAGATGGGGCTCATCGCGCTGCCGCCGGATTCATGGTGATGACGGCGGCGCCCGCAGGCGTGTCGACCACAGCCCCCTCGCCCATCGGCGTCGTCGCAGCGCCCGCAACAGAGGCTGTCTGGCCGGGCGGCAGGCCCGCCTTGCGGCGCTCGATCTCGCGCCAGCGCGCCACGTTCAGCAGGTGCTCGGGATAGGTCCGCGCGAAGACGTGACCGCCTGTGCCGTCCGCGACGAAGAAGACGTATTCCGAACGCGGCGGGTTCAGCACCGCCTTCAGCGCCTCCTCGCCGGGATTGGCGATGGGCGTCGGCGGCAGGCCGTCGATCAGATAGGTGTTCCACGGCGTCTGGGCCCGCAGTTCCGAGGCGCGGATGCCGCGTCCCAGCGGCCGCCCCTTGGTCACGCCGTAGACGATGGTCGGATCGCTCTCCAGCCGCATTCCCAGCCGCAGACGGTTGGTGAAGACCGCCGCCACCTGGGGCCGTTCCGCGGCCAGGCCGGTTTCCTTTTCGACGATGGAGGCCAGCACCATGGCCTCCTCCGGCGTCGTGACGATGGTGTTGGGCGAGCGCTGCGCCCACAGGGCGGCCAGCTTGCTCGTGGCGGCGCGCTGCATCCGGGCGACGACCGAGGCGCGGGTTTCGCCGCGCGACACCTCATAGGTGTCGGGCCACAGGCTGCCCTCAGGCGGAACCTCGACCTCGCCGGTCAGGACCGGCTGCTTCATCAGGATATCGACCGCCTGGGCGGAGGACCAACCCTCCGGCAGGGTCACGTAATGGCGCACCGCCTTGCCGTCGACCAGCAGGCCGACCACGGTGGCCAGCGACGCGCCCGACGGCACCTCATACTCGCCCGCGCGGATCTTGCGGTCGGCGCCGCTCAGGCTGACGGCGGCGCGGAACAGGTCGGTCGAGCGGATCACGCCCGCCGATTTCAGATTGGCGGCGATGGCCGAGACACCCGCACCCGACGGCAGGGTGACGATGGTCGCCTCGCCTTCCCTGGCTGACGGTCCAGGTCCCCAATAGACCACCCACAGGCCGATCAGGGCCGCCGCCACGAAGACGCCCAGCGTCCCGGCGGCGGTGATCAGGCCGACGCCGAGGCTGGATTTAGCCCCGCCGCCGCCGCCCCGCTTCGGTACGCGCGACTTGGGGATGCGAACCTTGGGCGTGGGACGACGCGACGGAGCCTTGGCCAAATCAGTCGACCTTCTTGAAGATCACGGCGGCATTGGTGCCGCCGAAGCCGAAGCTGTTGGACATGGCGACATCGATCTTCATCGGCTTGCCCTTGTGCGGCACCAGGTCGATGGCCGTCTCGTGCTCGGGGTCGTCCAGGTTGATGGTCGGCGGCGCGATCTGGTCGCGGATGGCCAGGACCGAGAAGATGCTCTCGATCGCCCCGGCGGCGCCCAGCAGGTGCCCCGTCATCGACTTGGTCGAGGACACCGCCACATCCTTGGCGTGATCGCCGACCAGACGCTCAATGGCCCGCAGTTCGATCCAGTCGGCCATGGTCGAGGTGCCGTGGGCGTTGACGTAGTCAAGATCCGACGGCTCCATGCCCGCGCGCTTCAGCGCCATCTTCATGGCCCGCAGACCGCCGTCGCCGTCCTCGGACGGGGCGGTGATGTGATAGGCGTCGCCGCTCATGCCATAGCCGACGACCTCGGCGTAGATCTTGGCGCCGCGCGCCTTGGCGTGTTCGTATTCCTCCAGCACCATGATGCCGGCGCCCTCGCCCATGATGAAGCCGGCGTGGCCGCGGTCATAGGGACGCGAGGCCTTCTCGGGCGTATCGTTGTAGGCTGTGCACAGGGCCTTGCAGGCCAGGAAGCCGGCGATGCCGATCGGCACGACCGAGCTTTCAGCGCCGCCCGCCACCATGACGTCCGCGTCGCCCAGAGCGATCATGCGGGCCGCGTCGCCGATGGCGTGGGCGCCGGTGGCGCAGGCGGTGACGACCGAGTGATTCGGTCCCTTCAGCCCGTGGCGGATCGAGATCTGACCCGAGGCCAGGTTGATCAGGGCCGAGGGAATGAAGAAGGGGCTGACGCGACGGACGCCCTGTTCCTTCAGCACGATGGCCGTCTCGGCGATGGGGCCCAGGCCGCCGATGCCGGAGCCGACCATGACGCCGGTCGCTTCCTTGTCGTCCTCGCTCTCGGGCTTCCAGTTCGCATCGGCCAGAGCCTCGTCGGCGGCGGCGATGGCGTACAGGATGAAGTCGTCGACGCGCTTCCTGTCCTTGGCCGACATCACCTGATCGGGATCGAAGACGCCCGGCTGATCCGGCGCGCCGCGTCCACGACCGTCCACGGACGGCACTTCACCCGCGATGGTGCAGCCATAGCCCTCGGTGTCGAAGCAGGTGATCGGACCAATGCCCGAGCGGCCCTCGACGATGCCCTTCCAGACATGCTCCACGCCCGAACCGAGCGGGGTGACAAGGCCGAGGCCCGTGATGACGACGCGGCGCATGGTTCGCGCTCCTTGGACTATAAGAATCGTGACCGAAAACAATAATGGCCGCCGGACGGTCCCGCTAGGGTCCCGTCACGGCGGCCATCATTTGGAAGTGCGACGGATCGCAGCTGGATTAACCAGCCAGCTTCTCGTCGATGAACTTCACAGCGTCGCCGACGGTCTGGATGTGCTCAGCGGCGTCATCCGGGATTTCGACGTCGAATTCTTCTTCGAAGGCCATGACCAGCTCGACGTTGTCGAGCGAGTCAGCGCCCAGGTCGTCGATGAAGGAGGCTTTTTCCGTGACCTTGTCCGGATCGGCGTCCAGGTGGTCGATAACGATCTTGCGGACGCGTTCGAGGGTGTCGGACATGAGTGTCTCTCTGCCAGTTGTTTGTCGCCGTGAAGGCGGGGTCTCAGTGTTCGCCGTGTCACGGCAGCCTGTGGGAAGCAAGACCCGAGGGACTCACCGCCGCGAAGCATTCCCGCCCTTTAGCACAGCCATCGGGGCGGGAAATAGATTGTTGCGCGTCGTGATCGTGACGCGCAACGCTTTAAATCATCGCCATGCCGCCGTTCACGTGCAGGGTTTGGCCCGTGACATAGGCGGCTTCGTTGGACGACAGATAGACGGCGGCGGCGGCGATTTCCTCGCCCGTGCCCAGTCGGCCTGACGGAATCTTGGTCAGAATGGCCTCGCGCTGCTGATCGTTCAGCACGTCGGTCATCGGCGAGGCGATGAAACCGGGCGCGATGCAATTCACCGTGATCCCGCGCGAACCGACTTCCTGGGCCAGGGATTTGGAGAAGCCGATCATGCCGGCCTTGGACGCCGAGTAGTTGGTCTGGCCCGGGTTGCCGGTCACGCCGACCACCGAGGTCACGCCGATGATGCGGCCCGAACGGCGCTTCATCATCCCCTTCACCGCCGCGCGGGTCAGGCGGAAATAGCTCTCCAGATTGATTTGGATGACGGACTGGAAGTCCTCGTCCTTCATCCGCATCAGCAGACCGTCCTTGGTGATGCCGGCGTTGGCGACCAGGATGTCCAGCGGGCCGCCGGCGGCTTCTTCAGCCCGCGCCACCAGCCCATCGACCGATTCCGGGTCCGACAGGTTGGCGGCGGCGAAGAATGCGCGCTCACCCAGTTCCTTGGCCAAATCAGCCAGCACCGCTTCCCGCGTGCCCGACAGCACGACGGTCGCGCCCTGAGCGTGCAGCGAGCGCGCAATGGCCCCGCCTATGCCGCCGGTCGCGCCGGTCACCAGGGCGATCTTTCCCGAAAGGTTGAACATTGAAATCTCCGCTCATCCCCGCGGAGGCGGGGACCTAGGCTTTAGCTTCAAACGCCGCATCTCGTTCCCAAAGAACTGGGTCCCCGCCTCCGCGGGGATGAGCGGCTTCAGATGGACTTCGCGAACGCTTCCAGGTCTTCCGGCGTGTTCAGCGCCAGGCTCTCGGCGTCGGGCGCGATACGCTTGGCCATGCCGGTCAGGACCTTGCCCGAGCCGATCTCGGCGAAGCGGGTCACGCCGCCTTCCGTGGCCATCCACTCCATGCTCTCGCGCCAGCGCACGCGGCCCGTGACCTGCTCGACCAGCAGACGGCGCAGGACCTCAGGGTCCGTTTCCGGGCGGGCGGTGACGTTGGCCACCACGGCGACCGAGGGCGCAACGATCTTCGCCTCCCCCAGGGCATCAGCCATTTCATCGGCGGCGGGCTGCATCAGCGGGCAGTGGAAGGGCGCCGAGACGTTCAGCGGGATCGCCCGCGCGCCCAGTTCCTTGGCCTTCTCGATGGCGCGGTCCACGGCGGCCTTGTCGCCCGAGATGACGACGTTGCCATTGTTGTTGTCGTTGGCGACGACGCAGACGCCGACTTCCGAACCCGCCGCAGCAGCGGCTTCGGCCAAGGCCAGGTCCGTCTTGGGGCCGATCAGCGAGGCCATCGCCCCCTTGCCCACCGGCACGGCGCGCTGCATGGCCTGACCGCGCAGCTTCAGCAGACGCGCCGTGTCCGACAGGCTGATCGCGCCGACAGCGGCCAGAGCCGAATATTCGCCCAGCGAGTGCCCGGCGACGAAGCCGGCCTTGGTCACGTCCACGCCGAACTCGACCTTCAGCACCCGCGCCGCTGCGACGGATACCGCCATCAGGGCCGGCTGGGCGTTCTCGGTCAGGGTCAGCTGGTCTTCCGGGCCTTCGCGCATCAGATCGAACAGCTTCTGGTTCAGCGCGTCGTCGACCTCGGCGAAGACCTCGCGAGCGCTGGCGAAGGCGTCCGCCAATGCAGCGCCCATGCCGACGCTCTGGCTGCCCTGGCCGGGAAAGAGAAGCGCGAGGGTCATGCGAAACGATCCGTGGTCCGTTGATTCAAGGCGCCGAGGCGTAGGCGAAACCCGCCCCTACGGCAAGAAGTGGCCCTCTCGAACCGGCACCTTGCGCATGATCGAACGCGCCGGTCCCAATGAATTGCCGGGATTGAACGGCTCTGGCGTCGATCAACGCACCCCACCGAAACCCCAGCCACAATGGCCTCGTGACCCGTCGCACCGCCGCTCATTCAAAAGCCTCCCCCGCTGCGCAAGGAGGATCACCTTCCCGCCTCGGCGCACCCCGGGAAAAGCGATGCGGACGCCTCCGCCAATTGCACTGTTTTTTCGTCGTGCAGTGCAATCGCCGCCCTTCAGAACAGCCCCGCCAGCTCCTTGCCGGCCAGCACGGCGAACAGCAGGCCACCGGCCGCCAGCAGCGTGTTCGACAGCCCATGACTGCGCCATTCCCTCGGCACTCGGTCGCTGTTCAATAGCCACAGCAGCGTCCCCGCCAGGAAGGGCATGAACAGGCTGCCCAGCACCCCATAGGCGACGATCAGGCCGAACGGTCGATCCATGAACAGCAGAGCCATGGGCGGGAAGGTCAGCCACAGGGCGAACCCTCTGAACGCCCGGCTGCGGTCGCCGCACACAGCCTCCTCGCCCGCCCTGCCCCGCACATGGGCGGTGAAGTCGGCGAACATCAGGCTGACGCCCTGCCAGACGCCCAGTAGGCTTGAGAAGCTGGTCGCCCAGAAGCCGACCAGGAACAGAATCGAGATCGGCCGCCCGAACCGCTCTCGCAGCACCTGATCCAGGTCCAGCAGCCCCCGCTCGCCGCCCTGCAAGGCTATGCCCGCCGCGTGCAGCAGTTCGGCCCCGACGATCAGCATGGCCACGACAAAGACCCCGGTGACGACATAGGCGACCCGGTTGTCCAGCCGCATCACCGACATCCAGCCCGGCCCCTTCCAGCCCTTGGCGTTCAGCCAATAGCCATAGGCCGCCATGGTGATGGTCCCGCCCACCCCGCCGATCAGGCCCAGGGTATAGAAGACCGACCCCTGCGGCAGGCTGGGCCACAGTCCAGTCATCATGGCCGGAAGGTCCGGCGTCACGATCACGGCCAGCCCCACCACGGTGACGAACATCACCCCGACGCAGGCCGTCATCACCTTCTCGAACACGCCGTATCCGCCGAACCAGACGAAGCTCAGCCCCGCGATCCCGCTCAGCATCCCCCAGACCTTCAGGTCCAGCACCGGGAACAGGGCGGCCAGCGGAAGGGCCGTGGCCGTCATGGCCGCCGCCCCGTACACAAAGCCCCAGATGACGACATAGAGGCCGAAATAGAGGCCGGCCCAGTTCAGCCGCCCGCCAATGGCGCCCGGCAGCAGCCCCCGCCCCAGACTGGACCAGCCGTCAAAGATCGTCCGCTCGCTGGCCAGGGTCCAGCGCCCCACCGCCTCGGCCAGGGCGATCTTCAGCACCGTGCCGATGATGGCCGCCCACAATAGAGCGTAGCCGAAGCGCGAGCCGGCGATCAGGGTCGCCACCAGATCCCCCGCCCCCACGCCCGTCGCCGCCACGACGATGCCCGGCCCGATCAGGGACCAGCGTCTTTTCAGGACAGCGTTCGGCTCGGACGTGGTCATGCAGCGTCTCCAGTCAGGCGAAAACCCTCCCCTGCTTCGGCCCCGCTTGGCAATGCAGACCCGCGCGCGCCGCGCCATCCTTGCCCTGTCGGCCTTTTTCCCCTATACGCGCCGCCTTTCCAGGGCTTCGGTCCTGATGCGGAACGCCAAAGGGTTCGGGAAGTCATTCCGGCCGCCGCTTCAGGAGCCATCGTGGATAGGACTTACCCGGTCCGTTTCACGCCGATGCCCACAAGGGAGACTACCGCATGGCTCTTTACGAGCACACGGTCATGACGCGCCAGGATATCTCGGCGCAACAGGCCGAAGCGCTGAACGACACCATCAAGGCTCTGATCGAAGAAGGCGGCGGCGCCGTCGCCAAGATCGAGTACTGGGGTCTGCGCAACCTGACCTACCGGGTCAAGAAGAACCGCAAGGCTCATTATTCCCTGCTCGCCATCGACGCCCCGGCTGCCGCCGTGGCCGAAGTCGAGCGTCAGCTGTCGCTGAACGAAGACGTTCTGCGTTGGTTGACCGTCCGCGTCGAGGAACTCGACCTGGAACTGTCGCCCCTGCTGGCCCGTCGTGAACGTGAGCGCGATCGTGATCGCCCCGCGCGCACTGACGAAGCTGCGGCTTCGGAATAAGGAACCGGATCATGACCGACACCACCGCACCCTCCCCGGGCGCCCCGGCCGGCTCCGGCGCCGCCGGACGTCGTCCCTTCTATCGCCGCCGCAAGGTCTGCCCGTTCTCGGGCGCCAACGCGCCGAAGATCGACTACAAGGACGTGAAGCTGCTGCAGCGTTACGTTTCCGAACGCGGCAAGATCGTGCCCTCGCGCATCACCGCCGTTTCCGCCAAGAAGCAACGCGAACTGGCCAAGGCCATCAAGCGCGCCCGCTACCTGGCCCTCCTGCCGTACGTGGTGAAGTAAGATGAAGGTCGTTCTGCTGGAACGCGTCGAGAACCTCGGCGCCATCGGCGACGTCGTCACCGTCAAGGACGGCTTCGCTCGTAACTACCTGCTGCCGCGCGACAAGGCTCGTCGCGCGACCTCGGCCAACCTGAAAGCGTTCGAACTCGACCGCGTCGCCATCGAGCAACGCAACGAGAAGAACAAGGCTGACGCACAGAAGATCGCCGACAAGATCGACGGTCAGACCTACGTCATGATCCGTCAGGCCGGTGAAACCGGTCACCTGTACGGTTCGGTCGCTGCCCGCGACGTGGCTGAAGTCGTTCAGTCCGAAGGCGGCAAGATTGAGCGTTCGCAAGTCGTGCTGAACGTCGCAATCAAGGCCCTGGGCGTCCACGAAGTGCCGGTTCGCCTGCACCCCGAGGTCCGCGCCACGGTCAAGATCAACATCGCTCGTTCGGCCGAAGAAGCCGAGCGTCAAGCCAAGGGCGAGGATGTCATCCGCGCCCAGTTCGACGACGAGCGTAACGCAGCCGAGCAGTCCGCCAAGGAACTGATCGAAGGCGGCGCTGGTCAGCAAGAAGGCTTCGGCGACGAAGCCTGATCTGTCGACTGACGTATCGATCAAGGGGCGCGTCCTTCGGGACGCGCCCCTTTTTCTTGGTCGAATGGTTTAGATTTTCTGCATGGTCCGCGCGATAATCTCGATATCCCGCGCCGCTTTCGCACCGCAATATCGCCATGCCTCATCCTCGCTGATGAGCGGGGAGACGATGATGCGAATGCGCTTTTATGCCGACATACACCGCCCGGTCGTTCGGCCAGCGCGATGTCCAGCCCGCGGCTGACCCTACCAAGGTCGATCCCCCGCCGGCCTTGACGACCATTGTTACTGACGCACTCTTCCATCGTCGCTGCTCAACGGCGCGGCGCGATTCCTTGCGTCCAATCAGAAAAGCAGACCTCTCGAGATGACCCGTACCCCAGCCTCCCGTTCCGCCCTCTTCCTGGCCGCCTCCAACGCCGCCCTGTTGATCGCCGGCGCCGCCTCCGCCCAGGAGGCTGCGCCTCAATCGACGGTCGTCGACGACATCGTCGTGACGGGAACGCGCGTCGCCAACCGCTCGCGCCTCGACACCGTCGCGCCCGTGGACGTGGTCACAGCCGAAACCCTGGAGCAACGCGGCACGACCGAGTTGGCGGCTCAACTTGCGGCCTCGGTCCCCGCCCTGAACTTCCCGCGCCCCTCGGCGACGGACGGCACGGACTCCATCCGCCCCGCGACGTTGCGCGGACAGGGCCCGGACCAGACCCTGGTGCTGGTCAACGGCGTGCGTCGACATCAGACGGCCCTGGTCAACCTCAACGGTTCGGTCGGACGCGGCTCCTCCGCGGTGGATTTGAACGCCATCCCGTCCTCGGCGGTCGAGCGCATCGAAGTGCTGCGCGACGGCGCAGCGGCCCAGTACGGCTCAGACGCCATCGCGGGCGTCCTGAACCTGCGTCTGCGCGAAGCCCGGGAAGGCGGCGGCGCGACCGTCACCTACGGCCAATACGTCACCGACTATACCGGCTTCTATGGCCGCAAGGGTGACATCCGCGACGGCGACACCCTGACGGTATCGGGATGGCAGGGCTTCGCTCTGGGCGAGGAAGGCTTCCTGACCGCCTCGGTCGAGTATCGTGACCGCGACCGCACCAACCGCTCGGACATCAACCCGACCCTGGGTCGTATCACCGGCGGTCAGGGCGACGCCCAGGCCGAGGACCTGTCGGTCTATCTCAACGCCGGCGTCCCGCTGGCCGCCGGCTGGGAAGCCTATGGCTGGGCCGGCTATCAGAAGCGCGACGCCTCGGCCGCCGCCTTCTATCGCACCCCGACCGACGCCACCCAGAACCCGGACTACGGTGCGGGTCGCAAGTATCCGGACGGCTACCTGCCCGAGATCCTGACCGACACGACAGACTGGACCGCCGCGGGCGGCGTGCGCGGTTCGCTGGGCGAATGGGGCATCGACATCAACCTCGGCTACGGCTCGAACAAGATCGAGTTCGGCGCCGAGAACACCATGAACCCGACCTATGGCATCAACGGCCCGACCGAGTTCTACGCGGGCTCGCTGCAATACGACCAGCTCGTCTTCAGCACAGACGCCAGCCGAGAATACGACCTGGGTTGGGCTGGTCCTCTGAACGTCGCCGTGGGCCTTGAGGCCCGCCGCGAAAACTATCAGATCGGCGCGGGGGAAGAGGCCTCCTACGCCCGCGGGCCGGTCCTGGCCGCCGGCGGCGCCACCCTCGCCTTCGGTTCCCGCGGCTTCACCGGCTTCACCCCCGGCAACGAGGTGGACGAAGATCGCAGCAACGTCGGCGTCTATCTGGACCTGGAAGGCGAAGTCATCGACGGCCTGACCCTGTCGGGAGCGCTCCGTTACGAGAACTACTCGGATTTCGGCGACAATGTCTCGGGCAAGCTCGCGGGCCGCTACGACTTCAACCCTCACTTCGCCGTACGCGGCGCGGTCTCGACCGGGTTCCGAGCCCCCAGTCTACAACAGCAGTACTATACCCAGACGTCGATCCTCTACATCAACAACGTCGCCTATGAGACCGGCACCTATCCGTCGATCAGCGAGGTCGGCCTGGCGCTGGGCGGCACGCCGCTCGATGCCGAAACCTCGGTCAACTACTCGCTGGGCTTCGTGGCCCGCAACGGCCCGTTCGAGCTGACGGCTGACGCCTATCGCATCGACATCAAGGACCGCATCATCCTGTCGGAAACCCTGACGGGCAGCGCCACGGCCGCCGTGGGCACGAACGCCCGCACCATCTTCGACCTGCTGGCGCCCTATGGCGCATCGGCCGCGCGTTTCTTCATCAACGGCGTGGACACCGAAACCACGGGACTGGACGTCGTCGCCCGGTATCGCGCCGAGACCGCTGTCGGCCACCGCCTGGACTTCACCCTGGCGGGCAACGTCAACGACTTCAAAGTCACCAAGACGCCGGTGACCGAGACCGGCGTCCTGCCCACGCCGACCAGCCTGTTCGGGCGCCAGGCCGTAGCTCGCTTTGAAGAAGGCTCGCCGCCGTGGAAGGTCGTGTTCCAGACCGATTGGGAAGCCCAGCGCCTGGGCGGCACGGTGCGCCTGACCGGCTATGGCGACGTGCTGGCGGCCGGCGCGACCGAAGCCACAGACCTGAAGTTGGGCGCCGCCCTGGTGACAGACATTGAGGCGCGCTACCGCATCACCGACAAGGTCATCCTCTCGGTGGGTGCTGACAACATCCTGGACCAGTATCCGCGCCAGAGCCTGCGCGCCAACAACACGACCGGCGCCTTCCCCTTCTCGAACTTCTCGCCCTACGGCTTCAACGGGCGCTTCGTCTATGGCCGCATCGCGGTGAAGTGGTGATCGAAACCTCTGCCTAGGCGGCAGTCCCCGCGAGGAGGGGCCTTCTTCCTCCTCGCGCCGGACGCTGCTGCTGAGGGAACGACGTCGCGGCTACGGCGGGCCGCCGCCATGGCCGCCTCGGCAGCCATTGTTCCGCCACAGACATCGAACCAAGCTGGGCCATTCCAATCGGAGGGGTCCGTATGAAAAAAGCCACGCTTATCCTCGCCGTCGCCGCCAGCCTTTGGGCGGGCAGCGCCAGCGCCATGACGGTTCAGGAATTCCTGACCTCGGCCAATCGCATCCCGCGCAATCCGACCGCCCTGCTGCGGTCGGACACGCGGCGGCTGATGAACGAGACCAAGCAGGCCTTCGCCGCCGTCCGCAGCGAGCAGACCGCGGCGCAGGCAGCAGGCCGCCGCCCAGCCACCTGTATGCCCGAAAAGGTCGGTGTTTCCGCTGATGCCCTGCTGGCGCGCTTCAACGCCATCCCGGCGGCGCGGCGCAACATCAGCGTGACCCAGGCCGTGCGGGAATGGATGGCGGCGGAGCATCCCTGCCCCGCCTGAAGTCACGGCCGCGCCGCTGATCCGACGGGGATTTTCGGGACCGTCCACAGGCGCCGTCGGATGTCCACGACCAAGGCGGCGCCCGCGTCTGACGCAGGCGTCGCTTAGGGCTATGCCTAGTCCCATGAACGCCTTCGCCCCCATGCCCTACGGAACCGATCAGGTCACCGTCTCGTCCATGCCCCACAACCTGGAGGCGGAGCAGGCGCTGCTGGGCTCGTTGATGTTCGACAACGCCGTGTTCGAGCGGCTGAGCGACCGGCTGCGTGGCTCGCATATGTACGAGCCCTTCCACCAGCGGCTGTTCGAGGCGATCGAGGATCACATCCGCCAAGGGATGCTGGCCGAGCCGACCATCCTGATGGAGCGGTTCAAGCAGGACCCGGCTTTCCATGAGTTCGGCGGTCTGCGCTACCTCGCCGACCTCGTCGACCGCGCCCCGCCGGCGGCCAACGCCCCCGACTACGCCCGCGTCATCTATGACCTGGCCCTGCGCCGCGACCTGATCCGTATCGGCGGCGAGATGATCAAGCAGGCGCCCAACCCCGAGACGCCCGCCGACGAACAGATCGAACAGGCGGAACAGACCCTCTATTCGCTGGCCGAGACGGGCAAGCCGTCGTCGGGCTTCGTCAGCTTCTCGACCGCCCTGGCCGGCGCCGTCGAAATGGCGGGCGAGGCCTATCAGCGCGAGGGCAAGCTGGCCGGTCTGGCCACCGGCCTGAACGACCTGGACCGCAAGCTGGGCGGCCTGCACCCGTCCGACCTTCTGATCCTCGCGGGTCGTCCGTCGATGGGTAAGACGGCGCTCGCCACCAACATGGCCTTCAACGTGGCCCGCGCCTATCAGTGGGAACCGACGCCCGAGGGCCGCAAGACCGTCAACGGCGGCGTCGTGGCCTTCTACTCTCTGGAAATGAGCGCCGAACAGCTGGCCATGCGTATTCTGGCCGATGCGTCGGGCGTGTCCTCGGACAAGCTGCGCAAGGGCGAGATCGACGCCTCGGACTTCGGCAAGCTGCGCGACGCGGCGGTCGAGATCGGCGAGAGCCCCCTCTATATCGACGCCACCGGCGGCATCTCCATCTCCAAGCTGGCGGCGCGCGCGCGACGCCTGAAGCGGATGGAGCATGGCCTGGACCTGATCATCGTCGACTACCTGCAACTGGTGACGACCGGCGAAGGCGGCGGTCAGAAGAACCGGGTGCAGGAAGTGTCCGAGATCACCGGCGGCCTGAAGGCCCTGGCCAAGGAACTGGGCGTGCCGATCATCGCCCTGTCGCAGCTGTCGCGTCAGGTCGAACAGCGTGAAGACAAGCGCCCGCAACTGTCCGACCTGCGTGAATCCGGCTCGATCGAGCAGGACGCCGACTGCGTCATGTTCGTCTATCGCGAGAGCTACTATCTGGGCCGCGCCGAACCACGCGAGGGGTCCGAGGAGCACCTTCAATGGCAGCAGGACATGGACCGGCTGCAGGGTCAGGCCGAGGTCGTCATCGGCAAGCAGCGTCACGGCCCCATCGGCATCGTCAAGCTGGCCTTCGACGCGGACACCGTCCGCTTCGGCAACCTGGCCCACGACGATCGCTACGGCGGCGCCTTCGCCGATATTCCCGAGTAATTCGGCCCAAGGGTCGTGGCGCCGCATGAATCTTGCGGCATAAGGGCGTCTATGTCCCTCCCCGCCTCCCTCACCGTCGACCTCGGCGCCCTGGCGCGCAATTTCCACACCCTGCAGGGCCTGATCGGCGTGCCGGTCAATCCGGTCGTCAAGGCCGACGGCTACGGCCTGGGCGCCGCCGCAGTGGCCAAGCGGCTGATGACCGAGGGGGCGCGGACCTTCTTCGTGGCGCGGGCGGCCGAGGGCGTGCTGCTGCGCGAGGCCATCGGACCCGAGCCGGTCATCTATGTGCTGGACGGCTGCCACGGATCGTCTGCGGCCATGATCAAGGCGGCCAACCTGCGGCCCGTGCTGAACCAACCCGGCCAGATCTCGGCCTGGACGGCGGCGGGCGGCGGCGCCTGCGGTCTGCAACTGGATACCGGCATGAACCGGTTGGGTTTCCGCGTCGAGGACGCACCCGAGCCGTTCGAAGGGCTGGAGCTGATCATGACGCATCTGGCCTGCGCCGACGAACCGGCCCATCCGCTGAACCGGGCCCAGCGCGACGCCTATGCCGCCGCAGTCACGCGCTATCCGGGGGTGACGCGGTCCTTCGCCAACTCGGGCGGCTGTTTCCTGGGACCGGACTTCGCCTTTGACGCCGCGCGCCCCGGCATCTGCCTGTTCGGCGGCGGGCCTGAGGGCAAGCCCGACAGCCGCATCGCCCCGGTGGCCACGCTGAACGCCCAGATCATGCAGGTGCGCGACGTGCCGGCGGGCGAGACGGTCGGTTATTCGCAGGGCTATCGCGCCGAGTCGCCCATGCGCGTGGCGACCTGCGGGACCGGCTATGCTGACGGGGTCATGCGCAGCAACAGCCCGCGCGGTCAGGTCTGGGTCGCTGGCGAACTTCGCCCCATCATCGGCCGGGTGTCGATGGACGTGCTGGCGGTGGACGTCACCGGCCTGGACGTGGCGGCCGGCGACACGGTCGAGATCTTCGGCGCCCATCGTCTGGTGGACGACGCGGCGACGGCGGCGGGAACCATCAGCTATGAGATGCTGACCTCGATCACGCCGCGCGTGCCGCGCCTCTACGTGGGCTAGGCCTTAGCTCAGCGCCAGCGCGCCCAGGCCGACCGTTCCGATCACGAAGCTGGCGACCACGCCAGCGGCGATAGCACTGACCACCATGGCCAGCACAATGGCGGCGATAACCACGACGACGGTGTAGCCCAGGGCCTTGTCCTGAGGCGTTTTCATCAGCGTCGGCAGGCCAAGGTAGAGCAGGTAGAAGCCGTACAGGCCCAGCAGGCCGCCCAGCCAGGCCAGCGCGGGGAACAGGTTGAAGATCGACGCGACCCAGGCCGCCGTCATCGAATAGACGGCCACCTTCATCGACTGGACCTTGTCCTTGGTCCCGTTGAAGGTCGGGGCCAGGGCGTCGATGATCAGGGCCAGCACGAAGACCGAGAGCAGCGACAAGCCCCAGGAGACGATGGCGCCCAGAAGTCCGCCAACCGCCGGGGTTCGCATTACTGAACCGAAGATGTGAATCGGGAACAACTGGCCGCCGATCAAGCCCGCGACCGGGCCGATCGCCGCCAGGATCATGGCGTAGCGTGCGAACAGGCTGCGCGGCGTGGCGTATTCGGCCGCAATGACCGGCCATTCCAGCTTGGGCCGCATCAGGATGTTCTGCACCCGGGCGACGAGGCCCGGATCGATGGCGGGCGGGTTGGGAGCGGTCATGGGCGGCCTCGGCGGGGGTTGAGTCGTATCGGCGCTATAGCTTGGCAGGATGACGGGGATATGAGGTTCAATGCAACCCGCGCGCGACCCTGCGTCAGGTCCGGTCGCAGGCCATAGGATCCCCACTCGCCCGCGCCGCGATTCCTGCTAGGTCAGGGTCATGGCGCGCGATACCCTTCTCTATGTCTGTCAGTCCTGCGGGGCGGTTCACAACAAGTGGGCGGGGCAATGCTCCGGCTGCGGCGAGTGGAATTGCCTGTCCGAGGAGTCCAAGTCGGCCCCGCCAGGGGCGATGAAGCCGACCTCGACCGCGCGCGGACGCGGGCTGCAGTTCGAGACCCTGCAATCCGACACGCCCGAGCCGCCGCGAATCGTCACCGGCGTGACCGAGTTCGACCGCGTCTGCGGCGGCGGCGTGGTGCCCGGCTCGGCCATCCTGCTGGGCGGCGACCCCGGCGTGGGCAAGTCCACCCTGCTGCTGGAAGTCACGGCCAAGGCGGCGCGCAACGGCGCGCGGGTGGCCTATATCTCGGGCGAAGAGGCCATCGAGCAGATCCGCGCCCGCGCCAAGCGCATGGGCGTGGCCGACGCCGCCGTGTCGCTGGCCTCGGCCACGGCGCTTCGCGAAATCCTGACGACGCTGAAGCGCGACAAGTTCGACATCGTCATCATCGATTCCATCCAGACCCTGTGGTCCGACGCCCACGAGGCCGGACCCGGCTCGGTCACCCAGGTCCGCGCCTGCGCCGCCGAACTGGTGCGGCTGGCCAAGGACGGCGGCCCGGCCATCGTTCTGGTCGGCCACGTCACCAAGGACGGCCAGATCGCCGGGCCGCGCGTGGTCGAGCACATGGTCGACGCGGTCCTCAGCTTTGAGGGCGAGCGCGGCTATCCCTTCCGCATCCTGCGCGCCGGCAAGAACCGTTTCGGGGCCACCGACGAAATTGGCGTCTTCGAAATGAGCGACGTCGGCCTGCGCGAAGTCACCAACCCGTCCGCCCTCTTCCTCGGCGAAGGCAAGGAGCGGGCGCCCGGCGCCGCGGTCTTTGCGGGCATTGAAGGGTCTCGACCTGTTCTGGTGGAAATACAGGCGCTTGTGGCCCCTTCGGCTTACGGCACGCCAAGACGCGCGGTCGTGGGTTGGGACAATGGTCGCCTCGCCATGCTGCTGGCCGTGCTGGAGGCGCGCTGCGGTCTCGGCTTTGGAGACAAGGACGTCTATCTGAATATCGCCGGTGGCCTGCGGATCAGCGAGCCCGCCGCCGACCTGGCCGCCGCCGCCGCCCTGATTTCCTCGGCGCTGGATATGCCCCTGCCCCAGGGCTGCGTCGTCTTCGGCGAGATCGGCCTGTCGGGCGAGGTCCGCGCCGTCAATCGCGCCGAGGCCCGGCTGAGAGAGGCGCAGAAGCTGGGCTTCGACCGCGCCCTGGCCCCGGCCCAGGCCAAGGGCAAGGTCAAGAAGGGTGACGTCGTCGTCACCGCCGCCGGCCTGCTGACCGAGGTGGTCGAGCGAATCTCCCAAAACCGCTATTGAGGCCACCTCTCTTCCTCCAGCGATTGCAGCGCGTGTGACCGGTTACGACGTCTTCGTCATCCTTGTGCTTCTAGCTTCCGGCGCCGCCGGCTGGTTCCGGGGCGGCGTGCGCGAGCTGACGGCCCTGTTCAGCTTCTTCCTGGCCGGGCTTCTGGCCCTGATCACCCTGCCCTGGACCGCGCCGTTCGGGCGGTCGCTGGTCGATCCCGACTGGGCCGGCTCGGTGCTGGCCGTGGGGCTGACATTTCTGATTCTCTATTTCGGCCTGCGCTTCCTGGGGTCGGCTATTTCCAAGGGCGCGCGCGGGAATGCGCTGGGCGCCTTTGACCAGACCTTCGGTCTGGCGCTCGGGCTGGTGCGGGCCCTGGCCCTGATCGGCGCGGCGCATCTGACCATCATGGGCGTCATGACCGACAATCCTCCGCACTGGCTGACCCAAGCCGCCCTGGCCCCGGTCAGCGCCAAGGCTGCGGAGACCATCCAGATGGTGCTGCCGACCCTCGGAAAGGGCGCTGACGCCCTGACGCCGGTCGTCGGTTCGTCCGTCCGCGAAGGGTTTTCGGATCAATGAGCCTTGCCCTCGACGCAATGGCGGACTACGTGCGCGGCGCCACCGCCTGAGTTACCCTGTTCCCGGTCATCGGAGCCTGACGATGCGCCACCATATCGCCGATCCCATCGTTCACCGCGAACACTGGCGCGAGCCGGAGGACGACCAGCTACGGCTGGAATGCGGCGTCTGCGGCGTCTGGGGCGCACCCGACAACGAAGCCTCCTCCATCGTCGCCCTGGGCCTGCACGCCCTGCAGCATCGTGGACAGGAAGCCTGCGGCATCGCCAGCGTCCATGACGAACGCTTCTACACCGAGCGCCATCAGGGCCTCGTCGGCGAGGCCTTCGGCAACGCCGAACTGACCACCCGCCTGCCCGGCGGCGCCGCGGTCGGCCACACCCGCTATTCCACCGCCGGCGGCAGCTTCCTGCGCAACATCCAGCCGATGTTCGCCGATCTGGACCAGGGCGGCATCGCCATCGCCCACAATGGCAACCTGACGAATTTCAAGCACCTGCACGGCCAGTTGGTGTCGGAAGGCGCGATCTTCCAGTCCACCTCGGACTCCGAGGCCATCCTCCACCTGATCGCCCGCAGCCGTAAGGCCAAGATCGTCGAGCGCTTCATCGACGCCCTGGGCCGCATCGAAGGCGGCTACGCCCTGGTCGCCCAGACCCGCTACAAGATGATCGGCGCCCGCGACCCCCTGGGCATCCGGCCTCTGGTGCTGGGCAAGGTCGGAGAGGCCTGGGTTCTGGCGTCCGAGACCTGCGCTCTGGACACCATCGGCGCCACCTTCATCCGCGATATCGAACATGGCGAAGTCGTCGTGATCGACGAAGAAGGCCTGACCTCGATCAAGCCCTTCCCGGCCCGCGCCGCCCGTCCCTGCCTGTTCGAGTATGTCTATTTCGCCCGCCCCGACAGCGTCGTGAACGGCCACTCGGTCTATAATGTCCGCAAGGAAATGGGCCGCCGTCTGGCGCGCGAGTTCCAGGTCGAGGCCGACATCGTCGTGCCGGTGCCGGACTCCGGCGTGCCTGCAGCCCTGGGCTATGCTCAGGAAAGCGGCATCCCCTACGAAGTGGGCATCATCCGCAGCCACTACCTCGGTCGCACCTTCATCCAGCCCAGCCAGGGCGCCCGGCAGAAGGGCGTGCGCATGAAGCACAGCCCCAACCGCTCTGCGCTGGAAGGCAAGCGCGTCGTCCTGATCGACGATTCGATCGTGCGCGGCACCACCTCGCTGAAGCTGGTCCGCGCCGTCCGCGCAGCGGGCGCCAAGGAGGTTCACCTGCGCTCGGCCAGCCCGCAGATCCTCTTCCCCGACTTCTACGGCATCGACATGCCCGAGCGGACGCAGCTGATGGCCGCGACCCACACGATGGACGAGATGCGCGCCATCCTGGAGGTCGACTCGCTGGGCTTCCTGTCGATCGACGGCCTGTACGACGCCCTGGGCGTGGGGCCGCGTGATCCCGAGCAGCCGCAGTTCACGGACCACTATTTCACAGGCGACTATCCGACCCGTCTGGTGGACCGCGAAATCGAAGAAGGCGGTCGCGACGCGCGGGGTTCGCAACTTTCCCTGCTGGTGACCGCTTAAGGCGGGATGATCCAGCTCGGCTACTTCACCATCGATACGCCTGACGTCGAAAAGGCCCGCGCCTTCTATGCGGGTCTGTTCGGCTGGTCCTTCGACGAAGACGCCTCGCATCCGACCTACGCCCACGTAAAGGGATCGGATCCGGCCTTTGGCATCACGAAGGGCGAGCACAAGGCCTTTCCCCATCTCTATTTCCGCGTGGACGACATCCACGCCGTCTGCGCCCGCGTGCGCGAACTGGGCGGACACGCCGCCATCCCCGCCGAAAGCCCGTCTGGCCTGTCCGCGATCGTCGCCGACGATCAGGGCGTCAGCTTCAGCCTGTGGCAGCCCGCGCCGGGTTACTAAGAGCACCTCACCTCTCCCGGCGGGAGAGGGTCCACCGTAGCGCTCCCCTTTCAACCCACGCCGGGGCGCGCTATCAGCGCACCATGTCCGAACACGCTTCTCTTCCCCTCGCCAACCGTATTGCTCTGGTCGTCGGCGCCTCGCGCGGCATCGGCTATGAGACCGCCCTGGCCCTGGCCAAGGCCGGCGCCCACGTCGTGGCGACCGCCCGCACCCAAGGCGGCTTGGAAGAGCTGGATGACGCCATCTTCGCCGCTACCGGCCAGCACGCCACCCTGGTCCCGTTCGACCTGGTGGACGGCGGCGCCATCGACCGTCTGGGCGGCGCCCTGTTCGAGCGTTTCGGCAAGCTGGACATCTGGGTTCAGGCCGCCGCCACCATGGGCCCCTCGGGCTTGACCCCAGTGGCCCACGCCGAGCCGCGCGAGTTCGCCAAGATCGAGAAGATCAACTTCACCGGCGTCTATCGCCTGATCCGCTCGCTGGAGCCGCTGCTGCGCGCCTCGGACGCCGGTCGCGCCATCTACCTGACCACCAGCGTCGCCGCCAATCCCCGCGCCTTCTGGGGGATGTACGCCGCCACCAAGGCCGGCGCCGAGGCCCTGGTCAAATGCTGGGCCGACGAGATCGAGAGCACACCCGTCCGCGCCTGTATCGTCGATCCCGGCCGGATGCGTACACAGTTGCGCGCGCAAGCTTTTCCGGGCGAAGATCCCGAAGTTCTGACCCATCCTTCGGAGATCGGCCCCCTGATGGTCGAACTGGCCCGCCCTGACCTCACTCCGCCGCTGACCGTCAGCTTCAAGGACTGGAAGCATGGTCTGTCGGCGGACGCCCTGGCCTAAGGGAACGCCAATGTCGATCCAGTCGCCGGGGGGCCGACTTTCAGGACCGACTGCACAATCCGTTCGGTTGGCGGCTGACGCGGCGTCGAGACCCGCGGCTCCCCTCGTCCGCGCGACCCCGTATGGCGACATCCTGGCCTTTCTGGCCTCAGTGATGATCGTCCTGATCTATTCCCAGTCCTGGGCCGCGCCCATGACGGGCTATGGCGTTCGGTCCGCCGACTTCCTGCGCAACGGATTCTACCCCGCCTACGCCCTGGCGATCGGCCTGGTCCTGACCCGGCCAGGGACGGCGTTGAAGGCGCTGGCCGGCGCACCGCTGCTGATCCTGTTGCTGGTCCTTACCGCCGTCTCACTCAGTTGGTCGATCCTTCCGGATGTGACGCTGCGGCGCGTGATGGCCTTGCTGGCCACCACGCTCGGCGGCGTCGCCCTGGCTGCGCGCTGGCGCTGGACCACCCTGACCGAGATCTTCGCCACGGCGATGGCGGTCATGATGATCCTGTCGCTCCTGCTCGCCGTTCTGCTTCCAGACTGGGGCCGGATGCAGGAACTGTTTCCCGGCGCCTGGCGCGGCCTGTGGCTGGAAAAGAACGCCCTGGGCGAGAACATGGGGCTGGCGGCCATCTGCATGACCGCAGCGGCCATCATGGTCCCGCAACGACGCCGATTGTGGCTGGTCGGCGCGGCTGTCGCGGCGGCCATGGTGCTCATGTCCACCTCCAAGACCAGCCTGGTGGTGCTGGTCCTTTCCTTCGCCAGCATGGGCTTTGTGGCTCTGGTTCAAGGGGGACCAAAACGGGCGATCATCGGCACATGGCTGGCCATCGTGGTGTTCTGCGCCGCCCTGTTGGTGATCGCCACCCGCAGCGACCTGATCTTCGACCTGCTGGGAAAGGACGCCACCCTGACCGGCCGCACCGAGATCTGGAGCGGCATCCTGCATCAGATGCAGCAGCGACCGTGGACGGGCTTCGGCTACGGCGTGGTCTGGAACGACGAGTCGGCTGGCGGCCCCCAGGCCTGGATCGCTCATGAAGCCCGGTTCAGCGCGGCACATGCCCACAGCGGATGGCTGGAGGTCTATCTGGCGCTCGGCCTTCCCGGCGTCATCTTGCTGGCGGCCTGGATGATCGAGATGTGGGGCCGGTCGCTGTGGGCCGCCTACGCCCGACCCTCGGGCTGGCTGCTGATGCCGATGATGACGGCCTATACCCTGACCATGCTCACCGAGAGCATCACCATGAACTGGCACAATATCCGGTGGGTCCTGTTCGTCGCCCTCGCCCTGAAGGCGGTCATCGGAGATCAGGACGACCCGGCTCGCGTCGTTCGGTCGATTGCACGGACGCGGAGACCCGCCAGGACCGTGCCGGCTCCGCATCGCCTCTGACAAAGAGAAAGGGCGAGCTGTCGTCGCCGACCGCTCGCCCTTCAACCTAGCTGCCTGTGACGGCGCCCTACTTTTTCGGCGCGTGCTTCTGGCCGGTGCGGACCCGGCCCGAGCGCGAGACCTGACGTGCCCCGCCGCGGGCGCCCTTCTGGATTGCGATGCTCTGACCGGCCTTCTTGCTGGAGCTGGCCTTCAGACCGCCCAGTGCCTTCACCTTGGGCTTGATGCCCGACTTCTTCTGCTCCAGCGCCTTGCCGGGCAGATTGGACAGGGCCTCGGCGGCCTTCTCGGCCTTCAGCACCTTGCGCGGGGCAGTCTTGGCCGTGCCCTTGTAGCGTTCGGGACCGGACTTGGCGCCGCCCTCGGCATAGGGGTTCGGCGCGCCGGACTTGACCGTCAGGCGGATCGGCGTGCCGGGCAGGTCGAAGCTTTCACGCAGGCTGTTCACCAGATAGCGCTGATAGTGCTCAGGCATGTCCGAGGCGCGGCTGGCCATCAGCACGAAGGTGGGCGGACGAGCCTTGGTCTGGGCCATGTATTTCGGTTTGACGCGCTTGCCGTTGACGGCGGGCGGCGGGTGCCTCTGGGTGGCCATGGCCAGCCAGGTGTTCAGGTCCTTGGTCTTGACCTTCACCGACCAGGTTTCATAGGCCTTGATGATGGCCGGCATCAGCCGCTCGATGCCGCGACCATTGTGCGACGACAGAGCGACGAAGGGCGAGCCCTTCAACTGCGGCAGCTTGTTCTCGGCCAGGGACTTGAGCTCGGCCATCTTGGCCTGCGGCTCTTCTTCCAGATCCCACTTGGACGCGACATAGACCAGGGCGCGACCTTCGCGCTCGACCAGGTCAGCCAGTTGCAGGTCCTGGGTGTCGAAGGCGTCGTCCTTGTCCATGACCAACACGACCACCTCGGCGAAGGTGATGGCGCGGATGGTGTCGGCGACCGACAGCTTTTCCAGCTTTTCCTGGACGCGAGCCTTGCGGCGCATCCCGGCGGTGTCGACGAAGCGGATCGCCTGGCCTTCGTATTCCCAGTCGACCGAGATCGAGTCGCGGGTGATGCCGGCCTCGGGGCCGGTCAGCAGCCGGTCTTCGCCCAGCATACGGTTGATCAGCGTCGACTTGCCCGCATTGGGGCGGCCGATGATGGCGATGCGGATCGGCTTGTCCGGTTCGTCGATCTCTTCGATGAAGATGTCGGCGGAGGCGGCCAGCAGGGCCTGATACAGGTCGGCCATGCCCTCGCCGTGCTCGGCCGAGATGGCGACCGGCTCGCCGAAGCCCAGGGCGTGGGCTTCGCCGACGCCGCCGCCGCTCTCGCGACTTTCGGACTTGTTGGCCAGCAGGATGATCGGCTTGTGCACCTTACGCAGGCGTTCGGCGAAGATGCGGTCCAGCGAGGTCACGCCTTCGCGGGCGTCCATCATGAACATGACCACTTCGGCGTCGTCGAGCGCGGCCTCGGTCTGCTCGCGCATGCGCGCTTCCAGGCTGTCGTCGGTGACGTCTTCGTAGCCGGCCGTGTCGATCAGCGTCAGATCCATGTCGCCGATATTGCCGTCGGCATAGCGACGGTCACGGGTCACGCCCGGGCGATCATCGACAAGCGCCAAACGCTTGCCGACGAGTCGGTTGAACAGTGTCGACTTGCCCACGTTGGGCCGGCCGACGATGGCGACTTTTAGAGCCATGTCGGCTTTCTAACTCAAAAACAGGAAAAAAGTCAGCGGATGCTGACCAGCTCGCCCTTGTCCGTCAGGACATAGAGGGCGCCGTTATAGGCGGACGGCGCTACAAACGCCGCCGCACCCAGCTTGATGCTGGACTGTTGTGCGCCGGTTTTCGGATCAAAGGCCACAGCCTCGCCGTCCGAATTGACCAGCACCAGGCGGTTAGAGGCCAGGATCGGCCCGGACCAAACCGGACGCACGGTGCGCTTGCCAAAGCCGAGGATACCGCCCTCCTTGCGGACGCGGCCCTCGTTCAGATCGCGGGTCCAGTAAACCTGGCCGGTGTCGCGGTTGACCACGGTCAACTCGCCAGCCTTGGACACGACATAGACGACATCGCCGACCGGCAGGGGCGCGTTAACGCCCGCGACCGGCAGCGACCACTTGGCCTGGCCCGAACGAATGTCCATCGACTGAAGGACGCCCGACTGGCTGATGGCATAGACGAAGCCGCGGCTGATGACGGGGCGTCCAGCGATGTCGCGAATCTCGGACAGGGCGCTGGTGCGGCTGGTCCGAGACAGGACCTCCTGCCACACGGGCTGGCCGTTCGAGGCGCGCAGGGCGACCAGTTCACCCGAGGAGAAGGGCGCGATCACCGTGTCGCCGCTGACCGCCGGACTGGAGGCGCGCATGATGCGGGCCGGCTCGGTGATGCCGCGATAGGACCAGTCCTGCTTGCCCGTGCTGACGTTGAAAGCGACCAGTTGGTTATCGACGTCGATCACGAACACGCGCTGCCCCGACACCGTCGGCGCCCCGTGAATCGGCACTTCAACGCTGGTGCGCCAGACTTCGGAGCCCGTGGCGGCGTCCAGCGCCGTCATGCTGCGATAGCCGGAAGAGACAAAGACCTTGCCGCCGCTTACAGCGACGCCGCCGCCGAAGCCGCCGCCAACCGAGCCGCCGCCGCCCAGGCCGATGCCCATGAAGCGCCGACCGCGGTCGCGTTCGTCGACCTTGACGCTGGCCTTCCACAGGATAGCGCCCGTTCCGGCGTCGACCGCCGTCACGCCGGCTTCACCGTCGAGGACGAAAATCTTGCCGTCGTCGGCGACGACCGGCGCCATGACCTGGCGCGTGCGGCTGGAGCCGACGCCGATGTCACGTTTCCAGCCGATCGAGAAGTTTTGAGCCGCGATGACGTGCTCGATCGAGTTTTCAGCGTTTCCGCCGGGCTGGGTCCAGGCCGTGGCGGCCTGAGGTCCCGGCAGGAAGAAGTCACGGCCCGACAGGGCGGCCGATGGCGCCAGCTGCTGTTCGAACTCGAGGATCGAGATGCGCTGGCCCTCAGTGGCCTTGGCGACGTCTTCCTTTTGACCGCCCAGGCCGAACGGCAGGGCGTTGCGCACCGTGCCACACGAAGCGACGGTCATGGCCAGACCGCACAACAGGGCGACTTTCAGCGTTCGGTTCATGCAGGGCGTCCTGAAAGCGTCGATTACGGGCGAGCGGCGGCGGAAGCCGCTTCTGCTTGTGCGGGAGCCGGCGTTGCAGCCGGAGCGGCGGCGGTCGGCGCTGCAGCCGGAAGAGCGACTGCGGCGCGAACAATGGCGGGCAGACCGGCAGCCGTGCCCGAATCAATCGCCTGCACGCCAGCCTGGGCGCGCTGACGGACGTCGTCCGGCACGTCCTGTCCCAGTTGCAATTGAACAAAGGCCTGACGGGCCTCGGCGGTCTTGCCGTGCTGAAGTTGAGCCATGGCCAGTGCTTCCTGTGCGAAGGCGCGCAGCGGACGCTTGTCGCCGGCCAGCGGCTCCAGGCGCTTCTGGATGTCGGCCAGCGGAGCCGTATCCATCAACAGGAAGACGGCCTTCAGTGCTGCAGCATCGCCGATGATCGGATCGCCCGCGACCTTGGCGGCCTCGTCGAACAGCTTGACCGCGTCGTCGGTCTTGTTCGCCGTCACAGCGATGCCAGCCTGCTGCATCAGGGCCAGGGCCTTATAGGCGGCGTTGCCCGACTTCACAGCTTCGGCGAAGGCGGCGTCCGCGCCCGACGGGTTGTTGGCCTCCAGCGCGATCATGCCGCGATCATAGGCGGCAGAAGCCTTGTCAGCCTGGTTCGTCACATAGCTTTGCCAGCCCCACCAGGCCAGGGCGGCGACGAGGGCGACCGCCAGCAGACCGGCGCCGATCGGCAGCCAGGTGCGAGCCATACGCTTGTATCGATCGGAGCGAAGCTCCTCCTCGACTTGTTCGAAGACATCAACCACGAAACGTCGCCCCAAAAACCGCTGCCAAGACTGGTCGCTAAACCGGCGCGACCCTAGAGGGTCGTCGCCGCGCCCGCAACGCAGGCATTACGCCGCGACCGGCTTTTTGCAGCAGTAGGTCGCGACTTCGTCAGGAAAACGGCGGTCAGATTTCCTGAGACAGCTTCACGACCCCCGCCGCCAACAGGGCGACCAGCACGCTCGCGGTGGCCCAGAACATCTGCATGCCGCCCATGGTGCCCAGGTCCAGACCAGCCAAACCCAGCCGATCCAGCAAGGATTGAACCGCCTGGGCGGCATCCACCCCAGCCATACTCAACCCTTGCGTTGCGCCCCCACCGGCCGATGCCGACGCAGACGACGAACCAATGTTAAAATCAACGTTCAGGACTTCGCGTACGGCGATCAACCCACCGACCAGACCCGCGACTGACAGCGCCACGGTGCGGAAGCGCGACGACTTGTTGAGCTTCGCAGCCACGCCAGCCTCGAACTGGGCCGAATCGGCAAAGGCCGGAGCGCGCGCGAACAGGCGCTCGATGGCAGGGTCGAATTCATCAACCGACATGGGACGCGCTCCCGTGAGCAACCGGTTCCGACTGGAGCCGGGCCCGAAGTTTATCCAGACCACGCTTGACATGAGATTTCACCGTTCCAAGCGGCAAATTAATGGCGGCCGCGATTTCGGGGTGGGACAGGCCCGCCCCGTGACAAAGGGAGACGCACAGCCTCTCTGGCTCGGTTAGCCCCTTCATCGCCTCGTCCAGGTCCATGCGTCCGGCGCTGTCGACATTGGGCGCGACTTCGTCGTTCTCGACCTCGGCCACATAGCGGGCGTCCTTCGAGCGGCGCTTTAGATAGATGCGCGCGGCGATCCGCTTGATCCAGGCGCCGAAGGTCCCCTCGCCCCGAAACTCGGCGCATTTCTCGAACGCCAGCAGAAAGGCGTCCTGGGCCACGTCGTCGGCGAGCGCGGGTTGCGCCCCCATCCGACGCAGCAGACCGCGCACCGCCGGACTGTGGCGACGCACCAGCTCCCCGAACTCGCGACGCCCGCCCGCCGCCGACAGGGCGGCGAGCTCGACATCGTGCAGTTCGCGTAAAGGCTTGGCCATGACGGTTTCCCCTCCCCGTCGCCCCTCAGCCCTTGTTCTTGTTGAAGATGCTCAGGACGATGAAGGCCAGACCGATCATGCCCGGAACCGCGGCGCTGCCGGCGATGGGATAGAAGGCGTCCATCTCGGCGAAGCTGACCATATAGCCAAAGAGCGCGACGCCCAGGCTGACGGCCAGCAGGATGACGCCGACGCGCAGGTCGCGGGCAGCCGTCGCCGGAGCCTTGATGTTGTCCTTGCTCAGCGAATCAATGACCTCGGGCGGCAGCGGCTGCCCCTTCTCGATAGCCGAGCGCAGGGTGGCCTGCATCTCCTTGCGTTCCTTGCTCTTCAGCCAGGCCGGCACAAGCACGATCGCGCCGATCATGATGAAAAACGCGATGGGAATGAATTCTTCCGCCATGGGTTTCGCCCCTTCTTGAATAGTGGAGCCGAGCGTGACGCTGCGGCCTTCTGATAACAAGAGGCTGTGACCGCGCCGATCAGATGCAGGCCCCGGCATGAACTCTTTGTAAGGTGGCTCAGCCCGGCGTCAGACGGCGCACAGCCCCGAAGGCCGCCGCCAGGGCGAAGGCGCTCAGACCCAGCAGCCCCAGGACCGGTTCCAGTGCGCCGCCCCCGGTCCAGACCCTTTGCAACACGGGTTGTAGGGCCCACAGCACCACCGCCGCCACCAGCGCCCAGGGCAGACCCGCCAAAACCGACAGGACGGCGCGACGCCGCGCGATCCTCTGGGCGACGACCGTCATGAAGACCAGGTCCCGCGCGGGCGCGGCCTGTTGGGCGAAGATCGCCGCCAGCTTCTGTTCAGGCGTCATCGGAGCCTCCCAGCGCCTCGAACAGGCGCGCGCGACCGCGTGCAACATGGGACTTCACCGTGCCCAGAGGCAAGGACAGGGCCAACGCCGCCTCGGCGTGCGACCAACCGTCGGCCAGGCACAGGGCGACGCAGGCCCGCACGTCCGGCGTCAATCCCGCCATGGCCTGGGCCAGGGCCACCCGTTCGGCGGGCGAGACGCCGGTCGGCGCCTCCAGAGTCTCCAGCCACGCGGCGTCCCGCGCTGCGCCGCGCCGGGAGGCGCGAATGCGGTCCCGCGCCCGCCGCCAGGCTATGCCCAACAACCAACTGCGAAAACTCGAAACGTCCTTCAGTCGATGCAGGGAACGCCAAGCGGTCAGGATGGCCTCCTGAGCCACATCGTCCGCCTCGGCCCAACCGCCGCCCAGGGTGCGGCGCAGGAACCCCCGCATCGCCGCCTGATGCCGCTCGATCAGGCGGGCGAAGGCCGCGTCCGACCCCGCCCGCGCCTGCGCGGCCAGTTCCGCGTCGGTCATGGTCGCCCGCCCCCCGGCGCGCGCCGCTCAGGACCGTCCGTCCTGCCGTGCGATGGCGTTGATCAGCGCCCAGATCGCCACGGCGCCCATGGTGACGCCCACGACCATGAAGGCGCCGCTGCCGCCGTCGATGCCGGTGAAATATCCGGTCGCCGCAAAACCGACCGCCAGGGCGAAGAACAGCCCAAACAGCGACCAGTAGTTCGCCGGCCGACGACCACAAGACGACGACCGCCCGGTCGTGTCCCAGAGATCGACGTCCTCCTCCGCCTCACCGACCATCTTCAACAAGACCTCGGGCGGTTCCTGCCCGCGCTCGGCATAGGTGCGCATCAGGTCCAGCGCGCCCTTCTGTCGGCGATAACGAAAGAAGCTCGACACGCCCCCGCCGACGATCCACGCCAGCGGAAACATCAACCACCAGAAGTCACGAAACAGGCTTTCCATCGCTCTTACCCCTGCGCCCCGGCGACCATCGCCCCTGCGCTTTCATAGAGTAGTCGTCGCCGAACGACGAAATGGATGCGTCGGTCAAAATATTCTCGTCACCACAGCGTGACTCGACTTCGGGCGTGCGGAGGCCAAGCGTCAGGCCACTTCAACCGACAGAGTAGCCCATGACCAGAATCACGTATCGCATCGTCCCCCATGACGGCGGCTGGGCCTACAAGCTGGACGACAGCTTCTCCGAGACCTTCGCCACCCACGACGCCGCGCGCGCGGCCGCCATCGCTGTCTCACGCGAGCAGCAGGTGCCGGACCGCACCTCTTGGATCGAGTTCGAAGACGCCTCGGGCCAGTGGATCACCGAGCGCGCGGACGGCCACGACCGCCCGGAAACCGCCGTCGAGGACTAGGCCGCAAACGCCTCGGCGTAACGCTCGGGCTTGAAGCCGACCAGGGTCCGCCCGTCGCCGAGGTCCAGCACCGGCCGCTTGATCATCGACGGCTGGGCCAGCATCAGGGCGATGGCCTTGTCGGCGTTCAGGTCGGCCTTGTCGGCGTCCGACAGCTTGCGGAAGGTGGTCCCGGCGCGGTTCAGCACCGTCTCCCAGCCATGCTCGGCCACCCAGCGTTCCAGATCGGGCTTGTTCGCGCCCGCAACCTTGTAGTCATGGAAGACGTAGTCCACGCCCTGCCCGTCCAGCCAGACGCGCGCCTTCTTCATCGTGTCACAGGCCTTGATGCCGTACAGGGTGATGGTCATGGGGCGCTCCCTCGCTTGCGGAGGCCGCGATCTGGCATCGCGAGGCGGAGGGGTCAAATTCAGGTTTTGATGTCGCCGAGGCGCTTATGAGCCAGGCAGGCCCTCAGCAGCATTATCGACGTCACGACGCTGAGGACGCCAAAGCTGATCGGCATGGAGCCGGAAAACAGCCAGATCGACACCGGGAACAACAGGAACAGGGTCGCCCAAAGCACGACAAGCCAAGCCAAAATCAGGGATCGCGTCCTGCGAACCCGAAAGAACAGCAGGGCCGCAAGCAGGCTCAGACCGACATTGACCCAGCCGACAAGCCCTCTATCGCTTCCAAGCGCGCCGGCTGAACCTATGCCGTTGAAGGCGCCCATGGCGATGAAGGCATGGAACAGGCCGATGAGAAAAAGCGACGCCGATCCCGAGTTGATCGCCACATCCACCTTATGAAGCGTGTCGAGACGGGCAAACGGGTTCCAATCCGCTTCAGGGATGCGAGGCCTTGGCCGCTCCCAGACAGGCACTGACTTGTGGTCTTCAGTCGTCATGTGCCCCCCCCGTCGCCGTTGATCGTACTGGCAGAACATTAATCGACAAGCAGACCCAACGTCACCGCACACGCAGGCTAGAGAGCCGCCCGTGAAGCTCTACGCCCATCCCAGGATCAGGCGGCCTTCTGGCTCCACAGGTCCAGATCGGCTTCGCGGCCGATCAGGGCCAGGCCGGAGGCGATGGATTCGAACTCGCCGCCGGTCTCGATGCGGTCGGCGCCGAAGCGGCGGATGAAGATGTCGCGCACCGCCGGCACGAAGGAGGTGCCGCCGGTCAGGAAGGCGCGGTCGATCTGCGTCCCTTCCAGCCCCGACTGGGCCATGGCCTCGTCGACGGCGGCCTCCATGGCCTGCAGCTCCGGCGCGATCCAGCCCTCGAAGTCCGTGCGCTTGACTGGCTTCTCGATCCGCACCGATCCGGCGACGAAGGAGAAGACCGCCTCTTCATCCCGCGACAGGGCCTCTTTCAGACCGGAGACGGCGCGGTACAGGGCGTAGCCGTGGTTGTCGTCCAGCACCTCGATCAGACGCTCGATCTTCTCGGGCTCCAGCGCCGTCGAGGCCAGGCCGCGAATGTCGCGCATATCCTTGGACGCCCGCAGCAAGGCCAGTTGGTCCCAGCGGGCAAAGGCGCTGTAGTAGCGTTGAGGGATCGGCAGACGGTTATCAAAGGCCCGGTACAGGCTGCCCTTGCCCAGTTCCGGCGAAACCAGCTGGTCGATGATCCGATAGTCGAAGGCGTCGCCCGCCACGCCCACGCCCGAGCGCGCCAGCGGCGTGGACTTCAGCGCGCCGTCGGCCCGCTCGAACCGCACGATGGAAAAGTCGCTGGTGCCGCCGCCGAAGTCGGCGACCAGGACATTGGCGTCCTGTTTCAGCTCGCGCGCAAAGAAGAAGGCGGCGCCGACGGGCTCGTAGGCGTAGCGGATGTCGGTGAAGCCCAGCCGGGCAAACGCCGCCTCGTACCGCTCCAGCGCCAGGGCCTCGTTGGGATTGCCGCCGGCGAAGGTCACGGGTCGTCCGACGATGATGCGCGGCGGCAGGTCGTTCATCGCCCCGTCGGCGTGGTGCTTCAGCCGCAGCAGGAAGGCCGACAACAGGTCCTCGAAGCGATAGCGGCGGTTGTCGATGCGGGTCTCGGTGAAGGCGGCGCTGGCGGCGAAGGTCTTGAACGACTGGATGAAACGGGTGTCCAGCGGGTCTTCGACATAGGCGTCGATGGCCCAGGGCCCGGCCTCGATGACCCGCTCGGGCGAGCCGCCGTCGCGAGCCTCATGCAGCTGGAAGCTCAGCGCCGAGCGGAAGGCGAACAGGTCTTTCTCCTCCGCCTGGAAGCGCACCAGGGTCGCGGGGCCGTCGCCGTGGGTCAGCGACACCACCGTATTGGTCGTGCCGAAGTCGATGCCGATGGTGGCGGGCGTCGCGGACGTCATGGGGGAGAACCTGCGGGGAGAGGGGCCGGGGTTCGTAGTCCCCTGCCCGCTCACGTCAAGGCCGTGCATGACTTGTCACGGGAAATGGACCGCGCGGCCCGCCTGCGTCACAGTCCCCGCATGCGCGATTCGTCCCCGTCGGCCCCCAGCTTCTATGAGTTCTTCGCCGGCGGCGGCATGGTGCGCGCTGGTCTGGGGCCCGACTGGACCTGCCTGTTCGCCAATGATTTCGACGCCAAGAAGGGCTTTTCCTATCAGGCCAATTGGGGCACGGGCGGCGAGCTGACGGTCGGCGACATCCGCGCGCTGAAGGCGACGCAGCTGCCGGGCACGGCCGACATGGTCTGGGGCTCCTTCCCCTGTCAGGATCTGTCGCTGGCGGGCGCCGGCGCGGGCCTGAAGGGCGAGCGATCCGGCACCTTCTATGCCTTCTGGGACTTGATCCACGGCCTGATCGCCGATGGCCGGGCGCCGCGCATGGTGGCGGTCGAGAACGTCTGCGGCGCGCTGACGTCGCACGGCGGCAAGGACTTCCAGGCCATCTGCCGCACCTTCGCCGAGGCCGGCTATCGCTACGGCGCCCTGGTCATCAACGCCGACCTGTTCGTGCCGCAGTCGCGCCCGCGCCTGTTCGTCATCGGTGTTCACGCCGAGGTGGAGGTCGCGCCCGAGCTGCTGTCCCCCGAACCCATCGAGCCCTTCCACACCCGCGCCCTGCGCCGCGCAGTGGAAAACCTGCCCGACGATGTGCGTGACAGCCTGCTGTGGTGGAACGTGCCGACGCCCGAGCGACGCATCACCACCTTCGCCGACATCATCGAGGACCGCCCGACCAGCGTCGCCTGGCACACCCAGGCCGAGACGAAGAAGCTGCTCGACATGATGTCGCCGGTCCATCTGGCCAAGGTCGCCGCCGCCAAGCGCGCCGGGCGCCGCATGGTCGGCGGCGTCTATCGCCGGACCCGCGTCGATGAGACCGGCGCCAAGGTCCAGCGCGCCGAGGTCCGCTTCGACGATGTGGCCGGCTGCCTGCGCACGCCCTCGGGCGGCTCCAGCCGACAGGTCATTCTGGTGGTCGAGGGCCGGCGCATCCGCTCGCGCCTGATCTCGGCCCGCGAAACGGCGCGGCTAATGGGGCTGAAGGACAGCTATGTCCTGCCCCGGCAATACAGCGACGCCTATCATCTGACCGGCGACGGGGTGGCGGCGCCGGTCGTGCGGCACCTTGCCGAACACATATTCGAGCCGCTGGTTCACGGCGCAGCCACGACTCTCGACGAGGTTCAGGCCGCCTGACCGCCGCTTGCCGTCGAACAAGCACACGAGCGTTCTTGATCGATCTGCGCCCCCTCCACCAGCGCCGCGGTAAGAGCCACGTCCTGCGCGTCACCGCCGACGGGTGATAAACACCTAGCTGCGAGTGGACCCTGGTCTGCGCGCCGTCGGGGCGGTTGAAGACCGTGGCCGCCTAGCCCCCCACTCTGAACAAGACCCGTCCCGCTAACGCACACCAGGGTCTGCCGGAGCGCCCCCTCCTGCGGTCGCCGCAATCGCCTGCCCGGCGCCGCGCCGCGAAACGTAGCCAAAATATGGCGGAACCCTCGGACGCCATATTGGTTAAAGGATTCCTAACGCTTGATGTGGATTTCCCTCGTTCGCCTAATAGACGAAAACAGTAATAAGTACCAGATGGATCGATTATAGCTAAACGGAAGTTCGGGATCGTAAGAGATGGTTAAAAATACTCATTTCTACAATCGTCATGAAAACTACGCTGAGCCAAGCGCGGCAATAGTTGCTGTCGCTGGAGGCGCTGGATTTCTTGGGTCCCATCTCTGCACTCAATTGATTGAAAACGGGCACACCGTTTTTTGCATCGACAACTTCCATACAGGCAGGCCAGATAACGTCGAACATTTGAATTCGTCAGACCGTTTCGTGCTTGTCCATCATGACATCAACGACCCGATGCCGACAGAAATGCCAAAGTTTGATCAGATCTATAACCTGGCCTGCCCGGCATCTCCCGTTCATTATCAGTATGACCGCGTCAAGACGGCGCTGACCTGTTCTCACGGCACGCTCAATCTTCTGCAAAAGGCCGCCGCTGACAGAGCGCGCTTCTTCCAGGCCTCAACGTCAGAGATCTACGGCGACCCCGAGGTCCATCCGCAAACCGAAAACTACCGCGGCAACGTCAATACGGTCGGCCCCCGCTCCTGCTACGACGAGGGCAAGCGCTTCGCTGAAACCCTGGTGACGGACTTTGGCGCCCAGCACGGCCTGACGACGCGGATCGTGCGCATCTTCAATACCTACGGCCCCCGCATGCACCCCGACGACGGGCGCGTGGTCTCGAACTTCATCGTTCAGGCCCTGCTGGGCGAGGACATCACCATCTACGGCAGCGGCGAGCAGACTCGCTCCTTCTGCTTCGTCGACGATCTGGTCGAAGGCTTCGTCCGCCTGATGAATGCGGATTCAGGCATCGACGGCCCGGTCAACATCGGCAACCCCAACGAAACCACTGTCAATCAGTTGGCGGAACAGATCCTCGAGATGGTCGGATCCAAATCCAAGATCGTCCATCATCCGCTGCCAGTGGACGATCCCCGTCGGCGCAAGCCGGACATATCGAACGCCCTGGCGCGCCTGAACTGGTCTCCGCAAGTGTCCTTGCACGACGGACTGGCCGAGACCATCGCCTACTTCATCGAGGAAATGAGCACCAGCGGGCGCAGATCCAGCGCGCTGGCGTCCTGATACCACCAAGACCAAGACCAAGATCCGAAACGAAACCCTAGTCGCGAACGCAAGAAATAAGATCCAACACGTACATTCTGGGCGGGCTAATCCATGGAAACCTACCAAAACAGCATACCTGCGCTCATAGCGCTGGTCGGAATATCCCAACTGCTATACTTTGGAAGCTTCCTCCTGGAGATGTACTTCCTTACCCTGCGCGTCCATCGGGTCGACATGAACGATCCGCTGCCCGCCGAGAAGGAACTCCCCTACATCGTTCTGCTCTACCCCGTGCTGCGCGAACTCGAGCGCACGATGGAGACGACGTTCACCTCGCTGGCCAAGCTCGACTATCCGCGCGACCGCTACCGCGTCTTGGCCATTCCAAACTCCAGCGATACCGAGACCATCGCCAGCCTGCAGCGACTGACCCGAAAATTCCCCTTCGTCGAGATTCTGGAGGTGCCGCCCACCACCGACCCCAGCTGGGACGCCGTGTGGAACTCATGGGACGCCAACCCCAAGGTCTATTGGTGGCACAACGGCAAGCGAGCCGGCTCCAAGGCGCTGCCGCCCAAGAAGACCCGCCAGCTGAACTACGCCCTGTATCAGGTCGCCGAGACCCACCGCGACAAGACCAATCTGACGATTGACTATATCGACGCGGACAGCTGCCCGCCGGCCGACCACTTCAAGGCCGCCGCCATTGGTCTGCAGAAGTTCGACGTACTCCAAGCGCGCAACGTCGCGGGCAATCTGATCGCCAGCCTGCCCGCCGCCTTCCACGCCTTCGATCACATCACCTGGGACGGCGGCAAGTACGGCCACCTATCGGATCCCAGACAGCCCTACTGGGTGCTGGGCAAGGGCCTGTTCTTCAAGGTCGACGACCTGATCAGCCTGGGCGGGTTCAACCCCTGGATCGCTATTGAAGACCCCGAAATCGGCGAGCGGTTCTGGAAGAACGGCAAGACCCTCGGCATCATTGAAAACCCTCTGATCGAAGAGGTGCCGGAAACCTTCGCAGAGGGCATCACCCAGAGAAAGCGCTGGGTCGCCGGCTTCTTCCAGAGCCTCAGCAAGCCGCTCACCGAAATGGGCTTCACCTTCAGCGAACGTCTCCGCGCCTGGGCCAACTTCATGCCCTGCATGTCGTTGTGGCTGAACACCCTGGGCATCCCTCTGGGGATCTGGACGGCCTGGCGCTTCTATAACGGCGACAACTTCCTGCCCATGTGGCTGATCGTGCTGTCGATCTTCAACATCGTCGCCTTCGGCTTCATGATGATCAACCTCTACATCCGGACCTGGAAACGGACAGGTCTCGTGCTGGAGCATACGGGCGACCGCATGCGCTACATGCTGATGGTCAATCCGGTGTTCCTGATGGTCTGGTGGTGCATCTGGATCATCCCGCTGATGCTCGGCTTCGTCATGTACCTGAAGGACAGCGGCCAGGTCTGGCAGCGCACCGAGAAGATCGACGCCAACAATACGCTCGTGCGGTCCAAGCTGGACCAGTTCGGCGTCCTTCCCCACCACCACTGAGCGGAACACGTTCATGGACAAGCACATCCTGATCACGGGCGGGGCCGGCTTCATCGGCTCTCACCTCGTCGACGCCATGCTGGCGCGCGGATACCGCGTCAGCATCCTCGACAACCTGTCGCCGCAGGTCCACGCCGACGGCGAAATGGATGCCGAGGGATGGCCCACCTACCTTGATCGGCGCGCGCGCCGGATCAGGGGCGACATCCTGGACGAAGGCGTATTCGAGGTCGCCCTGGAAGGCGTCACCCATCTGGCGCACCTGGCGGCCTCGGTGGGCGTCGGCCAGAGCATGACCAACATCGTCGACTATACGCGCAACAACGTCATGGCCGCCGCTGTGATGCTGGAGGTCCTGTCGCAAAAGCCGCATACCGTCGAACGGATCGCCGTGGCCTCGTCGATGTCGATCTATGGCGAGGGCGACTACATCCGCCCTTCGACCCACGCCCATGTCACAGCCGACGTTCGCCCCCACGCCCAACTGGAGGCGCGACAGTGGGAGATCATGGTCGACGGAGAGGCACTGGAGCCTGTCCCGACCACGGAAGAGAAGCTGCTGCAGCCGAATTCCATCTATGCCGTGAACAAGCGCGACCATGAGGAGATGTTCCTCTCGGTCGGGCGGGCCCTGCAAATTCCGACCGTGGCCCTGCGCCTGTTCAACGCCTACGGCTCGCGTCAGGCGTTGAGCAATCCCTACACCGGCGTGGCCGCCATCTTCATCTCACGCCTGCTCAACGACCAACCGCCACTGGTGTTCGAGGACGGCCGGCAAATGCGCGACTTCGTCCATGTCCAGGACGTGGCGCGAGCCTTCGCCACCGTTCTGGACAGTGATCGCGAGACCTGGGACGTCTTCAATGTCGGCAGCGGCTCTCCGGTCTCAGTCAACGACATCGCGGGCGTCCTGGCTCGGCTCCTGGGCAAGAACATCGCCCCGGAGGTGCTCAACCGCTATCGGGTCGGCGACATCCGTCACTGCTTTGGCGACATCGCCAAGATCGAGCAGGCCTACAACTTCAGGCCCGAACGCGACATGGAGACCGGCATGGAGGAGCTGATCGCCTGGGTTTCACGCACCAAGCCCCCTGTTGACCGCAGTGCGGAATGCCTGGCCGAGCTGACAAGAGGAAAACTGGTCGTCTGAAAGTATTAACCAAAATCATCCAGCGTATCTGAAGCGCCTTCCTCGGCGTCGTCAAACAGGCGGCGCGCTCGATACTATCGCTAGGGAATGTTCATGACCGACCGCCCCCGCCGCCTCGCATCGAAGACATCGCTCGTAGCCGCCCTGATCGCTATGGGCGCGGTCGGCTGGTCGGGTACCGCCGCAGCGCAGAGCGACTTCACGGTTTTCGCCGGCGGCAAGCTGGATGTCGCCGATTCCGCCTACGTCGGCGCCACGGTTGGGGTTCCGGGCTCAGCCGACAACAAGGGCTGGGCCGTGCGAGGCGTCGTCTATACCGGCGGCTACGACTACAAGAACGGCCCCACGACCATTGACGCCGACTTCACCGGCGGCCAGGCGGAACTGATCTATCGCTTCGGGACAGGCCCGACGTGGGGCAGCGTGGGCCTCGGCTATCGGTACGTCGATACAGACCTCAGCCCCGGCGACCCCGGCAACCGCCGCGACGGCGGACAGGGCGAAATGATGGTCAGCCTGGACGGCGGCCACGTCGCCGGTCCCTGGCGGGTCGATTGGTACGGCTCCTACGGTTTCCGCCTCGATGACTATGACGCCCTGGCCAGCGTGACGCACACGGTCGGCGCATCCGGCCGTCTGCGCGCGGGCCTGGAAATCGCGGCCGATGGGGATTCCAACTACAGCGCCTATCACGTCGGCCCGGTTCTGGGCGTGAAGGTCGGCGACCAGTCGGAGTTCCAGATCTCGGCGGGCCTCAGCGATGGGGATGACCGTGGATCCAGCGGCTATGTCCGCGTCGCCTTCTATCGTAGCTTCTGACATCAGAGAAATCGCCAGTTCTGCGCGACCCAATGCGTTTCATCTAAGCCTGGGTATAAATAATAGACCCACGAAGACGACCAGACAGCCCTTGCTCGTCACGCCCAAAACCACCGTTAACGTCTAATTATAACCTACCGACTTTACATTCTGCCCTCGCTTCTCGAGAACCTGAGAAGGTTAGGCGCAGTATGCTCAAGCTTCCTTCACGGCGACAAATGCTATCCGGACTCGCGCTTGCGCCGGCTCTCGCCCTCACGCCTCACGGCGTCTGGGCTCTACCCGAGGGGGAAGGCGCCGCCCTGCCCGACGCTGCGACCGCACGCTCGTCCCTGTCACGCGCCGCGCGCAGCCGGGGTCGCTACTACGGCGCCGCCGCCCGCGCCGACCACCTACGCGACGACAAGGCCTTGCGCGCCGCCGTGTTGCGCGATTGCGAGGTTTTGACGCCCGAGATCCATCTCAAGTGGAACTCGCTGGAATGGCGCAAGGGCCAGTTCCACTTCACCCCCGTCGACGACCTGCTGACCTTCGCGGACGAAAACAGTCTGAGCGTACGCGGCCACACCCTGCTGTGGGACCAGAGCACGCCGGATTGGGCCAAGCATGAGATGCTGAAGCATCGCGACTGGCGGCTGGTGTCCGAGCATTTCTCACGCGTGTTGGGTCGCTACGGTTCGCGCATCAAGGAATGGGACGTGATCAACGAGCCCATCGACACCGAAGCCGGCGCCCGGTCCCTGCGCCGCAACACCTTCTTCCGCGCCTTTGGCCCCACCTATATCGAACGGGCGATGGAAGAGGCGCGCAGCCATGCGCCGGACGCCCACCTGGTCATCAACGACTATGGATTCGAATACGGCAACCCTGTCGACAAGGCGCGACGCCAAGCCTTTGTCGCCCTGGCGCGTCGCTTGCGCGCCGCCAAGGTTCCCCTCGACGGGATCGGCGTTCAGGCCCACCTCGACCTGTCCAAGGGTCCGATCGACAAGGCCGGACTGCAGGATATGGCCAGGGCGCTGATCGACCTGGGACTCGACATCACCGTGACGGAACTGGACGTCAAGGAAGCCGGCGGTGCCGCTTCCCACGCCGCCCGCGATCAAATGGTCGCCGACGAAACCCGGCGCTACCTCGACGTCATGCTGGCCTTCCCCGAAGTGCGCGGGGTTGTGACCTGGGGCCTGACCGATAAATTCTCCTGGCTGACCGAACACGCCGACAGCCGGGTTCGCGCCGTCCAGGGCGTCAATCGCGGCCTGCCCTACGACGACGCCTACAGCCCCAAACCCATGTACTGGGCCCTGTCCGACACGCTTGGCGCCGACGCCTAGGTCAAATTCGCGAAATCTGGATTTCCCCTTAGTCGCGACGCCGCTAGACATCTCCAGAACTTTCGCAACAGCGACACGCACCCTTTCCGTGTGGCTGGCGTTAGGGTCGAATAAAATGGGGGATGGGGTTGCGCACACTCGCCAAGACAATCGATCTGGTCGCGGCGTTCGATGCATCGCCCAACCCTTATATGCTGTTAGACGCAGACCTTCGCTACGCAGGGATGAACCAGGCCTATCTGGACGTAACGCACCGGCGCCGTGAAGACCTGCTTGGCCAGCCCGTCATGCAAGAATATGATGCCGGCCCGGGCGAAGATGCATCGGAGAACGCCCGTCAACTGGCCGCCTCGTTCGCCAAGGTGTTGAAGACCGGGAAGCCGGACCATCTGGCCGTGCTCCATTATCCGATCCCGATCGAGCAGCCTGACGGTACAGTGCTTTACGACGACCGCTACTGGAGCTGCACCCACACCCCCATCAAGGATGCGTCGGGGTCCGTCACCCATATCCTGCAGCACACCAGCGACATCACTGAACTTGAGCGGCTACGCCGTCAGGTTGGTCGGTTGAGACCCGAGGAAGCCAGCTCCGCGCTGGACAGCTTGATTGGCGGCGGCATGTTCCGTCGCGCCATGAGCGTGCAGGCTGACAACCGGCGTCTGGAATCCGAGCGACGACAGTTGCTGGACATATTCATGCAGACGCCGGGCTTCGTCGCCGTGCTGCACGGCCCGGAGCACGTGATCCAGTTGCACAACGGCGCCTACGGCCAGCTGATCGGTCATCGCGACGTGGTCGGAAAGCCGATCCGCGAAGCCCTGCCCGAACTGGCCGGGCAAGGCTTCTACGATTGCCTGGACGAGGTGCTGGCGACCGGCGAGCCCTTCCAGGGTCGACAAAGTCCCGTCCAATTGCAGCACATGCCCAACGGATCTTTGACAACCCGCTACCTGAATTTCATCTACCAGCCGATCCGGAACGACACGGGCGCGATCATGGGCGTCTTCGTCCAGGGACATGACGTCACCGATACCGTCCTGGCCGCCGAACGCCAGAAGCTGATGATCGACGAGCTGAACCACCGGGTGAAGAACACCCTGGCCACGGTCCAGTCCATCGCCATGCAGACGGCGCGCTCGCACGAGGACCCCCGCTCTTTCGCCGAAACCTTCCAGTCGCGCATCCTGTCGCTGTCGCACACCCACGACCTGCTGACGCGCAGTCACTGGGAAGGCGCCGATCTGCGCGAGGTTCTGGAACACGAGACAGCGGCCCACGGCCTGCACCGCCTGACCCTGAATGGGCCTAGCGTGTCGCTGGACCCGGCTATGGCCGTATCGCTGGGCATGATTTTTCACGAGTTGGCGACCAATGCCGCCAAATACGGCGCGCTGACGCCGGGTGAAGGCCGGGTGCTGGTCGACTGGTCAGTCGCGGACCTGAACAATCCCCACCTCGCCATCCTCTGGCGTGAAACCGGCGGCCCCTCTGTCGCTCAACCGGAACGTCGCGGCTTCGGCAGTCGTTTGATCGAGCGCAACGTCCGGCATGATCTGGCGGGCACAGTGCAGATGCACTACCGCGATAACGGCCTCTCAGCCGAAATAACCATTCCACTGAACAAGGAAGCCGCATGACCAACGCTTTGCAGGGCCGTCGCGTACTGGTGATTGAAGACGAGTCCCTGGTAGCCATGCTGCTGGAAACCATCCTGGAAGACATGGGCTGCGCCGTGGTGGGGCCGGAGGCCAATATCGACGACGGGTTGATCGCCGCCACGACCGAAGCCTCGCTGGACGCCGCCCTGCTGGACGTCAACGTGGCGGGCCGCGAGGTCTTCCCGGTGGCCGAAGCCCTGCGCGCGCGCGGCGTGCCCTTCGTCTTTTCGACCGGCTATGGCGAGGCGGGCCTGCCCGAACACTGGCGCGGCAACCCCACGATCCAGAAGCCCTTTACCGAAGGCGCCATCCGTGACGCCCTGATGAAGGTGATGAACATCAGCCTGGCTTGAGATCCTTCACCACTGCGCGGGCTGCATTGTGGCCCGGCGCGCCCGTCACGCCGCCGCCGGGATGGGCGCCGGAACCGCACAGATAGAGCCCTGGAACCGGCATCCGGTGATCGGCGTGGCCCAGAACCGGCCTGGCGCTGAACAGCTGATCCAGCGTCAGCCGCCCGTGGAAGATGTCGCCGCCGATCAGGCCGAAGCGCCGCTCCAGATCGCGCGGTCCCAGCGCCAGTCGCCCGACCACCGAGGCCTTGAACCCCGGCGCATGGGCCTCGACCGTCTCGATCATCAGGTCGGCCACCGTGTCGCGATGTTCGTCGGCCAGATCGGGCGAGACGTGCTGACAGAACAGGCTGGCGGCGTGCAGGCCGTCAGGCGCCAGGCTGTCGTCCAGGGTCGAGGGGATCAGCATCTCGACGATCGGCTTTGACGACCAGCCGTTCAGCCGCGCCTCGGCATGGGCGCGGTCCATATAGGCCAGGGTCGGCGCAATGATGATGCCTGCGGTCAGATGGTCCCCCGCCCCCGGCAAGGCGGTGAAGCGCGGCAGTTCGGACAGGGCCACATTCATGCGGAAGGTTCCTGAGCCCGAGGCGTAACGGCTCATCCGCTCGGTGAAGTCGGCAGGAACCACCGCCGGATCAACCAGCCGATCGAACAGCAAGCGCGGGTGCAGATTCGACACCACGGCACGGGCGCGGATGACGTCGCCCGCCTCGGTCACCGCGCCGACCGCCCTGCCCCGCTCGGTCAGCACCTCGGCGACGGGCGCATCGAGGCGAATGTCGACGCCCTGCTCGGCGCAGGCGGCGGCCATGGCCTGGGTGATGGCGCCCATGCCGCCGATGGCGTGGCCCCAGACGCCCTTCTTGCCATTCACCTCGCCAAAGACGTGGTGCAGCAGGACATAGGCCGAACCCGGCGTATAGGGGCTGGCGTAGTGGCCGACGACGCTGTCGAAGCCGAACAGGGCCTTGATCGGATCGCTCTCGAACCAGCCGTCCAGCCAGTCGCCCGCCGACTTGGCGAACAGGTCCAGCAGGTCGCGCTGCGCCGCCAGACCCAGACCCGAGACGCGCCGCCCCAGCGACGCCGCCTTCAGCATTTCCGGCAGGGCCGTCAGCCAGCCGCCTTCCACCACGTTCGGCGGGGTGGTCAGGATCAGGTCGCGCAGGACGGCGGCGACCGTCTCAAGCCGCGCCTCATAGTCAGGCAGGCGTTCGGCGTCGCGGGCCGAGAACTTGGCCACCTCGGCCTGGGTCCGCCCCTCGCCCGTCAGCAGGTAGCGCCCGTCATCGAAGGGCAGGAAGTTGGCCGCCCGTCGCTCGACCACCCGCAGCCCGTGACGCGCCAGTTCCATATCGGCGATCACGCGCGGGTTCAGCAGACTGACGGTGTAGCTGGCGGTCGAGTTGCGGAAACCCGGATGGAATTCCTCGGTCACCGCCGCCCCGCCGACGACGCCGCGCCGCTCCAGCACCGTCACTTTCAGCCCAGCGCGCGCCAGATAAAAGGCGCAGACCAGCCCATTGTGGCCCCCGCCCAGAATGACGATGTCCGTACTCGCTTGCGCCATGCCGCCCCTCCGCTGAGCGAGGCTAGCACCGGAAATCCGTGGCGTCAGGACGCCGAGAACAGCGCCATGACGCCTTTGGCGATCAGATAGATTTGCCCGGCCATGGCGGCAGCGCTCAGCAGGATCAGAGCGACGATCATGGATCGGGGTGTGGACGCGTCAGGACTGTGCGGCATCACCGGGGTCTCCACCTTGGATCACCCGGTTATACAACCGCCGAAATCGTTAACACAACCTTAAGTTAGGAAGCCGCCTGCCCCGCCAGATAGCGACGATCCAGCAAAGGCGCGCCCAGCCAGTAGCAGAGCTCGGCCGGGCGGCTGATGTCCCAGACGGCCAGGTCGGCGGCCTTGCCGGGCTCGATCGTGCCGACCTCATCCTGCAACCCCAGGGCGCGGGCGGCGTGGCGGGTGGCGCCAGCGATGGCCTCTTCCGGCGTCAGGCGGAACTGGACGCAGGCCAGGTTCAACGCCGCCGTCATCGAGGCGACAGGCGAGGTGCCGGGGTTGCAGTCGGTGGCCACCGCCATGCGCACGCCGTGCTGGCGCAGCAGGGCGACGGGCGGCGCCTTGGTCTCGCGCAGCATCAGGAAGGCGCCGGGCAGCAGGACCCCGACCACGCCTGCCTCGGCCATGGCCTGAACCCCCGGCTCGGTCGTGTGCTCGATATGGTCGGCGGACAGGGCGTGATAGCGGGCAGCCAAAGCCGCGCCGCCACCGTCGGACAATTGGTCCGCGTGCAGCTTGACCGGCAGGCCCAGAGCCTCGGCCTTATCGAACAGGCGCGCCACCTCGTCCGTGGTGAAGGCGATGGGCTCGCAATAGGCGTCCACGGCATCGACCAGACCCTCGGCATGGGCGGCGGGCAGGATTTGATCCACAGCCTTGTCCACATAGGCGGCGCGGTCGCCTTTGTGCTCGGGCGGCACGGCGTGCAGGCCCAGGTAGGAGGTGCGAACCCGCACCCCGGCCTCGCGCCCGATGCGGCGGGCGACGCTCAGCATCTTCAGCTCGCTGTCGTGATCCAGACCATAGCCGGACTTGATCTCGACCGTGGTGACGCCGGTGGCCTTCAGCCCCTCCAGACGCTTGCAGGCCGAGTCGTAGAGGGCGTCCTCGGACGCCTCGCGCGTCGCCTTGACCGAGGAAACGATGCCGCCCCCGCCGCGCGCGATCTCCTCATAGGTCGCGCCCTCCAGCCGCCGCTCGAACTCGCCCGAGCGGTCGCCGCCGAAGACCAGATGAGTGTGACAGTCGATCAGGCCCGGCGTGACCCAACGCCCGCTCAGACGGTCGGTTTCCACAGCCTTGTGCACAGGCAGGTCCGCGCGCGGCCCGACCCAGGCGATGCGCCCGCCCTGGATCAGGATGGCGGCGTCCTCGATCGCGCCATAGGGGGCGCCGCCCTCGGTCATGGCGGCGACGTGGCAGTCGGTGAGAAGGCGGTCAGCGAGGATCATTTGCTTTCTCCGCTCATCCCCGCGGAGGCGGGCACCCAGTTCTGTCCAGCGAGGCGCAGAGGTTTCAGGATAGTCGAACGCACAATCTCAATGGCTGCGTCTGCAAGCCAAAGCACTGGGTCCCCGCCTCCGCGGGGATGAGCGGAAGGGGAGATCATCGTGCGGCCAATCCGCTGAGGATTTCACAGAACCAGCGTCCTGCCGTCAGGGAGCCGAGGTCGCCGACTTCCAGCGAGGGGTCGTATTCGGTCAGGTCCACGGCGCGGGCCTTGGGGCAAGCGCCGATGGCGCGGGCGGCGTCGAAGAAGTCGTGGACCGACACTCCGCCGGGCCGTGCGCCGGGGCTGGCGGGCCACTGACTGCGGTCGATGACGTCGATGTCGAAGTCGACGTAGATGACCTCGCACAGCGACGACAGGCGCTCCAACTCCTCGACCACGACGGTGGCCAGACCGCGCTGGCGGCACTCGCGAGCGGTGCGGACGCTGATGCTGGCGGCCTCGGCCTTTTCGTGGGCGCGGCGGGTGTTGGCGAAGGGGGCGAGGCCGATCTGGCTGATGCGCTGTCCGTCCAGACCATCGTCCAGCAGGGCCTGAATCGGGTTGCCGTTGGTCAGGCCCTGATCCGTGTCACGCAGGTCGAAATGGGCGTCCAGCGTCAGGACGCCGACGCGGTCCAAGCCGAGGGCATGAACGCCCGGCCGGGTGATGGCATTGTTGCCGCCGACGAGAATGGTCAGGGCGCGGTGGGCCTGAGCGGCGACCGCGTCGCGCACCGGCTCGAAGGCGTCGAACGGCGAGACGGCCTTCAGCGCCACATCGCCCGCGTCGTGGACCAGAAGGTCCAGTTCCAGCCCGGTCTCGACGTCATAGGTGGACAGGCGCGGAAGGACGGCGCGCAGGGTCTTGGGCCCCAGATCGCAGCGGCCCGGCGTCAGCGAACGCTCGTTCAGCGGCGCGCCGATCAGGGCGACGGGGGCGTCGGGATGGTTCCCCACCAGATCCGCGACAGAGCGCCAGCCGAGGGCTTCAGACGGTTCGTTCATCGGGGTCATCCTTTGGTCGGAGAGAAGCGGGCGACCAAATCATAGGCCGCGCCGGGGAAGGTCTGCCACGCCCAGGTCACGCCCTGACCGTCGCGCCAGGTGCGGCGCTCTAGCCTAAGACAAGGCGCGCCGTCGGCCAGACCCAGATGGGTCGCGGTTTCGGGGTCGGCGCCGACGGCGGAGATGCGGTGCTCGGCCTCGGTCCATGGCATATGGGCCAGCAGCCAGCCGCCCGGCGGCTGGGCGGTGAAGTCGGCGGCCTCGGCCTCGGGCGCGGCGGTCAGAGAGATCAGGCGACGCTCGAAGACGAAGGGCAGGTCGTCGGCCAGATGCAGGGTTTCCAGCTCGACCACCCGCTCGCCCAACCCCTCGTCAGGCCGCGCCGGGCGGACGATGCGGCCCAGCAAGCGATGGGAATAGGCCAGGCCCCTGCCCTCGACCTCGGACTGGATGTCGGGGATGGCGACCAGGGCCGAGGAATGCACCGGCGGATGGGCCACCACCGTCCCGGCGCGCCGGCGCCGCACCACCAGGGCCCGCGCCGACAGGTCCGACATGGCGCGCGACACCGTCATCCGGGCGCAGCCGTACTCGGCCATCAGCTCGGCCTCGGTCGGGATGCGGAAGCCGGGCCGCCATTCGCCCGAGGCGATGCGGCGCTCGATGTCGCCGGCGATCCGTCGATGAAGCGGCTCATGATCCATGAATCGAAACTGCCTCTTGCACGCGATAATGTCTAGACATAACACTCCCCCAAACACGACGGTCTAAGCCGCAAGCTGGGCCGCATGGAGGAATCGATGAGCGCCACGCCCAACACCCGCATCATCCGCAGCCCGCACGGGCCTGAAAAGACCGCCAAGACCTGGGCCGCCGAGGCGGCCATGCGGATGCTGATGAACAACCTCGACCCCGAGGTGGCTGAGCGCCCCGAGGACCTGGTCGTCTATGGCGGCATCGGCAAGGCGGCGCGCAACTGGCAGGCCTTCGACACCATCGTCGAGCAGCTGAAGACGCTGGAAGCCGACGAGACCCTGCTGGTCCAGTCAGGCAAGCCGGTCGGCGTCTTCCGCACCCACGCCGACGCCCCGCGCGTGCTGATCGCCAACTCCAACCTGGTGCCGAAATGGGCGACCTGGGAGCATTTCAACGAGCTCGATAAGAAGGGTCTGGCCATGTACGGCCAGATGACCGCCGGGTCGTGGATCTACATCGGCACCCAGGGCATCGTCCAAGGCACCTATGAGACCTTCATGGAGGCGGGTCGTCAGCACTATGACGGCGACTGGTCGGGCAAGTGGATCCTGACGGCGGGCCTGGGCGGCATGGGCGGCGCCCAGCCCCTGGCCGCGACCATGGCCGGTGCCTCCTGCATCACCATCGAGTGCCAGCGCAGCCGCATCGAGTTCCGCCAGCGCACCCGCTACGTCGACGTCATGGCCGAGACACTGGACGAGGCCCTGGCCCTGCTGGAGCAGTCCTTCAAGGACAAGAAGGCCTTGTCGATCGGCCTCTTGGGTAATGCAGCTGACCTTCTGACTGAAATGGTCAAGCGCGGCGTTCGCCCCGATCTGGTGACCGACCAGACCAGCGCCCACGATCCGGTCAACGGCTACCTGCCCTCCGGCTGGACCGTCGCCGAGTGGGAAGAAAAACGCATCAGCGACCCCGCCGCCGTCGAGGCCGCCGCGCGTCAGTCGATGGCCGTCCACGTTCAGGCCATGCTCGACTTCCACGCCATGGGCATCCCCACGGTCGACTATGGCAACAACATCCGTCAGGTCGCCTTCGATGAAGGCGTGACCAACGCCTTCGACTTCCCCGGCTTCGTGCCCGCCTATATCCGCCCCCTGTTCTGCCGCGGGATCGGCCCGTTCCGCTGGGCCGCCCTGTCGGGTGATCCTGAGGACATCCGCAAGACGGATGCGGCGATGAAGAAACTCTTCCCCGACAACGCCGGCCTGCACCGCTGGCTGGACATGGCGGGCGAGCGCATCGCCTTCCAGGGCCTGCCGGCGCGCATCTGCTGGATCGGTCTGGGCGACCGTCACCGCGCCGGCCTGATGTTCAACGAGATGGTGGCCTCGGGTGAGCTCAAGGCCCCCATCGTCATCGGTCGCGACCATCTGGACTCAGGCTCCGTCGCCAGCCCGAACCGCGAGACCGAGGCCATGATGGACGGCTCGGACGCCGTGTCCGACTGGCCCCTGCTGAACGCCCTGCTGAACACGGCGTCGGGCGCCAGCTGGGTGTCGCTGCACCACGGCGGCGGGGTCGGCATGGGCTACTCCCAGCACTCGGGCGTCGTCATCGTCGCCGACGGCACGCCGGAAGCCGCCAAGCGTCTGGAGCGAGTCCTGTGGAACGACCCGGCCACCGGCGTCATGCGCCACGCCGACGCCGGATACGAAATCGCCAAGGACGCCGCGCGCGAACACGGCCTGAACCTGCCGAGCCTGACGTGACCTGAAAGCCCTCCCCCTCGAGGGGGGAGGGTTGGGTGGGGGTGAACCCTCCGCCCTTTCCGTTGAATGGCTCTGGAGGCGCCGCCTCCTGCGCCTAAATTTCAGGCACGCTGCCTACACCCCATCCCCGGCCCCTCCCCCTCGAGGGGAAGGGAGGAGAAGAAGAAATGACGAAGATCCTTATCGGCCAAGATCCGCTGACTCTTAATCAGCTTCGCCAAGTCCTGAACGGACCTTGTCAGGTCGAACTCACGCCCGCCGCCTGGGCCAATGTCGAGAAGGGCGCGGCGGTCGTCGCCGCCATCCTGGCCGAGGGGCGCACGGTCTATGGCATCAACACCGGTTTCGGCCTGCTGGCCAACACCAGCATTGCGTCGGAAGACCTTGAAACCCTTCAGAAGAACCTGGTGCTCAGCCACGCCTGCGGCGTCGGCGAGCCGCTGAACGAAAACGTCACCCGCCTGCTGATGGTGCTGAAGATCGCCAGCCTGTCCAAGGGCGCCTCGGGCGTTCGGCGACACACGCTGGAAACCCTGATCGGCATGGTCAACGCCGAGGTCCTGCCGCTGATCCCGGCCAAGGGCTCGGTCGGCGCCTCAGGCGATCTGGCGCCCCTGGCCCACATGAGCTGCGTCCTGATCGGTGTCAGCGAGGCCCGCTATCAGGGTCAGACGCTGGACGCCGTGACGGCTCTGGCCAAGGCCGGGCTGAAGCCCGTCGTCCTGGGCCCCAAGGAGGGTCTGGCCCTGCTGAACGGCACGCAGTGCTCGACGGCCCTGGCCCTGGCCGGTCTGTTCGCGACCGAGGACGTCTTCGCCGCCGCCGTCGCCGCCGGCGCCCTGTCGGTCGATGCGCTTCTGGGTTCGGACGCGCCGTTCGACCACCGCATCCACGCCCTGCGCGGCCAGCCGGGTCAGATCGACGTGGCCCGTCGCCTGCGCGAACTGCTGGCCGATAGCGCCATCCGCGACAGCCACCGCCACGACTGCGCCAAGGTGCAGGACCCCTACTCGCTGCGTTGCCAGCCGCAGGTCATGGGCGCGACGCTGGACGTCCTGCGCAACGCCGCCGCCATGCTGGAGCGTGAAGCCAACGCCGTGACCGATAATCCGCTGGTCTTCATCGAGGATGGCGACGTCATATCGGGCGGCAACTTCCACGCAGAACCTGTTGCTTATGCAGCAGATATAATAGCCATGACCCTGTGCGAGATCGGCAATATCTCCGAGCGCCGCACCTCCATCCTGGTCGACCCCAAGATGACCGACCTGCCCGCCTTCCTGGTCAAGGACAGCGGCGTGAACTCGGGCTTCATGATCGCCCAGGTGACGGCGGCAGCTCTGGTGGCCGAAAACCGCATGGTCGCCCACCCCTGCGTCATCGACACTGTGCCGACCAGCGCCAATCAGGAAGACCACGTGTCGATGGCCACCCATGGCGCGCGCCGCCTGCTGGACATGGCCGCCAACACCGCGACCGTGGTCGGCATCGAACTGCTGGCCGCCGCCCAGGGCATCGACTTCCGTCGTCCCCTGACCTCGTCGCCGGAACTGGAACAGACCTACGCCATCGTGCGCGAGGCGGCCGAGCCCTATTCCGCCGACCGCTTCTTCGCACCGGACATCGGACGGGCCACGGACGGGGTGCGGGCCGGTCGCTATCGCGCCTTCGCCGGCGACCTGCTGCCCTCAGCCTAAATTCGAGTTAGAACCCCCGCACATGGACACCACCAAGCACTGGTCGAAGGTGGAGTATCTCCACCAGAGCGTGACCAACCCCAACATCCATGTGCGGGGCCAGCACTCCTATTACAGCGACGCCTGGACCAGCGATTTCCAGTCCAGCGTCGTGCGTTACCTCTATGGCGACGCCTACAGTCTGGCCGCCTGGGAGTCGCAGTGGCCGGTCGATCAGTTGCACGTGGGCGACTATGTCTGCATCGGCGCCGAGGCCGTCATCCTGATGGGCGGCAACCACACCCACCGCACCGACTGGTTCAGCCTCTATCCCTTCCCTGAAGTCATCGGCGACGCCTATGTCGGCAAGGGCGACACCCGGATCGAGGACGGCGCCTGGATCGGGATGCGGGCCATGATCATGCCCGGCGTCACCATCGGCGAAGGCGCCGTGGTGGCCTCGGGCGCCATCGTCACGCGGGACGTCGAGCCCTACGCCATCGTCGCAGGCAATCCGGCCAAGCCGGTCCGCGCGCGGTTCGATGCGGAGACGACGGCCCTGTTGCTGGCCTTGCGCATCTACGACTGGCCGCGCGAAAAGTTCGAGACCCTGCGCCCCTTGCTGACGGCGTCGGACCCGCAGGCGCTGCGTGACGCGGTCGCCACCTACGACGCAGGGCGCTGACCGCCCCGCGGCGCAGAAATCTGCAGCCGTCGGTGTGAACTCGTGAGCCTCTGGTTGGTTTAGGAAGCGCGCGGCGCTTGGGTCGCGTGCGACCGGAGCCTTGCGTATGAAAGCCGTTGTTGTCAGCGGACTGGCGCTCGGCCTCACGGCGATGGCGGCCGGAGGTTGGGCGGCGTGGAGCTCCACCGCCATCGCCCATCGCAACACGGTCGGCCCAGGCCTGCATATAGAGGTGGTCGCTCCCAGGGAGCCCGACCTCCCCGCCAGCTCGATCATGACGGTTGGCGACTTGCGTGACGGCTACGTCCATGACCCGCAGAAGCTGCAACCACCCGCTGTCCTCGACGTGGAATACGCCTATCTCGATGCGGCCTTGATCGAGCCCGACCCATGGATCGCGGCGCCTCCGCAACGCGAGGGCGAGCTGGTGTGGACAAGCTTGAGACCGCCCGCTCCGCCTCGGCTGGAGCCCCATGATTACAGCTATGGCTTCGATCAGCCCCTGCCCGACGCAGGCGATGCGGCCCTGACATCGAATGCGTCCGCCGACACGCCCTCATGGGACGACCGCGGCCTCGACTAGGGCTGTCGAGGCCGCTGCATCATCAACGACGCGAGGTGACGCTCAGCGTGTAGTCGCCCTCTTCGGACGAGCCGAGCGTGTTGGCGCGAACGGAGTAGGTTCCGGGACGCAGGTCCTGGACGATCTGGGCGCTGGTGCCGCCGCCGCTGTCGTCGTCCGAAGCAATCGAGTCGCCGTCGCATTGCGGCCCCTCATAGAGGCCCAGGTAGGCGTCGAAGTCGCCTGAATCGAGGCGGATAGCGACGCTGCCCGCGCGCGCGATCGTCAGGGCGTAGCAATCGTAGAAGGAGCCGTCGTCAGCGCGGCGGTCGCTGAACTCCAGACGGCCCGAGCGGCTTTCGCCGACGGAAACCGGCAGAACCTGGGTGGTCGGACGAACGCGCTCGCCGGCTGAAACACGCAGCTCATAGCGACCCGTCTCGCCTTCGCTCAGCGTATTGGCCTTGATGATCCACAGGCCGCCGCTGGAGGCGAAACGCAGTTGCGAGTTGGTGCCCATGTCAGGGCCGTCGTCGTTGGTGATCGAGGTGTCGTCGCAGTCCGCGCCCGCGCCCGCCGACAGATAGGTGTCGAAGTCCGACGAGCTGAGCGTGACCGTATAGGCTTCGTCCGGGTTGGTCTGAACGACGTAGCAACGGTAGTGCGAGCCGTCGCCCATGCGGGCGTCTTTGGCGCTGAAATTGCCCTGAATGGTCTGGCCAGGGCGGATGGTGCTCTGGGCCGAGGCCGCGCCGGCGAGGGCCAAGGCCGAGGCCAGCACGGTGGTCATCAGAAGGGTACGCATTGAGGGGTCTCCGTGGGGTTCCGAACCAGCGCCCTAGCCCGAGCGCCTAAACAGTTGATTTATTTTACACTTAACAAGGGAACGCGTTTCAACGCCGCCACGCTGGCGGCGTTGGTGCAGAAGCAGACGGTGCGCAGCTGCCGGATCACGGTCTGGAAGTGGGCGACCACCGCCTCGGTGGACTCCGTCGCCGCCTGAATGACGCCCGAGGCCATGCCGACCACGTCGGCGCCCAGTCGGACGGCCTTGGCCACATCGACGCCGTCGCGCACCCCGCCGGAGCCGATGATCAGGGCCTCAGGCAGGGCGTTGCGCGCCTCGGCGATGGCGCGGGCGCTGGGAATGCCCCAGGCGGCGAAGGCGGCGGCGTGGGCCTTGTCCGCGACATCGGTCGCACGCTCGCCCTCGATCAGGCCCCAGTTGGCGCCCCCCGCCCCGGCCACGTCTATGCCCGCCACGCCCATGGCGATCAGACGCTGGGCGGTGACGGCGGATATCCCCGCCCCCGTCTCCTTGACGATGACGGGCGCGTCCAGATCGCGGATCAGGGCCTGAAGGGCTGCGCCGACGCCCCACCAGTCGCGATCGCCCTCGGGCTGACAGGCTTCCTGTAGGGGGTTCAGATGCACAACCAGGGCGTCGGCCCCGATCATGTCCAGCGCCCGCCTGGCCTGCTCGACCCCAAACCCCCTCGTCAGCTGCGCCGCGCCGATATTGGCCAGGATCGGCGTGTCGGGCGCCCGGTCGCGCAAGGAACGATCCAGCCCGCCGGTCGCCCCGCCCTCGATGGCCGCGCGCTGAGACCCGACCGCCAGGGCGATGCCCAGATGCTGGGCCGCCTCGGCCAGACGGGCGTTGATGGCCTCGGCGCGGGCCGGTCCGCCGGTCATGGCGCTGATCAACAGGGGCGCCTGCAGACGCCGCCCCAGGAAGTCGGCGCCAAGGTCGATCTTGGCGTGATCCAGATCCGGCAGGGCCTCATGCACGAAGCGCCAGTCGTCGAAGCCCGACGCCAGGGCGTGCCGCCCGCCGCCGGACAGCACCACGTCGAGGTGCTGATCCTTGCGGCCCAGGATCAGGTCGTCGCTCACGATCAGGGCTGACGCTCGACGATCAGGACATAGTCGCCGGTCGAGCCGGGCGCAAAGCTGCGGGCCCGCACGACGTAGGTTCCGTCGCGCGGCGCGGTCCAGTCCAGGCGGGCATGGGTGTCCGACAGGCTGTCGTCGTCCTCGGCCAGGCTGCGGAAGTCGCCCTCCTTGTCCTCGCCCACCTCCACCACCGCGTCGAAGGCGGGCGAGATCAGGGTGAAGCGCAGCTTCTCGTCGGCCTTGACCTTGAAGCTGTAGGCGTCGAACGAGACCCCTTCATCGGTCAGGGCGTCGTTGTCCGTCAGACTGCCGCGCGCGGTCGAACCGACCAGCAGACTGCCGGGGCCCGGCTCTGGTCCGCGGTCAGAGAACTCAAGCGAATACAGCCCCTTGCCCGTGCTAGAATAAGGCAGAGCACGAAGAATATAGTCGCCATCTTCAGGCAGGGTGAAGGTCAGGCGCGCGTCCGTACCCTGACGCAGACCGTCGTCGTCGGAGGCCAGTTCCTCGAAATCTTCACCCGCCTTGCCGATCTGCAGCAAGGCGTCGAAGTCGCCAGAGCGCAGGATGGCCTGAACCCGCTGGCCCTCGGTTCCGCTGAAGGCGTAGCCGTCATAGAGACGGCCTTCGTCATCGACTGCGCCGCCCTCCGTCAGCTCGCCCTGCACCGTCTGGCCAAAGCTGATGGCGGCGGGCGGCGGCGGGGGGGCCACCTCTTCGACCTTCAGGTCATAGCGCCCCTCGGCGTCCGAGAAGCCGCGCGCCTCGATCAGATAGTCTCCGTCCTCGGGCAAGACGAAGGTCAGGCGCGCGTTCAGCTCGCCGCCGCTGTCGTCGTCGGTGGCCAGGCTGTTGTGGTTGGCGTCGAACAGTTCGAGGTAGCTGTCGAAATCATCGGCCTTCAGGCTGATGGCCAGGCGCTGCCCCGCGCGACCGGTGAAGCGGTAGAGATCGGCCGGGGCGCCGGAATCGCTCTGGGCGCTGTCTTCGCCAAGACGGCCGCTGATCTCGTCGCCGATGGCGATGCTGCGCGCCTCGGGCGCGGGCGGACCCTGTTCCAGTAACAGGCGATAGCCGCCCTCGGCCTCGCTGCTCACTGACGAGGCCTGAATCACATATTCGCCCGCTTGAGGGGCGGTGAAGACGAGGTAGGAGTTCAGCCCCTTGCCCGCGCCGTCGTCGTTCTCGGCCAGCTTGACGAATGAGCCGCCGACGATGCGGCCGATGCGCACCATAGGATCGAAGTCATCCGCCTCCAGCAGGACGGCGACGCGGTCCCCGGCGTTGGCGCGGAAGGCGTAGGCGTCGAAGACTTTGCCGTCCTCGTCCTCGGCGTCGCCGCTGGTCAGGCGGCCAGAGACGTCGCCGCCGACCGAAATCCGACCCGGACGCGGCTGACGCGGCGCCACCCGCTCGCTGAGCGCCAGGGTGTAGGCGCCGGTGGCCAATCCCGAGTAGGGGCGCGCGCGGATGATATAGACGCCGTCGCTTTCCGGCGTGAAGCGCAGACGGGCGTTCATGCCGCTGCCGGCGCCGTCGTCGTCGGTCGCCAGCGGCTCGCCCGAGGTGCGGCCCTCGGCGTAGATGGCCAGGAAGGAATCGAAGTCGCTGCTGCGCAGTTCGGCCTGCAACCGCTGACCGGCGCTCAATTGCACGCGGTAGTCGTCGTAACGATAGGCGTCGCCGCCGCGGGTGCGCGCGTCACTCTCTTCCAGCCGTCCGCGGACTTCGGCGCCGATGCGCGTGTCGACGGCTGTCTGGGCGAAAACGGAGCCGGACGACAGCAGGGCGATAACGCTGGCCGCCGTGAACAGGGCCCCGAACTGAGAATGACGCATGAAAACCTCTTTGCTGGCGCTATCATAGACGCCGAACCGCAGCGGCTGTAAATCGCGCCCACGCTTTCACGTTCCCGACCCCATGGAGCCGATCATGGCTGACGAACCCGCCCGCGCCTCGCTCATCGACGGCAAGGCCTTCTCGCAGACCCTGGTCGAGCGAGTCGCCGCCGCCGCCGCGCGGCTGGAAGCGACCCACGGGGTCAAGCCGGGTCTGGCCGTGGTCATCGTGGGCGAGGATCCCGCCAGCCAGATCTACGTCCGTAACAAGGGCGAGACGACGCAGAAGGCCGGGATGCGATCCGACACCCACCGCCTGCCCGACACCACGACACAAGAAGAGCTACTGGCCCTGATCGCGGCGCTGAACGCCGACGCGGGCATCCACGGCATTCTGGTGCAACTGCCGCTGCCCAAGCATATTGATTCGGCGGCGGTTCTGGGCGCCATCGACCCGGACAAGGACGTGGACGGCTTTCACGTCGTCAACGTCGGGCGTCTGGCGGTCGGCCTGCCCGGCATGATCCCCTGCACGCCGCTGGGCAGCCTGATGATGCTGAAGGATCAGCTGGGCGACCTGTCGGGCCTGAACGCCGTCATCGTCGGCCGCTCCAACATCGTCGGCAAGCCGATGGCGCAACTGCTGCTGGGCGAAAGCTGCACCGTCACCATCGCCCACTCGCGCACCCGCGACCTGCCCGCCCTGTGCCGCACCGCCGACATTCTGGTCGCCGCCGTGGGCCGCCCGGAAATGATCAAAGGCGACTGGATCAAACCGGGCGCCACCGTCATCGACGTGGGCATCAACCGCGTCCCCTCCAAGGACCCGGTCAAGGCCGCCGAGGGCAAGACCCGCGTCGTCGGCGACGTGGACTTCGCTGAGGCGGTCGAGGTCGCCGGCCGCATCACCCCCGTCCCGGGCGGCGTCGGTCCCATGACCATCGCCTGTCTGCTGGCCAACACCTACACCGCCGCCTGCCGCTCGGTCGGCGTCACGCCGGACGACCTGAACAGCTAGAGCTCCGCCGAAAAATCCAGCCTTGAAGCGGAGCCTTTCCGCTCCGATAGTCTTTACCGGATCAGTGGTCATCAGGACCGCCCGGAGGAACTTCATGGCTGGATTCTCGCCCCGTCTCGCGGCCGTCGCCGCCGTCGTCGTCCTGACGCCCGCCGTGGCGGGTTGCGGCTACAACACCATTCCGACCAAGCAGGAGCGGGCCGAGGCCGCCTGGGCCGACGTCCAGAGCCAGTATCAACGCCGGGCCGATCTGGTGCCGAATCTGGTCGCCACCGTTCAGGGCGCGGCCATTCAGGAACGCACCACCCTGACCCAGGTGATCGAGGCTCGCGCCAAGGCCACCAGCGTCAACATCGACGCCTCCAAGCTGGACGACCCGGCCGCCTTCCAGCAGTACCAGCAGGCGCAAGGCGAGCTGTCCAGCGCCCTGTCGCGACTGCTGGTGACGGTCGAGGCCTATCCCCAACTTCAGGCCAATCAGAACTTCCTGACCCTGCAATCGCAACTGGAAGGCACCGAGAACCGCATCGCCGTCGCGCGCCGCGACTACAATGAGGCCGTGCGCGACTACAACACGACCTTGCGCACCTTCCCGACCGTTATCTGGGCCAAGACCCTGCATGGCGGCTCCAAGCCCATGCAGCTGTTCACCGCCACCGCCGAGGCCCAGAGCGCCCCGACCGTGAACTTCAACCTCGGCGTTCCCGGCGCCCAACCGGGTGGCGGCGCGCCCGCGACCACGCCGGGGGCCGCTCCCGGTTCCACGCCGCCTGCCGCAGCCCCGGCTCCGGCGGCGTAGTCAGCCCGTCATGACCCCCTCCGCCCTCATTGCGAGGGACAGGCGAGCGCCGGGCCTGATCCCGGCGCTGCTGCTCGGCCTTGTCCTGTGGCTGGCGGCGCTGCCCGCCTTCGCCGCCGAGATCAACTTCCCTACCCTGACCGGGCGGGTGGTTGACGACGCCCAGCTGCTGACGCCGCAACAGGAACAGGCCCTGACCGACAAGCTGGCCACGCTGGAACAGCAGACCGGAGATCAACTGGTCGTCGTCACCCTGCCTTCGCTTCAGGATCAGGAGATCGAGGACTTCGGCTATCAGCTGGGTCGTCACTGGGGCATCGGGCAGAAGGAAAACGACGGCGGTGCCCTGCTGATCGTCGCGCCGAACGAGCGCAAGGTGCGCATCGAGGTCGGTTATGGGCTGGAGGGCGTGCTGACCGACGCCTATTCGTCCATGATCATCCGCGACGACATCCTGCCGGCCTTCCGCACGGGCGACTATGCCGCCGGCATCATCGCCGGGACCGACGCCATCATCGCCCAGTTGACCGCCGATCCCGCCGAGGCTCAGGCCCGCGCGGCCGAGGCCAAGACCGCCGCGAGCGAGCGCGAGGCGCCGATTCTGCCCGCCATCATCATCTTCCTGATCTTCTTCTTCCTGTTCATCAGCCTGGTCGGGGCGGCGGCGGGCGGACGGCGTCGACGTGGCGGGCGCGGAGGCGGCAAAGGCGACGGCCTGACCCCCATCCTGATCTGGGCCGCCAGCGAGGCGCTGAAGAACCAGGGTCGCGGCGGCGGACGCGGCGGCTGGGGCGGCGGTGGCGGCTTCGGTGGAGGCGGCGGCGGATTTGGCGGGGGCGGCGGCGGCTTCGGCGGCGGCGGCGCCTCGGGGGGATGGTGATGCAGTTCACTCAGCAGGACCACGCGCAGGTGGCCGAGGCCATCGCCCGCGCCGAGGAAAACACCTCGGGCGAAATCTTCTGCGTCGTGGCGCGGCAGGTATCCTCCTATCGCGACGTCAGCCTGGCCTGGGCTGCGGCGGCGGCCCTGCTGCTGCCTCTGACCCTGATCCCGCTGGGCTTCGGCGCCCACTGGCTGCCCAATCTCAGCAACCTCGGCAGCGCCGACTGGCAGGCAGCCCACGCCGCCGCGCGCGACGCCGAGATCGGACAGGCTCTGGCCGCCTATGCCCTGGTGCAGGCGGCGGTCTTCCTCGGCGTCTTTCTGCTGAGCCTGATCCCGGCGGTGCGGCGGCTGCTGACCCCCGCCCCCCTGCGCCGCACCCGCGTGCGTCGCGCGGCCATGCAACAGTTCCTGGCCCACGGCCTCCACGTCACCGAAGCGCGGACCGGGGTGCTGATCTTCGCCGCCCTGGCCGATCATCAGGTCGAGGTCATCGCCGACGAAGGCATCCACGCCTGCGTCAGTCCCGAGGTCTGGGCCGACGCCGTCGCCGCCCTCACCGAGGGTCTGCGCCGCAATCAGCCGGTCGAGGGGATGCAACAGGCCATCGCCCTGTGCGGAAATGTGCTGGCGGAACAGTTTCCGCCGCGATCCGCTGATATCAACGAGGTCCCCGACCGTCTGGTTGTCATCTAGAGCGGATAGACAGGCTGCGGGATCGACCGCGCCTATAAGGACCCATGCCCAGACTCGTCACCTATAATGTGCACCGCTGCGTCGGCGTCGACCGCAAGCTGGACGTGGCGCGCGTCGCCGCCGTGATCGCCGAACTGGAACCGGACATCGTCTGTCTGCAGGAACTGGACGTCGGCCGCGCCCGCACCGACGGCGTCGATCAGGCCAGCGCCATCGCCGAACTTCTATCGATGAGCTTCCGCTTTCATCCGGCCATGCAGGTCGAGGCGGAGCTGTACGGCGACGCCATCCTGACCCCGCACCCGGAACGCCTGATGCGAGCCGGCGCCCTGCCGACCCTGCCCAACCTTCGTGGTCTGGAACCGCGCGGGGCCCTGTGGTCGGCCATCGACTTCAACGGGACCATCCTGAACGTCTTCAACACCCATTTCGGCCTGGTGCCGCGCGAGCAGCGGATGCAGGCGGCGGCCCTGGTCGGGCCGGACTGGCTGGGCGATCCCCGCTGCACCGGACCGACGCTGCTGACAGGCGACTTCAACGCCACCTCCATCACCCGTCCCTATCAAGCCCTGACGCGACGACTGGCCGACGCCCAGCGCGAACTGGGGCTGAAGCCCTCGGTGAAGACCTTCCCCTCCAGCTTCCCGGCCATCCGCATCGACCACTGCTTCGTCAGCCCCGAGATCCGGGTGACGGGGGCCATGACGCCGCTGCATCCCCTGGCGCGGTCCGCGTCCGATCACCTGCCGCTGGCCATCGACTTCGAGTTCCGGGATCAGCCCGGGGCCTGACCGCCTTCCGAACGGGGCCGGGTGCGGTGCGTACGGTTCAGCCGTTTCCATGGCCGCCAGGCGTCCATTGACGACATGGGATCGCCCAGCTGCCATTCGGCGAACAGGCGCTCTATCGGCGAGGGCAGGGTCGATCCCAGCAGGCTCATGCGCTCGGAGCCGAAGGTCATGATGGCCTGCCCCACCGAGCCCATGATGGCCTCGGCCTGAGCGAAGGTGTCGCCCGACACCCCGATAAAATGCCCCAGGGAGCGCTGACGGAACCGCCGCACCACCTCCCGTCCCTCGTCCGTCGTCGGTTCGACGGCGACGTCGCATTCGGTGTCCAGCCCCTGCGAGCGGTTGTTCAGATTGGTCGAGCCGATCCGCAGCAACTGGTCGTCGATGATCGACACCTTGGCGTGGACGATGATGCGGTCGCCCTCCGCCGTCCTGGGACTGAAGGCGCTGAAGCGATTGTAGGCGTCGGCCTGTTCCAGTCGGTACAGGACCTCGGCGCGGGCTGTGTCCATGGTCAGGCCGTCGAACCAGCTGGGACTGCGCCCGGTCGAGACCAGCACGATCTCAGGTCCATCAGGCTCTGCCAGGCGCTCGGCCAGGGCGGCGGCGATGATCGGCGAGGTGAAATACTGGTTCTCCAGATAGATCAGTCGCTTGGCCCGGCGGATGGATTCCAGATGCAGGGCCTCGTTCTCGCGCACCTCGGGCCGTCCGCGGACGCGCGGTTCTGTGCGGGCGATGCCGACAGGCACGTCCGTCAGGGCCGGCTCGACCCCGTCGGGCCACGGATCGCCCGCCACTTCTTCCGGCACGGTGCGTTCCCATGTGGCGCGATACCAACGCTCGCGCGCCAGATCGCCCAGCGCCTTGGCCGCCGGGCCGTCCATCACGCACATGACCTCGTGCCGGGGCGCGCTGAACAGGCCCGAGGGCTGGCAGCGGCGCGGATCATTGTCGAGGTGCTCAGCCGTGTCCCAGCGATCCGTGGCGATGTCGCCACCGCCGCAGAAGGCCACCTTGTCGTCAATGATAACCACCTTCTGATGGTGGCAAGCCCCAAGGATGCCGGGCTGATCGAGGCGGAACTCGACCGTCCGCTTTCTGAACCAGCGCTGCGCCTTGTGGGGATAGAAACCCTGCGAGGCGGCGATCAGCAGCGGCGACTTCCAGATCAGCAGCCGCACGTCCAGATCGGGCTTTTCGCGCACCAGCATCCGCAACTGATGACCGATCTCGCCGCGACGGTCGGTCAGAGGGGATTCCGGGTCCAGCCGCGTCCTGGGGTCGAACTGCCAGCCCAGGACGACGATTGAGGTTTTCGCCTTCTTCAGCGCCGAAGCCAGGGCGTCGAAGTAGGCGTTATTCTCCATCAAGGGCGTAAAACGATGCGCCATGTCCACGCGCCAGCAGTCACGCCCGGGGTCGAGCAAGCTGCCTTCATAGGTGTCGCCCTGATCGTGCATACGGCCTTAGCTGTCTGATTCGCGTGACGATCCGCCACGCGCTTGACGTTACAGTGACGCTCCGAGGGTTTTCGTTCCAAGTCGAGGCTCTACAGCCCCGCTTCATATTGCCGCCTCATTGTAAATCGGCCCTGCGTCTGCCATAACGCCGACCATGCAAATGCTGCTGGACATGCTGGCTGGACTGATTGCGATGCTCGCTGCGGCGACGTTGTCGCAGTTTGGCGTCGATCTGCACGCCCCGCGCCACGCTGATCGTGAGATCCAGCGCGTGCAGGACTGCAAGGACAAGCCCGCCGGCGCCATCGCCGTCGCCGCGCCTCGCGACTGCTGACACCGCGTTTTCCGCGGCGATCTTCCCAATCTTCCCACTGAATCCCTCTGCCCGAGCCTTTGCGCAGCCGGATCGAGCCGCTAGGGTTCAAACCCTCCGCGCGCCCTCGCCGCGTTTCCGGCGAATAGTGATCGAGATCGACGCCCCATGAAGTCCAGCCATCGGCCGCCGCTCAACCTCTCCGACCCGGAACCGGGCGAGGGTCATGACGACTCCGCCTCCGTCGTCACGCCCGACGAAGACCTCGATCTCACGCCCGACGATGCGCTGGCGCTTGATCGCGCCCCCCTGTCTGAGAAGCCGATGTCCGAACGCCGCCGTCGGCGGCTGCTGGAGGAACAGCGGCTGGCCGAGGAGCGCGCAGCCGCCCTGCACGCCCAGCCCGCGTCCGACCTGCCCCCATTCGCCGTTTCGGCCGATGCGCCCCCCGCCGTCGTCGACGAGGCGCCGCCGCCTGCTACAGTCTCGGCCCCGATCGCCGCGCGGCGCGCGCCCGCTCAGAAGCCCGGCGGCAACGCCTATCTGATCGCCGGCATAGCCTCGGCCCTGTGGATCGGCGGCGTCGCCTCCTGGTTCGCCTATGAGTTCGGATCGGGCGCCGTGGCGCTGGAGCCCCTGCGACTGGCCGTTTACGCCCTGATCGCCCTGGCCCCTGCGGGTCTGGCGATCATGTTGGCCCATGCTGTCCGCCAAGGCGCCAATCTGGCGCTCGAGACCCGCCGCGCCCGCGACATGGCCGAGGCCATGGTCGGCCCGACGGCGCTTGCCGCTCATCAAACCGGTCAGGTGCTGACGGCCCTGCGCGGCGACATTGATCAGGCGGCGCTTGCCGCAGAGCGCGCCCGTAACGACATGGCCCTGCTGCGCGAAGCCCTGGTCGAGGAAACCGTCCGCCTGAACGAAGCCGCCGACGGCGCCGGTCGCATGGCCCGTCGTCTGAGCGATCAGTTGGGCCGCGAGCGTGAACAGATGGGCGCCCTCGGCGTTCAACTGGACAGTCAGGCTGCCGGCGTGGTCGACGCCGTCGAGCGCCAGTCGCGCATGGTGGTGGACGCCTCGGACCTGGCCCAGACCCAGCTGCGCGAAGCCGAGGCCGCCCTGGCCGCCCGCGCCGCCGATCTGGCCGCCGCCGCCAATGAAGCCCAGGACGCCGCTCGCGCCGCCGCCGACGACCTGGCTCGCCAGACCCTGCGTCTGGAAACCGCCGGGACCGGCGTCGCCGAGCAGATCCAGTCGGTCGAGGAAGGCCTGAGCCAGCAGCGCGCCTCGCTCGTCACCGCCGCCTACGCCCTGCGCACCGATCAGGAAGACTTCTCGGCCCAGATCGAGAGCCAGCGCGCCCGGTTCACCGAGCAACTGTCCCTGACCCGCACAGCCGCCGGCGAACTCAGCCAGACGACCGGCGATGTCAGCGAGGCCATGAAGGCCCAGATCGAGGCCGCCGCCGATCAGTTCCGCGCCCTGGTGGACCTGTCGCAGCGCGAGGCCGACGGCTTCGATCACGCCACCAAGCTGGCGCTGGACCGCTTCGAAGCCCTGGCCGCCGAGGCCCGCGACCTGCTGGTCGAGGAAACCCGTCGCGCCCTCTCGGCCCTGCAAGCCACCGCCGAGGACCAGCGCGCCGCCGCCGCCGCCGCCATCGAACAGGCCCAGATCCGCGCAGACCGTCTGGGCGAGTCCCTGTTCGACGCCGCCCAGAAGGCCGATGAAGCTGCTGAAGCCCGCATCGACGGCGCGCGCAAGATCGTCAACCAGACCGCCGACATGGTCGATCTGACCGGCGAAAAGGTCATCGAGCGTCTGGAAGGCACCCTGCATCGAATGACCGCCGCCCTGGCCCAGGTCGAGACGGCCGTCGCCGAGATGGACGACCGCGCCAGCCGCCTGCCGCAAGAAGCCGCCGCCCGCGTCGACGCCGTGCGCGCCTCGGTCGAGGATGGTCTGGCCGCCCTTTCGGCTGCGTCGAAAAAGGCCGCCGACGACACTGTGGCTCTCGAGGCCGGCTTCCAGGAGCGTGTGCGCCGCAACTACGAGATGCTGACCGAGACTGTCCGCGTTATGGGCGTGGTTTCGGGCGAGGGCGCGAACGGTCGCCGTCGCGAGCCGCTGTTGTCCACCCCCGCGCCCGAGACGCCGCGCTACAAGGCGCGTCCTGTCGAGCCGAAGCCGGAGGCAAAGCCCGAGCCCGCCGCCAAGCGCGCCGAAGAGCGCGGCTTTGGTTTGCGTGGTCGCCTGCGCCTTGAACCGACCGGTGATGAAACTGCCCCCCTGGCTCCCGCCAAGGATGAAGTCCTGGACTGGAGCGATCTGGCCAGCGACCACGATCAGGACGCCTATGAAGCGCCGCTGGAACTGGACGCGCCTTTCTCTGCGCCGGTCGACGCCGCCGCCCTGGCCAACCGCGTGACCGCCGCCATCCGCCGCATGGGGGTCGATCCCAACGCCCTGCTGCCCCGCGCCCGCATCGAGGAAGCCGCTCGCGCCCTTTCGGCCCAGGACCCGGACCGCGCCCGTCAGATCGTGCGCCGCGTCGCCCCCGCCGCCGTTCGCAGCGTCTCGCGCCGCATCCTGACCGACGCCGAACTGCGCGCCGACGCCGACGCCTATGTCCGCGCCTTCGCCCATGAAATGGCGGATCACGCCCGTCACGGCGACGTCCATAATGTGCAGGGCCGCCTGGCCACCGACGAGGGCCGCGCCTTCATGCTGCTGGACGCCTCCATCGGCGACCTGGGCTAGGAGCTAGCCGCAAAGTCGCCCTATTTCATCCCCGTGGGCTTGACCTCCCACGGGGTTTGACCGCACCGTCCGGTCGCTGTCGCGTTAGTGTCACACAGGGTGGACTCCTTGCTGGATATGGATACCGGGCTACGTCCCGACCGACGCCCCGCCATCGCCATCTGCGCCTGGAACCCGGACTTCACCGCCTGGGACCCGGTCGAGGATCTGTCGGGCGATCCCTGGCACCCGGTCGGCGCGCGCACCCTGCCGGTGTCCGGCGACGCCTCCGCCGAAGTCCTGGCTGTAAAGTTGAGCGCCATGATCGCCAACGGTGAATGCGGCGCCCTTCTGCTGGTCGGGCGCACCGTCCATCCCGGGGCCTTCCGCTTGCAGACCCGCGCGGAGAACAAGCGCCTGGTCGGAACCGAGCGTCTGGATCACACCGGCCCCGGCGTGGTTCGCGCCACCGCCGCCGCCGCCGAGATCGTGCGCGACCTGACCGCCGTCGGCCTGAACGCCATCGCCGCCTCGGACGCCGAGGAGGATGCAGGCAGCTATATCCTGTATCGCATCCTCAACGATCTGCCGGACGGCCCTGCCTCGCCCGCCATCGGCCTGATCCGCGCGCCTTCAGATGCGCCAAACGCCAAGGTCCAGCAGGCGGTCAAGACGGCGGCCTCGGCCATCGCCCGTCACCTGGCGCCCCTGCCCCGCCCGAACGCGGCTTAGCCCTTCTTCGCCAACCGCGACTGCAGGATCAGACCGGCCAGACCGCCGCTCGCGGCCAGAACCGCCATGGCCAGATAGCCCTTCAGCCCGATGGCGTCGTACAGCGGCCCCGACGCAGCCGTGGCCAGACCGATCAATACGCCCGCCGACACCACGGAACTGAGGGTCTGCGCCGCCGTATGACTGTCGGACGGCGACAGGCGCTCGACGATCTGCACCCCGGCCAGATAGGTGGCCGCAAAGCTGAGCGCGTGCAGGGTCTGCAAGGGCCACAGCGCCCAGAGCGGCGGCGAAAAGGCCATCAGCGTCCAGCGCACGACGGCCGCGCCCGCGCCTATGGACAGCATCAGCCACGGCCCGACGCCGGCCCGCCGCCGCCACGGCTCGACCACCCACATGAAGCCGATCTCGACCAGGACGGAGAAGGCCCACAGCAAGCCGGTCATGCTCTCGGGAATGCCCTGCGCCTTCCAGGCGATGGCCGAGAATCCGTAGTAGAAGGCGTGCGCCGCCTGGACCGCGCCAACGGCGAAGATGGCGGTCATGAAGACCGGATCGACCACCAGTCGCCCCAGGCCCTTGAACCGTTCCAGCCCCGGTACGCGCGGGCCGTCCGTCACCGGTTCTGGCGGCAGGACGCGCCAGGCCGTCACGGCGATCAGCAGCGCCGCCGTCCCGATCCAGAGGATGATCGCGTGAGGCGAGGCCCGCGTCAGCAGCATCCCCATGACCACATTGGCCACCACGAAAGCCGCTGAACCGCAGCCGCGCGGCAGGGAGAAGGCGAACCCGTCGCGTTTGGCCACCCGAAGAGTCATCACGTCGCTGAGCGGGATCAGCGCCGCCGCCGCCGTGGCCCCGACGAACCAGCAGACGGCCCAGGCCGCAAAGCCCTGAACCAGCCCGGCCCCGCCGTAGCCCACGGCCATGGCCAGCCCCAGCAGGGCGATCGGCGTGCGGCGGTATTGGAAGCCATCGGCCCAGACGGCCAGCAAAGGCCCAGTGACCATCCGCCCCAGCATGGGGATGGCCAGCAGGGCGCCGATCTCGGCCCCGCTCAGCCCCTGTTCGCGAAACCACAGGCCCGCGAACGGTAGGGTCACCCCGCTGGCGGCGAACAGCAGGACGTATTGCAGGGCCATGCGCGGGGCGGATTTCATGGCCGCTCCGATAGCAGACTCACAGCGTCTTGTGGTCTAGACATTAGCCATGGGCCATGACCGCAACCTGCTCGTTTTCGCCGCCTTCAACGGCGCCATGGCCGTCGCGCTGGGCGCCTTCGCCGCCCACGGGGCCGGCCCGGCGGTCAAGAGCCTGCTCACCACGGGCGCCCAGTATCAGATGGTCCACGCCGTTCTGGCCGTGGCCTGTGCGATCTGGACGACAGGCGGCAGGACGGCGCGCATCGCCGGCTGGCTGGCCGCCGGCGGCGGGCTGATCTTTTGTCTGGCCCTGGCCATGATCGGCCTGCTCAGCCTGCCCGTCATGGGCGCCGTCGCCCCCGTCGGCGGCGTCTTGATGATCGCCGGCTGGATCGTGCTGGCCGTCGCCGCGTTCCGCTCACACATCGTCAACGCCTGACCGACCAATCTGAAAACCCCTCATTTCCCTGACATGGCTTTTCCTGTGACCGACACTCTGCGACGCGACCTCTACCCCGAGTTGGAAGCCTATGCCTCGGGCTGGATGCAGACCGACAGCGTCCACGAGATCTATTACGAGGAAAGCGGCAACCCGCAGGGCGTGCCGGTCATCGTCCTGCACGGCGGCCCCGGCGGCGCGGTCAATCCGGGCATGCGGCGCTATTTCGACCCGGCGAAATACCGCATCGTCATGTTCGACCAGCGCGGCTGCGGCCTGTCGCGGCCCAACGCCTCGCTGGAAAACAACACGACCTGGGATCTGGTCGCCGACATCGAGCGCCTGCGCGAGAAGCTGGGCATCGACAAATGGGTGGTGTTCGGCGGCTCCTGGGGGTCCACCCTGTCGATGACCTATGCGATCAAGCACCCGGATCGCTGCCTGGCCCTGATCCTGCGCGGCATCTTCCTGCTGACGAAGAAGGAACTGCACTGGTTCTATCAGGACGGCGCCTCGATGATCTTCCCTGACGCCTGGGAGCGCTTCCTGGCCCCCATCCCCGAGGCCGAGCGCGGCGACCTGATGGCCGCCTACAACAGGCGCCTGATGGGCGACGACATCGAGGAACGGAACCGCTGCGCCGTGGCCTGGTCGACCTGGGAGGGCGAGACGGTCAGCGTCCAGGGGCCGTCGAGCAAGCCGGACAAGTTCGCCGACCCCGAGTTCGCCGTGGCCTTCGCCCGGATCGAGAACTGGTACTTCACCAACGGCGGCTTCTTCGACAGCGAGCACTGGATCCTCGAGAACATCGAGACTATCCGCCACATCCCCTGCTGGATCGCGCAGGGCCGCTTTGACGTGGTGACGCCGATCTCGGGCGCCTGGGCCCTGCACCGCGCCTGGCCCGAGGCCAAGCTGGACATCGTCGGCGACGCCGGCCACGCCTCCAGCGAGCCGGGCATCATCGACAGCCTGATAAAAGGCACGGATTGGGCGGCGACTTTGTAAACCCGTCATCCCGGCCCAGCGGCGAAGCCGCGCCGAGCCGGGACCGCCCGAGACGCCGACGCTTCCTGCGGTCCCGGATAACGGCTGCGCCGTTTCCGGGATGACGGACAGGTTCAGGCGCCCGCAGTCGGCGGATTGGTCTTCATCACCATCTCATTCAGCTGAAAGCCGATGCGGCGCGCCTCGCGCTCCTCGGGCTTCTTGATCGCGGCCAGCACGACGTTGAGCTGGGTGTAGTGCTGGATCAGCCGCACCGGCTTGCCGTCGGCGTTGCGCCCGAAAAAGATGATCAGGTCCGGCCCCCAGAAGCCGACATCGACGATCTGCATCGTGCCCTCTCCGGGCAGGCCCACGACGCGAGCGCCGATCTCCTCGTCCTTGTCCAGCTTGGCCTCAAACTCCTCGATCAGCTTGGACAGGCGGACAAAGGCCCATTCGGCGGGATTGTTGCGCATCCGCACCCCCTCGGCCATGGCCGCCGCCTGGTTCTTGGGGTCGGCCATGACCGGCTGCGGACAGGGCGTGTCGCCGCAGTCCGAGAACATGGCTGGATCAGCTTTAGGGATGGTGTCGGGTTCGGGCGCTTTGTCAGTCATGATCTCAGCCTAACGCCTGAAACCGCGATCAGAACAGCCCCTGCCCCTTCGGCAGTTCGACGTAGCGGTGGACGTGGGTCGACAGGATCAGGCCGAAGCCGATCATCACCGTCATCATGGTCGAGCCGCCATAGGACAACAGCGGCATGGGCACGCCCACGACCGGGGCCAAACCCATCACCATGGCCCCGTTGATTAGGACGAACAGGGCCAGGAAGGCCGTCATGCCCGCCGCGCTGATGCGGCCGAAATGGCTATGTGACAGGGCCGCGATCCGCAGCGAGATCAGGATCAGCGCCAGATAGCAGGCCAGAACAGTGAAGGAGCCGAGGAAGCCGAACTCTTCGGACACGGTCGAGAAGATGAAGTCGGTGTGGCGTTCCGGCAGGAACTCCAGCTGGCTCTGACTGCCCAGACCATAGCCCTTGCCCATCAGGCCGCCCGAGCCTAGGGCGATCTTGGACTGGATGATGTTGTAGCCGGTGCCGGACGGGTCGGCTTCCGGGTTCAGGAAGGTCAGCACGCGGTTGCGCTGGTAGTCGTGCATGACGAACATGACGAAGGGCGGAATGACGGCCACGGCGGCGGCGGCGGCGGCGGCGATCACGCGCCAGCTGAGCCCCGCCATGAACATGACGGCGGCGCCGGTCAGGCCGATGATCATGGCCGAACCCAGGTCGGGCTGCTTGGCCACCAGCAGGAAGGGCACCCCGATCATGCCCAGGGGGAAGAGCAGCTTCCACGACCAGCGGGCGTCCTGGGCTGAATGGCCATGGTACCAACGCGCCAGCGCCAGGACGAGGCCGATCTTCATGAACTCCGCGGGCTGGATGCGGACAAAGCCCAGGTTCAGCCAGTTCTTGGCGCCCCCAGCCACATAGCCCATCGGCGTGAACTCGATCAGCAACACCATGAAGAGCAGGAGACCATAGACCGGATAGGCGGCGTGGAACCACCACTTCGGATGGACCATGGCCAGGCCGATCATGGCGATCAGCAGCAGGCCGAAACGCAGCAGATGCTTCCATGCCCAGGGCGACCAGCTGCCGCCCGCGATCGAGTAAAGCATGGCCGTGCCGATGCCCGCCAGGACGCAAAGCAGGCCGATGACCCGCCAGTCCAGTTCAGCCAGCTTGCTGGAAATCCGGTCGCGTTCGCCGGGGCGTGTCAGGGCGGAAGCGGTCACTGGATGGGCTCCGGCGCGGGCGCAGCGATGTCGGTGGGCAAGGCGTCAACGGGCTCGCCGCGAGCCTCGGCCTCGCGGGCCCCGGCGTCCTCGGGAGCCTCAAAGCCCGCCTGTTCGATGCGGGCGCGGATCTCGGGGTCTTTCAGCAGGGCGACCTTCATCACTTCACGCGCACGCGGCGCGCCGGCCGTGCCGCCGCCCAGACCGCCGTGCTGGACGATCACCGACACGGCGTAGCGCGGGTTGTCGGTCGGGGCATAGGCGATGAAGAGGTTGTGGTCCTTCTGGGCCCAGGGGCGGCCCGCGCCCTTGCGCGATCCCGCGCCATAGTTCTGGGCCTGGGCCGTGCCGGTCTTGCCCGCCATGCGCACGGCGCCTAGCCCCAACTGGCTGTTGCGGAAACCCGTACCGCCCACGTCCGTCACCGCCTCCATGCCGTCGCGCAGCACCTTCAGCATGGCCGGATCAAACGGCAGGTCGGCGAAGGCCGTGCCCGATGTCTGCTCGACGCCGCCGATTGACTTGATCAGGCGCGGCGTCACCGCCTTCTGGCCATTGGCGATGCGGGCCGTATAGACCGCCAGTTGCAGGGCGTTGACGTTCAGGGCGCCCTGCCCGATGCCATAGCTGGGCGTCTCGCCCGGATACCATTTGCCGTCGCCGCGCACGGGGTTCCGACGCCGCCATTCGCGGTCCGGCACCAGGCCCGCCTTCTGACCGGTCAGGCCGATGTCGAAACTCTGGCCAAAGCCCATGTCGCGCGCCGTTTCTGCGATGGCGTCAGGCCCGAACTCGGTGGCGATGGTCATGAAGTAGACGTTGCACGAGGCCTTGATCGCGCCGCGCAGATCCAGTGCGCCGTGGCGACCCAGACAGGCAAAACGACGCCCCAGGAAGAAGCTGCCGTTGCAGACCACGCGGCGGTTGGGGTCCCAGCCCCGCTTCATGGCCGCCAGGCCGACGATCGGCTTGAAGGTCGAGCCCGGCGCGAAGGTGCCGCCCAGGGCCTTGTCCAGCAGGGGACGCCGCTCATAGTCGGCCAGCGCCCGATAAATCTTCGACGGCACGCCCGACACGAACAGGTTGGGATCGAACGACGGCGATGAAACCATGGCCAGGATGTCGCCGTTGCGCACATCCATGACGACGCAACTGCCTGCCTCCTCGCCGAACACTTCCAGCGCCCGGTTCTGGACGTCGTTATCCAGGGTCAGCATGATCTCCGAACCCTGAACGGGCGCCTTGGAGCCTGCGGCGTCCTCGGCGACGACCCGGCCGCGGGCGTCCACCTCGACCCGCTTGCCGCCGGCCTCGCCGCGCAGATCGGTGTCCAGCGCCTTTTCAATGCCCTGACGACCGATGCGAAAGCCGGGATTGAACAGGATCGAGGCCGGCTGCTCGCCCTTGTCCCTAATCGCCTTGATGTCGCGGTCCGACACCTTGGCCACATAGCCGATCACATGGGCGTAGGCCCCGCCGAACGGATAGTAGCGGGCCTCGTTCATATCGGCCATGACGCCCGGCAGCTCGGCGGCGTGCAGATTGACCTTCGAAAACTCTTCCCAGCTCAGGTCGCTCTTGACCGGCACAGGCGAGAAGCGCGGCGCGGCGTTGACCTCGCGGATGATGGTGCGGCGGCGCTCAAGCGTATCAGGCAGCAGTTGGCCCAGCAGGTCCAGCGTCTGGTCCAGGTCCTTGGTCTCGTCGCGAACGACCAGGACGCGAAAGCTGGGCCGGTTGCCGGCGATGACGACGCCGTTGCGGTCCTTGATCAGGCCGCGCGGCGGCGGGACCAGACGGAAGTTGAACTGGTTGTTGGTCGCGAGGGTGGCGTATTCCTCGGACTTGAAGATCTGAAGCTGGGCCAGACGGCCGACCAGGGCCACTGTCCCCAGCGCCATCCCGCCGCCCAGCAGGAAGGTGCGCCGCAGGAACGATCCCTGCCGCTCGTTGACGTCCGAGAAGAAGATGTGAGGTTCGCTGCTCATCGGAAGCGCACGTCGGCGTCGTCAAATCTCTGGATCAGCCAGTCGGCCAGGGGGAAGAGCAGCAGCGTCGGGACGACCTGTCCCATGACGGCCAGGATGCTCGGCGCATTGCCCAGGCTCAGCGTAGTGATCATGTAGGCCAGGAAGAAGGCCAAGCCGGTCGAGGCGACATAGAGGGCGAACAGCACAATGGTCGCCTGCCCCGCCAGGAAATTCGACGCCAGCAGGATCGAACCATAGACGGCCATCAGGCTCAACGGCCACAGACCCAGCGGCCCGCCCCAGAACAGGTCAAGGAACAGCCCCAGTCCGAACAGGACGGCGGGCGCCAGCATCGATGGGCGGATCAGCGGCCAGGCGAAGGCCAGCACCATCGGCAGCACCGGCTCGGGCAGGTTCAGCCCAAACAGCCGGAACGGGATCGCCAGCAGGATGGTGACGGCGATCGCGGACAGGGCCGGATAGATGATCCATTGCAGCGGGCCGACGACGCGGACCGTGATGGCCCGTCTCACTCTGCCGCTCCCGCAGGCGTGGGTTCGGCCTCAGGCGTAGCGGCGGGCTGAACCGGCGCAGGGGCGGTCGGCCTCGGCGCGGCGGGACGCGGTTGAGCCGTCGCCGGACGCGCCGCGGCGGGACGGGTCGTCGTTGAGGCCGGAGCCGTCA
>MCHG01000019.1_pt1 | contig 165961 bp, 161 predicted proteins | sample 787351 | NCBI WGS metagenome assembly MCHG01 (sample SAMN05430296, study PRJNA330682) | permafrost metagenome | biome: Cold desert; feature: permafrost; material: soil; isolation source: enrichment culture inoculated with soil incubated with H2/CO2 at 20 degrees... ... | reverse complement strand
CATCAATGTTTTAACCATTTCTTGCTCTTTTGTCAGACTAAAATTCATAGATATTCCCTCCTTAATATTAAAAAGCACATATTCTCAGTTATTGAATTTTACTTACTTGTCATATTATATACATTGTTAATTACTTAGCAAGTATCATGCCGTTTTTAACATTTCGTTAAAAATTCCTCAAAGTTTTTTTTATAATTAAGCTTTTTATATCTATTTCAGTTATTAATAAGATGATTATTGCAAAACTAATTTAGTAAATCCAATTATAGTTGAAACAATTCTGCCCTGACCTACAACATTTGCTCAAAAAAATAAAAAAACGCCAAATTTTCAGCATTTTTTTATGAAATTAGTACATATATTTAATTGTTATTCAATTAATTATCTCTGTGACTGATAAGAATATTCTCAATTATTTCTTCAAATCCTTTGCAATTGTAGGGCTTATCTTTAGTTTATTGTAATATTAGAACACACAAACATCAAAATCGCTTAAATATCGGCAGTAATTGTCTAAAAATAAACTATCTCCCCTCTAATGCTTTCATCTACATATATAAATCCAATGGAAAACTTAGGCTGCCTCCTTCTATCAGTAGGCGAACCTGGATTAAAAAATAATATGTTATCTATGACCTCATTATGAGGAATATGGCTGTGTCCATAAACAATACAATCAACCTTTTCATTAGCAAACTCTGAGTAAGCATTCATATAAGTTTTATTGTATCCGCTACCATGGGTCAATCCTATTCGCTTTCCTTCTACTTCTATTATCTTGCTGGATCCATATTTCGCAAATATCTCATAGCCATCATTATTACCCGTCACAACTTGTACTGATGCCAATGCTCTCAAATCGATCAATACTTCCTCATTCAAAATGTCACCAGCATGTAGTATCATATCTACATTTTCAAATAATTCAAAAACCTTTGAAGGAATGGCTTTGGATTTGTTTGGAATATGCGTATCAGAAATCACACCTATTTTAATCATTGCAAAACTACTCCATCTTCTTCGTCATTTTTCAAACTATTCTTAACATACTTTATTGCATAAAGTAAATACATCATAGAAATAAACCAATATAATAGACTAAAGTAGGGTATCGCTATACCTGCTAATATTAATGCAAGCTGCAAAAGTATAGGGAGCGTAAGGGAATATGTTGCTAAATTAAATAAATGTCTAAAGTAAATAGTGGTTTTTTGAGTTTTACAAAGTAAGATGCCTATTACTGCTAATATCAGTACATTTAGTAGCTTCCAAATTAGTGAAAATAAGAAACCAAAGGTAAGGAATACAGCAAGCAATCCCGGAAGCCTTGGCAGTAATTCTACTATATCATGTTTATTAAACTCTAATTCTCCTAAATCTTTAAAATAGACCTTTCTTTCTTGCATATCACTTCTAGCCATTATAAAGTCTTTAGTTATTAGCATTCCATTATCTATTTCTTTATAATCATATATGGTCGTTTTACCAGTGGTGTCTATTATGAATTTTCCTTGATCTGTATTGATGATTTCATATGGCATGGCTCCATCAAAGGCAAATTCACCTTTTTCAAGCCTGAAATCTGGCGTTTTCTCGTTAAGTCCTATTGTCAACTCATTAATGATTGTTGAAAAGTCATTATACCATTTCACACTTGTCATAGAATAGACTAATAAAAACAACAGTAATAAATATGTAAAGGTTTTTCCAAAACGATTATCCTTTATTTTAAGAAAAAATTTAAAATCTGTTACACTTTCTTTTACTTGAATGAAAAAATTCATCATTAATTATCCCCTTTATCATCTATTAGCCTTTTAAATATACCACGCTCCCTATTAGTTTTGTACCTATTCTATCATATTATATAATAAGTATTACATAGAATTCATTAAAAATATTAAGAAGGATTTTTGTATACTTTGTCGAAATACTGATTCTAATGAATTACTTGATGAAAACAATTTTCTAAGGAAGGTGCTTCTATGTCCATTAATGATAATTATACAATTTCACAAAACGAAGCTCATTATCTCAATCAATTAGAAATTACAAATAAGGAGCTCAAGCAGGCCAATGATATAATTGAAAGAAGTTCTATAATTGTATTTGAATGGTCTATTGGCCCTGGAATTCCAGTGAAATTCGTCACTAAAAACATTTCGGTTTTTGGATATTCCGAGGAAGATTTTTATTCTAACATTGTTGATTATTGGGATTTCGTTTATGAAAAGGATGTAGAAAAAACACAAAACATGGTATGGCAAGCTCGAGAAAAAAAAGAGTTGAATCAATACAAACATATATATAGAATTAAATGTAAAAATGGTGATATTCGCTGGGTTGAGGAATGGACAATATTAGAACGAAATTTAAATAATGAACTAGTATCTGAAAAAGGTATATTAAGAGATATCACAGATCAAATTGAAACTGCAGAAAAACTAAAACAAAGTGAAGAGCGTTACAGAAACTTATTTGAAAATGCTGGTGCAGTAATGTGCACGATTGATATTCATGGCAATTTTACTGCTGTGAATAACGCTTGTATAAATTTGACAGGCTACGATAAAGGAGAACTTCTTAATATGAATATAGGCAACTTAATAATCAAAGATAATTTCTTAAATGCTAAATGTGATGACATAATGGAGTTGCTTATAACTTACTTAAACACGAACATACAGATTTCAATAAACACTAGAAGCAACGAAATTTTAATACTAGAAACAAGTCCTACCATTCTTTATCAGGATGATGAGCCTTTTGAAATTCAAATGGTAGCTCAAGATGTGACCTCTAGAATTGTTGCTGAAAAAAAGATACATCACCTTACTTTCCATGATAAATTAACAAACTTATATAATCGTGCATATTTTGATGAAGCCCTTGAAGCATTGGATATTAAAAAAGAATACCCCTATAGTATTATCATGGGGGATATGAATGGACTTAAACTCACCAATGACACATTTGGGCATAAAACTGGTGATTGTCTTTTATTACAAACTGCTAATATAATAAAGACCTCTTGCCCAGACAATGCTATTGTAGCTAGGCTGGGTGGAGACGAATTTGCTATAATTCTTCCTAAATGTGCAGACAATGGCGCAATAAAGGTTTGTGAGAATATAGTAGATTTATGTGCAAAATCAAATAATAATGAAATAAAGCCAAGCATTGCACTAGGATATTCAGTAAAGCATGATAACATTAAGACGGCAGAAAAGGTTCTAAAAGAAGCTGATGACAATATGTATAAAAATAAATCCTATAAAAACAGAAACAACAAGTGTTCTATTGCTTTGTCATCAAACTTATTATATTCCGGCGTGCAATTAGATTAAACAACCCTGTTTCTCATAGCATATGTTACTAAAAATGCAACTGCGCTAATAAGCACAATAGTTGCTCCTGTGGCAGTATTCCAATAATACGATAATATCAAGCCACAAAATCCAGAAATAACTGCAATTGAAACTGAAAAAACATGATACTCCCTCATATTTTTGGAAACATTCCTTGCAGCAGCCGCCGGAAGCACTAAAAGCGAATTAATTATCAAAAGCCCTACCCACTGTATAGAAATCATAACAATTATAGCAATAATTGCGGTAAATATTATTTCTACTATTCTAGTATTTATACCCCTGCTTTTAGCTAGAGGCTTATTTATGCTTATTATCATTATTTTATTAAACATAGTTGCCCAAAAGATTAAAACAATTACTAAAACTGAAATCAACATAACAATATCGTTGATCGTTATGCTTAGTAAATCGCCTATAAGATAGCTAGAAAATTTATTAAAATCTCCTCCTCTAGAAAGAATTACAATACCTAATGCTATGGCAGTTGATGAAAACACACCAATAATAGTATCTGTTGATGTTGTATTTGAATTTCTTACGGTTATAAGTGCAAGCGAAAAAAATACAGCAAAAGCAATCATAGACCAAATAGGATTACCAAACCCCAATACCACGCCTATTGCGATTCCAGTTAGGGCGGAATGACCTAAGGCATCAGAGAAAAATGCCATCCTATTATTTACAATCATAGTCCCCAGTATTCCAAATATTGGCGTCACAATCATAATTGCTATTAATGCGTTTTTCATAAATATATGAGCTGTCCACTGAAAAGGCAATAAAATATCAATAATATTATATATCAGTTCCATTATGATTCCCTCCACTGACTATCCATGATGTACCAAAGGTTTTAACTGCTATCTCATTTTCGAAAACTTCTTTCGGTTTTCCTACACACTGAACTGTCTTATTTAAAAACACTACTCGGTCTGCATACTTATAAATAAGAGGCAAATCATGTGAAACCAATAATATGGATAAATCGAATTTCAATCTCAATTCTGATACTAGATTATAAAACATTTCCAAACCACTTTGATCAATTCCAGATACTGGCTCATCAAGCAACAAAAGATCAGGTAAGGGGTCAAGAGCCATTGCTAATAGCACCCTTTGAAGCTCACCTCCAGATAAACTCCCCAATCTCTTATCAATCAAATGTTCAGCTGAAACCCTTTGAAGACTCTTATAAATACCTAATCTTGCCTTTTTTGAGTGTAACATCCAAACAGGTATATTTGATTTTGCAGCCTGAAAAAAATCCATAACGCTTGTAGGTGTACCAGCGTCAAAGTCAAGGTGCTGTGGAACATACCCTAAAAGTGGATGACCTGTATGAACACCCTTTTTATCCAGAAATTTCAGTTCTCCACTATGAGGGATTTCTCCAAGTAAAGCCTTTAATAAAGTGCTTTTCCCTGCGCCATTGGGCCCAATAATTGCGGTTAACTCTCCACAGTGAATATGCAAATTAACATCCCTTAATATTTCTGTTTTACCTCTTATAACTCCAAACTTTTGTATTTTCGTACAACAAAGTCCACATGCCTTATTCATAATTTAGGGCCTCTTCCAAAACCTTTAAATTTTTCTCCATTGCATTAATATATGCGTCATGTGCAAACTCTCCTGTAACTACTGGATCTAATATATAAACTTTTGCACCTGTCTCTCTAGCAATAGTTTCTGCTGCCTTTGATGAGTACTGAGGTTCAGCAAATAAAGCTTTTACATTGGATGATTTTATTAAATCAATGGTCTCTGCCAGTTCTCCTGCGCTGGGATCTTCACCAGGCTCCCTTTCCACTACAGATTTAATATTCAAGTCAAATTCTTTAGCGAAATATGGAAATGCTTCATGGAAAGTTACTATATCTCTTGTTTTTACTTTTTCTAAAGAAGAATGCATTTTTTCTTTTAATGCACTAAGTTTTTCAATATATGCGGATGCGTTCTTTTTATATAGTTCTGCATTTTTCTCATCTGCAGTAGCTAGCTCCAAGGCTATATTTTCTACTTCAGCCATTGCTCCACTTACACTTACCCAAACATGAGGATTTTGTGCTCCACTTTCCTCTTTTAAAAGCTCTAAGCCTTTTGACGCCTCAATTATCTTCATATTAGGCCTCTGCTTAATGACCTTATCCATAAAGGCTTCCATGTCTGCTCCATTGATAAGGAATACATCTGCTGATTCTAAAATTTTCAAGTCCTGAGGTGTCAATTGATAATCATGCAAGCAGCCCGTTTGAGCCTTAGTCATATTGATAACCTCTACCCCTGGAATATCTCTAGTAATATTTATAGCAGAAATATATATTGGGTAAAATGAAGTCACTATTATGTACTTATCCGTTTTATCCTGTTGTTCATTGGTCGAAGTACTAGCTTTACTGCAACCAGATAGAAGTATTCCAGCAATGGCTAATACCAGAATTAATCTCATTGTTTTTTTCATCATCTATAATCTCCTTCAGAAAGTTTATTGCAAATCATTTGCATTTACAATAATCTTATTTCTTATCTTGTGAAATGTCAAGTAATAGCAAATATTTGATATTCCCATTTTTGCCTTTCTAAATACTTTTAAACAGTCATAAGAAATTATTAAAAGAATTGGGTTTACACTACCATTTAAACTGCTTATAGCCGCTTAAAGCAAATCAAAAGTACAAAAAGTTTTTAGGAAATTTCAAAAAAGTCCTTGCTAATTAATAATTATTATCTTATAATAATAAGTGTAATGATTGATCCAATATGTACCAAGCAAAGGTACAAAATATAAATATTATTTAGGAGGAATTGTAAAATGAAAAAATTTGTATGCACTATTTGCGGATATATCCATGAGGGGGATGCGGCTCCAGACAAATGTCCAATATGTAAAGCTCCATCTGAAAAATTTATAGAGCAATCTGAGGGTCAAATGGCTTGGGCAGATGAACATAGAATTGGAGTTGCTAAAGATGTAGACCCTGAAATAATTGATGGCCTTAGAGCAAACTTCATGGGTGAATGCACAGAAGTAGGAATGTACTTAGCCATGAGCCGTCAGGCAGAGAGAGAAGGGTTTCCAGAAGTTGCAGAAGCATATAAGAGAATTGCTTTTGAAGAAGCTGAACATGCAGCAAAATTTGCTGAGCTTCTTGGAGAAGTAGTAGCAGCTGACACAAAGAAAAATCTCGAAATGCGAGTAGCTGCAGAACACGGTGCTTGTCAAGGCAAGAAGGATTTAGCAACTATGGCTAAAAAGTTAAACTATGATGCAATACATGATACAGTTCATGAAATGTGCAAAGACGAAGCAAGACATGGTGCAGCATTTGCTGGACTTTTGAAAAGATATTTCAGTAAATAACAAATAGAGCAACCAAAATTTTCGCATAATCATTGCGGGGATTTTGGTTGTTTTTTAGTTTCACCTCAAGCTACGCTTACCACTGTTTTTTCTTTTAATTTCAACATATATAACAGATATCAAAATAACAACTAATGAGCAGGAGCAAATAAATTAGGATATGAATCTGCAACTCCACCAGTTGTTATTCCATTGATAGGCAAAATGTTGGCAAGTGCATTAACTGTGACCATCAGAACAAAACTAAGCACGTTTAAAAACTTCAGAACCTTTATTCCACTTTCTTTTCTCATTATTCTATACCATCCTTTAATTTAATAGTTTGCCTAGAAATGCTTCAAATGTATTAATATAGGGACCACACCCGCCACTAATTTGGTTATGATGAGCTTTACAATGGGTTTTCTAACAAACTGCTGGTATCATCATATCATAATACTATACGCAGATTCGTTGTTTTTAAGAAGCATAACTTTTGCACTCTTTTCAATTTCTACTATAACACTCCTCACAATGATTCTATTAAAGAAATATAGAAAAAGAGACTACCTGTCCTTACAATTCTAAGGACAGGTAGCCTCTTCTCAAATTAATTACCTATTTACTAATAGTTTTAATCTTATCTGTAGATATTGCGTTGATATCGCCTTCCCATAGATATTTCTTAGTTTCTTCAACTATTACACCACTTAACAAAAGTAGGGATACTAAGTTAGGAATAGCCATCAAAGCATTCATTGCATCAGCTAAATCCCAAACGAATGCCAAGGATGTTATTGATCCTACAAATACACCGATTACCCACAATACTCTATATGGCAATATTACTTTTTTGCCTAGTAGATATTCTGCTGCTCTTTCACCATAATATGACCAGCCTAATATTGTTGAGAAAACGAATGTCAATAGTCCAACTGTCAACACGATTGGTCCGATTACTGGAATTTGTTCAAATGCTGCTTTTGTTAAAGCTGCACCTTTTAATCCACCAACTACGTCTGGGTTTCTAACTATACTTGTTACTAAAACGATACCCGTCATTGCGCAAACAACAACTGTATCCCAGAATGTTCCTGTAGCTGATACAAGGGCTTGCCTAACTGGGTTCTTAGTTTGAGCTGCTGCTGCTACTATAGGTGCAGAACCAAGACCTGATTCATTTGAGAAAAGTCCTCTTGCTATACCATATCTAGCTGCTATCATTACAGTCGCACCAACGAATCCGCCGCCTGCTGCTGTAGTTGTAAATGCTGAACTAAATATCAAGCCTATAGCTGCTCCAACATATTGTGCGTTAATAACTAGTATCGCTATGCATCCTAATACATAGAATATTGCCATAAAAGGCACTAGCTTCTCACAAACACCAGCTATTGACTTAACTCCACCAATTATAACTACTCCTGTTAGTGCAGCCATAACTAAACCTGTTATGTAAGGTGAAATATTAAATGATTCTTGAACCATGGAAGATATGGAGTTAGCTTGAACCATGTTGCCTATACCAAATGCAGCTATTGCAGTAAATATGCAGAATAGTACTGCCAACCACTTTGCATTTAATCCATTTTCTAACGCATACATAGGTCCACCTAACATCGTGCCATCAGAAGTTTTAACTCTATATTTAACTGAAAGAAGTGCTTCTGCATACTTAGTAGCTATACCGAAAACCCCTGTCAACCAGCACCAAAGTACTGCTCCAGGACCTCCAAGTGCTACTGCTGTAGCAACCCCTACTATGTTACCAGTACCGATCGTAGCAGCAAGAGCTGTTGTTAATGCTCCAAACTGACTTACATCTCCATCTCCATCAGTATCTTTGGTAAGTGATATTTTGATTGCAAGACCGATATATCTTTGAATAAACCTCAGTCTAAAAGTTAGGTATAAGTGCGTACCAAATAATAAGATAAGCATGGGTGGCCCCCAAAGGTAACCATCAATCCAAATGACAAATTGGTGTATTGCATTCATAAAAACCCCTCCTTATTATTATTAATTAAAAAGAGTGTCCTCCTTTCATAAATTTAAATGTATATTTATAATGATACAGTATTTATTGTTAAAAGTTTATTTAAGTAATTAAAGTTTCTATTTTGTAAATTATGATTATTTAACAAAATTTTAATTATTTAACTTATTAGTCACATTTTCTTGGGAAATTAATACTATGATATTGAATGTTTTTAATGAAAGAAGTGTTGCCTATGTCAAAATATAGAATTATAACTTTTGATGGAGGTGGTGTACGGGGAGCACTATCAATAACTCTTCTTAGACGACTGTATGAAAAATTTCCTCATCTAATTAGGACAACAAATTTATTTGCAGGTACCTCTACCGGATCATTCATTGCTTTAGGACTTTCCAGTGGACTAAAACCTATGGAAATTGCTAAACTTTATACTGAAGAAAATGGAAAGGCTATTTTTAGCCCCAAAAGCATAAATCCTTTTAGACCTATATATAAGAGCAATAATCTTAAGAAAATTCTTTCAAAATTGTTCCCCGATACATTGAGGTTAAAAGATTTAAAGCACCGTGTTATGGTTACGTCTTTTGAAGTAGATGATTGTATTACTCAAAGTTGGAATCCTATATTTTCCAATAACTTTCCATATTCAAACTCACAATACGAATACGTCATAGACGCTGCTCTATCAAGCAGTGCTGTGCCTATCCTTTTTCCTTCTCATGGTAGAAATGTGGATGGTGGTGTAATAGCCGGTAACCCCAGCACCTCTGCAATCGCTCTAGCTGTAGATAAAAATGCTGGCAACCAAAAAATCGATGATATATGTCTATTATCAATAGGTACTGGTTATAATGCATTAAAAATTAAATCAGATACATCTAAATGGGGAGTCATGCAATGGAGCTTGAAATCCTTTCCATCCCCTCCTTTGCTAAGTCTTATGCTTGATGGAGCTGTTGAAGCTGATACACTTTTTAGCAATCAACTATTAGGGAATAAGTATTTCAGATTAAATCCAGAACTTGAATTTTCCGTAGCTATGACTGATTATAAAAAAATACCCTATCTAATTGAATTAGCCGAAAAAGCAGATCTCACGAATGCCATCGATTGGATAAAGAATAATTGGTCATAATTTTATTTTATATGGACAATATAAAATAAAATTATTTAAAAAATGGAGGTCTAAAATACTTGACTAAAAGCATGAATATACTAATGTTTAGTGGAGAATATGATAAGGCTCTTGCAGCACTCATACTGGCAAATAGTGCAAGAGAATTAGATGTGGATGTTACTATGTTCTTCGCCTTTTGGGGTCTTTGCTTAGTTAGAGATCCTGATAAAGTGACTTATGAAGATAAAACTTCTTTCGAAAAAATGTTCGGAGCTATGACACCAAAAGGGCCAGAGAACTTGCCTCTTTCCAAAATGAACTTTGCTGGCATTGGCAAGAAAATGCTGCTTGAAATGATGGACTCTGATGGTGCACCTCATGTTTCAGACTTTTTAAAAGGCGCTAGAAAAAAAGGTGTTAAATTTTATGGTTGTAAACTATCCATAGAAATAATGGGTCTAAAGCCTGAAGAATTGTTACCCGAGCTTGAAATAGTTGAAGCAAAAGAATATCTTAAAAATGCCCTAGAGGCCGATATGCAGCTTTTTATTTAAAAAGCTGCATATCGGTTTTTTCTTCATATAATTGGGTTATTTATGCAAAATAACCATTAACGGAATAATCTTTATGTAATAATTATTTCATTATTTCGAAAAATAAGGTAGAGGTGATAGTTACGAAAACAAATTTGTTAAAATCTAAAAATATGAAGGGTTTAAAGTTACTAGTACTGTGTTTCACATTTATAATTTTATTCTCGATTCAAGCTTTTGCAGCCCCCCTAACATATACAGTTCAATCCGGAGACTCTATGTGGAAGATAGCTGTGAAATATCAGGTAGGTATAAGCGAACTAATCGCACAAAACCCAACTATCAAAAATCCATCCATGATTTATCCCGGACAAAAAATACAAGTACCCAGTGTCAGTGATGTAAAGGCTTGGGAAAGTGAAGTATTAAAACTTGTAAATGTAGAAAGATCAAAACGAGGTTTAGAGCTTTTGAAGGATAACTGGGAACTGTCCAGGTGTGCAAGATATAAATCTCAGGACATGATCAATAAAAATTACTTCGCCCATGAGTCTCCAACTTATGGATCTCCATTTGTAATGATGGAAGGTTTCGGATTGAAATTTTCAGCAGCTGGAGAAAACATAGCAAAAGGGCAAAGGACACCCCAGGAGGTAATGACTGCCTGGATGAACTCAGAAGGACATAAAAGAAATATCATTAGTCCATCTTATACGCATCTTGGTGTAGGTCTAGCAAAAGATAAAAACGGTGTTTGTTATTGGACACAACAATTTATGAAACCTAGTAGATGATGTACAAGAAACTGGAGTTTATCACAAACTCCAGTTTCTTATTTTTTATTTTACAACTATATTATAAATCTTATTTGAAACATATATTTCTTTCACGATTTGTTTTCCTTCTAGGATTTTAATTATGTCAGGGTTTTTATGGGCTATTTCCTTTACTTGTTCTGCTGGCTGATTTGGTGTGATAGTCATTGTACTTCTTACTTTTCCATTAACTTGTACAGCTATTTCTATATATTCATCAATTATTTTTGTCTCATCCCACTGTGGCCATTTTTGCTCATTTATCATGCCTTTAAAACCTGCTCTTGACCAAAGCTCTTCGGTTATATGTGGCGCTACTGGATTTAGCAAAAGAACAAATACTCTGAATTCTTCTTGATTCACTTGACCCTTATCGTTAAATTCATTTATCAATGCCATCATAGTAGCTATGGCTGTGTTGAATTTTAGGTTTTCATAATCTTGGCTTACTTTTTTAATAGTCTTATGCATGGTGCTTATTCTATTGTTAGAGAACTCTTTGCCCTCTACTAATATTCCTTGAAGCTTCCAAACACGGTCTAAGAATCTTCTGCAGCCTTTTACGCCATTTTGTGACCATGGTACACTCTTCTCAAAGTCACCTATGAACATTTCATACATTCTAAGTGTATCAGCGCCCGACTCCTCTACGATCTCATCAGGATTCACTACATTTCCCCTTGATTTTGACATTTTCTCATTATTTTCTCCCATGATCATTCCATGAGAGGTTCTCTTTTGATATGGCTCTGAAGTTGGAACAATACCGCAATCAAATAGGAATTTATGCCAGAATCTTGAGTAAAGCAAATGAAGGGTGGTATGCTCCATTCCACCATTATACCAATCTATAGGAAGCCAATATTTAAGCTTATCATCATCTGCCATTTTTTCATTATTGTGAGGGTCTACATATCTTAAGAAATACCATGATGAGCCTGCCCATTGAGGCATGGTGTCTGTCTCTCTTTTACCAGGGCCACCACATTTTGGACATTTTGTAGTTACCCAGTCTGTTATCTTCGCTAGAGGTGATTCACCGTTTTCTGTTGGCTCAAAGTCCTCAATTTCTGGCAAAAGCAGTGGTAACTCACTTTCTGGAAGGGGAACCCACCCGCATTCTTCACAGTATACAAGAGGAATTGGCTCTCCCCAATACCTCTGTCTTGAAAATACCCAGTCTCTTAGCTTAAAGTTTACCTTCCTTTTACCAAGGCCTTTTTCTTCAAACCACGCTGTTATTTTTTCCTTTGCTTCTTTTACAGATAAACCATTTATCAAATCGGAATTTATCAAAATACCCTTTTCATTATCGGTAAAAGCTTCTTTTTCAATATCTCCACCGCCAACTACTTCTACTATAGGCAATCCAAACTTTCTTGCAAATTCCCAGTCTCTTGTGTCATGTCCTGGAACTGCCATGATAGCTCCTGTGCCATATGTGATAAGAACATAGTCAGATATGAATATGGGTATTTCTTTACCTGTAACAGGATTTATTGCTCTAATTCCTTTTATCTCCACCCCAGTTTTGTCCTTGGCAACTTCTGTTCTTTCAAAGTCAGACTTCTTGTTTGCAAATTCTCTATATTCAAGTATCTCATCGATATTGCTAATGATACTCTTTGATTCGTCTATGATTGGATGTTCTGGAGCAATAACCATATAAGTTGCTCCATATATAGTATCTGGTCTTGTAGTATATACGCTAAGCTTTCCTCCACCATTGGTTTGGAAGTCTATCTCTGCACCTTCAGAGCGGCCAATCCAATTTTTTTGCTGAATCTTTACTCTTTCAATATAATCTACTAAATCAAGGTCTTTGATCAATCTTTCTGCATACTCTGTTATTTTCAGCATCCACTGATTTTTTACCTTTCTGACTACTCCGCTTCCGCATCTTTCACAGACTCCATTTACTACCTCTTCATTTGCAAGTCCTACTTTACATGATGTGCAAAAGTTTATCGCTGATTCTTTTTTATATGCCAAACCTTTTTCAAATAATTTCAAAAATATCCATTGAGTCCATTTATAATATTCAGGATCTGTGGTATTTACTTCTCTTGACCAGTCAAATGAAATACCAAGTGATTTTATTTGAGTCTTAAATCTTGCTATGTTATTTTCAGTAACTATTTTAGGATGAATTTTATTTTTTATTGCATAGTTCTCCGTCGGAAGTCCAAATGCATCCCATCCTATTGGATATAAAACATTATAACCTTCCAATCTTCTTTTTCTTGAAATAATATCAAGGGCTGTATAAGGTCTTGGATGTCCCACGTGAAGTCCTTGTCCTGAAGGATATGGGAATTCAATTAAAGTGTAGTACTTAGGCTTTGAAGTATCATCTGAAGCTCGGAATGTACCTTTTTCCTCCCATATATCTTGCCATTTTTTTTCTATCTCTTTTGGATTATAATCTTTCATATTGACTCCTTCCTGCAGCTATGCTGCGTAAATTTTAATTTAAAATAAAATAAAAGAACCTTCATCTCATAATAGAGACGAAGGTTCGCGGTACCACTCTAATTGACTTAACATGTATTGCTCATACACGAAAATCCAACTTAAAAACTTTAACGGATTTATCCGGCTGAAATTAAAAAGATGCGGGTCCCTCTATGAGGGTGCTTCTTATTTCGGTTCAGCGGCTCCAGGATGAGTTCAACATTTCTGCTTCTGCCTTTCACCTAAGTGGCAGCTCTCTGAAAACAGAGTCATGTTTACTAGTTCCCTTCAAAGCATTATTTATAGCATTCTACTATATTATGATATTTATGTCAATATAGATCGCTATATTAGTTCGCTAACATAGCACATTTACTTCTTGCCAGTGTCAAAAGAGCTCTTCAGTGAAACGATTCTATTAAATACTAACTTTTCCTCTGTTGTATATCTTGTATCTACATTAAAATAGCCGTGTCTGAAGAATTGGAACTTATCCTGTGGTTTTGAAGATTTCATAGAAGGTTCAATGAATCCTTGAACAATTTCTATTGAATCTGGATTAATATAGTCCAAAAAGGTTTTTCCTTCCTCTTTCTCGCCATCTAAAATCAAATGGTCAAATAATCTAAATTCTGCCAGAACACCATTTTTCGCATCAACCCAATGGATTGTTCCTTTTACCTTTCTTCCTGTAAAGCCGCTTCCACTCTTAGTCTCTGGATCATAGGTACAGTGAAGCTCTAAGATATTGCCAGCATCATCTTTTATTATTCCATTGCATTTGATGAAATAAGCACCTTTTAACCTTACTTCGTTTCCTGGAAACAGTCTGAAATACTTTGGTATAGGGTTCTCCATGAAGTCGTCTTGTTCTATATATATTTCTCTTGAAAATGATATTTCTCGGTTCCCCATCTCTGGATTATCCGAATTATTTTCTATTTCAAGTATTTCCACTTTATCCTCAGGATAATTGGTTATTACAACCTTCAAAGGTTTTAATACTGCCATAGTTCTTGGTACTTTGGTTTTCAAATCTTCTCTGATGAAATGCTCAAGCATTTGAAAATCAACTGTACTGTTACTCTTTGCAACGCCTATTTCTCTACAAAAGTTTTTTATAGACTCAGGGGTATATCCTCTTCTTCTAAGTCCTGATATCGTTGGCATTCTTGGATCGTCCCACGCATCAACATGATTTTCATCCACAAGCTTTTTTAAAAATCTTTTGCTCATCACTGTATTTGTAATATTTAATCTGGCAAATTCGATTTGTTGCGGCACAGATTTCATTTCGCACTCTCTTACTGTCCAATCATAAAAAGGTCTATGATCTTCAAATTCTAATGTGCATATAGAGTGGGTAATTCCTTCTATGGCATCCTCAAGTGGATGGGCATAATCATACATAGGATATATACACCATTTGTCCCCAGTATTATGATGTGTTGTATGGACTATCCTATAGATTACCGGATCTCTCATGTTGATATTTGGTGAGCTCATATCGATCTTTGCTCTTAAAACTTTTTCTCCATCTTTGAATTCACCGTCTTTCATTTTTTCAAAAAGTTCCAAATTTTCTATTGCACTTCTTTCTCTGTATGGGCTCTCTTTACCAGGCTCTGTTAGGTTTCCTCTGTACTCTCTTATTTCATCAGCGCTCAAATCGCATACGAAAGCTTTACCCTTTTTTATCAGTAAAACTGCTCTTTCATACATTTCTTCAAAATAGGCCGATGCAAAATAAAGGTTTTCCCATTCAAAACCTAACCATTTAATATCTGCTTCTATTGCATCTACATATTCTATATCTTCTTTTGCTGGGTTTGTATCGTCAAACCTAAGATTTGTTTTGCCTCCGAATTCGTCAGCTAGCTCAAAATTCAAAGTAATTGCCTTAGCATGACCTATATGTAGATAGCCATTGGGCTCTGGAGGAAAACGCGTGATAACCTCTTTTTGCTTTCCTGTCTTTAAGTCCTCATTAACAATATTTTTTATAAAATTGTTATTTGTAGAAGTATTCGTTTCCATATAATACACCTTCTTCTATGTTAGTCATATTCAGGAAAATAACTGGTCAGTATGCTAGTCTATTTTCCTTCATATGCCTATAAATTATTGATCGCACAAGTATTTATCTAAATATATCATAAAAATAATCATTTTTCCAAGTATGATTTATATTTATATGTAAAAATTTCAAATTGTTTAGTCTTTTAATTCTTTTATGACGGCTTTAATGGAACTTTGAAAGATCTCATACTCTTCTTTATTAGATCCTCTTCCGCCATATCTAATTTTTTCATAAATACATGTCAGCGCTTCTAATCCGTCTTTATTGTTACGCATTTCATCCTTTAGCTGTTTGAAAATACCAGAAGCAGTCACATTATTTTTGACGATTCCTCTATTTTGTAAAGCTATTAGAAACCTTTTATATTCATTTCTGATTTTCAAATCATAATCAGCGCCTATACCAAGCTTTATATCATCTAAAATAAACCTCAGCCTTGTCTTCATTTTACTAAATCTGTAATTTTTCTTATAATCCTTTGACTTAAGTATGAATTCCCTAGACTCAGAATAATCATACTGATTTTTTTTAGTTTTACTTTTTATAAAATGCTTATAACTAAAATATAGTATGAATGCTAAAACCAATGAAACTACAATAATAGAAATCACAGAGCCTATCTGTTCAATACTATGAGAATCAAACTCCGCTAAAACATCTAGTGGCTTTCCAGAATCGCCAGAGATACCTGAATCCGAACTTCCTTTAGCTACTACAATACTTTTAAGCTTTTCCGCAATAAAAGTGAGCGTATATAAAACTGGTATAGATAAAAAATATACTCCTTTGAAAATGACTCCTGCAGTGAACTTTATCAATACAATTATGTTTGTTTGAAGCCAAGTTGATGAAAAAATAAAGACCAATAATAATATCGCAACAATTTTTATAGCTTCTTGTGTAAACTTTCCAGCATCATCACTATTCTTCATTGTACTAGCACTTCTTATTCCAATAAGCAGAAAAAGACTAAAGACAATTAACAGGATGCTAGCCTGATTAATATCAGGAGAGTATTCTATAAAGCTACCGACTGTGTAATATATGATATTTATTACAAAAATAATAGCCATGTTTCGATAAAATAATTCTCTATCATACAAACCAGATACTTCATCATTCACTGATTTTATTGTACTTATCCAAATTATAAAATACTCCGAAGCACAAACAAATATTGCTGGGATAGCTCTATCTATATTGAATATGATGACTATAACTGTACTGATTAATAGTCCTATAGAAATATTAACTATTTGCCTTGATGAAGCTTTTATATTCATATTTTCTAGAGTCATTGATACAAAAAAAGAAATAAATCCTATTGTTACTGTAAAAATTAAGCTTACACCCTTAATGGAAAACCAATAATTTATCAAAGATAATATCAAATATAAAAGAATTCCCTGTGAGGTTGATGACAATATTCGCAATGACAGTTCATTATTATCAATTTTTTTCATGCTGTTCATCCTTGTCTTTAAAGTAGTATATTGGAAAATCTTTTAAATTTTTATTCAACCTATTTTGCAACGCAATAATTTTTATATCTTGCATTCCAAGTGTCCTTAGTTCCTGAAGCATTTCATCATTTACTACTGGCGTTACTATTAGGACTACTGTACCCCAAGTGATATGAGACTTTATTTTTCTTATTGTATCTGTAATATGGCATTTTTTATACATTTGTATTCTGGCCATATGATCAAGTATATTTATAAAATGTTTGTTGTCACTTCCAAACCTTAGTGAAAATTCATCATACTCCTGGCCTGCCATTAGCGCATTGGTAGCAAATCCACAAGGAATACCTTGCCTAATTAACAGCTGAATTAAGGATGCTGCCGCTTCGATAGTCTTTTCTACTTCATCATAGCTTTGACCTTTCCATATTTCATCATTTGCTTCTAAGTTGTATAAAACGATGGCCTTTGTATCTGCAGTGTATGCATATGTATTTACTTTCAATTCTCCATGCTTTGCAGTGGCCTTCCAATTTACATTCTTTAAATTGTCTGAACTTTGATAATCTCTTATACCAAGTATTGTTAAGGGGTCTTCCAGAATCCATCTCTTTACTATATTCTCTCCCTGAAAGCTACTGGCTATGATCATAGAATCTCTCAAGTCTATTAACTTTGGATAAACAGATATGAAAGCAGGCGCATTTATTTGAGTATAATACTTTTCTGTGCCAAAAAGATTGGTGGTTTCAATATCTATTCCCTTAATTTCATAAAAGCCTCTTTTTTCAACACGAAGTACATACTTTCTGATGACCTTTTGGAATGGAAGTATATATAAGTTAAGCCTATGAATAAATTGTTCTTTGCCTAATGAAGAAACCATAGATTCATTGATAAAGTTCAATCCCATAGGAAAAACCTGTTGTACATCCAGCCAGGAAACAGGGAGCATTTTATTGTTAACCAGTGTAAATTCAAGTGTAAATGAATCCCCTGGAAACACTCCTCTTGAACCAAAGCTTCTATTTATAGTTAATCCTTTAAAAACCAATCTTCTATAGATGATCGCTTCTAAAAAAATAATGGCCAGAGCAGCTATAATAAACCAAAGTGAATTCATCCATCTTCACCTACTAATTCACAGACTCTAGCGGGATAGGTATACCACTTACGATATCAAATATTACTTTATCTGATGTGCTTTCTACTTTTATCCCATAGGCTTTCAAAATAATTCTATGGGATAACACCATAGGCGCAAGATAAATAATATCATCCGGCTTTACGAATTCTCTGGCATTAATAAAAGCAAATGCCTGAGCTGCTTTGTACAAAGCCATGGTGGCTCTAGGACTAAGTCCTAACTCTATTCTTTCATCTTTCCTTGTAGCCTCAGATATGTCAATAATAAAGTTTTTAATATCATCGTGTACAAATACATTTTTAAAATCTGTCTGCATTTTCAACAGCTCGTCTAGACTGCATACTTCTGACAAAGTATCTATTGGATTTTGTTTAGTAAAGGCCTCAATTATTGCATATTCATCTTGCCTTTTTGGATACCCTAATTTAATTTTCATTAAAAACCGATCTAACTGAGCTTCGGGCAAAGGAAAAGTACCGTAATTCTCTATTGGATTTTGCGTTGCTGCTACAAAAAAAGGTGGATCCAGTTTATATGTATTTCCATCTACTGTAACCTGTCTTTCTTCCATGCACTCAAGAAGACTTGATTGTGTTCTTGGAGTGGCTCTGTTTATTTCATCCGCTAAAAGAATATTCGTAAATACTGGGCCTTTTCTAAATTGAAATTCATTCATTTTTTGATTGAACATATTAACTCCTGTCAAATCTGATGGTAGCAAATCAGGCGTAAACTGTACTCTTTTGAAAGTGCAGCTTATTGATTTTGCAAGGGCCTTCGCTAAAGTAGTTTTGCCTACTCCGGGAACATCTTCAAGGAGAATATGCCCTCCGCAAATCAATGCGGTTAATAATAAATCTATCACCTCATCTTTGCCTTTTATAACAATCTTTACATTTTGTCTTATCTTATTTATTAATTCCATATTTTGTTTCATAATAACACCTTCCCTTTATATTTTATGAAAGCCTATTTTCTTAAAACAGCCCACTATTTACTTGCTACTTTTAAAAAAATTATCTATTATATTTTCCGCAAGTCGCTTTTGCAAAGAAGCTTGTTCTGTAAGTGTCAAAACTAAAAGCATAAGATTTGCTAAATCTTTATCATCTAATTCCATATTTCCTATACTTCCAGTCTTATTCTTTACAATATCTAGTGTCCTTTCAAAGTCATAGTTCAGGCTTTTTAGGTTTTGTTTCTTTATGTCAAGAAAAGATGCATATATTTTTTCAAGCAAATTAATGCTTGAACCATTTGAAGTATTCAATCTATCCAATATTGGAGTTAGCACAAGTTTTATATCATTGATAGACAATACTTGTTTCATATTGTATATAAGTGCCATAAGAATGATATGTGACTTGCTGTACTTCTTATTCTTTGGAGGTAATAACGCCTTTGCTTTTGTATAATTATTTATCATTGTCTTTGTTAGTGTTTTTTCATTTGCATCCCTTTTCGTGTCGGACAATTTATCTTCAAATAGTGTGGTAATCTGATCCATATAAAGGTCAATGCAGGGTATATCAGAAAGCTGTATATCACCTGTGGAAGATATTCTTTCTATAATTTCATTTATCTTATCCATATTCATATTCATAAAAACACCTCTTAGTGAACAATTAGTTATACTTATATATAACATAATACAGTCTAAAAATTTTTTTTGCAATATTAGGAAAAACTATTGTAAATTGATTAAATATATTGTAATATAAAAATGCATTATGTAGTTATTAATACTACATACTAAGGTTATATATAACATATACTATTGAATATAAATTTTAATAAGAGGGTGATTAATATGTTAGCAAAGCTAAGAGAGCCTGTAAGTGGTCTCACTCATCTATTTGGTGCTTTACTTTCTGTAGTCGGTACAATTTTTTTAATCGTCTTGGCTGCAAGGAAAGGAACACCATGGCATATCGTAACTTTTTCAATATTTGGCGCAAGTTTGATTTTACTCTATACTGCAAGTGCCATTTATCATCTTGTTTGTGCTTCGGATAAAACCATTCGGATTTTGAGAAAAATCGATCATATGATGATTTATGTATTAATAGCAGGAACATATACACCTGTCTGTTTAGTTCCTTTGCGTGGTCCTTTTGGATGGAGTCTTTTCATAGGTGTTTGGAGTTTAGCAATAGCTGGAATAGTGCTAAAAGTTGTATGGTTCGATGCACCAAGATGGCTTTACACTCTTTTTTATTTAGGTATAAGCTGGATAGTTGTATTCGCAATCTTTCCTTTAGCAAAACAGGTATCAGCTATGGGCATTGTATGGCTTATGATAGGCGGTGCGGCTTATACCATAGGGGCAGTAATATATGGTACAAAATGGCCAAGAATAAATAACAAAGTATTTGGCTTTCACGAAATCTTTCACCTTTTCGTATTAGCCGGTAGTTTTTCGCATTATTGGTTTGTAGCAAAATATCTGTTATAGTAAAAGCAAACAAAAAACAGTGGAGATTTTATTATCCCTCACTGCTTTTTTGTTTATTTTTATTTGAAATTTACTAATATAAGTTCGGTTTCCAAATATCTTGTCATCGCGTATATTGTGTCAGAAAGTCTATTTATGTACTTCATAAGTAATGGACTAATTGTCTCATGTCTGCTGAGGGTGATTATTTTTCTTTCAGCCCTCCTGCAAACTGTTCTTGCTACATGCAAAGCAGCACTACCTTTGTTGCTTCCGGGTATAATAAATTGGTCAACCTTTGGCATTCTCCCAAGAAGTGTATCAATAAATATTTCTAAATCATTTATCTTGCCTTCTGTTACTCTTTGAGGAAATTTTTCACCGTCACTGGTGGCAAGCTCCCCCGCTACATTGAAAAGCTCCCTTTGAATTTCATATATTTTATTTACTATTTCTTCATCCTCTATAAAGTTTCTAGCAAGTCCTAGCATAGAATTCAGTTCATCTATTGTGCCATAGCAATCTACTCTTAAACTATCTTTATCCACTCTAGTACCATCATATAGGCTTGTTTGACCTTTGTCTCCCGTCTTCGTATAAATCTTCATATTCCCACCGCCCCTATCTATTTTATCTCCATATACATAATCATGTCTTCATCCGTAAGATGAGAGGCTGAAACATTACTAAACAATAGCTTTTAACTTGCGCTATATATGGTTAATACAAATTCCTCTCCAATCTCTTTTAAAATTGGTTCTTTGGCTCCTACTTCCTTCATGGATTTTATGATCATAGGGATTCCTCTCCCAAGTTGATCTATATACCTAAGATTCTCCATGTACTTTACCAAAAATGGGTTTCTCGCATAAGAAATGCCTATCTTCATCTTTTCAATAGTTACTGTATTTGGCAGCCTGCCTGGACTATGAAACTCAATTCTATCATCAAACATAAATATCCTTATCTTTGATCCGCTTATGCTATAGTTTCTATGAACCAAGGTATTTATCGCAGCTTCTCTTAGAACAAGCATAGGATATTCCTCTGTCTCTTCTCTTTTAAAACCGCTTATAATAGAAGGAGTTTTTATATTATTCTTTAATACTACCATTAGCTGCTCCGCTATATCTTGAATCCTACCCCCAATAGTCTTTTTATCAATCAGCTCATCGGTGATTTCAAGCCCTTTAAAATGAGCAAAACTAATTCCATTTTGTGGTAGCCTCCTTTGAGGTTCCTTTCCGAATATAAGAAGCCCTCCTACCGTGCACAACACCTTGTCATCTATCTTAGCAAGCATATCTGCATTTAAGAGTATTCTTTCAACCGCTTCTTTGTTTTCTTCATAAAGATCAAAGGTATTGTATTTAAGATAATATTCTCTTATAACATTAAGATTCAAGTCTTCAATAGAAGTTCCTTCAACTGGAGACACATCAAAATGCAATGCTCCATTTGCTTCAAACAATCTCAAAAGTTCTTCTCTTGAAGCTATTCTTTTGGTAGTTCCTACTCTAATATAATATTTGTGATCTGTAGTATAATAAGGCTTATTAAGCCCTTTTGGAATTGTAACAACTGCAATAGTTTTATCCTTTATCTCTGTAGTTTCGAAAAAAGGAATTATGTTTGGTATGCAGTTATTTCTACAAATATTCATTATCTTTTCTTCCAGCAGCTGATCAGAAATACCAGTAACATTTCCATCGTCATCTACTCCAATAAGAATTACTCCACCTTCTGAATTCGCAAAAGCAACAATCTCTTCTGCCAAATCTTTAGCTCTTATTCCTTCTTCTTTAAACTCAATATATGAATTCTCTCCGTTTAAGATACATTGCTCAATTTCATTTATTCTCATTCTTTCATCACCATCCATATATTGTATTACTCACATTATACATTATTTATTAGCTATTTAACAATTAAGTGATCAAATCTTGTAATAGTCTTTTCTAATAGAGTATCTCTAAATATCTTTCTAGTCTTAAATAAGTTTATTTGAGCACCCCAAGTACCTATTTACCTCATCTAAAACTAATTATCTCATTATTATAATTTACTTGAAACTCCTCGAGCTCTTTTTTTCATTGGTATTTAATTCCTAAAGCTATCATAGTTTCTTCAAAAGGCAAAAGTAATGAATTTCTCACCTCTAGTGGATTAGCATCCATGATTATTTTCTTTTCATTATCATATAGCGTAACATTTTGTGGAAATGGCTTGACAACCGTTATTGGCTGTTTTATCTTCCACGGACTTTTTTCATGAATAACCAAGCAATATGGTATCCCTGGCTTCATATCTCCGTAGGCTGCAATACCGATTAAAAAGTTTTTAATATCACCTTCTCGATAGTCTATACCACAGAAAACAGCTTCTCCATCTTCAGAAATCAATTTAACCTCTCGGTCAGTATCATCAAAAAACTTGTTTACATATTTATTTGCATTCTCATCACTAAAGTTTTTAATATTATGAATAATATTATTATTCAGGTAGAAAACATTATCTTCCCATTTTACAAAATCACCCAATATGATACTCGATATTTTTTCTTTCTCAGTCTTTAGATTATTGGTATCACCATGAACCATTGATAAAATCAATAATAGTACTATCAGCATTGTCAATAATCGCTTGAACATATCATAGCCTCCTATCTATTTTATCTCCATATACATAATCATGTCTTCATCTGTCAAATAAGAGGATGAATGAATTTTAATTGAATTTTCATTCATAAGCAGCTTTTCATTATTTTTTATAATGATAAGAAATGTGTTTGGTTCATCTGATTTTTCTAACGTCAGCAGCTTTTCGTTAGTAATTTTTTCATATAGCTCTTCAAAACAGATACCTGTAACTTGCAAATAAGTTGCCAATGGCTTTCCTACATATCGTATATGCCAAGGTTCATAAATGGTTTTTGTAAATTCTGTTTTGTTTTTCGGATAACGTACAATAAATCCAAAATCCCAACAATTTTTACCTAACCATTCTGCTTCCTTTGAACCTTCAAATACAGAGCTAGACATGGCTTTTGTTGATAAAACATCTACTGCAAGACCTGATTGATGCTCGCTAGTTCCTGGGAGGGCGCACCTTGCCCAAGTCACTTCATAAGCATTTTTAATCTTTAGCTTGGTTCTATATGCTACCCCTCTATTAAACAGGCTATCCTGCTCCTTATAAGATCTATAGGCACTATTAATATAAAAGCTTTTATACCCTTCCGTGTATGCTTTGTTCATCAGCTCTCTTAATTCAGTAATGACTGTTTTGTCTAGCTGCATATTTTTATACTGAAGCTTCGCTTTGATATCTTTAATATTCTCCATATTAGGATTCTTGTAATCTTTTATTGGATGATATCTATTTATAAGTTTCATGTATGAATCCGTTTTAATTTTGGATTTATCAACTTCTTGAGATTCTTCTTGATTTATATGTAGTTTGTTCTCTATTATTTTAATAAAGACTTTGCTTATTGTCCATTTATTATCTAAATATATAAACGCAGTACCAATATCAGCTTCATTACTTTTAGTTGAATCAAATTCAATTTTTAACTTTTTATTTTCTATTAACTCTGCCTGTTTTGATAACTTAAAATAAATATTATTACCCAGATCATCGTAAGCTCTTAAGTCTTCTATCAAAACATTTAACTCGTCTTCTTTTTTTCCAGAGAAACCATAGAAAATATCTTTTATATCCATTTCCATACCTTCTGGTATAAGTGAAACAGAAGTTTTATATGTTTTATTTATTGTGAGCTCTCTTGTACCATTATCAGCTTCATCTTGAATTTTTATTTCCTCAACTATTTTAGATAGTTCATCCATTCTTACTTGGGAAAAAAATTCAAATATACCCTTGTCTTTTATTTGTGATTTGATTTTATTATATAACTCAACCTTGGACTCACTTGTATCCATATTGTAGATATAAAGAAACTTATAGGCTAAACCATCTTCTGGATATGAATTTAATTTCAATTGAGGATCAGTGTACCCCTGTTTGATATTCAGTAGAAAAACTTCATAGGTTACCGTATTAAAATACTTACCAAACAGATTATCAGAAACATATTCTATTGACATATTTTTATTATTTACAAAAACTCCTAAAGGAAATTTCTTTCCCCCATTGCTCATCCATTTATTGATGCTTTGCTCTGATGCTTCTATGATAAACTCTTTACCTAAATACAATCTCCCACCATTAGATAGAGTAAAAGACAAATCAGACAGATGCGCAAGCTTCACATCATTCCTATCAATCTTAGCCGCCTTTGGTATTATGTTATCATACCACTGGTTTTCTCCATACTGACTCATGTGAATTGCCTTTATATTTTGGTCTGAAATATATTGCTCAAATACTTCAAACTCATTGGTTGCTTTGGCATATTTAGAAGTGCCTTCATACGAATGATATGTAGTGTCTAAAGGATTGTCAATATCGTCTGCCAATAATGGCATATTTATAGATATTAGAACAGTTATGGCAATAGTCAGACATAAAATATTGATCATATTTATAAGTTTAATTTTCCTTCTCCTCAATTTGACATCCTCCCAAATTTAGAATATTATACAAATCTATCTACATCACTAATATTCTATATTTAAAATTATAGTCCTGCTTTTCGTTTGTCTGAAAAAGAGAGGAAGAAAAATAGACTATATTGAAAAACTAAGGTAGCATATTTGCCACCTTAGTTCAATCATGAATAATACTATTCTATTATATGAATTCCCATGTCCATAACACTTTATCATCCTATAAGAACCAATGTATTATAGTTGGCTTTTAAAATCAAGGCCTATTTATAAGTTATTAAATTACTTTTACAGTACCGTCTAAAAGAATCTCTATTGTCATGCCATCCTTTACATATTCTAAAAATTCATCACCAAGATTATCTATAGTAGGCATACTTACATCTGTCCAAACATCGGTAAGTATTGCCCCAGCTGCAGCTAGCGAATCAATAGGCTTTGAAAAGAGGAGACAGGCAGGTGAGGCGCCAAGTGCACAGGCACAGTATAGTACCATACCACCTGTGGTGGAACCAATAGTCTGGGGCATGCAGATTGCTTTGCCTGCCATTTTCTTTTGATACAAATCCTTATTATTCTGATCAGAGCATGTAGCAGTCTTATCACCTGACATCAAGCTTTTTTGAAAGCTAGCCAGGGTGTTAAAGCCATTTGGCGAAACAAGTGCTTCCGCCTTTACAGTTCCAGGAACAACAATTCTACCCTTGAATTCTCTCATACTATTTACCTCCTCACATACTATGTTTTGTAGGTTTTATTTAGACTTTTAAACTTTTGAAATGATTGTTAAAATTTCCTCATCCGTATAGTAGCGAGAGGAGGTATAGGTACGCAATTTATTTGAATTAGTAATAACAGGCATTGTACTGCATTTTGGATTATTCATATACATAAGTGGGCAAATATAAGAGGTTTTCACACCAGTAGCCTTTAATCGTTTGGCTTCTGGTAACATTAAAAATTCCTCAAGTACAGCTGGAGCAGCGGTTAATATGGTGGGAATAGCCACCTTCTTGCTGTTAGAAGTCCTTAAGGCTGTTTCAATACGATAGGTCCAGTTTTTAAGCTGATCTAGAGAAAGATGAGGACACCCGATAAAGCACATCTTTGGTTTAGCCTCTGGGTTTTTCCAAATACAAGGATAGCTGTTTTTTACACGCATAAGTTCTGCATCATCAATGACATATATCTGTGCATAATCAGAGATCAAGGTTTCTTTTTGCTCTACTGCCTCAGGAGTAAGTCCGTCTACATGATAAAGCCCTACCGCTCCGTTGCTGGCAGTAGCAGCACCCATATCCTTTAAATAGTCCTTTACAGCGCCGTTTAATTCATTACCAAGAAAAGCTGATAATCCTTTGATGTAGGGCACGTCCTCCATGACCTTCATACCAATGGCACTTCCTAATACCTGGGCTTCAGGCTGCTTACTTGTTTTTACTTCAATAATCCAGTTAGCCTTTCGACCTTCATCGGTTAAAAGGCCAAAATTAGGAACCTTGCCTAAGATGCTTCCAAACATCTCCATTACACCAGAATTTCGATTAGATCTTGCACCCAGAACAGAATTGGCGTAAACAACAGCAGAGCTTTCTGCCCAACTTAAGATATCACCTTTTTTAGGTATATTTCCAATTTCATCCATATAACAGGTACAGCTAAAAGCATTTTCTGATTTTAATCCCAGCTTTTTTAATTGTTCCTCATAGGAGCTTTGTTTATTGTACATAACAGAAAAGAAGATTTTTTGTAAAATGTTGGAAGGTACATTTTGATTATCAACTGGCCTTGGATCTACAGTAAAAGACTGCTTAGAAATTACGCCCGCTTGAATCAGTTCCTCCATCATGCCATAGATTGGCTTCATAACAGAGAGCCCGAAGCTGGTTACAAGATGACCTTCCTTACTTGTAACCGGTATCATTCTATCCGCATAAAAGGTTTCACCATACATGACAAGGGTCTTCATAATTTTGGCCATTACTTCTCCCTCACTGCCGCTTAAAACATCTTGCTCTTCTGTTGTTAACTTCATTTTAAATGGATTCATCTCCTACACCTCCTCCTTATAATCTTCTACCAAGTGCATATGCGCCTCTTGTAGCTTCTAACACCTTGCCTGGACTGAAGCTATCACCGATGTTGTATAGCTCAGGTGCAGCATTAGTCCGAAGGGCATCATAATATAAGCTATCATCTGATCTACCACCTGCTGCGATTACAACTAAATCAACTGGAAGGGTCTTTTCCTCCTCTTGGATTTTCAATTTTGGCGCAAAAGGATTTTCAACATTTTCAGGAAGAATAGGATGCCAGGTTATATAAGGGTTAGGAACTGTCTTCGACATATTCTGCATGATTTTTACAGTATTCTCTTCAAAGCCTACTACGCGTGTACAGTTTAAAAGTGAAACATTTGCCTGCTGGAGATAATGTATCAAGTGACCTCTATTGGCAGTGCATACCTTATTCATAATATATTTCTCCATTTCTACAACACTCACAGTGCAACCTTTTTCATATCTTAACCAATAAGCTGTCTCACAGCCTACAACACCACCTCCTATCACAACCACATTTTTAGCGGTTCCTAATTTGTAGGGGTGAAGTAGTAACTCTGTTGCTTGAATAGCATTAACCTTTTCAATTCCTGGAATAGGAAGCTTGGCATTGGTTGTTCCAATAGCAAATACTACTGTATCAAAGCATTGCTCCTTCAGCCAATCAGAGGTAACGGTTGTATTTGGCAAAAAGGTTAAGTTGCCTGCCTTACAAGTTTCATCCAACAATCGTTCTAGGTATTGAAGATAATTATTTAGCTCGTATTTTATCTTTGGAACACTGCCTGGTACAATTCGTCCACCGATATGATCTGTTTTTTCAATTAATGTGACTGTATGACCACGTTTGGCAGCAGTAATAGCTGTCATAACACCCGCTGGGCCAGCTCCCACTACTGCAATACGCTTATATTGTTCTGGCACAGGAAGCGTGGCAGGAAATATATGTTCAAAACTTGTTCTGGGGTTTACAGCACATTGAGGGTGACCGCCCTCCACAAATTCATTAATGCAACCCTCCTGACATCCGATACAAGGAATAATGTCAGATACCTTACCAGCATAAGCCTTATTACACCATTCTGGATCTGCAAGTAGAGGTCTGCCTAGCATAACCATGTCACATTTATTTGCTCTTAAAGCTGATTCTGCTAAATCAGGATATCCCAATTTTCCAACTGCAACAACAGGAATCTCTATGCCCGCATTAGATAAAATGTGATTTTTCATAAAGAAATCCTTTGCAATTTTGGAAATATCTAAAAAGCATCCAGGTGGCATGCTAGCTGGTGGATGAGGTAGCCACCAATTATCATAGCAACCTAAATCCACATCAAACATATCCACACCTGCGGTCACTAGATTCTTCATATAGTCTAGTGTCATATCAATAGTTCTTCCATTTTTAAATTTTCGCAAGGATTTATTCTGCATGCCTTCTTCACCATAGGTTTCATTTAGTGCGAGAGAAAGATCTATACGATACATAATTGGATAATGGGGTCCAACTCGTTTTCTAATTTTTTCAATCAAATCTATACCAAAGGCCTGCCAGTCAGAATATTTACCCATACTTCTTCTATTAAAGGCAGGACTTGTCATCTGATCTAGTAGATAACCCTCATGCCCATGGAGATAGACACCGTCAAGGCCTGCTGTTTTAGCATCAGTGGCTGCCTGGGCAGCATTATTAATGATTTTTTTTAATCGTCCATCGCTTAATGGAGCACAGGGAATCTGTGGTATGTAAAAGTTTGGGTTCCAAGAAGCAGAATTGGGTAGTTTTTTCATAGTAATTAAGCACTGAGGATTACCTACACGGCCAAGTCCGGGTGTAAGCTGTATAAAGATTTTAGAGCCATAGGAATGAACCCCCTCTGCCAAATCACGCCAACCGGAAAACACAGAACGAGAACGATCGATTCTCGGAAAATAGGTTAATTGACCAAGCTCTGTGATAGAATTATCCAGTCCATGGCTGACGGGAATCAGACCAGTAGTAATCAGACCAGCACCGCCTTTTGCACGTTCAAAAAAGTAGTGTAGCATCTTGTCATTTGGGCGACCCGTTTCATCACACATACAGATATTACCCATAGGCGCCATAACAATGCGGTTTTTGATGGTTATTTGATTAATTCGAATGGGAAAAAACATGGAGGTGTAAGGATAAAGCTCTTTGCTCATCTTGCCATTTTGCAACACTTCATTGTCGAGAAACCAGTCACCATAGCTGTCAACAAGCTGCTTCACTTCTGGATCAGTTTTCATGAAAATACCTCACTTTCTATCCATTTTACTTTTACAAGTAGCTATTCATCGACGTTCGCCGAACATCGTTCTGTCAATTAATTGTATTATAGCACTTGGTTAAAAAAATGTCAATCTCGAAAAAACGTTTTATTGTATATGATTAAATACATAATCGTATACAATATCTATATAAAATTGCTAATCCTGTCATATTTATCTATGCTATAATTATTTGTATTAATACGAAGGACGTGAAATTATATGCGATTAGAACAAGCATTAGAGACTAAGACAAAAATCTTAGATATAGCTATAGAACTTGTGAAAGAACAAGGTCTTGATAACGTAACAATTCGACATATTTGCAGTGCTGCAGGTGTATCCGTTGGAGCCTTCTATCATCACTTCTCCTCAAAGCAAGAGCTGGTAAAGGAATCCTTTATGATGTATGATGAAAAACTAAAACAAAGCTTAAGTACATATGATGATGATAATCCCATTGATTCCTTGAAGAAAGTGCTACTTGACCAAACAAGGTATGTAACCGAAAAGACGGGAAAATTGGTAGTAGAATATTATAAAGCAATTCTTTCTGCTGGCGAAAAAAATGCTGTTAGCACCGAGAGAGCTTATTACCAGGCTGTTTACCATTATGTAGATTTAGCAATTGATAAAGAATTGTTTAAGCAGTCATACTCACAAAAAAAACTGGCAGAATTTTTTATTAAGTTTGTTAGAGGGAATATTATAGATTGGTGTTTGCATGACTGCTCCCTAGACGTTGTTAATCAGACGGAAGAAGAACTTGATATTTTGATAGAAGCCTTTAAACGATAGAATTTTATTGAAAAAGTTATTCTTTTCAGAGAACACAGCTATGCTCAAAACAAAAAGACTGATATATCAAACAATATAAAATATCAGTCTTTCTTTGTATTTAGAAACTAGTATATATTGTTAATTTTTGTTTCCATAATACTTCATAATCCCACAATATATACTCCAAGCTAACTTCTGCTGATACTTCGTATCTTTTAGCAGTCTTTCTTCTTCAGCATTAGATAAGAACCCACATTCCACTAAGGCACCTGGGATGGTGTTGTTATTTAATATATATACATCATCCTTGCCTTTTGTTTCTCTTCTGTTCCCCCTGTCTATTATTGCAATTAATTCAGATTGTACTGATTCTGCTAATTTTTTTGAGCTTTCATCCCCTCTTTTATAAAAGGTTTGGGCTCCATAATATTGAGTCTGAGGAAAACTATTTAGATGAATGCTGATAAAAAGATCTGCATTGCTATTATTTATTATATCATGTCTATTTTTTAAGTCCTCGCTCTTTTTTGTTTCAGTTCTGTTTTTTGAGTCAGTGTACAAACCACTTCCATCTTCACGAATCATAATCGCTGTGCCACCTGAAAGTTCTATGAACTTTCTAAGCTTTATGGCAATGCTAAGATTTAAATCAGATTCAATTGTGCCAGACTTCCCTGATGTACCAGGATCCCAACCTCCGTGTCCAGGGTCAATAACTACGACCATATTGCTCATAGGTTTAATGGTTTTCATTGTTTCCTTATATACATTATTTATACCTAAAAAAAGCATGAACATCCCTGTGAAAAGCATTACATAGCCTATTACTCTTTTTTTATTTATTATTATAACTTTCATAAAATCACCTCTAATTCAAATATCATTTTATTGATATTTTCAAATTCAATGATTTATGCATGGACTAGTTTTTTTTAAAGCAAATGGCTAAGGTTTCAATTCCTTAGCCATTTGTTTTATATTCTATTAATATGCTTACATGGCTTTATTACATGGCTTACAAGTATCGTTGTAGTTACTGAGCCAACTCCTCCTGGGACTGGTGTTATCATAGATGCTTTGTCATTGCATTTTTTGACAAATTCATGATTCGAATTTTGGCCTTTCCTAAAGCTACTATTCGTATATCTGCTTCTGCACAAATTTCGTCTAAACTTTTTGTAATTTGGATGAATTTACTGGACTAAAACAATCCAGAAATCTTTCCATTTTCATCCACGTCAATTCTCTCTGCTGATGGCATTTTGGGAAGCCCTGGCATTGTCATGATGTCTCCTGCTATTGCAACTATAAAGCCTGCTCCTGCTGATACTTTTACTTGTCTTACAGTAATTTTAAAGCCTTCTGGCCTCCCTAGTTTTGAGGCATCATCAGAAAGTGAGTATTGTGTTTTTGCCATACATATTGGGGTATTTATAAAGCCTAAATCTTCTAAGTTCTTTATCTCTTTATTTGCACTAGGGGTAAATAATACATCATCTGCTCCATATACTCTCTTAGCTATTGTCTTTATTTTTTCTTTTATTGGTAGATTTACATCATAAACATATTGGAAATTATTTTCTCCCGCTTCTATCAATCTAATCACTTCATTAGCAAGGGTAACTCCACCTTTGCCTCCATCAGACCATACTTCTGAAAGTGCTACATTTGCTCCAAGCTCCTTGCACTTTTCTTCTACTAGGGCCAACTCTGCTTGTGTATCTAATGGGAATCTATTTATAGCTACTACTGCAGGAAGTCCATAAACCTTAGTCACATTCTCAACGTGTTTTAATAGATTTGGAAGTCCTTGCTCTAGGGCTACTAGGTTTTCTTCACCCAGTTTATCTTTTGCAACTCCGCCGTTATATTTCAATGCTCTTACTGTTGCCACGATTACCACTGCATCAGGTTTTAGCCCTGACATTCTGCATTTTATATCTATGAACTTTTCTGCGCCAAGGTCTGCACCAAATCCGGCTTCTGTAACTACATAATCTGCAAAGTACATCGCCATTTTTGTTGCTATTACTGAGTTACAACCATGGGCTATATTTGCAAATGGTCCTCCATGAATAAACGCAGGTGTTCCTTCTAGTGTTTGAACTAGGTTTGGTTTTAATGCATCTTTTAGCAATGCTGCCATGGCTCCATTGGCATTTAAATCTTTTGCTGTTACTGGTTTATTTTCTCTTGTGTAGCCTATTATTATCTTTCCAAGTCTTTCTTTTAAATCTACTATGTCATTTGCAAGGCAAAAAATTGCCATTACTTCTGATGCTACGGTTATATCAAATCCGTCTTCTCTTGGAACTCCGTTGGCTGTTCCTCCAAGTCCGCATACTATGTTTCTTATTTGTCTGTCGTTCATGTCCATTACTCTTTTCCAAGTAATCTTTCTTGTATCTATAGCTAAAGCATTTCCCTGATGTATGTGGTTATCCAACATAGCAGCTAAGAGATTATTAGCTGCTCCTATAGCGTGGAAGTCTCCTGTAAAGTGAAGGTTTATATCTTCCATTGGAACTACTTGTGCGTATCCGCCTCCTGCAGCTCCTCCTTTTACTCCGAATACTGGTCCTAATGATGGTTCTCTTAGTGCTACTATGGTGTTGTTTCCTAATGTTGATAATGCGTCTGAGAGTCCAATGGTTGTAGTGGTTTTACCTTCTCCCGCTGGAGTTGGGTTTATAGCTGTAACTAGTATAAGTTTGGCCGTTTTTTTGTTTATAGCCTTTTTCAAAATATTATAATCAATCTTTGCCTTATACTTTCCGTATAATTCAAGCTCATCTTCACCTAATCCTAGTTTTTTTCCTATTTCCCTAATATCCTGTAATTTTGACTCTTGTGCAATTTGTATATCCGACTTAAAAGTCATTGAAATTCCTCCTTCTGTCTATTATCAAATTTGATTATTTGCAATTAAATATTTTAGCTAATTTTCTCATGTACTTATGATTTTGTAAACAGTTCTTATACTTAAATTTATAGATTTAGTTTATAATATTATGTATAATACTCAATATTAATCGGAGGACCCATGATGATAAATATTTTAGCTATATATGGCAGCCCACGAAGAAAACAAAACAGCGATACGCTCTTAGAAAAGCTTTTAGAAGGTATTCATGATGATGATAGTAGTATAAATAGACTTTATGCATCAAAACTGAATATAGCGCCCTGTATGGCTTGTGATGGGTGTTACAAAGACGGGAGATGTGTTCTAAAGGACGATATGCAAGGTATTTATAAGTTCATCGATGATGCAGATATTATAATTATTGCTTCACCTATATATTTTTACACTGTGACAGCGCAACTAAAAGCCCTAATTGATAGATGTCAGGCTATATGGTCTTCTAAATATATTGCAAAAACTGAAATAATCTCAAGAAAAAAAAGATTAGGCTTCTTTATATGTACTGGTGGTGCATCTGAGGAATATTATCATCCTCATTGCATACTTGATGTAATGGATATTTTCTTTAAATGCATTAACACTGAATTCACTGGTCATTTAGCTGTATTAGATGTTGATAATAATCACATAAAAAATAGGGCTGATATTTTGACCAAGGCATTTAATGAGGGTAAGAGAATTAAATCATTGATTTAACTTTTTAGAAATAATGGGGTTGTAGCAAAACTTTGAACTGCTACAACCCCATTTAAAATTATCTTCTTATTCTTATTTTTTTCAATAACAAGTATATAATTGTTATGTCAATAGGAACTATTATTGCTCTTGCTATGACTCTGCTTGGAAGTAAAATCATAAATCCTTTTTTATACATTATAGTCAGCCATAATGTATTTAATCCTAGAGAAACTATTAAATTCACAGCAACTATTGCAACTGTCACTTTCCACAAAGGATATTTTCCTTTGTTTCGCCAAAACATTAATCCTGGAATTAAGCCTGTCAAAGCTGCACTTAATGTAAAACCAGGGAAAAATCCTCCAGTAGATCTCATCATAAATCCAGCAAGGTCAGCAACGATTCCTGTAAGTGCACCTGCTATAGGTCCTAAGAGTATCCCAGCTAGTTCTATGGGCATGTCACCGAAACTCAATCTTATAGTATCACCAACAACCATTATAGAAAAAAATCGTGTTAGAATTATGCTGATAGCTGCCAAAAGGCCAGCAAGAACTATAGATGACGTGCTTAGCTTGTTTCTATTGTTCATATTTGCACCTCCTTCCTCCTTTAGCTTGACAGTCAGTAGTCACACTAAAGAAGGCTGAGGCATTCTTCGATGTAACAGCGGACGCAGCATTGAACCGCAGATGTACTTTATAAAATACATCTTTCGTTTAGAGGCAACTTCCCATCCTCTAACACTTTACGCTCAATGCCTACTCTGTCTGTAAGATATGATAATTATATAGTAGCTATATACATATGTCTATCATCTTTTTGCTTACTATTAGCTATACATAAATGAACATCTCTATTCAATACATATCTCGCCCATAATGACCCCTATTATTTTATTTCCCTCTCTAATTGGACAAGAAATAGGTACCCCATATACATAAGAAGGAATAGAAATATAAGGTTCAGATATATAATCGTTACCCTTCATAGGCACCTTAAAATAATCCCTATATGAAAAGTCCAGATTATCAAGAATCTTATTGTATTCAATGTGATTGCTGCCTCTAAAGACTCCCTTCGTATCTAGTATACCTAATATGCTAAACTGTTTGTGTTTTTCGGCATATTGTTGGAATATAACAGAGGTCGTATCCCAATCCATGTTATAGAGTCTCTTGTCTAAAGAAATCTCTTTTAATAACTTTAAACCATCATGAATGATTTTCTTTGTTTCCTCATCAAATTTAAGATATTTTACATAAGTATTTGACATATCGGACATTTCTTTTGTCATTCCCTTTAATGCCTTAATGGATTCAAATACAGAAGCCATTGAGCTGCATTGTTCCTCAGACACAGCGGATGTTTCCTCTGCATTTGCTGCGGACTGCTGAGAAACCGCAGATATTTCTTTTATAGAATCTTCAATATTCGATACGATAGTCTTTTCATTATCTGACATTTCTGAAATCTTACCTATTATCCCAACGGTTTCATCTGTAACAGATCTTATATCGTCAAAAGCAGCTCTTGTTTTATTTGCAAATCGCATGTTGTCATTGGCGGCAACGGACACGCCCTCAATTTCTTTGCCCACTTTATGTATCAAATCAATATTTTTTTCTATCAAGGACCTTATTTCACTTGCAGAGCTTGCAGATTTAAAAGCAAGTTTTCGTATTTCATCCGCTACAACTGCAAAGCCTCTCCCTGTTTCCCCGGCTCGGGCCGCTTCTATAGCTGCATTCAATGCCAGTAAGTTTGTCTGATCACTTATATAGGTTACTGCATTTGTAATTTGATTGATCCTCTCTGATTCCACTTTGAGCTCATTAATCGTCGCGGTCAATCTAATTCCCATCTCAGAGCTATATTTAACCCTAGTTATCATCTCATCAAGAATGGTATTATTTTCTACAATGGCTCCCTGCATATCCTTTGAAATTCTAATTGCTTTTATTGTATAATCCGTGGTTTCATTTGTACTTTTTACTAAGTCAAGTGCTCTATTTCTAGTTCCATCAATATATTCAGCTTGGTATACGATGCCTTTTGATATTTCTGATATAGCTACCGCGATTTCTTCAGTTGCTTTATCAATCGCTTCCATATTTTCAGAAACCCTAGCTGTATGGATATCTGTCTTTTCAGCAATTGAAACCATGTCACCGATTAGCTTTTTCATACTGAAAAGCATATCGTTAATGTTCTCCGCTAATTTAGATAAATCGCCTGTGGTATTCAATTTAACCTTTTTATGAAAGTTTCCTTTGGTTATTTCATGGATGGATTTATTAATGATGGTCATATCTTTCATATATTGTTTATGTAAAACAAGTATAATGAAAAATGAAAGTATCATCACTGCAGCTGAAATAAGTAGCATGTAGACCCAGTAGTATGTGCTTGCCATTGCATTTGTGGCATTATTAGTCAAATAGCTATTTGACACCATTACCGAAAAACCATAAACAAGAATACTGACTATCACATTAAATAAAACGATAAAGAAACTAGTCTTTTTTGTCATCTCGCCCTTCCTTCCTACTTCTAACCTAAACTCCACATTTAATAGTTACATTCATTAATAAATGCAATTCTACGAAAAAGTCAGTATTGCACTTGTATATTTTACCATTCATATCGTCATCTTTCAACCTGTTTTGAGTTCTTTAATCCTTTACAAATTCCTTGTTTTTCATTTTTTATCCTTCTATATTATTTCAAAGCGCCATATTTCTTTAAAACATCCTCAACAGTTTTCCTATTATCCTCAGAAAGCTTTCTGAAAGGTCTCCTAGTCTCTCCACCTTTGTACCCAAGCATATCCAATGCTGCTTTTAAGCCTGATATCCCAAGTTTTCCTGTTACAGTTAAGTTTATATCTAACATTTTTAACTGTAGTTCCTTAGCTTCTTCCATCTTTCCCATTTTTGTCAACTTTACTAATCTACAGCAATCTTCTGGTAGTATATTTGCTAACGCAAGCGTTGCACCCCTTGCTCCCACCGCTAGTGCTGGCAGTAGATATCCTGCGTTTCCGGCAAATACTGCAAAGTCATCATCCGTGTCTCTTACAATTTCAGATATCTGAACTATGTTTCCAGATGTATCCTTTACTCCTGCAATATTCGGATGCTTTGATAACTTTGCTATCAATGTTGAAGAAAGATTTATTCCCGTATTTCCAGGCATATTATATATCATTACAGGGAGTGGAGATTTATCTGCAACATCAATAAAGTGTTGATATAAAACATCCTCTTTCATTGCGCCTTTGTAGTAATTTGGGGGAAGTAATAGAACAGCATCTGCACCGATGTCTGCTACTTTTTTAGATAAAGAAATTGTTTCTTTTGTGGATTCACATCCCGTACCCACTATAATCTTCTTGTTTGGATTAAAGTTTTTCTTAACAAATTTTACTACTTCAATTTTTTCTTCTTCGTTCAGGAATACATATTCTCCATTTGATCCTAATACAACTATTCCATCTAAGTCTGTAGTTCCCCACCTATCTAAATTATGCTTCATATACTCAAAATTGATTTCCTCATTACCATCAAATGGTGTTACTATAGGTGTATAAATACCTTTAAACATTCATTTTCCTCCTCCTTTTAACTAAACTTTACATCTGAAATAAAATACTATTTTAATAAATTAAGAGCTCTTTCAATCTTATCCATAGCCTCTATCAGGATTTCCATAGAGTTTGAATATGATATTTTAATACAATTTGGTAAATCCATCATCTATCGCCATTTTGCAGTTTCCCTGATATTCTGCGGTGTGTTAAAAACAGGTTATCCTACATTAAGAGATATTATATTTATTCCTTTTCTACATAGCTCTGCTACTTAGCAGTTAATTCAATAATCTTTGATGGCGAGAATTTTTGCCCATCACAAATACTACGTATTTATAGAAACAAAAATTAAAACCACAGATAATACGGAATTAAATCTCTGCTTATGAATTTTTTAATAACTTACTAATAATTTATTAATTAATTAATTTTGAATTTCCTTAAGTTTTTTATATAGTGTAGATTTACCAATTCCCAATGCTTTAGCTGCCTGCTCTTTACCTTCAGCATTGTCTCCATATATGATTAAAGCATTTTTTATAGCCTTAGCTTCTAATTCTCTAAGAGAAATTATGTTTTTACTATTTATATCTAACGGATTATCTTTCTTATTTATGAAACTTATCCTTTTTTTTACTAATCTTTCAGTTATTATTCCATCTGTACTTACACAACAAAGAAATTGAATTGTGTTTTCTATTTCTCTTACATTACCTGGCCAATCATATGTTAATAAAATATCCATGGCTTTTTGTTCAATTTTACTAATTTCATTTCCATAAATAAAACTGTATTTTTCAAAGTAATGATCAACTAATATCTTCACATCATTCTTTCTATCTCGAACAGCAGTTAGTAAAAGTGGTATTACATTTAGTCTATAATATAAATCCTCTCTGAAGTTTCCTTCATTAACCATTTTTTTAAGATTTTTATTTGTGGCTGCTATTATTCTTATATCAACGCTTATGGATTTTGTTCCACCTACTCTTTCAAATGCCCTTTCTTGTACAACTCTTAACATTTTTGCTTGTAAATAGTATGACATATCCCCTATTTCATCCAAAAAAATAGTTCCTCCATTGGCTAGTTCGAACTTACCTGGTTTGCCGCCTTTACTGGCTCCTGTAAAAGCACCTCCTTGATAGCCAAAAAGCTCACTTTCTAATAATTCATTTGGAATTGCAGCACAGTTTATTGCTATAAAAGGACCTTTTCTTCTGTTGCTTGAATTGTGTATAGCTCTTGCAAATACTTCTTTGCCTGTCCCACTTTCCCCTAAAATTAATATATCTGCATCTTGTGAAGCTATCTTTTTAGCGAACTCTTTTAGCTTCTTAAAGTTTTCATCTTCTCCAATAATATCTTGAAATCTTATAGGGCTGTATTGAAAACTACTATCTGTATCCTGGGGCTTATGAATATCTTCAATTATTATTCCAATGTTTTTTAAATTATCATCTTTATCAATAGAAATAAGTATCAAATCATATAGTTTATTATTTGTTTTACATAAAACCTTCCGTTGCAACTTATATTGTTTACCATTAAAAAATGGACTTATATCTATATTGCTAAACAAATGACCTATTTGCGTCAAATATACTTCTTCATTCTTTACTAATAGTTTTTCTTCAATAACATCATTCACATATTGTATAGTTTCATTTCTATTTATTATTATTAATCCAACATTAATGGAACTTAATGTTGAATTATAATAGTCTACTCTTAAAAATATATTCTGCAGTTTTTCATAGTTCTTCAATTCTTTTTCAATCATTTTTACAATAGTTCCAATTTTGTCATAATATTCATATAAATTAACCGTTATATTTTCATTTTGATCTGCTATTACTAAAAAAACTCCTCCCACTATTTCATTCTCATAAAAAATTGGTCTATAAATAAAATAATCAATATCATTTATTTTATTGAATGGTTTTTTCTGTTCATCGTTAAATTGCAATATATCCAAAAAGTACTCATGATATTCACCGATAGTTTGCTTCAAGCCATCTCTTATTGTTAAATTATCAATATCTATAAGAACATCCAAGTTATTATCAACAACAAAAAATGAAATCTCTTTTGACCAGTAAAATGTTTTTAAGTTATTAAAGAATTCTTCGATATGTTTTAGCTTTACCAATTACATCGCTCCCATTTAATATTTAAGAAAGGGTTCAGAAAAACTTAATTTTAAACTATTTATTTAGTCATTATATGAAACAAAATTTGTTTTTCTGAACGTCTACGTATACAGATATATTAAAAATCACTACATGCTAATAAGTGACCAATCTATAATTACATATTTTCAAATCATGAAACCTGTACTTAGAAAGCAAGCTTTAGAAATGCCCAATATGCTTTATACGTCATATATACATCAATTTTACTTACTATCTCCATAGGTGCATGCATGCTAAGTACTGGTACACCACAATCAACAACTTCTGCACCATAGTTAGCTAAAATATAAGCAATAGTTCCACCACCGCCTTGGTCGACTTTTCCTAAATCACCAGTTTGCCAAACTACACTGTTATCATTGAATATTTTACGAACCTCTGCTAAAAATTCTGCATTTGCATCATTAGAACCAGATTTACCTCTTGCTCCTGTGTATTTTACTAACATGACACCTTTTCCTATGTAAGCTGTATTTCTTTTATCCATTACATCTGGAAAATTCGGATCGAATCCAGCCCCTACATCTCCAGAAAGAACTTTTGAATTGGCCATTGCTCTTCTTATCATCAGTTCATATAATTCATTTTCTTGTAAGGCAATCAATTCCGCTACTGCATTTTCAAAGAATCTGGATTCCATACCTGTATTTCCCATGTTTCCAACCTCTTCTTTATCAACAAATAATGCTACAACGGTTTTCTCAGGTTGTTCAATTTCTAAAATTGCCTTTAATGATGTATATGCGCAAACACGATCGTCATGGCCATAAGATCCCACCAAACTTCTATCTATTCCTACATCTCTTGCCTTACCAGAAGGTAAAACTTCGATTTCAGCTACTAAAAAGTCATCTTCATCAATATCATACTTTTCGTTTATAATTTTCATTACATTATATTTGATTTTATCCTCTGTTTCTATATCATTACTCGGAATACTACCTATAAGAACATTCAATCCTTCTCCTGTTATACCTTCTCCCAGTTTTTTTTCACTTTGTTCTTTAGCTAAATGAGGAAGTAAATCTGAAATATAAAATACAGGATCAGTTTCTTCTTCACCAATTACAATTTCTACTCTTTCACCTGTCTTTTTAGTAACGATACCATGTATAGCTAGAGGAATTGCTGTCCACTGATATTTCTTGATTCCACCATAATAATGAGTTTTTAAAAGTGCTAATCCTCCTTCTTCATATAAAGGAAACGGTTTAAGATCTAGTCTTGACACATCAATGTGCGAACCTATAATATTCATTCCCTTTTCTAGTGGAGCTTTTCCTATTACAAACATTGCTACAGATTTACCTTTGTTGTTTAAATAGATTTTCATACCCTCTTTTAGTCGAATATCTTTTTCAATTAATTCATTCAAATCTATAAAACCATGTTCTTCAGCCATGCGTATAATCTCGCTAGCACACTCTCTTTCTGTCTTACCTTTATCTAAAAACTTCTTGTACCCTTCATTGAATGTAAAAACCTTTTCTCTTTCCTCATCATTGATTTGATTCCAACCATTCTTAAACTGAAATATAATTTTGCTTGACATATAATTTACTCTCCTTCGCAAAATAATTATATATGAAAACCTATACCTAAATATAGCATATATTCGCTCAATTGTGCTGTCCATACTATCAGATAATATAGAATAATTTATAGTTGTAAGGACTCACACTCCTTCAGAGCCCGCCTAGGGAGCAAATATATCAAAACATTAGCTATGGCCAAAGGAATTATTAAAAGCCCTGTGGCAGGTATCAATCCCAAGCCATCTGCCAGATTTCCATATAAAACAACACCTAGACCAGCAATTCCATTAGCAAAACCCATTAAACCCATGGCAAAGTTCATTCGATGAGGAACAACTTCTTGAGCCATTATTACCACAGGTGTATTTGAAGCACTCAAGCTAAATCCAATTATTATATAGCTTATCACCGCTAACATACCTGTGGTTCTAAAGAACAATCCCACAAAAGCCATTCCAATAAGATTGGATAGGTTTAGAATTTTTTTATTTCCTAATGCATCAGATAACATGCCCCCTAAAAGTATTCCAACAGTATTAATGAACAAGTGCAGCGTAATAATAACTCCTACCATTGTTAATGGAACTCCTTTTTCTTGTAATATTTGAGCACCAAATATAATCAAGGTACTTTTTACTATCATCCTTATAGTAGCTATCATAATGAGCATAGATAAATTTTTATATACCTGATAATCAAATTTTTCTTTAACATCTTTCTTGCTGTCTAATGTTTGCTCAAACTCAACTTTATGTATCTTCGCAATATACATAAGGGCTGCCGTAATTATACCAGGAATCATCAAATATACAAGTTTTCCCAAGCCATATTTTGTAGCAATAGGCAAGGCGACAATTGGAGAAACAGAAGCTGCAAAGCTACCAATAGTCATAAATATAGAAAGGCTAGTTCCTTTTGTTTTTTCTGCTAACCTTATTGCTACCGCTGACCCCAGTGGATGAAACAATGCTGATGCTAATCCCCCTATTCCTACTGTAAAAACCAGAAGATAATAGTTGGTTATTATTCCTGTAATACTCATCCAAAAGGAAATCCATAAAACTGATATAATTAAAATCCAAGGCTTTCCTCTTTTATCTACAATATGTCCTATTATCGGTTGAGCAAAAGAACAACTTCCTGTAATCACAAAACCAATAAAAGCTTGTTGGGATAAACTTAAAGATAAAGCATTTGTGAACAAAAAAAGAATTGGCAGTATTAATCCTGAATAGAAATCATTCATAAAATGACCCGCAGATACTGCAATTAGTTTCGTCACATTTGTTTTCCATATTTTAACACTCATGACTGTTCTCTCCCTTTATAAAAGACTATATTGGAGTTTGCCTTTAAATTTTTAAATACTCTTGAAACCATGCTAATGCACCTTCTAGCCTTTCAATCCTCAGGCATGGCTTCCCGTTTCTAGATAGCCCATGATTTGATTCTGGGAAAATCAACATTTCTACATTTTTTCTTAACATTTTAAGCTGAACAAATAACTGTTGTGCTTGTTCTATTGGGCATCTGTAGTCACATTCGGAATGCATGATTAATAATGGTGTTTCTATGTTTTGAACATAAGTTATTGGAGATACTCTTTCAATTTCTTCTTTATCGTTAAAGAAGTCACATTGTAGCCCTAGCTCAGCTTGACAAAAGCCTAAATCACCAACGCCTACCTTGCTAAACCAATTACTTATAGACCGTTGTGTAACAGCTGCTTTAAATCTATTTGTATGCCCAACAATCCAATTAGTCATAAACCCCCCATAGCTTCCCCCAGTTACTCCAAGCCTATCTTTATCTATATATTTGAAATTTTCAAGCATATAATCTACACCTAGCATTAAGTCTCTATAGTCACCACCACCCACATTACCAAATTCTCGCCTTATTCCTGCTGTAAATCTTTGTGTCTTTCCTGTACTTCCTCTTGGATTGAAATATATTACTGCATACCCTTGAGTAGCTAGTAATTGGAATTCAAACATAAAAGTCTCTGCATACATCATCTGGGGTCCACCATGTATTTCTAATATAGCAGGATATCTTTCATTACAGTTAAATTCTATTGGCTTCATAATCCATCCTTCTATTTCTGTTTCATCAAAGGATTTAAAATTTATCTTTTCTGGTTTAGATAGTTCTACTTCAAGTAAGTAATCTTTGTTAATGTGCGTTAAATTTTCTTCCCTATTTTCAAATAAATAATAAATTGCTATATCATTAGGAATAGTTGAATTAGAATAACAAAATACTAACTTTTTAAATTCTTTATCTATACTAAAACTGAATATTTGCCGCTCCCCACCTACCACTGTTTTTACTTCGCCATTCTTATTTATCTTGAGTATGTGCGTATTTCCTTCTATGCTTGATAAAAAGTACAACTCATCTTTTTCATGATTCCAATATAAGCCTCTTTGTACGCCTGCGCCTCTCATGTCACTTATAGCCGTATCTCCTATAGATAAATCAAAATCCTGTGACAAACAGGTTAATTTACTCTTAGCTATGTCTAAAACATATATCCTATTCACAGTGCCCCACCCATAAGCTAGATCATGACCAATAAAAGCAATTCGCCTGTCATTTGATATTATGGGATGTTCTATATAAATATGACCATCCAGCAAAAGCTTTGATTCTCCAGTTTCCATATCCATTAGCCACAAATGCTTATCCTCAGCCCTATAATCACACCCATCTAATGGATCACTTATATACGTTAAATACTTTCCATTATTTGATATGCCAATATCTCTATAATTGTGCTGATCTTTAGTCAGTTTGATTATTTGTCCATTGTTTAAATCCAATTTCCAGATATGAGTTTTTCTCTCAGGCAATATTCCTATACCCTCATATTTATATGCCATATTTTTTATGCGGATAGGCTTCTCTTTTTTTAAACTTTCAGCTTTCTCCTTTTCTTGTTTAGACATTGATTGAATTAAATACTGTTCAGTTTCATCTTCCTTTCCTTCTGACACAAAGTAGATTGCTTTTGTATCCGTTGATAACTTGAATTCCTTTACACCATATTTCATCTCTGTTAACTTTTTCTTCACTTTTGTTTTCCTATCAAGAATCCATATTTGATTGCTTCCCGATATGTCTGAAATATATATGACGTAGTTGTTATCGAAACTAAATGTGGCATTTATAAAATTGTTTTTACCTTCTTCTAAATATGAATAAACTACTTTTTTATCTTCTGAAATAGAATATATATTATTTACATATTTTTGATTTTGTTCATCTAAATAAGTTTGTGTGAAAAGAATCTCGTCACCAGAATAAATTTGAACATCATTAACTAATTTAATTCTATATAAATCATTGGCTACTAATTTTCTCAAGATCATTTTCCTCCTTTATTTATAAAATAGCCAACAGATTTCTCTGTTGGCTATTTTAAATAAACTAATAAATTAAAATTTTACTTCTTCTCCATCCTTTATAACCACTAATATATTTGACGCGTCTAAAAGAATTGAAAAATCCTCCACTGGGTTCTTTTCAAGAATTACAAAATCTGCTAACTTTTTTGGTTCCAACGTTCCAATTTCATGATCATATTCTAATAATTCAGCAGCATTTCTTGTTCCTGCAAATAAAGCTTCCATAGGATCCATTCCATTTTGAACTAATAAAATCAATTCTCTAGCATTAGTCCCATGCATTTCTTCATTTGCAGCATCAGTTCCTAAAGCTATCTTAACTCCAGCTTTTAGCGCCCTCTTAAAACTTTCGTCATGAGATGTTCCTGCTTTTTTAGTCTTCTCTCTGGCATAAGATGCTATAATATCTGATCTTTTGTTCATATACTCGCTAATATATAGAGTTGGTACATAATATGCATCTGCATCAAGCATCATTTGAACCTCTTCATCATCCATCCAAGTACCGTGTTCTATAGATCTTATTCCTGCTTGTAGAGCATTTCTAAGTCCTTGTCCACCATGACAGTGAGCAACAACCATTTTTTTACCCCTCATCAACGATTCCTCTACCACTACCTTTAGTTCTGGAATTGTATATTGTGGAGCCGTCGCATCTGTTTGAGGAGAATTTATACCACCAGTTGCAGTTACCTTTAAAAAATCATATGCTTCTCTAAGCTTCTTTCTTGCTCCTACACGAACTCCATCTACTCCATCATATATGGTATCATAATTTCCAGCTTCAATTTCTAAAGACATCCCATTAGGAAAATAAGTTTCATTATGTCCACCAGTAGGGGTTAAAATACCACAAGTGAATAATCTTGGACCTTGTATATATTTTTGTTCTATCGCTTTTTTTATACCTACATCACAGCCTCCACAATCTCTTACAGTTGTGAATCCCATTCTAAGAGTATTCTTTAAATTATGTACTCCTTGGAATAAAGCCAGTGTTTTAGGTGTCATAAGCATGGTCTCAATATTTACAGAATTCATGAGCATATGCACGTGGCAGTCTATAAGTCCAGGTATTATGTACTTACCTGTTATATTTACTCTTTGAGCGTCTTCAGGAACAAGCTTTTCTACATCCTCTACTTTTCCTACTGATTCAATTCTATTATCTTTCAATAAAATCCCACCATTACTGATTGGGGTTTTAGATGTACAATCATATATGATTGCACCATAATAATACTTATACATTAATGTTTACCTCCTAGCATATTTGTCCATAATCAGCGCTGCGTATTTAATACCTTTTCTAAAATACTCTATAGGCATATTTTCATTTGGCGCATGTAGATTGCAATCCGGAGGTCCAAAACCAGTCAAAACAACAGGTAGCTGGATATGGTGTTTAATGATGTCTTCTTGGGTTAATCCATGTACCGAAGGACAATTACCGAATATTTCTTCAGCAGATTCTATTATTGCCTGTGCCAAATCTTCTGTAATTGGAATCTTATATGGATATCCTCTTCCAGTTAAACAAACTACTTGGATATCTCCAAATCCATTCTTTTCTAAATGCTTTCTCAATCTCGCTAATTGTTTATCAGGATTAAAGTTAGGAGGTAATCTAAAGTCCATTTTTGCTTTTGCTTTAGCAGGAACTATTGTCTTCCCACCTTCTCCCGTATATCCTCCCAAAATTCCATTTATTGTAGCACTACCACCGTAGTATCTTTCCTTCAATGCATCAAACATATTTCTTCCATAACCAAAGTTATTAACCCCTAAATGGTCAAGCAATGCTTTTTCAGATGTCTCTTCTACTTCTTTTCTGATTAAATCCAAATCATCTTTTGTAGGGGGCAAATACTCATCATACCAACCTTCTATTAGTATTTTACCATTTGGATCCATTATTGTATTTAATGCATGGACTAATCTCCAAACCCCATTTTCAACTAAAGCAGCTCCACCAGAATAATTATCTTGCTTCGCTACATTAGATATTAGCTCTACATACAATATACCTTTTAGTCCCAATTCTATTTCAGGGCTTAATCTTGATGGATTTACTCCTCCATCTAAACAATGCATGCCATCTGCTTTTAATTTATCTCCATATTTAATGCAAAAGCTATCTAAATGAGGGCTGCCTATTTCTTCTTCGCCTTCAAATATATATTTCAAATTTAATGGAGCTTTTCCCATTACTGCATTGAAAGCCTCTTGGGCTTTTAAAAATGCCATTACTCCACCTTTGTCATCCGTAGCCCCTCTTGCATAAATAACATTATCAATTATATTTGCGGCAAATGGTGGGCTAATCCATTCATCTATAGGATCTTCTGGTTGAACATCATAATGTCCATAGCATAAAAGAGTCTTGCCACTATCATGGGCAATAGATTCTCCAAATAGCACATAAGGACCGCCTGCTTTTAGTTTTTCTACCTTTGCAACACCACTTTTCTTCATTAAAGTTTCACAAAAATCTGCACACTCATCTAGCCCTTCACCTCTTGCTGCAACGCTTGGTATTCTTAAAAACCCCTGAAATTCCTCTACGAACCTGTCCATATTGTCGTCTATATATTGATATACTTTTTCTAATGACATATCTTTCACTCCTTAAATTTATAATGTGGCACCTAATACTAGTGCCCTTTGTTTGCATATTTCTTGGCAAGCATGGCAGCTTACACATTTTCCAACTATCTCTACAGGGTAATCCTCCATAACTAAAGCATTTGCAGGGCACTCTTTTATGCATTCCCCACACTTAATACATTTTTCTTTGTCTATGACAGGATTCATTCTTGAAGCATCTTTTTCTAATCCTTCAGATGTAACCGTAGCTCTTAATTTCGAAGGATCTGCAAATCCTGGAGCTAATAGAAAATCTTCTATTTTATCCCATTGCCCAACAACATTTACATTTTTCATGCTCCCTAAACCCATTTCCTGCGCATATTTTAAATGCCAGATTTTTTCTGGTTCCATACCCATCATTTTTGCTACTATACTATCTAAAGCTACAGGATCTGTTGATGCCAGAATCTTACCTATATATTTTAAGTCTTTAGACGAAGCTCCGTTCCCTTGCATACCCAAGATGGCATCTACTATTTGAGCGTCAGGTTTTCTTATGGCATGTATTTCTGCCAAGGCTTGTCCAAATCTTTCATGAGAGCCAGCTATAATATGGCTTTTAGCTTTTTGTGCTCCAGGCAAATACCCAAAAGTATTTTTAATGGATGCTGTTATTCCAGTTAATTTGTGCGTTTTAAATTTTGGCAGATTGATTACAAAATCAACCTCTTTTAATACTTTAGATATATAGACTGTTGTATCAATAGATTTTAAATAATGAGGTTCCAAGTCTATACCTAAATTTACGTAGTATTTGCCTAATTTTTCACCTAGCCCACTTCCATAAAAAGCACCTTTTGAATTACCATACATTATTTGACCTGCATTATCTCCTATAAGTACTTTAGAAGCTCCTCTTTTTTCACATTCTTTTACTACTGCTTCCATTATTGCCGGATGCGTATTCAATCCTTGTTCTGGTTCAGAGGGCCAAAGGAGATTAGGCTTTAAAAGAACACTCTTGTTTTTTAAGTTCAAATTAAGGAAATCAAATATTTCTTCAGTATGTTCTGAAAAATCACTATATTTCGAATCAACTACCAAAACATCTGAATGATCTTTCTTTCTGGTAAAATATTCGAATCCCCCATCTATACACATGGCTTTACTCATTATTAACAGCTCCTCTCTAACCCATTATAATCTAGCGTCTAAAAAACAAATAATTTAAATTTGTTACATTTTCATAGCAAAATATTTCTCAAACCAGTTAACTATATAATTCAACCTTTCTACCCTAAGATAAGGTTTGCCATTTCTTGATAGTCCATGGCTAGAATCAGGGAACACTACTAATTCAACTTCTTTTCTTAAAAGCTTAAGATTTATGAATAGTTGCTGTGCTTGTTCTAGTGGACATCTCAAATCTTTTTCTGAGTGTAATATTAATAGAGGTGTTTTAACATTTTTTACATAAGTAATCGGTGAGATTCTCAGTAGCTCATCTAGTTCTTCAAAGTAATTTGTTTGATGTGCAAGCTCTGCATCGCAGTAACCATAGTCACTTACACCTTCAAAGCTGTGCCAGTTAGATATAGATCTTTGAGTTACTGCTGCTTTAAATCTGTCAGTATGTCCGACAACCCAATTCGTCATAAATCCACCATAGCTTCCACCGGTTACACCTGTCTTAGTTGTATCAATATATCCTAGGCTTTCTACATAATCAACACCAGCCATAAGATCTTTATAATCGCCTTCTCCTACACCACCATTACTTCTTTGTATACCTGCCATGAATCCTTGTCCATATCCGGTGCTACCTCTTGGGTTTGAATAGTAAACTACATAGCCTTTAGCACATAACAGCTGGAATTCCAACATAAATGAATTTGAATACATCATTTGAGGACCACCATGAATTTCTAATATTAAAGGATATTTTTTGCTAGCATCAAAATCATATGGTTTAAGTATCCAGCCTTGTATATTCCAATCATTATGACCTTTTATCATCGTGTCTTCTGGTGAAGATATTTCCACTTGATCTAAATAATCCTTATTTACCTCTGTAATCCTTGTTTCCTCTTTAGTTTCTAGTGAGTAAAGAGCAACATCATTTGGAAGTACAGGTGTAGTATAGCAGAAAGCTATGCTTTTGAAGTTATTGTCTATGCTAAAGCTATAAATATTCCTATTCCCTTCCAATACAAGTTGCACATTTCCCTTTAGATTTACCTTATAGATATTGTTATTTCCTTTATTACTTGTTTGGAAATAAATATCCTCTGTAGCATAATTCCAATAAAGCTTCCTATATGCTGAGCCGCCTCTTAAATCGCTTAAAGCAGTATTTCCTATGGAATTATCATAATCTTTAGTAATACAAGTATATTTATTTGCAGCTATCTCATACACATAGAATCTATCGATTGTACCCCACCCAAGTTCAGCTTCATGGCCTATAAATACTATCTTGTCTTTATTCTCACTAAATGTTGGTTTTGATATTAATATTTTATTATTTATTAATAACTTTGTTTCATCATTCTCTAGATCCGTCATCCAAAGATTAATATCTTGTGGTCTAAACTCTAGATCTTCAATAGGATCACTTATATAGGTTATAGCCTTTCCATCCTTTGATATGCTGAAATCCCTATAATTATGTTGTCCTTTTGTAAGTTTTCTTGGTATAGCCTTATTTATGTCTACTTCCCAAATATGACTTTTTTTATCTGTAAGTCTTCCTATTCCATCAAAATGATAAACAATGTCCTTTATATGCCATGGCTTTTCTTTCTCATCTTTTTCTCTTTGTTTTTTTTCTGATTCACTTAAAGGTTTTATAAGATCAGCTTCCTTATCGTTTGTTTCTCCATCAGATAAAAAATATATACATTCTTTTATTGGTGACCATTGAACATCTCTTACTCCATATTTCATAGTAGTAAGTTGATATGCATGCCCCCACTTTTTATCATAAACCCATACTTGCTTATCTCCACCTTTATCACTTACAAAAGCAAGTTTAGTACCATCAAAGTTCCAAGATGGATTTAAGGAGCTTCCTAAATTTTCAATGGTAAATTTAGATTCCTTTGTTTTAGCATCTATAACAAATATACTTGACATATACTTTTGAGTCTGTTCATCTAACTTTGTTAGCCCATAAGCTATTTCTTTCCCACAAGGTGAAATTTGTGGATCATCTGCTAATAAAATACTATAAATGTCTTCTGGTTTTACTTTCCTTTTCATAAATATCCCTCCACTAATATACTAGACTAGACTAGACTAATTTCGTAATCAAATCTGCCACCTTTTTGCGAATTTATATTGAGCATTAGCTTTGCATCAGATTTATTTGTTTTCAAAGTCCATGTAACAGTATTTGTCTTCCTTGGAATTCCCTCAGTGGCATCTCCAAAATAAAAATTGCTTTCCCTTCTAAATCTGCCAGGAATGTGACCAAGCTTTTGAGATTTTTCACAATTTATTAGTGTGAAGTCAGTATCATTCTTCAAAACCACTTCTACTTCTTTGGCCAATTTGTTTGCTTTGCCTTTACAAGTTATATATGTAGGCAAGAACCCTGCGTTCTCCAAAGTCAATGATACATTATACAACCCTTCTCCTAGGCACTCAACCTTATATGACTTAACTTCAATCTCAGGCAAAAGATTTGCTTGTTTTACACAATGAAGAGCATTTTTTCTGCACTCTTCTTCTAAAAACTTAATAGGCGGATTCTTCGAGGTATATTTCCAATTCCAACCACCTATTTCAACTTCACCAAGTTGAGCATGTTTGAACTTTTTCCAACGTATGAATCCTTCACCATCTAACTCTTTATCATTCCACTCAAGCATTGTTATTTCGTCATCTTCACTTTTTATCTGATATGGATAGTAGTTTCCTTCTTCTCTATGAACTCCAGCCATTTCTCCCATATTCCAAAGTTCACTGCTTATCATCAGTATGCCTAAGCATTCATATGCCCAATCATCGATGCATCCTCTTCTAGGCTCTGAAATTCCTAAAGAAAATCCCTCAAAGGCACTTACAAGATCATAGCCTGTAATCTCTTTGCCTACAGCACCTAAAGCATTATAAAGATCTAAATCCTCTTGTGGAAAGTGTTTATCGGTTTGATGTGAGTATGGTCTAAGAAGAACCCCACCATATGTATGGAAATCATTACCTATACCTATGTTAGGATGATTCATCATGAAATTTGCTACAGCAAATACTTCAGGCTCTGAAAACGGGTATTGTCCACCTTCTTCAATTGAAGTCTTTATATTCCAACCGTCTGCATAATTTCTATTCATGTTTAGCTGAAATTCTTTTGGAAGAACCTTGAAATCATCCCATTTAACATTTTGTCCCACAAGTATACCTTCTGGATAGATCCTAAAATATTCTCCATCATATTCATAAGGTTTTCTGGGTATCATTAGCCTCTCATCTTTTGATGATATCTTCCATTCTCCATTTTTGTCCTTTATTCTCATTAAGAGCTGAATCCCATCATTATCAACATCACATCTTTCAAGGCCTGTCCAGTTTTCTTTCTCTGGAAATGGGTTAAGGTTTCCCCACGATTCAAAACTAGTCATTACAAATTTTTCTGCACCATCAGGGTTTATTCTTGGTATTATATAAATTGTTCTCTTTTTTAAAAGTCTATTAATTTCTTTATTACATTCATAATTTGATAAAAGATAATCCATTAAGTAAAGACATGTTTGTGTACCTGAAACCTCTCCTGCATGAACACATGCATCGACAAATAATGCAGGTTTAGAGTCATGGCTACCGCATATTGAATCAGTAATTGTTACTGCCCAAACTTCCCTCTTTTCTAAGCTTTTTCCTACACATTGAACTTTAATTAAGTTAGGAAATTTCATTTCCAAACTTTTCAATATTTCTGTAAGCTCTTGATGGTTATAATATTTGTTTTGAGGTATTAACATAAAATAACACTCCTAAATATATTTATTATCTATACTAAACTAATAAGTTAAATCAGCTCTCTTCGTATAAATTAACGAAATAAACAGTATTAACGATGTTGCTACAAACACCCATCGTATTCCGATACTTCCTCCAATAAGTCCACCCAAAACAGGTCCCAAGAAGCCTCCTAGTTCCATTACACTTCCAACAATTCCAAAAGCTCTAGCTCTAAAGCTGCTAGAGGATAGATTTGCAATTAAAGTATTGGCATTTGGTATTAAGCCTGCTGCAAATACCCCATAAAGAAACCTTACTGATATTAGCTGAATTCTGGTAGTGACCAATGATTGTGCAATAGCTAATAATGCAGCTCCTAAGAATCCAATTATCAAAGTTTTTCTTATTCCTATTTTGCTACCTAGCGCACCCCAAAAGGCTGAAGTGATTATGGTAGCTACTCCTACTAACGAAAATACTACTCCTGAACCTAGATTTTCATTTATTTCGCCTTTAAGCTGACCTACAAATAAGGTTAGAATAGGTTGTGCTAAACATAAAGCTATTTCCATAACAAGGATTATTATTAATACTTTTCTTAACTGTTCATTATTAAAACAACATTTTATATCACTAAATATATTGCTTATTTTCCCAGTAAGTGTAGACTTGTCTTCTTTCACACCCACAATATTTAAAGTAGTAGCAAATGCAAGTACTGCAGAAGCAATAATAAATAGTTTGTCTATACTAATACTTAACATAAAAAATCCACCGATTATTGGACCTAAAACAAACCCGCAGGCTGATGCAGCATGCAAAATTGACAAAGAAAATAGTAGATTTTTTTCCGGTACATTAGTAGCTACAAATACAGTACAAGCAGATACATAACCTGATAAAATGCCCACAATTAGCTGCAATATTATGATCTGATATATATTCGTACAAAATGCAATCATGAAATAAACAACACAACTTCCAAAGCATGCTCTTATCATCATTATTTTTCTTCCATATCTATCAGCTAAAGATCCCCATATAGGCGAAAATATTGTGCCAGTGAGGTAACTTAATGCATAAACTACACCAGACCAATAGGCTACATTTTCGGTTATACCCACACTATTAATCAATAATGCAAAAAAAGGTGCCACCATTCCAAAGCTAGTAGTTGCAAGTAAAACACTTATTGAAGTAAAAAGCAAATTTACCTTCCAACTGCTCATAAATTATCCTTTATTTTTATTTAAAGAGAGGGAACAATCCCCCTCTTTAAATAAAACTATCTTCCGAATTTTTCTTTTACTATCTTCTCTGCTTCTTCTGTAGTTAATCCCTTTAAGAAATCATGCAATTCTAAGAATTCAACTTCAACGTTATTTGTAAACTCTGGTTTAATCAATACATGAATTCCTTGGGAACCGGCTGCAGGTTCTTTTTCTACTATTTCCATTCCAGCTTCTCTAATAGCCACAATCGTCTTGTTTATATCCGCTACTTGATAGCAAACATGATGAGGTCCGTCTCCATGTATAGATGTCCAATTGGAAAATCTTTCATTTGGCACTGTTGAGGCATATATTTGAACTTGTACTTCTCCAACATAAAAGGCAGCTTCTACCATTTTATGTTGTGGAAAGTCTTGAACAATTGGCTTAAAACCTAATAAGTCTCTCCATAGTATCAAAGATGATTCCATGTCAGCAACAGCTATTGCTACATGATGTATTTTTTCAATTCCTAATTTTTCATTTGAAAATTTCATTAATATTACCTCCAAAATTTTTATTATATTTATATATAGGTGATTAAATCATATTTATTTTCGCACTATATTTCACCAATTCTATAACAAGCTACAAAATGTCCTGGCTTATACTCTTTTAATTCTGGTACGTCCACCTTGCAGATATCCTTTGCATACATACACCTAGTTGAAAATTTGCAGCCTTTTGGCGGATTAGCAGGATTAGGTATATCTCCTTCCAATAGTATTCTGTTCTTGTCAGCTAGAGGATGAGATTTTGGTATTGCTGACAGCAATGCTTGTGTATATGGATGCATAGGATTATCATACAACTCTTTCTTTGGTGAAAGTTCTACCAATGAACCTACATACATAACACCTATTCTATCAGATAGATGCTTAACAACTGAAAGGTCATGGGATATAAACATGTATGTCAAATTAAAATCTTCCTGCAATTCCATTAATAGATTTAGTATCTGTGATCTTATAGATACATCTAAGGCCGAAACCGGTTCGTCTGCAACTATAAATTCAGGATTTAAAGCTAATGCTCTGGCTATACCTATTCGCTGTCTTTGTCCTCCACTGAACTCGTGAGGATAACGACTATGATAGCTTTTATCCAATCCGCATTTCTCCATAAGTTCAATAACTTTATCTTTGATTTCATTTTTAGGTGCAATATTGTGCACCCTCATTGGCTCTCCAATTGTATCCTGCAAAGTCATACGTGGATTCAGTGAGCCATATGGATCCTGGAATATAATCTGCATTTTTTTTCTTAACTCTTTCATCTCATTGTTGGTAGCTTTTAGAATATCCTTGCCCTTAAATTCAACTACCCCATCGGTCGCCTCTGTAAGTCTAAGTATAGTTCTTCCTGTAGTAGATTTTCCGCATCCCGATTCTCCTACAAGTCCTAATGTTTCGCCTTGCTTTATATCAAAAGATACATTGTCAACCGCATAAACAAACCTTTTTTCTTTAGAAAATAAATCTGACTTTATAGGGAAGTACTTTTTTAAGTTTTTTACCCTGAGTATTATATTGTCCTTTTCAGTTACTTCATCCATTATCTTCCCCCCCTATCTGTTTTGGCATAGCCAACATCTTACCTTATGGTTTTCTGAGATTTCAACTAACTCAGGTAACTCTTCTGCACATATATCCATCGCCCTATCACATCTAGGCCTAAAGGCACATCCTCTTATAGGCTTTAGTAAATTCGGAACCATACCTGGTATGCACTCTAATCTATCTTTTTCTACAACTAAGCTTGGTGCTGATTTATGCAATGCTATTGTATACGGATGTTTTGGGTTGTCAAATATTTGCAACACTGGTGCTTGCTCTATAATTTTCCCTGCATACATTACAATAACATTCTTAGCCATTTCTGCTATAACCCCCAAATCATGAGTTATTATCATAATCGCTGTATTGGTTTGTTTCTGTAAATCCTTCATTAATTCAAGAATTTGAGCTTGAATTGTAACATCAAGTGCTGTAGTAGGTTCATCTGCAATAAGTATCTTTGGATTACAAGCAATTGCCATAGCTATCATTACTCTTTGTCTCATTCCACCACTTAATGAAAATGGATATGCCTTCATTATTTCTTCTGCTCTAGGTATAGAAACCTTTTTTAAGACACTTATAGCTAGTTCTTCTGCTTGTTTATTAGATATTTTTTTGTGTGCCATTAAAACTTCACATATTTGATTTCCTATAGTGTATACAGGATTAAGAGATGTCATGGGTTCCTGGAATATCATAGAGATATCGTTACCCCTTATGTCTCTCATCTCCTGTTCTCTCGACTTCAACAAATCTTTTCCTTCAAAGATTATGCTTCCATCTACGATTTTCCCAGGAGGACTTTTTATTAACCTCATTATTGATAAGGAAGTTACACTTTTTCCGCATCCAGACTCCCCAACAATACCCAGGGTTTCTCCCATGTTAATACTAAAATCAACTCCATCTACTGCTGGTATGATTCCATCTTCAGTGAAAAAATGTGTTTTCAGTCCCTTAACTTGTAAAATACCTTCATTCATTATCATCACAATCCTTTAAATCAGCATATTCTCATTTGATTTGTTGATTTATTCTAATGTTAATTTTTCAACTTTCTTTACATTTCCAAAGAATACCATCCAATCACCTGTTGTAGTTGATGGATATGTTCTTATACCAAATGGTATACCATCACATGGTGCCTTAGCCAACTGAACCTCTTCACCGTATACATTTATTGTTCTAACGATAGGTGTACCTTTTGTTATAAATTTACCTAAAGTTGATGCAATAGTTGGATCTATTAACCCATCTGCCTCTGTAAACACAGTGTCCTGTTTTCCAACATACCAATAATCTGAGTATTCTGCTTGCCCATCAATCATCTTATAGTGTTTCATAACATTAAAGAAAGCCTTCTCTAATATTTTTATACTTGAATCAAATTGATGAGGAAGTGTGCCACAAGTTCCACCGATTTCTACAGTTAGACCATGTATGCCTTTATCTTTACCGGCTCCCATTGGGCTTGTATTTCCTAATGATTTCATTACGATTGGCCAATCTGGACCCATGGCTTTGGCAAGTTCTAAGCAGCCTTCTGTTCCTCCTTGGAATATTGCTGGACACATAAATGAGTGATTTCCGCCACCGTGTATAGCAAGTTCTAAGTTAGCTTTTAACAAAAATTCATTGTAGTGTATCCATGCAAGTCTTTCTGTTAAATGTCCTTCTTTCTTACCTGGATATATTCTATTTAAATCATAGGACAATTCATCTCTTGGGTTTCCTCTTCTCATTGCTTCAAACGCTCTTAAATTTACAATAGGTATAGCTACTACTGTTCCCCGTAATTTATTAGCATCTAATTTCTCAACTGTTCTTAATATAGCTAGCGGGCCCTCTGGCTCATCACCATGTACGCAGCCATCTAAAAGTAAAACAGGACCTTCTTCTACGCCGTGTACAACTAGAAATGGTATACCCATAACTTGTCCATCCATTGTAGTTGCTATTGGAACCATACCCTTTGCTTTTGTACCTGGTTGTACTACTATGCCACCTATTTCAAATGCTTTTGCCATTTTATACCTCCTAAACTTAACTTATTTTAACAAGTCTGCTATTCCTACTTTTTTCATAAATTCATCTAGGTATACTGATTTACCTGTTTGATCTGATTCTAACGTCGCAAATACCAAAGCTAAAGTTTTCAGATTATCATATATATCCGGTATGCCATTTAAATTGCTTAAGTTTTGTCTATTTACAAACTTATCTAGTAAAATTCTTGTATCTGATATAAACAGTTCCTCTTCTACAAAGTCAACTCTATTAAGCTCTTCACTTAAGGGCTCACCCATATAAACATCTCCGAATAGACTTTTTTGTAGCACTATTCCTTTTTCAAAGTCTGTTCTCCACTGAAAATCAAAGTATCCATGACTTGCAGACCAAGTACCAAAATAATTAACAAGTAGTCCATCTTCCATTTCAAACATATTATTAACAGTAGCTTGATTGGCATACATGCTCCAAGTAGGGTTCATAGTTTTGGCATACAGCTTAACTACTTCTCTTTTATAGCAGTATCTTATTAAATCAAAATGATGTTCTGATTGCTCAAATAACATTGGTTGTTCCATTGTAAGAGGATATTTGTTTATCCAATCAGCCTTACCATCTCTGTTTCTTAAATACAATAGAGTTGACATTTCTGGTCTTCCCATTTTATTTTCAGAAACTAAATTGTATAAATATTGACTTGTCTGACAATACCTAAAATTTTGCCCTATCCATAAAGATTTTTTTTGCTTTTTAGCTATCTCGCATAAGGACAAAGCATGGTTAAATTCCATAACAAGTGGTTTTTCTGCCAACACATCAATATTATTTTCTAGTAAAAGTTTTATTTGCTCATAATGTCCTTGGGGTGGTGATGTAACTAAACAAATATCTGGCTTAATATTTCCTAATGCATCATTCAGATTTCTAAACCACTTTGCATTATTCAATATTGGATAGTCTCTTCTTAGTTCGTTTTCTCTCTCTAGTCTAGGAATGACAACACCAATTATTTCTAGGTCCTCTCTTTCTAAAACTAGTTTAAGCCAACACTTTTCTCCTCTCTTGCCTAGTCCAACAAACAATACTTTCTGCTTCATAATTATATACAACCTCTTACTACTTTACCTTCTAAAATTACCATCTTAGGATTTTTTATATTGTGTATATCATCTATTGGATTGTTTTGAGTAATTACAAAATCTGCATAATTACCTTTCTTAATTCTACCAAGCTTCGAATCTCCTATTAAATCGGCACCATTAGCTGTTAATATCTTTAGTAAGTGTAGGTTATCTTTTGCCATTTGGATTTCAAGCATGGCATCCAATTCAGATATAATTCTATCATGTGGTACCAAGGGACTTCCTGCATCATTACCATATGCAATTATAACTCCAGCTTTACCAGCTCTTGTTAAGCTATCCCAGTTTTTCTTGTCAGCTAATTGTCGTTTTCTTCTCTCTACAAAAGCTTGTGGCAAACCTTTTGCTTCACCTTCTCTGGCTTGTATAAATACTGCTGATAATGTAGGTATTATATATATCCCTTTAGCTTTAATCTTTTCGATAAGCTCGTCGCTCATTGTTCCGCCGTGTTCAACAGAGTCAACACCTGCTTCTACTACATTTTCTATGGCTTTTTCTAACGTAGCATGCGCTGCCACTCTTAGCCCTAGTGCATGACTTTCTTCTACAGCAGCCTTTAATTCTTCCATAGTAAACTCTGGAACAGAACCACTTGCCATAATCTTTATAACCTTAGCGCCCATTTTTGCTTGCTTTCTTACTGCTTTTCTTACTTCCCAAGGTCCATCAACTTCCATTCCACACCACCATGTATGTCCACCTGTTGTCATAATAGCTTGTCCACATATATATAATCTTGGACTAGTTATTATTCCTCTTTTTCGAGCATCATAGGCATGGATGTTTGAATAATTCATTCCTAAATCTCTTACAGTAGTTAAGCCAACATCTAAGCATTTTCTCATGTTATCAGCATATTTGAAAGCACTTATAGCTTCATTGTCATATGTTGATTGTATTTGTAAATCTGTTATCCCATCCCATGCTAAATGTGTATGACAATTTATAAAACCTGGCATGATATATGCATCATTACCATCTATAACTTCACCATCAAAACTAGAAGGAGCCTCAGTTAATATGTCTTCTATTAAGCCATTATTTACAATTATATTTGATTTTGTAATATTACCTGTTTCTGTATCTATAACGTTGTAATTTTTTAAAAGTAACATTGTCAATTCCCCTCCTATTTATTAATATACTGAGGACTCTTTTCCATCTGCGTCTGTTCTCTCACTTGTAACATCTAAGCCCATTTGATCTATTGCAGTCTTGCAAGCTCTCATATTATCTAAATTAGCTTCTGAGAAGTTTCTTGATAGTACAACACCCTTGCCTCCGCATTCAAATGTAGCTTTAACTGCTGCGATTATATCATTAGGTTGAGACTCTACTTTTCCAGGTCCAGTAGGAACTCCACTAGGAATACCTGCAAATACTGGCATCGTGTCATCAACACCTTTTCTGATTCTCTTTATTGCATTCTGTATATATTCAGTGCTAAATCCTTCTTGATCTAGTTTTTCAAATGGAGGTTGTTTTAGTCCTAATGCTGGATATAAAGCCTGTGTTAGCAAGGCTGCACTTTCGTAATCTTTAAATACATTTTTCTGTCTATTTAGTACATGATCTTTAAATCTAGGGCCTGCTGGTATATTGTATAGTATAGGTTTAATAAAATCAGCACATTCTTTGAAGTCTGCATATTGATATTGGGCTCTTAGCCAGAAACTGAATGTTTCAGTTATTTGCCATACCCCTAGTCCAAAATGCTTTTCAGGTGACAACCACTTGCCGACTCCATATATTTCTTTTGCTAATCCTACATGGCTTTCATACCACATTTTTTCCCATTGTAGTATTTCTGGATATTGGAATATGGTTCTAACAAAAGTAGCTAAATATCCATCAGGCATTTCCACATTATTCTTGCAATCCTTAACATATTGATAAAGCTTTGCATAGCCTTCTTTAGCTCTTTCCCCATCTATATTTTTCTTATGAGCCTTTTCCATACAATGTTCACAGAAACAAGTAGCAGATTCGCCATCTAGTACAGCTAAAAGTGCACTCTTTCTTTCAAGTCCCCACATTAATCCTGTTAAGTCGTGATTATTGCAGTAGTCCTCCATAACACAACGCCACCAACTAACATACTGTGGATTATTGTAGCAAGGAATTTTCCCTCTTCTTCCTAAATGATCCACTTCCAAAACATGAACCCAGCCAGGTATCCATCTAGATTTTGGATCTGGTCTTGATGTTTCACAGTAATAAATATATGTATCCATACCTCTTTTTTTAGCAGCAGGTATTACATCTCTTAAGATATCAAACCCTTTGCATAATGGATCTGGAGCTTCAAAATCTTTTAAAAATGTTGCTCCGTAATACTTAGAATCAGGCTTGAAAAATGCACCACCTTGTAAATTATCTGCCTCTTGTGGACCATGATCTGGGTATCCCATTGTAGCTCTACCCGCATTCCCTCTTGCCCAAGATAGTGCAGATATAAAAATTGAGTTTACTCCTGCTTCCTTTTGTAAAAAATCTAATACGTGGTCGACTCCTTCATCTACAAAGCTTATTGCACCTACTTGTGCACCAATAAGATTTTTTTTCATACTTTCACTCCTTAAAAAACTATAATTATAATATTTTTTACCAATGATACTATTATTAAATTAGTATTACCCTTTATACTTAGGTCCTGAAACAAACTTTCCAAACCCTGGCTCTACAAAAATAGTATCATCATTATATACTTTTGTACCTCTTACATAAGTTGATATTATTTTCCCTCTGTATTCTTTAAAAGCAAAAGGATACAGACTTTCTTTAGATTTAGTAAATAACTTATCAATATCTACTCCGGTTTTTGTATTCGTATCCACTATAATAAAATCAGCATCTGCACCAATATTAAGCGAACCTTTATTGGGATATATCCCTAAAAGTTTGGCAGGATTTTGGCACATCCATTGTACTAATTGGTTAAATGTCCATCTTCCATTTATAACCTCATTTATCATAATAGGGCCAAAAACTTCAGCGGATGGCATTCCTGAAGGCAAGTCAAGAAACTCCATATTCTTATTTTCTTTTTCTTGGGGCAAGAATGGAGCATGGTCACTAGCTACTGCACTAATTACATTATCTTTCAACGCCTTAATTAAGCTATCTTTGTGCCTCTTCCCTTTGACTGTGGGGTTAATCTTAGCTTGTGCGCCGTATTGTCTTAAATCATCTTCATCCATAAGCATGTAGGGAGGGCATGTTTCTGCAGAAATATTAACACCTTGCTCAACAAGAAACTTTATTGCATCTACAGCATCTGCACTAGTAACATGACATATGTGAACCTTTCCATTAGCAGCTTTTGCTACTATTCCAGTAGTAAGCACTGCCAATGCTTCTGCCTCAGCTATTCTACAATCATGCTGAGATTGATATGACATTCTATCCTTTGTGTATAGGTCTCTTACGCCTCTTAGAAGCCCATCATCTTCACAATGTACTGCAGTAAGAAGCCCTGTCTTGCCGTTATTATATAAGCTCTTATATAAATCACCTGTGTTTGTAACACATAGGTTCTCGAATTCATCTTCTCTACCCTTTGGTTTATTATGTAAAAATATTTTAAACCCTAAAGCACCACATTCTGCCAGTTCAATTGCCCTTTGTTCATTTATGTTCGCTCCCGCACCGTAGAAGCCAAAATCGATAACTGCCCTATCTTTTGCATAATTCACTCTGTTATTGAATCTTTCTTTGTTACAAGGGCTTGGTTTGGCTATTGGCATTTCTACTAATGTAGTAATCCCACCTCTTGACGCTGCCATGGTAGCTGTATCAAAATCCTCTCTATCGGTATTTCCTGGAACACGACAATGAAAATGCATATCAACGAAACCTGGTAATATGAACTTGTCCCTACAGTCTATTGTTTCAACTAGATGTCCTACTTTTAAATCTATCCCTATTGCTTTTACTTTTCCATCTTTAATGTATAGATCAGATTTAATATTGTCTAATGCATTAACTATTGTTGCATTTTTTAATAATAACTCCATAAAACACTACCTCTTATTTGATAAAATTATGTTTTGCCCATTCAGCATATTTTTTTATACCTTTTTCCAAAGTATATTTTGGTACAAATCCTGTATCTTGGCCAATTCTAGTTATATCTAAAGCACCTCTTTGACTGCTAGGATACATGGCAATATCCGCCACCTTTGGGTTGTCTATGAAACTATATTCAAAGTCTGGTAATGCTTTCTTCACAGCTCTAGCTATATCACCTAATGAATAACTCTCTGAATTTGATACATTGTATTCTGTATAACTTGTTTTATCGCAAATTAACAATTCATATATGGAAGCAATAGTATCCTCAACATACGTCCAATCTCTAACTATATCTTCTCCATATATTGTTATTGGTCGCTTTTCCAAAGTAAACTCAATCATCTTATAAATGGGAGACATAGCAGTTCTTGATGAGGTTACTCTTTCATAAGGACCGTAGGGTGCTGCTATTCTTGCTGAAATTCCTTTTGAACCCGTAAGATCCCCATATCTAGCCACTAACATTTCGCTTGTTCTCTTTGCTATACAATAAGTGTTAAATAAATCTAGCTCTCCATCCTCAAATACTTTCTTATCCACATCACATTTTGAACCATAGACGCCTGAAGAACTTACATACACATGTCTCTTAATGTTATTTTTGATTGAGAAGTCTAACAAATTTACTGTGCTTTGGATATTTACTTTAGACATTAAAATAAAGGCTTCAAGCTCAGTAACAGCCAATGATGTTATTACTGCTGCATTTATTACACTATCAATATTTTGACCTTCAAACTCTCTATAATAATTTTCATCTAACAAATCGCCTTTTGACAGTGTAATTTTATCTCCATAGATCTCTATAATGTTTTTTATATCCTCTGGAATATTGCTTCTATAAGAAGCTACTACTTCATGTCCTTTTTCCAATAAATAGGTACACATGTTATATCCAATAAATCCACCAGCACCTGTAACTAAAACTTTCATATTAACACCTCTCTATATATCTGATAAATCAGGTTTGCCTAGCACTGACCATCCACCATCTACAAGAATAGTCTGTCCATTTACAAATTGAGATGCATCTGATATTAAGAATGCAACTGGACCAACCAAACTATCCTTACCAGCCATTTTTTTCATTGGAGTCATAGCATACGTAGCCTTTTGACCCTCATTCATTTTTTCTAAAGGAGTTTGCTCTATATCTACTCCACCCCATGCTACTGCATTTATGTTTATACCATAGTTTGCCCACTCTACAGTCAATGCAGCTGTTAATGCACTAACAGCTCCCTTGCTGGCACAATATGAGCTTCTCATTAATTGCCCTTTATATGCAGATATAGATGAAGTGTTTATTATTCTTCCATAGCCTTGCTCTTTCATTATTTTGGCTGCAGCTTGGCAACATAGCATTGTTCCCTTAACATTTATATCAAATAACCAATCCCACTTTTTCATATCATGCTCCAATGCTGTTTGTCCCACCCTAACACCTGCATTATTAAACAGAGCATCTACTCTTCCAAACCTATCCATAACCGCATTGAAAAATTTCTCTACACTGTCTTCGTTGCTAACATCTAACTCATGCCAAAAAAATTCTTTAGAGCTATTATCAAAATAATCAAACAAGTCATTTGCTGTGCTTTTATTCAAATCGCCTACAACAATTTTCGCCCCTAATTCAGCTAAACCTTTTGCAATATTTAAACCTATGTTTTGATTTCCGCCTGTTATTATTACTACTTTATCCTTTATGTCTAATAAGCTCATTTCATTACCTCCTATGGTTTTCTTGTATTTGTTGACAAGAACTTCTTTAAAAATTTTGTATTCTAGGGTCTAGGAAATCTCTTAGCCAATCTCCAAATATGTTTATGCCAAGCACTGTAAATACTATAGCTAAACCAGGAAAAACCGCTAACCACCATGCCCTGTATATATATTCTCTTGCATCACTTATCATCGCTCCCCAGCTTGGTATTGAAGGTTGAACACCCAATCCCAAAAAGCTTAGAGATGCCTCTGATATTATGGTACTAGCTATTGAAAAACTTGCGATTACAATAATGGCTGAAACTACATTCGGAAATATATGTTTGAAGATTATTCTTGGGGAAGAATATCCTAATGCCACCGCTGCTTCTACAAATTCTTTTTCTCTATAGGAAAGTACTTCAGCTCTAACAACTCTACCGTATGTAACCCATCCAGTTATACCCAACACAAATATTATATTAAATAATCCCGGCCCTAAAACAGCCATAACAGCTATTGCAAGTAATATAAATGGGAATGCCATTGTAATGTCCGCAAGTCTCATGATCACATCATCAACTATTCCACCGAAATAACCAGCAGTTAGACCTAATGTGATACCTATGGCACCTGAAATAAATACCGCAGTAAATCCTACTATTAAAGATACTCTAGCCCCATATATTAATCTGCTAGCAACACATCTGCCTAAAGAGTCTGTGCCTAAGGGAAATTCCATCGTACCGCCGTTTTCCCAGGATGGAGGTCTTAATCCTCTAGTTATATCAATTTCAGCAGGATCATTAGGTGCTAAAAATGGTGCAAATATAGCACAAAATACAAGTATAAAAATAATAGTAAGTCCAAAAAGAGCTGACTTTGAGTGTAGTAAGCATTTGAAAAAATATTTAAAACTACTTTTGTCCATTACTTCAATAGTTTCTTCTACATTTTCTATTTTGTTTGTCTGACTGAGTTCAAGCTTAGCCATCTGTATACCTCCATATCTAATTTAATATTCTTTACTTCATGCTTACCTTTGGATCCAATAATGTGTATACCAAATCTACAAATAAATTTATAAACACGAATATTAAGGCAAGGACTATAACAGATGCTTGAACCAATGGTATGTCCTTTGTAAGTATAGCATTTATTGTTAGTCTACCTATCCCAGGCCATGCAAATATAGTTTCTGTTATAACCGCGCCGCCGAGCAAGAAACCAAATTCCATACCTAGCATAGTAATTACTGGTATTAATGCATTTTTTAATGCGTGCTTATATATAACTAGTCGTTCTGGTAAGCCTTTTGCTCTCGCGGTTCTTACATAATCCTGATTTAGTACATCAAGCATGCAAGATCTTATCATTCTGGCATCCCGAGCACAAGAGAATAGCCCTAGCGCTACTGTTGGCATAATTAAGTGCTTATAGGTTCCCATACCTGATACAGGCAGCCACCTCAACTTAACTCCAAATATCAATATCATAATTATACCAAGCCAGAATACAGGTAATGATTGTCCTAGAAGTCCAAAAGACATGGTAAACCTATCAATAAGAGAGTTTCTTTTAGTAGCACTTAATATACCCAAAGGAACTGCTATAATTATGGTTAAGGCCATAGCACTAGTTGCTAATTTTATGGTATTTGGCATTGAATCCTTAATAATATCCACGTTAGGTCTTCGGTGATAATATGAAGTTCCTAAGTCACCTTTAAGTACATTTTTCATATAGCTTGCATACTGTACTATCCAAGGTCTGTCAAAACCCATATTGTGTCTAAACTCTTCTATTTTCTCTCTTGGCATACCTCTCGCCTGATCTCCCAGAAGCAACATTGTCGGATCGCCTGTCATAAATAAAACTCCGAAAGATATAACAGTTACACCTATTATCACAATAACAGTCTGTAGTAATCTTTTTATTATATATCTTTTCATAATAGTACCTCCACATCTCATCTATTGATGAGATATGAAAGGGGGATTTCCCCCTTTCATTATTCTCATTATTGCTATTTTAACTTAGCTTCTGTAAGGATTATTCTTCCATCTTTTCTTGGTGTCCAGTCTAATCTATCAGAAACACCAAAGAAACTAGGCTGGAAGTATAAGAATAACATTGCAGCATCTTCTTTCATAACTTCTTGCATCTTATAAAGTATCTCTCTTCTCTTATCATTGTCAAAGGTTACAGCTACCTCATCATAAAGCTTATCGTATTCTGCGTTATTCCATTGACCATAATTGGATGAATTTGTAGAATACACGTCAGAGGCATCTCCTTGACCTTCAAAGGATGTTCCTGAACCAATCATGAACATATCGCCTTCTAACTTTTTGGCATCTAATTGTCCTACAAGTACAGACCAATCCATAGGTCTTACCTCTACCTCAAGTCCAGCTTTCGTAATATCAGACGCTATAGCTTGGCATATTTCTAAGTCTTTTATATATCTACCTTTGGGAGATTGAATTACTAGCTTAATATCTTTGCCTTGGTATTCCAGTATCCCATTCCCATTAGAATCCTTTAGTCCTGCTTTATCTAAAAGCTCTTTCGCTTTCGCAAGATCATAAGTATAAGGTCCTACATTAGGATTATTCCATGGAGGATTAATAAATGTCCCTGTTCTTTTAACTACACCACCTAATAAATTTTCAATAATACTTTCTACATTTACACTATAATTTATAGCTTGCCTTACTTCTTTTATCTTCATTACAGGGTGTCCGTATTGTACAAAACCTATATACTGTCTTGTACCACTTTCCACAATACTCATGTGTGAACCATCTTTTACTTGTGATTGTAAGTCTGGTGAAATTTTATCTACTATGTCTGCCCCTTGTGTTGTCAGCTCTGCCACTCTTGTAGTCGCTTCTGGTGCAGTTTTAAATAGAATTTTTTCTATGTCTGGTTTTTCACCCCAATAGTCATTGTTTCTTTCAATAGCTATATATTGATCCTTTTTCCATTCTACAAATTTGTATGGGCCTGTTCCCATCAAAGAAGTCTGACGCTCATCATTTGACTTTGTTTCAAGAAAAGCTTTTGGTAGAATGTGTATCTCAGCTAAAAACAATGGTAATACTGGTGATGGTTGGTCTGTATGAATTCTTATAGTTTCCGGATCTAATATTTCAACTTTATTAAATCCAACACTAGCCTGTACAAACCCATAATTGCCTATTAGCGTACCATTTTTTTGTGTTTCTATAATTCTGTCAATGTTAAACTTAACATCTTCTGCAGTAAAAGGAGTCCCATCATGAAATTTTACGCCTTGTCTTATTTTTAATTCCCATATTGTAGGCTCAACATTGCTCCACTCTGTAGCGAGGCATGGCACCAATTCCTTAAACCCATCAAATTCCATTAATGGTTCAGCAATATGCTGTATTACTATTATTTCAGCTATACTTCCCGAGCTAAATATGTCTATTGTATTTTGTGCTGCACCAGTCATAACAACTACTGGTTTTTGTTCTGGTTTAGCTTCGGGTGCCGTTGTTTGAGCAGGTGCGGGTTTGCTACATGCTGTCAATGAAAATGCCATTACCATCGCTATTAGCAGCGCGATGATTTTTGTAGTACTTCTTTTCATTAATATTCCCCCTAATTTAATATTTCAAAAGGCATAGCCTTATGAATTCTAATTCATAACATTTCATTTACAATAAATTAAGATTGTAATAATTCTGTTAATAACAAGTTTTGTTCTTATACTATCTTAACTTACTAATAAAGTTTTCTATTCTTACAACCCCTTCTTTAAATCTTTCTGTAGGTGCAAGCAAAGATACTCTTACATATCCTTCTCCACCACCATATACTGTACCTGGGAATACAAGTACACCAGTTTCTAATAATAATCTCTTACAGAATTCAAAAGAAGTCATATTCAAATCTTTAACATTTACCCACATGTACATTCCACCTACAGGCTTGCTATATTTCATTCCCGCTCTATCGAGTGCGGCTTTCAGTACATCTCTTCTTTCTTTATATATCGCCTTTGTTTCTTTAATGCAATCATCCCCACCTTTTAATGCTGCTAGTGCTGCATATTGAGAAATTGTAGGAGCATTTATAATCATTGAGTGCATTACCACTTCCAACTTCTCTGTAAAATCTTTAGGAGCTGCAAAATAGCCTATTCTCCACCCAGTCATTGAAAAACATTTAGAAAACCCGTTGAATACAATAGTTCTTTCTCTCATTCCTGGAAAAGTTGCTATACTAACATGTTGAAAATCTTCGTCAAATATCATTTTTTCATATATTTCATCACTTATAACTAATAAATTATGTTTTACTGCTATTTCTGCAATCTCTTCTAATGTACTTTTTCCAATAACAGCTCCAGTTGGATTATTCGGTGTAATGACAACAAGTACTTTTGTTTTATCTGTTATTTGTTTTTCTATTTCAGATGGCCTTAATGCAAAATTATCTTCTTGAAAAGTTGGAATAACAACTTGTTTTCCACCTACCATTTTTATTATCTCGCCGTAAGAAGTGTAATGAGGATCTCCCATTATTACTTCATCACCTGGCTCTAATAATGCCATAAGTACCACGAACATAGCTTGTTCCACACCAACGCATGCTACTATCTCATCTACACTATAATGTAAGTTATTTTCTTTATTTAATTTTTTAGATATTTCTTCTCTTAACTCAGGTATTCCAGCCCAATGAGTATAATGTGTCTTACCTTGTAATATAGCATCTATACCTGCCTGCGAAATGTGCTTCGGTGTATCAAGGTCTGGATCTCCTCTCCCTAATGAAATTAAGTCTTTAACACCTTGACTAAGTTTTAGCAGTTCTTCTCTTTCCCCCCCTTCAGCAGAACTTATTCTGCTTGTTAATGCCTGTGAAAGTAAGCTTTTATTAATCATAATTTAGAAATCTCCCTTCAAAGATACTTTGACTTTCATTTTTCAGAAAATATATTTTATTCACTTTATTAAATAGCAAGTATCATGCCAATAGTCATCCTGGATACAGGTACTGGTTTTGCACGTTTTACGAAATTTTCTAAATATTCTTAAAAGTGTTTTTCTATTTTAGAGAATTTCAAATAAGAATTCAGTAAACAGAAAGGATGAATAATTCTATTTTATAGAATTATTCTATTTTATAGAATACAGCTTAATCTCAACTTTATATCTTTTATTGGGATTTAAAATTATTTAAATATAAACCCCCAAATTAAAAATAGCATGTGAATATTCACCTAGCTCACATGCTATTAAAGCTTGTTTTTAGTTTTGAGATTAAAAAGTCAACTTGTTAGTTCTTAGTATACTATTTAACTTAAGTTTTTCCTCTTCTTTAAGTGGTAAAAGAGGACTTCTAACCTCACCACCACTATATCCAAGCATACTGCATGCATGCTTTAATCCTGATATACCATATGTAGCAGTAACTGCAACATTGACAGGAAACATTCTTAAATATGTTTCTCTTGCCAAAGCATCATCACCAGCTTCAAATGCCTGTTGTATTTGTATACATTCATTAGGCGCACAGTTGGCCAACGCCATAATACCTGCTTTTACACCTAATGTCAAAGCAGGATACCATGCAGAAGCTGTTCCTACAATAAAATTAAAATCATCATTTATGACACTTATAAACTTTATCAACTGAGGTATGTCCCCACTGCTATCCTTCATTCCTATAATATTAGGATGTTTACATAGCACTGCCACTGCATTAGCAGAAATATTCACGTGGGTAAACTTTGTAACATTATATATTAATATAGGTATTTTTGAGCTATCAGCAACCTTTGTAAAATATTCTATAAGTGCCTCATCATTCATATTTCCTCCATAGTAAAATGGAGTTAATATTAATGCTGCATGAGCACCTAACTCAGCTGCCTTATTTGTCAAGCTGATTGTTTCCCTTGTGGATTCCATTCCAGTTCCTACTATAATAGTTTTTCCTTCACCCGCATATTTTACAGTTAATCCAATCAATTCTAACTTTTCATTTTCTGTTAGATATGCGGCCTCACTGTTTGAACCCAAAACTAAATACCCTGATAGATCTGTATCATTCCAGACTTTAATATTATGTATATGTGCGTCCAGATCTAAATCTCCGTTTTGTTTAAAAGGTGTTATCATTGGTGGTATTACACCCTTAATTTCCATTTTAGACATTAAGTTTTCTCCTTCTAACAATATATTTTATCTTTTAATTGACCTTTTACTTTAGTAAATAAGTCTATTTAAGCAATTCTTTCATTAAAGTACCGACGCCTTTACCTAAATCATCATGTTTTCCTACTCTGTATAGCCCTCTCTCTATTGTAGCTATAACTGAAACCAAATCATGCATATCTATATTTCCCATATGACCTAGTCTAAACATCTTTCCTGCATATGCAGCTAATCCACCAGCAACCATTATTCCTTCTTCGGCTAAAATATTTCTAAATGCCACATCATCAATTCCTTCAGGATAGATCAAATTTGATAAAGTAACTGCTCTGTTTCCCTCTTGTGCCAAAATTTTAAATCCAAGGGATTCAAGTGCTGCCTGCATTGCTCTTCCTACTTTTTTGTGTCTTTCATATCTATTTTCTATTCCCTCTTCTTTTATGATTCTTACGGATTCTTTTAATGCCCAAACAAGATTAATTGCTGGAGTTGCATAGTACTTAGCTGGGCTTTCCATAATTGGAATCCATTTTTCGAAATCTATATAAAATTCTGGTATGCTTCCCAATGACTTACGTCTTTCAAGAGCACTTTGGCTTGCCCAAACCATAGTTAAACCTGGGCATACTCCGAAAGCTTTCTGTGATCCAGTTAATAACACATCAATACCCATTTCATCCATATATTCCGGCTCACCTGCTGTAGCACACACACCGTCTACTATAAATAATGTGTCTTTGAATTTCTTTACCATTTCACCTATTTCTGCTACTGGTGCACATACCCCTGTGGATGTATCAACATGTGATACCGTAACTGCTGCATAGTTTTTCTCTTTTAGCTTGCTCTCTATCTCCTCAACAGGTACAATTTTTCCCCATTCGCTACTTAATACATCAACGTTCAATCCTTTTCTTTGGCATAAATCAATAAATCTATCTCCAAAGAAACCATGTGATACTATTAATATATTGTCCCCTCTTTTTGTTGTGTTGGCTATTGCCATTTCCATTCCCATAGTGCCTGTACCAGCAACTACGAAGACTTCTCCGCTTGCTTTCAGTAAAACTTTTAAATCTTCAATCAGTCCTTTAAAATCCTTTACAAATTCTGGGTCTCCAAACGCTACAATTTCACGTCCCATTTGATCTTGTATAGATCTAACAACCGGAGTTGGTCCTGGTATCATTACTAATTTCTTATTTTTCATTTTATTCACTCTCCTTTACTTAATTTATATACAATATACTAGCAAATTTCATGCCAAAAATTTACTAACTTATCCTCATTTCACTAATATACTCCCTGCTTAGCTTCTTAAAATTATAAATATATCTTATCTATAATTTTAGAACTACTCTATCACCCTATAATGGTCTTTTCTCGTTTCTGAGAATCTCACAAAACATTCTTATAATTGAGAAGGAGTTATTTAATTCAAGTAGAATCTTATATATAATAACATCTAAACAAGTTAGGAGCTGATTTCAATCTCTGTTTTTGATATACAAGAAATACAGGAGTTTGCACAGAATATTGCAGAAGCAATAAGTGAAATTCTTGACGTCACAATAACTATTGTAGATACGAATATGATAAGAATCGCAGGAACTCGTTTTTTTCTTCTGATATGTGAAAAAATAAACTGTTCTCTAATTGATGAGATTTTGAAAACTGGAAAACTGGAACTCCTTTAGATTGCGCATATACGAACTTTGAAGTTTGTGGTAAGCAAATCCCTTTGATATTAACATGCCAGCCTGCAAAGTCAAATTATTCTATTAACGGTACTATCCTATTTTTTCAAGAGGTAAAAAAAACAAGAAAGATATATGAATCCTTATCGTTTTTAAATACTAGGTATTCGTTTAACCATATAAAGGGCTCAAGTCCCGCTATAAGCAAAATAAAAGAGCTTGCTATGAAAGTATCATCATCTGATTCTACAATATTGCTTACAGGCGAAAGTGGTACAGGAAAAGAAATATTCGCAAGAGCAATACATTCAGAAAGTAAAAGAAACAGATGTCCTTTTATCGCAATTAATTGCAGTGCAATACCAGATGCACTGCTTGAAAGTGAGTTGTTTGGGTATGAGGCTGGATCTTTTACGGGCGCTAACAAAAACGGTAAGATAGGAAAATTCGAATTAGCTCATAATGGAACAATATTTTTAGACGAAATAGGTGATATGCCTATGAATCTTCAGTCAAAGCTTCTTAGAGTTTTACAAGATAGGATCATTGAAAGAATTGGAGGCAACCATCCCCTATCTGTAGATGTAAGAATAATAACTGCCACAAATAAAAACCTTGAAGAACTTATTAAAATCAGTCAATTCAGGGAAGATCTCTATTATAGAATTAAGGTTATTCCTTTGCACATTCCATCTTTAAAAGAAAGAAAAGAAGATATACTACTCTTAGCTGATCATTTCCTCAGAAAACATAATGTACTTATTTCAAAGGATATTGACGGTTTTGATTCAGATGTAATTGAATACATGCTTGACTATAACTGGCCAGGTAATATTAGAGAATTGGAAAATGTTATTGAATATGGTGTAAATATTGAAACGACCAATAATTTCACAATTACTAGCCTTCCATTTGAACTTACTGAATTCAGCTCTGAACAGTCAAAACAACCATTAAAAAATATAGTAGATCATTATCCTCTAAAGACAGTTGCTAACCAAGCTGAAAGACAACAAATACGTGAATTGATATCTGTGTATGGCAATACCACAGAAGGAAAAAAGCAGACCGCAAAGCATTTAAGCATCGGATTAAGTACTTTATATAGAAAAATTAAAGAGTTGGATACTAATTAGACAGGGACTGTATAAAGTTTAGTGTAAATTAAACATAAACTTTATACACCTCCTTAATCTGATTTTAGAAGTAGTCAAAAATCATCGGATTTGCGAGAGGAACAACTTTTTTAGGAATAGTGGAAAGGATCGAATTAAATTTAAACTTGATTTATACTAAATGTCTAATAACCTCATTATTTTATATAGCCTTTTCTTTTCAGCTTTTCTATATGATTTTCAACTTTATCTTCAATATTCATAGAATAGCATTCTTCAAGAACAAACATCATAGATATTGCTACCTGAGCTACATCTAGAAGCTCATCTGCTATTTTATCCACCACCTCTTGTTCTTCCATTTTGCATTTTTCACCGTTTAAGCCTCTGAATTTACCTATAAGTTGTGCAAGCTCTCCAGCTTCCTCCATTAACTTTAAAGCTGTTGATTCTATATTAGGTTTTAAGTTATTTAACCTAGGAAGACTAATACTTTTAAATTCCGTTGTGCTATTTTCATCTTTATTCACATATTCATCTCCATTCATAACAACTTATGTTAATTTATATATCTAAAATCATTATATCAGATATCTTTTATAACTTATATAGTGTAACAAAACACCCCTTAAAAGTCATATTATATAATGAGAATTTTGGGGAGGTGAGAGATTGAATGGGCGCCGATAGTGAGTTGTTTAAAATTTTAGCTTCTGAAACTTTTTCATCTATTCTCAATAAAGATATTATAAAGATATGTGAGCTTAATGCACTCATATCTCTTTTAATAGAATGCAACGTGCCTTTCAATTTGTTCTTCAATCAATCTACCCATGCCGATCTTGCCTGTGCAAAACTTACTATAGTAGTAAGCCCTACCCTTACTATTACGCTATCATTTGATTTTTAGATTGCGCCCATGCTGGGCGCACAATATAAAGAAAAACATACTCTTATCTTGAGTATGTTTTTCTTTATATGATAAATGTCTAATATTATCTCTTTGAGAACTGTGGTGCTCTTCTTGCTTTTTTCAAACCGTATTTCTTTCTTTCTTTCATTCTTGAATCTCTTGTTAAGAAGCCTGCTTTTTTAAGTACCCCTCTTAACTCTATATCAGCTTCTAACAATGCTCTTGATATTCCGTGTCTTATAGCACCTGCTTGACCTGTGAAGCCACCGCCAAAAACATTAACAAGTACATTGTACTTTGAAAGTGTATCTGTTAAAACTAATGGTTGTCTAACGATTAGCTTTAAAGTTTCTAATCCGAAAAAATCATCTATCTCTCTATTGTTAATAACAATTCTACCGTCACCTGGTACTAATCTAACTCTTGCAACTGAACTTTTTCTTCTACCTGTTCCAAAATATTGTATATGAGCCACAATAACTTCCTCCTTTCATTTATATGTTAAGTTCTAAAATTTCAGGCTGTTGAGCTTGTTGTTCATGCTCTGTGCCTTTATATACTCTTAACTTTTTAAGCATTTGTCTGCCTAAGCTGTTATGAGGAAGCATTCCTTTTACAGCAATATAAACTGCCTTCTCAGGTTGTTCTGCCATAAACTTTCTATATGGAGTCTCTTTAAGTCCTCCTGGATATAGTGAGTGATGTCTATACATCTTTTGATCTAATTTTTTACCTGTAAGAACAATTTTCTCTGCATTCAAAATAATAACATGATCACCAGTATCAACATGTGGTGTATATATTGGTTTGTTTTTTCCTCTTAATATCTTAGCAACTTCTGATGCCAATCTACCTAAAACTTTGCCTTCAGCGTCAATTACATACCATTTTCTTTGAACTTCTTCGGCCTTCGCCATGTATGACTTCATGTTTTCCCTCCTTATCTGATAAGAACAATCAAAACTACACTGTGACAGCATATGTCCCACTACACAACTGACTTTGCATAGAAAATGATGGTTCGTCTATAATCAATTTATTATTATCTATATTCTGAATATATTGTATTCGGGGCTAGTGAATACAACACACAACAAAAACATTTTAATACATTGTGCCACGCGTGTCAATAGAAAACTTCTTCTAAACACAAACCTTTTGCGGGAACAGTTGTCCCAGCTCGTTTTCTGTCTTTAGAATTTATTATTTCTTCCATGTTAATAATTTGTATCTTTTCAAGTCCACAATATAAAAGTGTTCCAGTGATGATTCTCACCATATTATATAAAAATCCATTTCCATGATAATCAATTTTAATGATATCTTTATCGTTATGGATATCGATAGAATGAATCGTTCTTATTGTATTTTCAACACTTGTTCCAACAGACATAAAACCTGCAAAATCATGTGTACCAATAAAATACTCTGATGCTTTAATCATTTTATTTATATCTAATTTGTCACAATAGCGGGTATGATATACATAATTTTTCCCAATTGCGTTGGGATACATACTATTATATATTGTATAGCTGTATCTTTTGCCTTTTGCACAAAAACGCGAATGAAAATCTGGGGAAACTTCACAAGAGTTTTTAATTACAATATCTTCAGGTAATGCATTATTTATCGCATCAGCATATCTCTCCCCAGCTATTTGACTATTTGTCAGAAAGTTTGCTACTTGTCCTTTTGCATGGACTCCCGCATCTGTTCTTCCAGAGCCATTTAAATATACATTTTCACCAGTTATTTTGTATATAGCTTTTAGTAGCTCTTCTTGTATTGTATTTGCATTTTTTTGAATCTGCCACCCACTATAATTTGTTCCATCGTATTCAATCAAGAGCTTTATATTTCTCATTTTGATTCCTGCCTTGCAGCTATGCTGCACAATATTAAATTTGAAAAGCTACAAGCTTTTCAATCTAGAATCTACTCCATATGATTAGCCCCCCAAAGGCTAAAGTTATGATAGATGCATAGATGTCTCTAGCTTCAAATTTCAGTTGTTTCATTCTAGTCCTTTTATCGCCACCTCTGTAGCATCTGGCTTCCATTGCCATTGCAAGCTCATCCGCTCTTCGAAAGGCACTAATAAACAGCGGTACCAGTAAAGGAACCATTGCTTTGGCTCTAGCTATCATATTTCCTGATTCAAAATCTGCTCCTCTTGCCATTTGTGCTTTCATAATCTTATCTGTTTCTTCCAGTAATGTAGGTATAAACCGAAGGGCTATCGTCATCATCATTGCAAGCTCATGAGCAGGTACCCCAATCTTTTTAAAGGGGTTTAAAAGTTTTTCTATTCCATCTGTTAAAGCTATAGGTGATGTGGTCAAAGTAAGTAGGGATGCTCCTGTGATAAGGAAAACTAAACGTATACACATAAATGCTGCTTGTATCAAGCCTTCCTTTGTAATATTAAGCTTCCATATTCTATAGATTACTTCTCCTTCTGTCATAAACACATTTAATACTGCTGTCAATACTATTATGAATATAAGGGGTTTTAGCCCTCTTAAAAGGTATTTTGGAGATATTTTAGACAATCCAAGGGCTATGCCCATAAATGCAAGTATATATATATATCCAAAGAAAGTGTTAACAAGAAAAAGAGCTGTAATAAACACAAATGTTATGATGATCTTTGACCTTGGATCTAGATTGTGTACTGGTGTATCTGCTGGAATATATTGGCCAATCGTAATATCTTTAATCATTCTTTTTGCTCCTCAAAAAACGAAGTATCTGAAGCTTTGCATCTTCAACTGAGAGACATTCTCCAATATTAAAACCATTTTTATTTAGTTCTCTCGCCAGTTTAGTAGCTTGTGGTACACCTAATCCAATACTTTCAAGCATCAAAGATTCTTTAAATATTACAGATGGCTTATCTATAAACGCAATTTTACCTTTGTTCATAACTATTATTTTATCTACCAATTTTGCTATATCTTCCATGCTATGAGAAACAAGTATTACTGTAATTTGATGAGCTTCATGCAGTTCTTTTATTTCTCCTAAGATTTCATCTCTTCCTCTTGGATCCAGTCCTGCTGTTGGTTCATCTAGTATAAGTATTTTGGGCTTCATTGCTAGTACTCCAGCAATTGCCACTCTTCGTTTTTGCCCACCACTAAGGTCAAAAGGCGATATATCCTTTATTTCATTATAGTCGAGCTTTACCATGTCTAATGCAAAGCGAACTCTATTTTCTATTTCATTGTCATCTAACCCTAAGTTTTTGGGTCCATATGCCACATCTCTAAAGACTGTTTCCTCAAATAACTGATGTTCTGGATATTGAAAAACTAAACCTACTCGTTCTCTAATTGTTTTCTTTACTGTTGTCTTAGAATTGATATCATCTTCATCAATAAAGACTTTACCTGAAGTGGGCTTCATAAGTCCATTCATGTGCTGTATCAACGTTGACTTACCAGAACCTGTATGGCCTATTAGGCCTACAAATTCTCCATCTTTTATTTCAAAGCTCACGTCATCCAATGCTTTATGTTCAAATACTGTATCCTTCATATATATATAGCTCAAATTTTCTACTTTAATCGACATAACTCTACCACCATCTCTTCAACTGTTAAAATGTCGCCAGGTAGCCTTATGCCTTCTTTTCTAAGTTCATGGCATATTTCTGTTACCTGTGGTACATCTAATCCTAGACTTTTCATTTTTTCTACTTTTGAAAATACATCTTTTGGTGTTCCATCCATGACTAGTACACCATCTTCCATTACATAAACTCTATCAGCATTTACAGCTTCATCCATGTAGTGAGTTATTAGTATTATTGTAATTCCTTCTTCTCGATTTAGCTTCATTATCGTGTCAATTACTTCTTTTCTTCCAGATGGGTCTAACATTGCAGTGGGTTCATCAAGTATGATACATTCAGGTTTCATAGCTATTATGCCAGCAATAGCGATTCTTTGCTTTTGTCCTCCTGAAAGGAGATGGGGACCATGCTTTCTATATTCATACATATCAACAGTTTTTAATGCTTCGTCCACTCGCTTTCTTATCTCCTTTGATTCCACACCCAAATTTTCTGGACCAAAGGCAACATCTTCTTCAACTATTGTTGCAACAATTTGATTGTCTGGATTTTGAAATACCATACCTGCTATTTGCCTGATTTCCCATAGCATTTCCTCGTTTTTGGTGTCTATACCTTTAACCATTATTGTACCACTATTAGGCAAAAGAAGTGCATTAAAATGTTTAGCAAGAGTTGATTTCCCAGAACCATTATGGCCTAGTATTGCAACAAACTCACCTTTTTGAATACTTATGTCTATCCCATTTAAAGCCATTATGCTTTTCCCTGTATGTGATGTATATTCATGTGTAGCTGATTCGGTTTTTATCATGTTAGTCATTCTACAACCCTCTTACAATAACAATTTAAGAGAACGGATTGCATGTTTAATTAACTAACTGCAAAATCCGTTCTCATTAATCCAAATATTGGCTTAATATCTTTAGATATTAAGCCAATTATTTTAAGTTATACTAATTCTAATACAACTACTTCAGCTGCATCTCCACGTCTTGGACCAACTTTAATAATTCTTGTATAGCCACCATTTCGTTCTTTATACTTTGGCGCTATTTCATCAAATAACTTTTTAACTACATCTTCTTTAGTTATATATGCCATTGCTTGACGCCTAGCGTGCAAATCGCCTCTTTTACCAAGAGTTATCATCTTCTCTGCTATGCTTCTTGTTTCTTTAGCTCTCGTATCAGTTGTCATGATTTTATCATGCTCAAGAAATGATGTTACTAAATTTCTAAGCATCGCTCTTCTTTGATCACTTGGACGTCCAAGCCTTCTGTATCCAGCCATGACTATACCTCCTTTCAAATGAAATTAATTTTTATTCTTCGCTTTCTTTTAACCCTAAGCTTAAAGCCGCAAGTTTCTGTTCTACTTCTTCAAGAGATTTTCTCCCTAAGTTTCTTACTTTCATCATGTCATCTTCTGTTCTTTGGGTTAACTCTTCTACTGTATTTATTCCAGCTCTTTTTAAGCAGTTAAATGATCTTACTGATAAATCAAGCTCCTCAATTGTCATTTCAAGAACCTTTTCTTTCTTATCTTGTTCTTTTTCTACCATGATTTCAACATTTCCCACATGGTCAGTCAAAGTTATGAACAATTTCAGATGCTCACTCATTATTTTAGCACCGAAGCTAACTGCTTCATCTGGTTGTATTGTCCCATTAGTCCAAACTTCTAGCGTTAGCTTATCGAAGTCTGTTACTTGGCCTACTCTTGTATTTTCAATAATATAATTTACCTTTACAACAGGCGTATATATTGAATCTATAGCTATAATGCCAATTTGTTGGACTGGCAGTTTATTTTTGTCAGCTGTAACATAGCCTCTTCCTCTTTCTACTGTCATCTCCATGTAAAATCTATGCCCTTCATCTAGCGTAGCTATATGAAGTTCTGGATTTATCACTTCAATATCTGAGTCTTCTGTTATGTCACCTGCAGTAATCTCTCGTTCACCCTGAACGTCTATCTTAATTACTTTAGTGTTATCGCCATACATTTTAAGCGCCAGACGCTTTACATTTAGTATTATCTCTACTACATCTTCAGCTACTCCAGGTATAGTTCCAAACTCATGAAGCACGCCATCTATCTTTACTGTTGTAACGGCTACGCCTGGAAGTGACGATAGAAGAATTCGCCTCAAGGAATTTCCAAGAGTTGCTCCATAGCCTCTCTCCAAAGGTTCCACTACAAATTTCCCGTAAGTGAAGTCTTCAGACATTTCTATGCATTCTATTTTTGGCTTTTCTATTTCTATCATCCAATAAAACCCTCCTTAACTTAATCAGTTTTTCTATTTCTGAGGGCAACTGATTCCACAAATTGATACTAAACAAACGTTCAATATCATATAAGATGCAAGACTTAAGCATCAGCCAACCAGACTAACTTCTCAGCTAGCCTAATTAAGCTTTAAGCCATCCAGACTAAGCGAAGCTTAGTCCAAGACAACCAACAAGCAAACTAGACTAAACTTTAGTTTAGTCGGATTAAGCTTCAGCTTAATCCATTATCTTGAATATAATTCTATTATCAAATGCTCTTCTATCGGAATATCTATATCTTCTCTTGTTGGAAGAGCTATCACTCTAGCTTCCATCATTTCTGTGTTAACTGAAAGCCATTGTGGTGGATTTTTCGCTGCGGCAGATTCTGCAAACACTTTAAAAGCATCTACATCTTTATCTGTAGCTTTTACAGCTATTAAATCATTAAGACTAACTTGATAAGATGGAATATCCACCTTTTGTCCGTTTACAGTAAAATGTCCATGCATTACAAGTTGTCTTGCTTGTTTTCTTGATTCTCCCAAGCCCATCCTGTAAACAACATTATCAAGTCTTTGTTCTAGTAGTCTAAGTAGGTTAGCACCTGTAATACCTCTTTGCTTTTCAGCCACTTCAAAATATCTTCTGAATTGACCTTCTAGAACCCCATATATTCTTCTAACCTTTTGTTTTTCTCTCAATTGTTGTCCGTATCCAGACATCTTTTTCTTGCTCATGCCATGTTGTCCAGGTGCATAAGCTCTTCTCTGAATAGCACATTTATCTGTGTAGCATCTGTCACCTTTAAGGTACAGCTTTAAGCCCTCTCTTCTGCATAATCTGCATACTGGTCCTGTATATCTTGCCATTAATTCACACCTCCTGTTTGGATATTATACTCTTCTACGCTTTGGTGGTCTGCAACCATTATGTGGTATTGGAGTAACATCTTTTATTAAACTTACTTCAAGTCCAGCAGCCTGTAGCGCTCTTATAGCAGCTTCTCTACCTGATCCCGGACCTTTTACATAAACTTCTATTGTTTTAAGATTAAAGTCAGCTGCACCCTTTGCAGCTGTTTCTGCTGCCATCTGTGCAGCAAATGGTGTGCTTTTCTTTGAACCTCTAAAGCCCAATGAGCCAGCACTTGACCATGATAATGCATTGCCTAGTGTATCAGTTAGTGTAACCAATGTATTGTTAAAAGTGGACTGTATATGTGCAGCTCCTCTTTCTATGTGCTTTTTCTCTCTTCTTTTTCTAACTTTCTTAGCCTTTGGCTTTGCTACCATTTCCTTACCTCCTTTTAAAGTATGCGATGAAAACAAAAGTAACTATATTTAGAACGCAAAAATTAAAGTATCCATAAATTAATGTTTTACGTCCTAATAGATACTTATTTTCTTCTTACGCCTACAGTCTTTTTAGGACCTTTTCTTGTTCTAGCATTCGTCTTTGTTTTTTGTCCTCTTACTGGAAGACCTCTTCTATGACGAATCCCTCTATAGCAACCTATTTCCATTAATCTCTTTATGTTTAAAGAGATTTCTCTTTTCAGGTCACCTTCAACTTTTACGGTTCTATCTATACTCTCTCTAAGTTTCCCAACTTCAGTTTCGGTTAAATCCTTAACTCTTGTATCAGGACTTATACCTGTTTCAGCTAGTATCCTATTAGATGTTCTTCTGCCAATACCAAATATATATGTGAGACCTATTTCAACTCTTTTATCTTTTGGTAAGTCAACACCAGCTATTCTGGCCATTAAACCATGCACCTCCAATATCTTAATCAATTATTTGCAATGGGATTATTTGCGATTATTTTTTAAGCCCTATCCCTTATGCATGATAAACTTGTGTATTAATTATTCAGTCCTTGATCACAAATTTATTTATATTATCAAATCAGCAGAGACACTGTAAGCGTGCATCAATGATTCTTTGCAAAACCAGCTCCGCTTACAGCACAGCCGCACCTCTTTACTGATTATTAACCTTGCTTTTGCTTGTGCTTCGGATTCTCGCAGATAACCATGACTCTGCCTTTTCTCTTTATAATCTTACACTTTTCGCAAATAGGCTTTACTGATGGTCTAACTTTCATTTTAAACCCTCCTTGCTTTACTTACCGCGCCATGTGATTCTACCTCTAGATAAATCATATGGCGACAATTCTACTGTTACTCTATCTCCTGGAAGTATTCGGATAAAGTTCATTCTAAGCTTTCCAGATATATGGGCAAGCAATTTATGCCCATTTTCTAACTCTACCACAAAATTTGCGTTAGGTAAAGCTTCGAGTACTTTCCCTTCAACTTCAATTACATCTTGTTTTGACATAAGGTAATCAAACCTCCCGTTCTCGATAATGCGATTTTAAAATCAATGCGATTGCAAATCGCCCCTTACATAATTGGTTATTATATTGTACTTATGTTTTACTATTCCCTATAAAATATTGACATTGTATAGCTTAAATATACATTCATAAAGAATTAACTCTACAATAGTGTCAATATTTCTGGTTTATCATCAGTAATTATTATGGTATTTTCATAGTGTGATGAAAGGCTTCCATCCACAGTTATTACTGTCCATCCATCTTTTAAAGTCTTAACTCCGTATTTACCCTCGTTTACCATTGGTTCAATTGCAAGTGCCATTCCTTTTACAAGTCTTGGCCCTTTATGGGGAGGACCATAGTTTGGAATCTGTGGCTCCTCATGCATTTTGGAGCCTATTCCGTGGCCTACATAATCTCTAACTACTGAGAATCCGTTGTTCTCAACATGCATTTGTATCGCATGAGATATGTCTGATAATCTATTACCCTTTATCGCATACTCAATGCCTTTGAAAAAACTAGCTTCAGTAACTTCGATCAATTGTTGTGCCACTTGTTTAATTATGCCAACCCCAAAAGTTCTCGCTGCATCTCCATTATAGCCTTTGTATAAAGCTCCAATATCGATACCTATTATATCCCCATCTTTTAGTGATATTGCGCTGGGAATTCCGTGTACAACCTGTTCATTAATGGATGCACAAATGCTTGCAGGAAACCCGTTATAACCTTTAAATGAAGGAACTGCTCCGCATTTTATTATATATTCTTCGGCTATAATATCGAGTTCTTTTGTTGTAATTCCAGGGCTAATTACCTCTTTTAACTTTTCTAGCGTTTCTGCCACAATCTTGCCAGCAGTACGCATAAGCTCTATTTCTTTATTAGATTTAATGCTAATCATTCGCTACTCCAAAACTTCACATATCTTTTGGAAAACTTCAATTGTCTCAAGTTCTCCATCGACAGTCTTTAACAAACTCTTCTGCTGATAATACGCTATCAGAGGTTCAGTTTGTTTTTTATATACTTCAAGTCTTTGAACTACTGTTTCAACCTTGTCATCATCTCTTGTATACAATTCGCCTTTGCAATTATCACATATGTGATCTTGTGCTGGTTTATTATATTTAATGTGATAAGTGCTTCCACATGATTTGCATACCAATCTACCTGTAAGTCTGTCTACTAAGATTTCATCTCTTACTTGTATATTAATAACTCCGTCAAGTTTAATATCCATTTTGTCAAGTTCATTTCCTAGAGCATCTGCCTGAACCACTGTTCTTGGAAAACCGTCAAGTAAAAAACCTTTTTCACAATCAGACTCTGTAAGCCTGTCTTGAACGATTTCAACCACTAGTTCATCTGGAACAAGTAAGCCTTTATCCATATATTCTTTGGTTCTTATGCCTAATGGAGTTTTTTCTTTTAAATTTTTTCTGAAAATATCTCCAGTTGATATATGTGGAATATTGTATTTTTCTGTTAGCTTGGCAGCTTGTGTTCCTTTTCCCGCTCCAGGAGGTCCCAATAATACAATTCTCATATTATCACTCCTCTTACTTCAGGAAGCCTTGATAATTTCTCATTACCATCTGAGATTCTATCTGTTTAACTGTATCCATTGCTACACCAACAACGATGAGCAACGAGGTACTACCAAAGTATAACTTAATACCAGTGAAGGACATTAGTATTATAGGTACTATCGCTATGGCTGCTAAGAAAAATCCACCTACTAATGTTATTCTTCCTAAAGACCTTTGAATAAAGTCTGAAGTTGGTTTTCCTGGTCTGATACCTGGTATAAATCCACCATACTTTTTAATATTATTCGCAACTTCTATTGGATTAAATGTAACCGCTGTATAGAAGTATGTGAACCCTATTATCATTACAGTATATAGTATTGCATGAGGCCATGTTCCCCAAGCGAACCATTTCATAAAGAAATTGTACGTTCCTGTCCCAGGGAAGAAGCTAACTATTTGTTTTGGGAACTCAATAATTGATAAAGCAAATATAACTGGGATAACTCCTGCTTGATTCACTTTTAGCGGAATATGTGTACTTTGTCCGCCATACATCTTTCTTCCCACTACTCGTTTTGCATATTGCACTGGTATTCTTCTTTGACCTTCTTGTATAAGAACAACAGCAGCTATGATAGCTATTGCAAATGCAACAAATAGTACTAGTTCAAATATATTAGTCGTCTTCGCTTGGTAAAGTTGATACAACTTAACTACCCCTAATGGTAGTCTTGATACGATACCAGCAAATATTATGATTGATATACCGTTTCCGATTCCCTTTTCTGTAATCATTTCTCCCAACCACATAAGGAAAGCAGTTCCTGCAGTAAGCGATACTGCTACTAATGCCATTGTAAGGAATGTTGTATCAGTCAAATAACTTTTTAATCCGATGGTTAATGCAATTGCTTGTATTGCTGCAAGAACTACAGTCAAGTATCTGACATACTGAGCTATTTTCTTTCTTCCGTCTTCGCCTTCTTTGGCAATAGCTTCAAGGCTTGGTATAGCAATTGTTAACAATTGCATTATAATAGAGGCATTGATATATGGTGTTATATTCATTGCGAAAATTGCAAAGTTTTTGAATGCTCCTCCTGAAATTACATCAAAGAATCCAAGCATTCCGCCTGAATCAATCAACTGTGCAAGTGCATCTGTGTTCATCCCAGGGACTGGTATAAAGCTACCCAATCTGAATACTACTAGCATCGCCAGTGTAAACAGCATTTTATAGCGTAAATCAGGAATTTTCCAAGCATTTCGTAAAGTGTTAAACACCTTAAATCACCTCTACCTTTCCTCCTGCTGCTGCTATTTTCTCTGCAGCTGATTTGCTGAATTTATTAACTTGTACAGTTAAACTCTTTGTAAGCTCTCCAGTACCAAGTATCTTAACTCCATTTTTAGCATCTTTTACAAGACCTGTTTCTTTTAAAGCTTCTATTGTCACCAATGCACCATTTTCAAATCTCTCTAAATCTGACACATTAACAATTGCGAACTCTTTTCTAAAAATATTCGTGAATCCTACTTTAGGCAATCTTCTATATAAAGGCATCTGTCCACCTTCAAAGCCAAGTCTTACTCCACCACCTGAACGTGAGTTTTGACCTTTTTGTCCTTTGCCGGCGCTTTTTCCTTGACCTGAAGCAGTACCTCTACCAATTCTCTTTTGCTTTTTATTTGTGCCTTCAGCAGGTTTTAGTTCGTGTAATTTCACGGTATACACCTCCCTCTACTTTACTTCTTCTACTTCTATTAAGTGTATAACTTTTCTAACCATACCTTTTATAGCAGGGTTATCTTCATGTTCTACAACACTTTGAATTTTCTTAAGGCCTAATGCCTTTACTGTGTCAATTTGATCTTTATTTCTGCCAATTATACTCTTTACAAGTTTAATTTTTAGCTTAGCCAAGGTTCTTCCCCTCCTAGCCTAAAATTTCTTCTACTGTTTTTCCTCTTAGTTTTGCTACTTCTTCTACTGTCTTTAAAGAAGCAAGACCTTGGATTACAGCATTGACCATGTTTCTAGGATTATTTGATCTTAATGATTTTGTTCTTATATCTTTAATTCCCGCTAATTCAAGTACTGCACGAACAGGTCCTCCAGCTATAACTCCAGTACCGGTTGGTGCTGGCATTAAAAGCACAGTTCCTGCTCCTGATGTCCCTATAATTTGATGGGGAATTGTTGTGCCTACTATAGAAATTTTTACTAAGTTCTTTTTAGCATCTTCTATGCCTTTTCTTATTGCTTCAGGTATTTCAACAGATTTTCCAGTTCCAACTCCTACATAGCCGTTTCCGTCTCCTACAACGACTATAGTGCTGAATCTGAAATTTCTACCACCTTTAACAACCTTTGCAACTCTATTTATTGCTACAACCTTTTCTTTAAGGTCTAGTTTACTAGCGTCAATTGGCTGCATTTATTTCCCTCCTTTTTTCTAAAATTCTCTTTTAGAAATCTAATCCGGCTTCTCTTGCGCCATTAGCAAGTTCTGATACTCTTCCGTGATATATATATCCGCCTCTATCAAAAACTACTTTAGTTATTCCAGCTTCCTTTGCTCTCTTCGCAATTAAAGTTCCAACTGCTTTAGCAGAGTCTTTGTTACCGCCATTGCTGATTGTTTCCTTTAATTCTTTATCAAGAGTTGAGGCTGATACTAAAGTTATTCCCTTTGTGTCATCAACTATTTGAGCATACATATGACTCGCACTTCTGAAAACATTTAATCTTGGTCTTTCAGTGGTCCCAACAAGCTTATTACGAGATCTTAAATGTCTTTTCATTCTTAGTTTGTTTCTATCTGCTTTAGTTATCACCCTGTGTCACCTCTTTCACTTATTATTTCTTACCTGTTTTACCTTCTTTACGTCTTATAACTTCATAATCGTATTTAATGCCCTTACCTTTATATGGTTCTGGCTCTCTTACCGCTCTGATATTGGCTGCATGTATTCCAACCTTTTCCTTATCTGCACCTTTAATCACTATTCTGTTTGGTGCTGGAACTTCAGTTGTTATACCTACCGGATCTTCCATTTCAACTGGATGAGAATACCCCATTGTAAGGTTTAACTTCTTGCCTTGCTTAGCTGCCCTATAACCAACTCCGTTGATTTCTAGGTTTTTTTGAAAGCCTTTAGAAACACCTTCAACCATATTATTCATAAGCGCTCTTGTCAAACCATGTAAAGCTCTATGTTCTTTCTGATCAGATGGTCTTTTCACTGTTAATATCCCATCTTCTAATTCGATTATCATATCTTTACTCATAGCTTTTACTAATTGACCATTTGGTCCTTTAGTAGTTACTACGTTGTCACTGTCAATTTTTATTTCAACTCCTTGCGGAATTGTGATTGGCATTCTACCTATCCTTGACATGCTTACACCTCCTGTTCCACAGATTTTACCATACGTAGCAAAGCACTTCTCCGCCAACACCTTCAAGTCTAGCTTTCTTGTCTGTCATTACACCCTTGGATGTGGATATCATTGCTATTCCTAATCCACCAAGTACTTTAGGTATATCTTCATTTGTAGCATATACTCTCAGTCCTGGTTTACTAATTCTTTTTAATCCAGTAATTACCTTTTGCTTGTTTGGTGCATATTTCATAACTACTCTAATCATTCCTTGTCCACCATCATCTATTACATCATATGATTTTATATAGCCTTCATCTAAAAGAATCTGAGCCATAGACTTTTTCATATTAGATAATGGAATATCAACAGTAACATGTCTTACTATATTTGCATTTCTGATACGAGTTAGCATATCAGCAATTGGATCACTTATAACCATTTTCAAACCTCCTTCTACGATAGCGAAATCACCTTAACTAGAGTATTATCTAAAAACATACTCTTTTATGACGCCTACCAGCTAGCTTTTTTAACCCCTGGAATTTGGCCCTTATGTGCTAATTCTCTGAAGCAAATACGGCATATGCCGAACTTTCTAAGAACTGAATGAGGCCTTCCGCATATTCTACATCTTGTATAAGCTCTAGTAGGATATTTCGGAGTTCTTTGTTGCTTCAATATCATTGATTTTTTAGCCACAGTCTTCCCTCCTTATTGATTTACGTATGGCATACCCATTAGTTTTAATAATTCTTTAGCTTCTTCGTCTGATTTAGCTGTTGTAACAAAAATAATGTCCATACCTCTTACTTTGTCAACTTTATCATATTCCATTTCAGGGAAAATCAGTTGCTCTTTAATTCCTAGCGCATAATTTCCTCTGCCATCAAATGCTTTATCAGATACACCCTTGAAGTCACGAACTCTTGGAAGAGCAACGTTTAAAAGTTTATCTACAAACTCATACATCCTCTCTCCTCGAAGAGTTACCTTAGCACCGATATTCATTCCTTTTCTAACCTTAAATGATGCAACAGAATTCTTAGCCTTTGTAATAACTGGCTTTTGGCCAACTATTGTAGCTAAATCATGTACTGCTGCTTCTAAGCTCTTTGCATTATCTTTTGCGTCTCCTAAACCCATGTTCACAACTACTTTTTCTAGTCTAGGAATTTCCATTACGCTTTTATATTGAAATTTCTGCATTAGTGCAGTTAAAATTTCATTGTTATATTTTTCTTTAAGTCTGGACAATTAATTTACCTCCCTTCAGAGTTAATTATTTATCGAGTACCTCTCCACAGTTTTTACAGTTTCTAACTTTTGTCTTATCCTCTAATAATCTGTGACCTACTCTAACACCTTTTTCACATTTTTCACACCAAAGCATTAATTTCGAACTGAACACTGGTGATTCTTGATGTATTATTCCACCTTGTTGCATATTCTTAGTTGGCTTCTTATGTTTTGTTGACATATTCACGCCTTCTACGATAGCTTTACCAGTCTTCGGCATAACTACTAGCACTTTGGCCTTTTTTCCTTTGTCTTTACCTGAGATTACAACTACTGAATCTCCTTTTTTTACATGCACTTTCTTAACTTCCATCATGACACCTCCTCTTACAGAACCTCTGGCGCAAGTGATATTATTTTCATAAAGTCTTTGTCTCTTAATTCTCTCGCAACAGGCCCAAATATACGAGTTCCTTTTGGTTGCTTATCATCTTTTATAATAACAGCTGCATTATCATCAAACTTTATATAACTACCATCAGGTCTTCTAATGGACTTTGCAGTTCTAACTATAACAGCTTTTACAACATCGCCCTTCTTAACAACGCCACCTGGTGTTGCATCTTTTACAGAGGCAATGATTATATCTCCGATACTTCCATATCTTCTTAATGATCCACCCATAACACGTATACATAGTAACTCTTTTGCTCCTGAGTTATCAGCAACATTTAATCGACTTTCTTGCTGTATCATTCAAAACCCTCCTTTCGGAATTTTACTTAGCTTTTTCTATTATCTCAACAAGTCTCCATCTTTTGTCTTTACTTAGAGGTCTTGTTTCCATTATTTTAACTCTATCACCAATTTTGCACTCGTTATTTTCATCGTGTGCCTTAAATTTTGTTGTTTGCTTCATTGTTTTTCCGAAAAGTGGATGTCTCACTAGTGTCTGGATAGCAACTACAATAGTCTTATCCATTTTATCGCTAACGACTTTACCCATTCTCGTTTTTCTATATTTTCTTTCCACCGACTAAACCTCCTATTCTTTCTACTTTACCTCAACAGACTTGAGTTCTCTTTCTTTAAGGATGGTTTTAATTCTAGCAATTGATTTCTTTACTTCTTTAACTTTTAAAGGATTTTCTAATTGTCCTGTTGCCATTTGGAATCTTAGGTTAAAAAGCTCACCTTTAAGCTCTCTAAGCTTTAGATCTAACTCATTTCCTGACATTTCTCGAACCTTATTAGCCTTCATTTCCATCACCAACCATTTCTTCAGTATCTTTTCGTGTGATAAATTTACAACTGATAGGAAGCTTGTGCATAGCAAGTCTTAATGCTTCCCTAGCAACCTCTTCAGTTACACCAGCTATTTCAAACAATACTCTACCTGGCTTAACTACTGCTACCCAATGTTCAGGAGATCCTTTACCTGAACCCATACGAGTTTCAGCAGGTTTCTTTGTTACAGGCTTATCAGGGAATATTTTAATCCAAACTTGGCCGCCTCTTTTTATATATCTTGTCATTGCAACTCTGGCTGCTTCTATTTGATTGCTTGTTATCCAAGCCGGCTCTAACGCTTGAATTCCGTATTCACCATAAGCTATGAAATTTCCTCTAGTTGCCTTTCCTCTCATGTTTCCTCTCATCTGCTTACGATGTTTTACTCTTTTTGGCATTAGCATTTTATGCTTCTCCTCCTTCCATAACTACTTTCGCTGGTGCTTTGGCACGAGACTTAGCTTCAGGAAGAACCTCCCCTTTATATATCCAGACTTTAACACCTATTCTTCCAAAGGTTGTATGAGCTTCTGCAAAACCATAATCTATATCAGCTCTTAACGTCTGTAGTGGAATTGTTCCTTCACGATACCATTCACTTCTTGCTATTTCAGCTCCGCCTAGTCTACCTGCGCACATAGCTTTAATTCCTTTTGCTCCAACTCTCATTGTTCTTTGCATTGATTGCTTCATAGCTCTTCTGAAGGATATTCTCTTTTCAAGTTGAGCTGCTATGTTTTCAGCAACTAGTTGTGCATTCAATTCTGGAATTCTAATTTCTGATATGTTTATTGAAACATTTTTTGCATTTATAAGCTTTTCTAAACTTTTTTTAAGCTCTTCAATACCAGCTCCGCCTTTACCAATTACCATTCCTGGTTTTGCAGTAAAGACATTTAGTCTAATTTTATCAGTTCTTTCAATTTCAATCTTTGAAATCCCTGCATTAAAAAGCTTTTTCTTTAGAAATTCTCTTATTTTATAATCTTCAACTAAATAATCTGCAAACTTCTTATCATTTGCATACCATCTAGTATCCCAATCTTTAATAATACCAACTCTTAGTCCATGTGGATTAACCTTTTGGCCCACCAAAATCCCTCCTTCAACCTATTTTTCTTTAACTGCCAATGTTATATGACTTGTTCTCTTTAATATTCTTACGCCTCTGCCCATTGCTGCTGCTCTAAATCTCTTAAGTGTCGGACCTTGAGTAGCGTAAACCTCTGATACATATAAGTTATCGATGTTCATACCATTATTGTTCTCAGCGTTGGCTACAGCTGATTTCAATAACTTTTCTAAAACCTCTGAAGCTGCCTTTGGAGTATGCTTTAGTATTGCAAAAGCTTCTCCAACTTTTTTGCCTCTGATTAAATTTATAACAATGTTAACTTTTCTCGAGGATATTCTGATATGTCTAACAATTGCCCTTGCTTCCACAGGATCTACCTCCTTCCATGTTCCATGATCTTGTTTATTTTTTCATCCAGTTTAAAGTATTCGCTGGCCTAATGTCTATTTAAGTGCTCCTGATCTTTCTGTGTGATTTCCATGACCTCTGAAAGTTCTAGTCAAGGAGAATTCACCTAGCTTGTGGCCAACCATATCTTCCGTTACATAAACTGGAACATGTTTTTGACCATTGTGCACTGCTATTGTGTGCCCTACCATATCAGGGAATATTGTTGATGTTCTTGACCAAGTCTTAAACACAACTTTTTTACCTAATTTATTTAATTCAACTATTTTCTCTAATAGTTTCTTCTCAATAAAAGGACCTTTTTTAATAGATCTGCTCATTAAATTGCCTCCTTCCTAATTAGTTCAATACCAGTTAGCAATCTAATCAAGGTTTTGCAAAATTCTGCTCCGCAAAATACTTGATTCTTTATTTTTGATCTCTTCTCTTAACGATTAGCTTGCTTGAAGCTTTCTTTTTATTTCTCGTTTTATATCCAAGAGTTGGTTTACCCCAAGGAGTAACCGGACCCGGTCTACCAATCGGAGATTTACCTTCACCACCACCATGTGGGTGATCGCAAGGGTTCATTACTGATCCTCTGACAGTTGGTCTAAAGCCCATGTGACGCTTTCTTCCTGCGCTACCTAAACTGACCAATTCATGATCAATGTTTCCAACTTGACCTATAGTTGCTTTGCACTCAAGCCTAACCTTTCTTACTTCTCCTGAAGGAAGTCTTAGTAGTGCATGCACACCTTCTTTAGCCATAAGCTGTGCAGAATTTCCTGCCGCCCTAACCATTTGTCCACCTTTACCTGCCTTCATTTCGATGTTGTGTATCAATGTACCTACTGGGATATTCTTTAAAGGCAAAGCGTTACCAACTTTAACATCTGCGTTTGGTGAAGATATTATTTTATCTCCAACTTTTAAACCATTAGGAGCTATTATATATCTTTTTTCTTGATCTTCATATAAAAGAAGTGCAATGTTTGCCGTTCTGTTTGGATCGTATTCTATTGTCATTACTTCAGCAAGCATTTCCACCTTATCTCTTTTGAAGTCAATTATTCTATATTTCCTCTTATGTCCGCCGCCTCTATGTCTTACAGTGATTTTACCGTTATTGTTTCTTCCAGCTTTGCTTTTTAATATTTCAACCAGGGATCTTTCAGGCTCTTGTCTTGTTATTTCTTCAAAGGTTGAAACAGTCATATAACGTCTTGCTGGAGAAGTCGGTTTATACTTCTTAATTGCCATTTTTTCTCCTCCTCTTACAATCCTTCAAAGAACTCGATAGCTTTGCTGTCAGCAGTAAGCGTAACTATAGCTTTCTTGAAGCTTGGTCTTCTGCCTTCATGTTGCCCCTGTCTTTTCATTTTGCCCATCATTCTTATAGTGTTAACTTTTTCAACTTTAACCTTGAAAACTTCTTCCATTGCTTTTTTAATCTCAGTTTTGTTTGCATTAATGTCAACTATAAAGGTGTATTTTTTATCCGCCATTTCATTCATGCTTTTTTCACTAATAACTGGTTTTCTGATTATATCGTAAGCATTCATTATGCGTACACCTCCTCAACTTTTTGAGCTGCTTCCTTAGTAATAATAAATTTATCATATTTTAATATATCATAAACATTGATTGTATTAACTAACGCTGTCTTAACTCCTGGAATATTTCTTGCTGATTTCTCAACATTTTCATTTTTGCCACCAAGAACTATTAGTACTTTTGAATCTACTTTCAAGTTACCCAACATACTAATCATTTGCTTTGTTTTAATTGCATCAAAGTTTAGATCTTCAAGAACAATTAAGTCATTATCAACAATCTTTGAACTTAATGCTGATTTTAAAGCTACTCTTCTTAGTTTCTTTGGTAATGTGAATCTGTACGATCTTGGTTTTGGAGCAAATACCGTTCCACCATGTCTCCATTGTGGTGATCTTATGCTACCATGTCTTGCTCTACCTGTACCCTTTTGTTTCCAAGGTTTTATACCTCCGCCTCTTACTTCTGCTCTTGTAAGGGCCGATTGATTTCCTTGTCTTTGATTTGCTAAGTACATTTTAACTACTTGATGCATAGCTTCTACATTGATATTTGCACCAAATATGTTTTCACTTAATTCAAATTCACCGACTTCGTTGCCACTTATGTTATATAAAGCTACTTTAGGCATAGCACGTCCTCCTTTCCATCCGCTACTTTACTTTTACGGTATTTTTTATCATTACTAGTGAGCCTCTTATTCCTGGAACTCCACCTCTTACAAGGATTACATTCTTTTCCGGATAAACTTTAGCTACTTCCAAATTTTGAACTGTTGTATGCACATTACCCATATGTCCTGGTAGTTTTTTGCCTTTAAAAGTTCTTGATGGGTCTGATGACGCACCCATTGAACCAGGAGCTCTATGGAATTTTGAACCGTGTGACATAGGTCCTGTATGAGCATTGTATCTCTTTATTGTACCTTGAAATCCTTTACCCTTAGATACTCCGCTTATGTCCACTTTTTCACCTTCAGCGAATATATCTACTTTTAGCTCTTGACCTACTTCATAAGTTGTCACATCTTCAAGTCTCAACTCTCTTAAGTATCTTTTTACTGCAACCTTCGCTTTTGAAAAGTGTCCTTTTAGCGGCTTAGTTATTCTTGATTCTTTTGCATCATCAAAACCAACTTGTATCGCTTCGTAACCATCATTCTCCTTAGTTTTCTTCTGAACAACCACATTAGGAGTAACTTGGATTACTGTAACAGGAACCGCCTTCCCTTCTTTATTGAATACTTGAGTCATACCTACTTTTTTTCCAAGTATTGCTTTTTTCATTACTACACCTCCATAATTTACAGCGGACCGTTTTGCGGTCATACTAAATCAATCTCTTTGACTATTATTTTTAAAGTTTTATTTCAATATCAACGCCCGCTGGCAAGTCTAGTCTCATTAAAGCGTCAACTGTTTTTGGCGTTGGGCTTAATATGTCAATCAATCTTTTATGTGTTCTTTGTTCAAACTGCTCTCTTGAGTCCTTATATTTATGAACTGCTCTTAGTACTGTTATAATTTGTTTTTCAGTTGGCAGTGGAACTGGACCTGAAATTTTTGCACCTGTTCTTTTTGCAGTTTCAACGATCTTTTCTGCAGACTGATCAATTAAGTTATGATCATAAGCCTTTAGCCTGATTCTAATTTTTTGTGTTGCCATTTTCCTTTCCCTCCTTCTATCTAATGCTTTGCTGTTCCATCAGTGAAACCGCTACTGATGTACACACCCCCGGGTGTGCTCTAATTTTTTGTTGCGCACAAGCCTATATTCATGCTCGCACGCTAGAAATTAGATACCTCAGCAGAGTCGCCCGACTTCATGAGTCGAACACTACTCGGTAAGAATAACCAAAACGACTGAGTTTATGGCAAAATCATTTGCTTTGCAACCTCTTACTTCATCGCAAGCTAAGTTTCACAACTCTTATATTCTAATACATATTTTCTTGTTTTGCAATATTTATTTTCAAGTTTTTTAACATTTTCTTTATTTTTCTTCATATATTATACTTCCAAAGCAGAAATTCATAAAATATCAGAATATTTATGGTTCTAAATTTAAAGCCTAACGCTGATATTATTTCCACTTAATACGAAATTATTAAATTTACACCACTATATTTGATTGCTGATAAGCTTATGCATTAATCTATTGATTATTGACATTGAGTATTTATATCGTTACTCTAAGAGAGGCAACTATATTATACTCTTTTTTTACTGATTAAAGGGGGTTTTGTATTTGAAAAAAAAGAACATTAATTTTTTAATGGTGCTTACGGCCTTTTTTTGGGCTGGAGCTTTTATAGCAGGTAAGCTTTCTGCCCCATTTATTCCACCTTTTACTCTAACCTTTCTGCGTTTTTCTGTTGCGACTCTTGTGCTCTATGGAATCATAAAGTATCGAAAAGAATCAATATACATATTAAAAAAGGAAGATATTCCTTTTTTCCTTTTTACTGGTCTAGTGGGAATGTTCGGTTATCATATTTTGTTTTTTTCTGCACTTAGACTTACAACAGCTATTTCTTCTTCTATTATTGGTGCAACTAATCCTATTATAACAACTATACTCAGCATCATTTTCTTAAAAGATAAAATAACTAAAAAAAGATTGTTCGGAATCATTTTATCTTTTACTGGTGTTTTTTTGACCATTACCAATGCAGATATCAATATTTTAACTACATTAAGCTTTAATAAAGGTGACCTTTTAATGTTAGTGGCCGTTCTGATGTGGTCCTCTTATAGTGTATTTAGTAAGTGGGTTATGCCTAGGTACTCACCTATAACATTAACATTCTATAGTTTCTTGTTTTGTACTATTTTCCTAATCCCATTTGTTATTTATGAACACCCATGGACTTTGATTAGTAGTATACCATATTATTCATATATTGCATCTATATATATGAGCATATTTGCATCAGTTATCGGGTATCTAGTGCAACAAATTTCTATTAAAGAGATTGGCCCAAGCAAAACTTCAATTTTTATTAATCTTGTACCAATATTTTCTATTGTTCTTTCTGTTTCTATATTAGGCGAAACAATAAGTTCAATAAAACTTCTTACCGCATTATTAATCATTGCTGGTGTTTATATATGCCAAAAAAATTGATAAGGAGATATTAAATTGAATAACAAAAAAACAAATATAATGTTATTATTACTTTTTATTCTATTAATAATTCTAGTATTAACTCATTTTTTATCATTCTTCGACTTAAAAACACAGAAGCCAGCTTAGGTTACATGAACAGCCATATCAATTCACTAGAAAATATACTTAGCAAAATGGAAAATAACACGAATGAGCAACCGCCTAAAGCCAAAGATGTAATGACTCCTTTAGAAGCTGCAAAATACTTAAATATTGATGTTTCAAAAGTTTTTGACTTGATTAATTCTCCATATCCTTCTATACCCTATATGTTTGTAGGTGGAGAGTACCGTTTTAACAAATCAGCTATTGACCTGTGGATGCAAACTAACTCAGGTGTTATATCAAATTAAACAAATAAAAGCCAGCTATTAATATTAATAGCTGGCTTTTATTTGTTTAATTACTTACGCGAGTATACTTGCTACCGCGCCTGCTCCAACTGTTCTTCCACCTTCACGAATAGCGAATCTTAATCCTTCTTCCATTGCGATTGGTGCAATCAGTTTTACTGTCATTTCTATATTATCACCAGGCATGCACATTTCTACGCCTTCTGGTAGATCTATTACTCCTGTTACGTCTGTTGTTCTAAAATAGAACTGTGGTCTGTAGTTTTTGAAGAATGGTGTATGTCTTCCGCCTTCTTCTTTTGTTAGTACGTATACTTGCGCTTTATAATGGGTGTGTGGTTTTATTGATGCTGGCTTTGCAAGTACTTGACCTCTTTCTATATCTGCTCTTTGTATTCCCCTTAATAGTAAGCCTACGTTATCCCCTGCTTGCGCTTGGTCTAGTAGCTTTCTAAACATTTCTACGCCTGTTACTACTGTTTGCTTTGTAGCTTCTGCTATGCCTACTATCTCTACTTGATCTTGTACTTTTATTACGCCTCTCTCTACTCTTCCTGTTGCTACTGTTCCTCTTCCTGTGATGGAGAACACGTCTTCTACAGGCATTAAGAATGGCTTATCTATTTGTCTTTCTGGTGTTGGTATATATGTGTCTACTGCTTCCATTAACTTTAATATTCCACTGCACCATTCACACTCTGGTTTTGCACATCCGCACTCTAATGCTTTTAATGCTGATCCTGGGATGATTGGTGTATCATCTCCTGGAAATTCATATTCGCTTAGTAATTCTCTTACTTCCATTTCAACTAGTTCGATTAACTCTGCGTCATCTACCATATCTACTTTGTTTAAGAATACTAATATATATGGAACACCAACTTGTCTTGATAGTAGTATATGTTCTCTTGTTTGTGGCATTGGACCATCTGCTGCTGATACTACTAGTATTGCTCCATCCATTTGTGCAGCTCCTGTAATCATGTTCTTTACATAATCTGCGTGGCCTGGGCAATCAACATGTGCATAGTGTCTTGCTGTTGTTTGATACTCAACGTGTGCTGTGTTAATTGTGATCCCTCTTGCTTTTTCTTCTGGTGCCTTATCTATTTCGTCATATTTTGTTGCTACCGCTCCGCCAGACTTTGATAGTACGGTTGTTATTGCTGCTGTTAATGTTGTCTTGCCGTGATCAACGTGTCCTATGGTTCCTATGTTTACGTGCGGTTTATTTCTCTCAAATTTCGCTTTTCCCATTTTTCCTTTTTCCTCCTTTTGATGTAAAAAATCAGAATTTATTCAATAAATTTAACTATTATTTATTTTTTGCTCCTATAACCTTTTCAGTTACACTCTTTGGAACTTCTTCAAAGTGATGCATTTCCATTGAATATGTTGCTCTACCTTGAGTACTTGAACGAAGGTCTGTTGCATATCCAAACATTTCGGAAAGTGGAACGAATCCTCTTACGATCTGCATTGCGCCTCTTGCTTCCATTCCTTCTATCTTTCCTCTTCTTGAGTTCATATCACCAATGACATCTCCCATATAGTTATCTGGAACTGTAACTTCAACTTTCATTATAGGCTCTAAAAGTACAGGGTCTGCTTTCCTGCATCCATCTTTAAATGCCATAGAACCAGCAATCTTAAAGGCCATTTCTGATGAGTCAACCTCATGGTATGATCCATCAAATAATGTTACTTTAATGTCTAATACTGGATATCCACCAAGTACTCCGTTGCTTAACGCTTCTGTTACGCCGTTTTCAACTGCAGGAATATACTCTCTTGGTATTGCACCACCGACAACTTTGTTTACAAACTCGAAACCAGCTCCAGCTTCTTTTGGTTCGATTTCAAGCCATACATGGCCAAATTGACCTTTACCACCAGACTGTCTTATGAACTTACCTTCGACTTTAACTTTTTTCTTGATTGTCTCTTTATATGCAACCTGAGGTTTACCTACATTTGCTTCAACTTTGTACTCTCTCATCATTCTATCAACGATGATATCTAGGTGAAGTTCTCCCATCCCAGCTATGATAGTTTGACCAGTATCTGGATCTGTATAGGTCTTGAAGGTTGGGTCTTCTTCAGCAAGCTTTGATAAAGCTACACCCATCTTCTCCTGTCCAGCTTTAGTTTTTGGCTCAATTGCTACACTTATAACTGTTTCTGGAAACTGCATTGATTCTAAGATTATTAAATGATCTTCATCACAAAGAGTATCTCCTGTAGTTGTATCTTTGAGACCAACTGCAGCTGCAATATCTCCAGTAAAGACTTCTTTAATCTCTTCTCTATGGTTAGCGTGCATTTGCACGATTCTACCAATTCTTTCTCTCTTGCCTTTTACTGAGTTATAAACATATGATCCTGCATCAAGTTTTCCTGAATACACTCTGAAAAAACAAAGCTTTCCAACAAACGGGTCAACCATTATTTTAAATGCTAGCGCTGAGAATGGTTCATCATCTTCAGGCTTTCTTTCCATTTGCACATCAGCATCATCAACAGAAATACCTTTAATAGGTGGTATATCTACTGGGGATGGCATGTATGCGATAACCGCATCAAGCATAAGTTGAACACCTTTGTTTTTATAGGAAGATCCACATGTAACTGGGATAATCTTTGTAGCAATTGTTCCTCTTCTTAAACCAGCTATTAGCTCATCTGTTGTAATTTCTTCGCCTTCAAGATATTTCATCGTTAACTCTTCATCTTGTTCCGCTACTGCTTCAACAAGCTTTAATCTATACTCTTCAGCTAACGCTAACATTTCTTCAGGAATATCTGTTTCTTCTATTTCTTTACCCAAGTCATCTCTGTACATTTCTGCCTTCATTTTTATAAGGTCTATGATACCTATAAAAGTATCTTCACGGCCTATAGGCAATTGTATTGGTACTGCATTTGCTTGGAGTCTATCTTTCATCATTTCTACAACTCTTAAGAAATCAGCACCCATTATATCCATCTTGTTTATATATGCCATTCTTGGAACTTCATATTTATCTGCCTGTCTCCATACAGTCTCCGATTGTGGCTCAACGCCACCCTTAGCACAGAAGACTGTTACAGCACCGTCAAGCACACGAAGAGATCTTTCTACTTCAACTGTAAAGTCAACGTGTCCTGGAGTATCAATGATGTTAACTTTGTGACCCTTCCATTGTGCTGTCGTTGCAGCAGAAGTAATAGTTATACCTCTTTCTTGTTCCTGTTCCATCCAGTCCATTGTAGCAGCACCTTCATGAACTTCACCTATTCTATGAGTTCTTCCTGTATAAAACAGTATTCTCTCAGTAGTTGTTGTTTTTCCTGCATCAATGTGAGCCATGATCCCTATGTTTCTAACTTTATCAAGTGAAATTTGTCTAGGCACAAATATCCTCCTTTCTGTCGCAAGAAGCACTATTATTTTTCCCAAAATAATCAATAATACTTATAGCTTCTTCTATATCTTTTTTAATCACCTTAAACCTCAAACTGAAATTACCATCTATAGTGTGCAAACGCCTTGTTAGCTTCTGCCATTCTGTGCATGTCTTCTCTCTTTTTAACGCTTGTTCCTGTGTTATTAGAAGCATCGAGGAGTTCACCTGCTAGTCTTTCCTTCATTGTCTTTTCTCCTCTTTTTCTTGAGTAATCAATGAGCCATCTCATAGCCAATGCCTGTCTTCTCTCAGGTCTTACTTCAATAGGAACCTGATAAGTCGCTCCACCTATTCTTCTTGCTTTAACTTCAAGCATAGGCATGATGTTAGTCATAGCCGCCTCAAATACTTCAAGCGCATCTTTACCTGTTTTTTCTTTTAGAATGTCAAATGCATCATAAACAATTTTTTGTGATACTCCCTTTTTTCCATCATACATAAGATTGTTTACTAGTTTAGTAACGCTCTTATCATTGTATAGTGGATCTGGAAGTACATCTCTTTTTGGTATATGTCCTTTTCTTGGCACTTTACTTCCCTCCTTAAAAATTCTTCAATTTCATCGGTACTCGACCAAGTTGATCTACATTTCTAAATTTAAAAATGCATAACAACAGTCGCTGTGCGCAACTAATTATATATTTACAAAGAAATGAAATCCATTTCTTTGACATAATCGCCGCACGTTATTTCTTTGGTCTTTTCGCCCCATACTTTGATCTGCTTTGTTTTCTGTTAGCAACCCCAGCAGCATCAAGAGTTCCTCTAACTATATGGTATCTTACACCAGGTAGATCTTTAACTCTTCCGCCTCTGATAAGTACAACAGAGTGTTCCTGCAAATTGTGTCCTATTCCTGGGATGTAGCCTGATACTTCTATTCCGTTTGTAAGTCTTACTCTGGCAATTTTTCTTAATGCAGAGTTCGGCTTCTTAGGCGTAGTAGTTTTAACAACAGTACATACTCCCCTTTTTTGAGGACAATTTTTTAAAGCTGGAGCAGTTGATTTGTATTCAACTTTATCTCTACTTTTCCTTACTAACTGGCTGATTGTTGGCATCCAACGCACCTCCTTACACGATTATTTTTTTATTAAAATATACCCCTTCCAATTGAAGGGGTATATTATTAATCTGCTAATAGCGCTACTGTCGAAGCGCCCACTTCAATTCCGCATGCATCTCCCAGTTCTTTCATTGAATAAATGTTTATAACTTCAATGCTACTTTGGCTGCATGCCTGGATTATAGAACTTATTAGATTTTCATCTGCATCTTTGGCTAAATAAACTTTTCTAGCATTCTTATTATTTATTGCTTTCAAAGTCTGTTTAAATCCAACTATCCTTTTCTTCGAGGACTTTAACTCATTCATTTTTGCACCTCATCATTAAAAAGAATTTGCTTCTACGCATACTCAAGTATTTTATCACTTTGATTATTTCGTTGTCAAGTATTTTATTTCACTATGCTGTGATTTCAAAAGAGGACTAAACACAAGAGATAGAATATCCCTTGTGTTTTAACTGCCTTCTCAAATTTAAAATTATTGTACTTCTTCAATAAACTTTAAGGTTATATCTTTATATTTTTTCATTCCAGTACCTGCTGGTATCAGTTTACCTATTATTACATTTTCCTTTAACCCTACAAGCGGATCTATCTTGCCTTTTATTGCTGCTTCAGTCAATACTCTTGTAGTTTCTTGGAAGGAAGCTGCCGATAAGAAGGAGTCCGTTGCAAGTGAAGCTTTAGTAATTCCAAGCAAGGTTCTCTTTCCTGATGCTTTTTCTCCACCAGCTTTGGCTATATTCTGATTTTGTTCCTCGAACTTAAATACATCTACCAAGCTACCTGGAAGCAAATCTGTATCTCCAGATTCTTCTATTTTTATTCTTCTAAGCATCTGCCTTACAATAACTTCAATATGCTTATCAGCGATATCAACACCTTGAAGTCTATAAACTCGTTGAACTTCCATCAATATATAAGACTGAACTCCAGCAACTCCTTTAATCTTCAAGATGTCATGTGGATTTATTGAACCTTCTGTTATTTCATCTCCCGGCTCAATTTTTTGACCCTCAGTTACTGACATTCTTGACCCATAAGGTATTACATAAGTTCTCTCTTCTCCTTCTTCTGAAATTACACTAACTTCCTTTTTCTTTCTAGAGTCTAACATCTTTACTACTCCTGATATTTCAGAAATAATTGCAAGTCCTTTAGGTTTTCTTGCTTCAAATAGCTCCTCTACTCTTGGAAGACCTTGTGTAATATCGTCTCCTGCAACTCCACCAGTATGGAATGTTCTCATAGTAAGCTGGGTACCAGGCTCACCTATAGATTGAGCTGCTATTATTCCAACAGCTTCTCCTATATCAACATGAGTTCCTGTAGCCAGATTCATCCCGTAACACTTTGCACATACGCCATGAACGGCACGACAGCTGAGTACACTTCTTATAAGAACATTTTTAACGCCTACTTTTACTATCCTATTTGCCATCTCTTCTGAAATCATTTCATCATTCTTGACCATTATTTCTTTGGTCTCAGGATTTATAATATCTTCAAGGGCAAATCTTCCAATTAATCTATCAACAAGTTGTTCAATTATTTCATTACCGTCTTTGATTTCTTTTACTCTTAATCCTTCTTCTGTCCCACAGTCTTCTTCTCTTACTATAACATCCTGACTTACATCAACAAGCCTTCTTGTAAGATAACCAGAATCTGCGGTCCTTAGTGCTGTATCGGCTAGACCTTTACGAGCTCCATGAGTAGATGTGAAAAATTCCAAAACGTCAAGGCCTTCACGGAAATTGGCTTTTATAGGAATTTCTATGATTCTACCCGATGTATCCGCCATAAGTCCTCTCATTCCAGCTAACTGTTTAATTTGATTAACACTACCTCTAGCTCCAGAGTTTGCCATCATGAAAACAGGGTTTAGATAATCAAGATTATCCATAAGCGCGTCTTTTACTAAATCTGTTGTTTTAGACCAGGTATCAATAACTTGCTCATATCTTTCGTCGTTTGATATAAGACCTCTTCTATACATCTTTTCAATTTTGTCAACCTTCTCATCAGCTGCAGACAATAGATCTTTCTTCTTTTCTGGTATTTTCATATCAGATATACTTATTGTGATAGCACCCTTTGTTGAGAAGGTGAAACCTAGCCTTTTTATTTCATCAAGTGTAATAGCAGTCTTTGTTGTGCCATACTTTCTGAAACACTTATCCACTATTACGCCTAAAACCTTTTTATCTACAGGTATCATTTGGCCGTCTTTGTCCCTTGTATCAATCTCAAGTGTAAACATATCATCTTCTGTGATTCTATCAACAAAGCCAATATCCTGTGGAATTGATTCATTGAATATAAATCTACCTACTGTGTTTTCAAGTATTCTTGACTTAGGTACTCCATTTATCTCTTTTGTTATTCTTACTCTTACCTTTGCGTGAAGTAAAACTTCACCAAGCTGATAAGCCATAAGCATTTCATTAATGTTTGTAAATACTTTGCCCTCGCCTTTTTCTCCCGGAACATATACAGTTAGGTAATAAATGCCCATAACCATATCTTGAGTCGGGCTCGCAACAGGCCGGCCATCCTTCGGAGCAAGAATATTATTTGCTGCAAGCATTAAAAATCTTGCTTCAGCTTGAGCTTCCACTGATAGAGGAACGTGTACTGCCATCTGGTCTCCATCAAAGTCTGCGTTATATGCAGTACATACCATTGGGTGAAGCTTCAAAGCTCTACCTTCAACAAGTATAGGCTCAAATGCTTGAATACCTAGTCTATGCAAAGTAGGAGCACGGTTTAACAATACCGGATGCTCTTTGATTACCTCTTCAAGCACATCCCATACTTCACTTTTTACTCTCTCAACCATTCTCTTTGCACTCTTTATATTGTGTGCTAAACCATCATTAACAAGTTTTTTCATTACAAAAGGCTTAAATAGCTCCAATGCCATTTCTTTTGGCAACCCACATTGAAAAAGTTTAAGATCTGGTCCTACAACTATAACCGATCTTCCTGAATAGTCAACACGTTTTCCAAGTAAATTTTGTCTAAATCTTCCTTGCTTTCCTTTTAACATGTCGCTTAATGATTTTAGAGGTCTGTTTCCAGGACCAGTTACTGGTCTTCCTCTTCTTCCATTATCTATTAGCGCATCCACTGCTTCCTGAAGCATTCTTTTTTCATTTCTAACAATGATATCAGGAGCACCTAAATCTAATAGTCTTTTCAATCTGTTATTTCTATTTATTACTCTTCTGTATAAATCATTAAGATCAGAAGTAGCGAATCTTCCGCCATCAAGCTGTACCATTGGTCTTAAATCAGGTGGAATACAAGGTATAGCTTCCAATATCATCCACTCAGGATTGTTACCTGAAGTTCTAAATGCTTCAACTACCTCAAGTCTTCTGACAGTTCTAAGTCTCTTTTGACCTGTACTTTCTTTCAAATCGTCTCTTAGTTCTTTTGAAAGCTGTTCAAGATTAATATCTGAAAGAATTTCTTTTATAGCTTCTGCGCCCATGCTGGCTCTAAATCTAGCACCAAATTTTTCCCAATTCTCTCTGAATTCTTTTTCCGAAAGAAGTTGTTTCTTTGATAGTGTAGTATCTCCAGGATCAACCACAATATAATTAGCAAAATATAATACTTTTTCTAATGACCTTGGTGACATATCAAGAAGTAATCCCATTCTACTAGGTATTCCTTTGAAATACCATATATGCGATACTGGGGCCGCTAACTCTATATGTCCCATTCTCTCTCTTCTTACCTTTGCTTTAGTTACTTCTACACCACATCTATCACAAACGATGCCCTTGTATCTGATTCTTTTATACTTACCACAGTGACATTCCCAGTCCTTTGTGGGTCCAAATATCTTTTCGCAGAACAATCCTTCTTTTTCAGGTTTCAAAGTTCTATAGTTAATAGTCTCTGGTTTCTTTACCTCTCCTTTTGACCATTCTCTGATCTTTTCTGGAGAAGCTAATCCAATTTTCAGGGATTCAAAGTTATTTAACTCAAACAAGGAGCTTTCTCTCCCTTCACTTTTATTTAGAAAGTACATCGACCGGGAATTGCTATGCAATTCCCGGTTTGCATTAACATTTAAAATTCATCTTCTTCAGTTGTAATAAGTTCGTCAAATTCAATTTCAGCTTCAAGGTCTTCTGCTTCCTCTACTTCTTCATCATAATCATCATATAAGTCTGCTGTTGCTTCTTTTTCACCTTTATATGATGGTATTGCGGCAAATCCAACATCTTCTCTATTCTCCATATCCGAGGTTAAATCTTCTATTTCTTCTTCCACAGACTCTTTAATCTGTATTTCCTCGTTTCCTCCTGTGAGGACTTTTACATCTAATGCCAAACTCTGAAGCTCTTTAATTAATACCTTAAATGATTCAGGAACACCAGGTTCCGGAATATTTTCGCCTTTTACAATCGCTTCATAAGTCTTAACTCTTCCAACTACATCGTCTGACTTTACTGTGAGGATTTCTTGAAGAGTATGTGCTGCTCCGTATGCTTCAAGCGCCCAAACTTCCATTTCTCCAAATCTTTGACCTCCGAACTGTGCTTTTCCTCCAAGAGGCTGTTGCGTTACCAGTGAATATGGCCCAGTGGATCTAGCATGTATTTTATCATCAACAAGATGTAATAGTTTCAAAATATACATGTATCCAACCGTTACTGTGTTGTCAAAGTATTCTCCAGTTCTTCCATCTCTTAGTTGCACCTTACCAGTTCTATTCATTTCAATACCATCTATGGGGCTTTCTGCAAACAACTTCATTATTCTTTCTATTTCTTTAGTATCACTTAAATCAGTCTTTTGCAATCTATCCTTCACAGCTATCAAATTAGGATCAATTTCAAATAATTTATCATTAATATAATCGGCTATGATTGATTTTTCTTCGCTAATATCTGGTGCTATGAACTTTCCTTCTTCTTCCTTGGCTGCCCGCTGGGCTAATTTTATTTTTTCCCTAATCATACCAAGGTTTTTCTTTGTTTGAATAACTTTATTTGTTGATTCAATAGTCTCCATAATGTTATCCTCATTTGCACCATCGAATACAGGTGTAGCTATTTTCCACCCTAGGGCTTTTGCGGCCAACCCAAGGTGAACTTCAAGCACCTGACCTATGTTCATACGAGAAGGAACTCCAAGGGGGTTTAATACAATTTGCAATGGTGTTCCATTAGGCATAAACGGCATATCTTCTTCAGGAAGTACTCTTGAAATAACACCCTTATTTCCATGTCGTCCTGCCATTTTATCACCAACGGATATTTTTCTCTTCTGGGCAATATATACTCTAACAAGTTGATTCACTCCAGGAGATAATTCATCACCATTTTCTCTTGTAAATACCTTAACGTCCACAATCATTCCAGATTCTCCATGAGGAACTCTTAGTGATGTGTCCCTAACTTCTCTGGCTTTTTCACCAAATATAGCACGAAGCAATCTTTCTTCAGCGGTTAGCTCTGTTTCTCCTTTTGGAGTAACTTTGCCAACAAGTATATCTCCAGATCTGACTTCAGCACCTATTCTTATTATTCCTCGCTCATCAAGATCTTTTAATGCTTCTTCTCCTACATTTGGTATATCTCTTGTTATTTCTTCAGGTCCAAGCTTTGTATCTCTAGCGTCTGCTTCATATTCTTCTATATGAATAGATGTAAATACATCTTCTTTAACAAGCTTCTCACTTATTAATATAGCATCCTCATAGTTGTACCCTTCCCATGTCATAAAGCCAATAAGTATGTTTCTACCAAGTCCTATTTCTCCAAGCTTTGTTGAAGGACCATCCGCTATTGAATCACCTTTTTTTAGAACATCGCCTTTTTTTACGATAGGTCTTTGGTTAATACATGTGCCTTGATTTGACCTTATGAATTTCAAAAGTTTATATCTTCTTCTCTCACCTTTGTCATTCCTAGTTACTACTTCGTTAGCACTAACCTTTTCAACTACACAATTTTCTTTCGTAACTAACACAACACCTGAATCCACAGCTGCCTTGTATTCCATACCCGTACCTATTATAGGTGAATCTGGTTGTATTAGGGGTACAGCTTGACGTTGCATATTTGAACCCATCAAGGCTCTATTTGCATCGTCATTTTCTAAGAAAGGTATCATAGCTGTTGCAACTGAAACCACTTGTTTTGGAGATACGTCCATGAAATCAACTTCTGCATTAGGCACAATTACAATCTCATGCTTAAATCTAGCTGTTACTCTTTTATGAATAAATTTTCCTTCTTCATCAAGAGGTTCATTTGCCTGTGCCACTACGAATTCGTCCTCAACATCTGCAGTTAAATACACAATCTCTTCAGAAACTAACTTTTGACCATTGTCCAGAGTATGAACTCTTCTATATGGGGCTTCTATAAAGCCATATTCATTAATTCTTGCATATGTACTTAATGATCCAATAAGACCTATGTTTGGACCTTCAGGAGTTTCAATTGGACACATTCTCCCATAATGAGAGTGATGCACGTCTCTAACTTCAAAACCTGCTCTTTCTCTAGAAAGACCGCCCGGTCCGAGTGCAGAAAGTCTTCTTTTATGTGTCAACTCTGCAAGGGGATTTGTTTGATCCATAAACTGAGAAAGTTGACTGCTTCCAAAGAATTCTTTAATGGCAGCTGATACGGGTCTTATATTAACCAATTGCTGTGGAGTTACTACATCAATGTCCTGAATTGTCATTCTTTCTTTTACTACTCTTTCCATCCTGGATAAGCCAATTCTAAACTGATTTTGTAATAGTTCTCCGACTGATCGAAGTCTTCTATTACCTAGATGATCTATGTCATCTATGTTTCCTATTTCATTTGGAAGGTTAATTCCGTAATTAACAGAAGCCAGTATGTCGTCAACTAAAATATGTTTTGGTATAAGTTCATCTATTCTGCTTCTGATTTCTTCTTTAATTTCTGCTTCTAATTTATCATTTCCTATTATCGATTTAAGTACTGAAAGATTAACTCTTTCTTTTACTTTTAAATCTGATACATCAAATGTTAAATAGTTGTTTATATTAACTGTGTTATTACCAAGAATTTTTACTGGTTTTCCTTCTATAATAACAATTGCCTCATTTACTCCGGCGTCTTGTATCTTTGCGGCTTTCTCTCTAGAAACTTTTTCTCCTGCTTCAGCAAGGACTTCTCCAGTTCTTGGATCTATTATTTCTTTTTCTAGTTTCTGACCAGATAATCTAGTAGCTACGCCAAGCTTTTTATTAAATTTGTATCTGCCAACCTTAGCCAAGTCATACCTTTTAGCATCAAAAAATAGTGACTCAAGCAAAGCCTTCGAACTTTCAACAGTAGGGGGCTCTCCTGGTCTTAATTTTTTATATACTTCAAGTAAACCATCTTCTGCTGACTTTGTACCATCCTTATCAATAGTGGCTCTAATTCTTTCATCTTCACCTAGTATATTTAGAATCTGTTCATCGGTTCCAAATCCTAGGGCTCTTAAGAATACCGTGATAGGAATCTTTCTCGTTCTGTCAATTCTTATCCACATAATATCATTAGAGTCTGCCTCGTATTCTAGCCAAGCGCCTCTATTAGGGATAACGGTTGCAGAGTGTAATTTTTTTCCTGTTTTGTCAATGGATTCTGCGTAATATACCCCTGGAGATCTTACAAGCTGACTTACTATAACTCTTTCAGCGCCGTTTATTATAAACGTGCCCTGTTCTGTCATTAATGGAAAATCTCCCATAAAGACTTCCTGCTCTTTAACCTCATTTGTAGACTTGTTTATAAGCCTAATTTTAACTTTGAGTGGAGCAGAATAAGTTACGTCTCTTTCCTTGCACTCTTCTACAGAGTATTTTGGTTTCCCATCTATTGAATAATCTACAAACTCTAGTATTAGATTACCTGTATAGTCTTGTATTGGGGAAACATCATGAAATACTTCTCGAAGACCTTCTTCCAGGAACCAATTGTATGAGTTCTTCTGAACTTCAATTAGGTTTGGCATATCCATTACTTCATCGATTTTAGAATAACTCATCCTCTGAGTTTTCCCAACAGAGATAGGATGCACCATCAGTTTTTCACCCCTTAATAAATAAAATAAAACAGCCACAAGCGTTTAAACTTTTTAAATATAGCTTCTGGTCATCATAAAATAAAGCATACTATTTTAATTTTTCCTTCTTTGGGTATTTTTATACAGTAGTCGGAAATTTTTGTGAAATTTCACACACCGATGCAATATATAATTATGTCATACCCCTTATATACTGTCAAGCATTAAAACAACATCTTGTAAAATTTTGGTGCCAAGTTTTCCGAGACACTATCGCGTAATCTCTGGAGACTTTTTAAAAAAACTAAAAAACCTGACCCTAGCTTCAAACCAGATATGATATAAAAGATAATACATTGATAAAATATCAGAATGGTTGGATAAAAGAACAAGCCGTGGCATTTAACACGGCTTGTTCTTTTATTGTAGTTTAAATTATTTTATTTCAATTCCAGCGCCTGTACCATCAAATTTAGCTTTGATGGCGTCAGCTTCTTCTTTAGTAACTGCTTCTTTAACTGCCTTTGGAGCTCCATCAACTAAATCTTTAGCTTCTTTTAATCCAAGACCTGTTATTTCTCTTACTACTTTAATAACCTTAATCTTTTCTGCACCTGCAGCTGTAAGGATTACATCGAATTCAGTTTTTTCTTCAACTACTGGAGCTGCTGCTGCTACGCCTGCTATTGGAGCTGCTGCTGTTACACCAAACTCTTCTTCGATTGCTTTTACTAATTCTGCTAATTCAAGAACTGTCATATTTTTAATTTCTTCTATAAACTTTAAAGTTTTTTCACTTGCCATTTTATATTCCTCCTAAATTTTCAATAATTATTGTTGTACTTCTTTTTGTTCCTTAATTGTGTTAAGCGCATATGCAAGGTTTTTGATTGTACCTTGTAAGCTGCCAACCAGCATTGCAAGAAGAATCTCTCTTGATGGAAGATCTCCTAATGCTTTAACGGCTTTAGCATCCATATATTGTCCTTCTACCAAACCCGCTTTGGATGAAATCGTTGACTTTGGATGTTCTTTCAAAAATTGGTTTATAGTCTTCGCTGGAGCTATTACATCATTATAACCAAAAGCCACTGCTATTGGACCTTGTAAATGTTCATGCAATGATTCTATTCCTAATTCTGTAGCTGCTCTTTTAAACATTGTATTTTTATAAACCTTGTACTCTACACCGTTTTCTCTGAACTTTTTCCTTAATTCAGTAACATCCGCAACATTGATACCTTTATAGTCAACCAATATAATTGAATTTGCTTTTTCAATCTTTTCTTTTACTTCGTTAATAACGGCTTGTTTTGCTTCAAGATTTTTTGACATTTTTACACCTCCTTGAGTTCGCGAACAGAGTTCGCGCAGTTGGAATGGTCTTTTGAAAATACAAAAGACCTCTCCGTAGACTTAGAGAGGTCATATACACAGAATATGTCGCAACATATAATCTATACTTTAAAACCTCAGTAGGAACTTTTATAACATCAGAGCTGCTTGTCATGACCATTTTTTTAAAAATGGTCCAAGACCAACTCCGTTGGTCAACCTACTATCTACGGTAAATATTCTTTTTAATTCAAAGGTATTCTAACATACCTTCCTTAGCCTGTCAATAAAAGACTATAATTTATTAATCAGATACGCGCATTGGATTAACTTTTATTCCAGGACCCATTGTACTTGATACCGTAACACTTCTCAAGTATGTTCCTTTTGCTGCAGATGGCTTAGCTTTAATAACAGCTTCCATCAAAGTCTTGAAGTTATCTGCAATCTTTTCTGTTCCAAATGAAACCTTTCCAATGGCAACGTGCATAATCGCCGTTTTGTCAAGTCTATACTCAACCTTACCGGCTTTGATTTCTTTTATAGCTCTTTCAACATCAAACGTAACCGTACCTGATTTTGGATTAGGCATTAAACCCTTTGGTCCTAAAACTTTACCAAGTCTTCCAACAACGCCCATCATGTCTGGTGTAGCAACTACAACATCATAATCGAACCAGTTTTCCCCTTGTATCTTAGTAACAAGATCTTCAGCACCTACAAAATCAGCTCCCGCTAATTCAGCTTCTTTAGCCTTATCGCCTTTTGCAAAAACTAAAACTCTCAATGTTTTACCTGTTCCATGAGGAAGTACAACTACTCCTCTAACTTGTTGATCTGCATGTCTTGGGTCAACGCCAAGTTTAACGTGCACTTCTACTGATTCATCAAATTTTGCTTTTGCAGTTTGTTGAACCAATTCCAATGCATCTTTAAAGTCATATAACTTCGCTCTATCGACTAGCTTTGCGCTCTCTTTATAAGTTTTTCCTCTAAACATTTTATTTCCTCCTTGTGGTATTAACGGAATTTATCCTCCCACTTATTTGATAATTTAAATTAGTCTTCTACAACAATACCCATGCTTCTAGCTGTACCTTCTATCATTGTCATAGCAGCTTCTATACTTGCTGCGTTTAAATCAGGCATTTTTTGTTCTGCTATCTCTCTAATCTTTGCCCTATTTATCTTAGCAATCTTAGTTTTGTTTGGTACGCCTGAACCGCTTTCAACTCCTACGGCTTTCTTTAAAAGAATTGCTGCTGGTGGAGTTTTTAATATGAATGTAAATGATCTGTCTTGATAAACTGTTATAACAACAGGTATTATAAGACCTGCTTGCTTTGCAGTTTTTTCATTAAATTCCTTACAGAATCCCATAATATTAACACCATGCTGTCCTAATGCAGGACCAATAGGTGGTGCTGGTGTAGCCTTTCCAGCTGGGACTTGTAGTTTTACTAATGCTGTAATTTTCTTTGCCATTATTACACCTCCTTTCAAAAATCAAAATAATTAGACTCTTTCTATTTGTAAAAATTCTAATTCTACAGGGGTCTCTCTTCCAAACATAGAAACCAACACTTTAACCTTATGTTTTTCATTGTTGATTTCCTGAATAACACCAATGAAATTTTCAAAAGGTCCAGATACTACTTTTACACCATCGCCAATTTTCGCATCCAGTTTAACAGGCGTTTTTTCAACACCCAAGGATTTTACTTCCATATCAGTTAGAGGTACAGGCTTAGAACCAGGCCCAACGAAACCAGTTACTCCCCTTGTATTTCTTACTGCATACCATGATTCATCAGTCATCAACATTTTAATAAGAACATATCCAGGGAAAACCTTTCTTTGTGTAACCTTTTTCTTTCCATTCTTTATTTCAACTTGTTCTTCAACAGGAACGGAAACTTCAAAGATTACATTTTGCATGTTTCTGTTTTCAACTATTTTTTCAATGTTAGCCTTAACTTTGTTCTCATATCCTGAATAAGTATGAACTACATACCATCTTCCTCTTTCTTCCATAGACGTACAACCTTAACAAGACTTAAGGTTTTTCCTCCTTATTTATTACTTTAAGAATGTATCAAGCGCGAATCCAAATATTAAGTCTACTATCCATAGCGCAGAACCAATGATAACGATAGAAGTTAAAACTACTTCCGTATGTTGTATTAATTCGCTTCTGCTAGGCCAGCTTACTTTTTTTATTTCAGCTCTAGTTTCTCTATAGTATTTCTTGATGTCTAGCTTTTTAACTGTACCAGTAGTCATATTTATCACTTCCTTTACTGGCTATTTGGTTTCTTTATGTGCTGTATGTTTTTTACAAAATCTACAGTATTTATTCATTTCAAGTCTGTCTGGATCATTCTTTTTATTCTTCATTGAAGGATAATTTCTTTGCTTACATTCACTGCACGCAAGCATAATTTTTACTCTCATGAAAACACCTCCTAACGGTATACGATATGACACAACTTCAATATTATAGCATTTTAAGACTACTTATAAAATTTATCATAAATTGATTTTGATGTCAATAAAAAACTAACCATACCTTTACATCAAAGTATTGGTGTTTTATATGATTTATTTACTTTTCCCTGTAATATTGCCATAATATGAATTTTTAATACACTCTATAAAGGACTAGGTTAGTCCTAGTCCTTTATAGTTAAATGGATTTCTTACGCGATTATAGTTGCAACTGCGCCTGCTCCTACTGTTCTTCCACCTTCACGAATAGCGAATCTTAATCCTTCTTCCATTGCGATTGGTGCAATCAGTTTTACTGTCATTTCTATATTATCACCAGGCATGCACATTTCTACGCCTTCTGGTAGATCTATTACTCCTGTTACGTCTGTTGTTCTAAAATAGAACTGTGGTCTGTAGTTTTTGAAGAATGGTGTATGTCTTCCGCCTTCTTCTTTTGTTAGTACGTATACTTGCGCTTTATAATGGGTGTGTGGTTTTATTGATGCTGGCTTTGCAAGTACTTGACCTCTTTCTATATCTGCTCTTTGTATTCCCCTTAATAGTAAGCCTACGTTATCCCCTGCTTGCGCTTGGTCTAGTAGCTTTCTAAACATTTCTACGCCTGTTACTACTGTTTGCTTTGTAGCTTCTGCTATGCCTACTATCTCTACTTGATCTTGTACTTTTATTACGCCTCTCTCTACTCTTCCTGTTGCTACTGTTCCTCTTCCTGTGATGGAGAACACGTCTTCTACAGGCATTAAGAATGGCTTATCTATTTGTCTTTCTGGTGTTGGTATATATGTGTCTACTGCTTCCATTAACTTTAATATTCCACTGCACCATTCACACTCTGGTTTTGCACATCCGCACTCTAATGCTTTTAATGCTGATCCTGGGATGATTGGTGTATCATCTCCTGGAAATTCATATTCGCTTAGTAATTCTCTTACTTCCATTTCAACTAGTTCGATTAACTCTGCGTCATCTACCATATCTACTTTGTTTAAGAATACTAATATATATGGAACACCAACTTGTCTTGATAGTAGTATATGTTCTCTTGTTTGTGGCATTGGACCATCTGCTGCTGATACTACTAGTATTGCTCCATCCATTTGTGCAGCTCCTGTAATCATGTTCTTTACATAATCTGCGTGGCCTGGGCAATCAACATGTGCATAGTGTCTTGCTGTTGTTTGATACTCAACGTGTGCTGTGTTAATTGTGATCCCTCTTGCTTTTTCTTCTGGTGCCTTATCTATTTCGTCATATTTTGTTGCTACCGCTCCGCCAGACTTTGATAGTACGGTTGTTATTGCTGCTGTTAATGTTGTCTTGCCGTGATCAACGTGTCCTATGGTTCCTATGTTTACGTGCGGTTTATTTCTCTCAAATTTCGCTTTTCCCATTTTTCCTTTTTCCTCCTTTTGATGTAAATTATATTTAATTAAGGATAATCAAATTAAGTACTAGTAAACAGGTCCTGGTGTATCGCAAGTTATTTCACATGCGGCAATTAGCTATATAAATAACTTCTACCTTTGTATTTATGGAGCCCACGAGCAGGATCGAACTGCCGAACCTCTACCTTACCAAGGTAGTGCTCTACCTACTGAGCTACGTGGGCAAATTTTCATTCCATGAAAATTCAGCTTTTGCCAAGCAAAAGCCCTAGACTATTGGCATCTAAAGATACTAATTGTGCTTCGTGCACGATTTATGTGCACTAGAATTATACGTTATTCCATGCTTTACGTCAATACTGTTTTTTTGGAGCGGGCAACGGGAATCGAACCCGCATAGCCAGCTTGGGAAGCTGGTATTCTACCACTGAACTATGCCCGCATATTTTACAGAAAGCATGATGGTATTATAATGCTAATGACTGTCTTTGTCAATAGCATTATGAGGCTTAGATGCCGCCGTTACTCATCTTTAAACTCTAAATATTTTTCAAGTTTTCTCTTCACTCTTTGGAGAGCATTGTCTATAGACTTTACATGCCTGTCCAAATCACAAGCAATCTCTTGATAAGATTTGCCTTGCAGGTATGACATTAGCACTTCCTGCTCAAGACCACTAAGTATTTCCTCTATTTTCTTCTCTATTAATAACAATTCTTCTCTATTAATCATCAACTCTTCTGGATCTGTAATTTTTGCTGCTGTCAAGATATCAAGAAGCGTTCTATCCGATTCTTCATCATATATAGGTTTATTAAGAGATACATAAGAATTAAGTGGAATATGCTTTTGCCTGGTGGCTGTTTTAATTGCCGTTATAATTTGCCTGGTAATACATAGCTCCGCAAAAGCTCGAAACGAAGACAACTTATCACTCCTAAAATCTCTGATAGATTTATAAAGTCCAATCATTCCTTCTTGCACAATATCTTCTCTATCTGCTCCAATTAAGAAATATGATCTTGCCTTTGCCCTAACAAAGTTCTTATATTTATTTATAACATACTCAAGGGCATCAATATTTCCATCCCTGGCGCTAATAACTATTTCTTCGTCCAACATATTCTCATAATTCTTGGCAAAATCTTTTCCAACGCTGACTTCCACCAAATCCCCCCCCACCCATTTGAAGCTTAAATCACCATATCCATTCTATATTATACATTATGTCTATTTTTATAGTCAAGTTTGATTTCCTTACCCATGCAGCTATGCTGCAATAAGTTAAAATTTTTAAAACCGAAGGTTTTATAAACCTTCTTTTCTCCATTTTTCAAGGATGGCACGAGTTTTTTCATCTAATAAATGTTCAAGGCTATTATGTTTTGCTTTTGTTTTCTCTATAAATTTAGAGTTCATGCGTTTTTTCATCAACTCTATATCAATCTTAAGTTCTCTTGCTGATACCCTTGTTGCACCATGTCCTAGGGCAAGCATCTGTTCCAAATAATCAGATGTTGCAACTTTCACTATGTTATCCTTTGCTATCAACGCAGTAAGTCTTTCAATATATCCATCAGCACTTTCAAATTCTTTGGTGAATACCACTTCAATGCTATTATATTTCTCATGCTTTTCCATGCTGTTTTTTACATAATGTGCATCAAATACCACAATAACCTTTATTCCAGTATATCCCTGATAATCTGACATGGTTTCTAAAAGTTTTTGCCTTGCAACATCAAGAGAATTGTCCATCTCTCTTTTTAAGTCTTCCCAATTATTTATTATGTTGTATCCATCAATTATCAGGTATTCCTTCAATCTCTATCACCCTTGCAAAATAAACAAAACACGATTAATGAATGCCTTGAGAACCTTGCTTACTGCCTCTCTGTTTTCTTACATCGTATACTATTATAGCAGCAGATACTCCAGCATTTAAAGATGAGATTTTACCACACATGGGTATACTTACTAAGTAATCGCATCTTTCTTTCACTAATCTGCTTATGCCTTCACCTTCGCTTCCTATCACTACTGCAATAGGCCCAGTCATGTCTTTTTTATAATATGGTGCACCAACAACGTCTGCACCTGCTATCCAAATATTTTTCTTTTTAAGATATTCTATTGTTTGAGTAATGTTTGTAACTTTAGCAACTGGAACATATTCTATTGCACCAGCTGAAGTCTTGGCTACTACAGGCGTTAATCCCACTGCTCGTCTTTTAGGAATGATTACTCCATGTACTCCAGCTGCATCGCATGTTCTAAGTATAGAACCCAAATTATGAGGGTCCCCTATTTCATCTAGAACAACAATAAATGGATCTTCATCCTTATCTTTTGCTATTTGCAGTATTTCGTCAACTTCGTAGTATTTATATAAAGCAGCGGAAGCAATTACCCCTTGATGATGGTTGGAAACTGAAAGACCGTCAAGCTTAGCCTTATCGACTTCTTTAATAAGTATATTTTTTTCTCTTGCCATTGCGATTATTTGTCTTATAGAGCCCTCTCCAGCTCCCTTTTGAATAAATATCTTATCTATTTCTCTTCCTGACTTAAGCGCCTCTAGAACTGGATTTCTTCCTTCAATTAGATTTATTCTGTCATCAGAATCATCGTCTTCATCTAGTGCAAACTCTGATTTTTTTGGAACTTTATGAAAATCATCTTTAGCCTGGCCGTCTCTACTAGGACCAGATTTAAAACCTTTTTTCCCAAACGCCTTGGCTACCGATCTTATTACTGGACCTTTTTTCTCTCTGCTATCTGTCTTATCTCTTCCAAATGACCTTTTGCCATCTGTCTTTTTATCATTTCTCAAATTTCATCATCCTTTATTTTTATTTAAAATATATAAACCATATATCCTTTATTCTAACCACTTTTGATCTAATAAATTATATGCTATATTTTCGTCTCATTTCATTCATCTTACCACAACTCATCTTACCCTCGGGACAATCTGCTTTTACACATGTAGGTCCACCATTTTTGAAAAGCATTGGCGCTACTTCCTTAACTTGCTTAAGCATCTCATCAGCAAGCTCTCTGATTTCCCATTGTGCTCTGCTACAGCATCTCTCTCTAAAAAAGTTAAATAATGCTCTTGCCGACATGGTAAAAACTATTTTTGTTTCACAAGAATTTGGGAATACATATCTTGCGTCCTCTATAGAAACCTTTTCTGCTATTTGTCTAGCCTGCTTTTCGCTTTTTCCTTCTTTCACATATGTACTAAAATGTTCATTAAAAAGCAACTCTGTAAGCTCATTATATATTTTTTGATCATAGTCCATGGCTTGTACATATTTCTCTCTTGCTAAAGGAATTTTATTTATTTCTGGAGGAATGATATATTCAAACTGCTCAAGTCTCACATATCTTTGAGACTGTTGAGAATAGGAACAACCAATTCTATGTCTTACCAATTGATGTGTTAATACTCTACTAACTCCTTCAACTCCAAATGTAAAGGAAACATGCTCCACTGGACTTTCATGCCCTAATTCCATAAGCATATTAATAAACTTAGATGTTTTTTCTTCGTCCTGATTCTCCATTATATCCTGTATTCCTACTCTTGAATAGCATAACTTTGCAGCAGCTGCTACTAATTGTTCTGGTTGAGGAGTATATTGAATTAGTTTTACTTTCATTTTCCTCTCCTTTAATCTCCTTCTTTTGATTCCCTAATTTTATCAAATAAATAAACTAGCCTTTCAATGTCCCCAATAAGATATAGATATCCAAATAATGCCTCGAGTCCTGTTGCCATGCGATAATCCACCAATTCTGCATTCTTAGGTACTGTTCCTGACTTAGCATTTCGTCCTCTTCTAACAATATCTTTTTCGTCATCCGTAAGCTCTGATTGTATTACTTCTTCTAAAAACTCTGCTTGGGATTTAGCCTTTACAAAAGTTATTGCCCTTTTATGAAGCTTAGCAACCTGAATACTGCCGTGGGACACCAAAAGTGTTCTCACATATAGCTCATAAACACAATCTCCAATATAAGCAAGCACTAAAGGATTATACATAGCTATATCTGTAGTTTTTAATCCACCTTTTACTATTAATTCATTATTTATTTCATCCAATAATGGAATATAATCTTTTTCAAATATATCTTTATCCATATTTCCTCTTCCTGCAGCTATGTAATGTCATAGCTGACATTTTACACAAAATAGAATTGATAAAGGCCATGGCCTTTATCAAATTTCTCCTTAAAAGGTGTATTATCTATTATAATATACAAAGCAGAGTATTTTCACAAGTTTTTGTGTTATATTTATTATCATTGATTTTATTTACAAACATAGCAATTAAACCTTTTTCCATTTTACTCCCTCAGGAGTATCCTCTAAAATGATGCCCTTCGCCTTTAAATCATCTCTTATTTTATCTGACAATGCCCAGTTCCTTTCTTTTCTTGCTGTTTGTCTATCCTCTATAAGCTTTTCTATTTCATCATCTAAATTTTCCTGATCTTTTTCTAAAATCCCCAAAACTTCAGCAAGCTCCATATATAGCTCATATGCAAATTCTATCATCAACTTCGGAGAATTTATGTCAATACTTGTATTTATATCTCTTACTAAATCAAATATTGCAGCTATAGCATCCGCTGTATTTAAATCATCATCCATTGCTTCAATGAATTTATTCTTGTATCCAAGCAGCTTATTCTTAATACCTAACTCATTTAAATTTGTCTCCCGATCCGTCTTTCCATTTTCTAAAAGATATTTCAAATTATTTTTAGCATTATATAGCCTTTCAAGACCATTTTTTGTCTGATCTAAAAGTTCATTGCTAAAATTTATTGGACTTCTATAGTGAGCTGAAAGCATAAACATTCTTACTATTTCCAGATCATAATGTTGACTTATATCTCTTACTGTAAAAAAGTTGCCTAGTGACTTTGACATCTTTTCATTGTTTATGTTAATAAAGCCATTGTGTATCCAATATCTTGCAAATGTCTTTCCAGTGGCGCCTTCACTTTGTGCAATTTCGTTTTCATGATGAGGGAATATTAAATCTAAGCCTCCTGAATGAATATCTATTGTTTCACCAAGATACTTCATTGACATGGCAGAACATTCTATATGCCAGCCTGGTCTTCCCATTCCCCATGGACTCTCCCATGCAGGTTCGCCTGGCTTTTGACTTTTCCAAAGAGCAAAATCTGTTGGATTTTTCTTAACCTCATTCACATCAACTCTGGCTCCTGCTTCCAATTCATCAAGATTGTACTTTGAAAGCTTTCCGTATTCATGGAATTGAGGGGTATTATAATACACATCCCCATTGATATTATAAGCAAGACCCTTTTCCTCAAGTTTTTTCACTATTTCTATTATTTCATTAATATGGTCTGTTACTCTTGGATGAAAATCTGCCTTCTGAATACCTAGTCCTTCTGCATCTTTAAAATATTCAGCTATATACTTATCAGCTATTTCTTTTTCGCTTATTCCTTCTTCTTTGGCTCTTTTTATAATTTTATCATCCACATCAGTAAAATTCTGTACGAAAGTAACCTTGTATCCTCTGTATTTAAAATATCTTCTTAAAGTATCAAATATTATAAAAGGTCTTGCGTTTCCTATGTGAAAATAGTTGTAAACTGTTGGCCCACAAGAGTACATTTTCACTTCATCTTTCACTAAAGGGATGAACTCTTCTTTTTTCCTTGTCATGGTGTTAAATAATTTCATATAAACTCCTTCCTGCAGCTATGCTGCGTAAAATTAGCTTGATAAAGGCATAACCTTTATCAAGCTATCTCTTCCTTCTTCATTAACTTAATTTGACTATATAAACCTTTACATATACATTCCATTTCATCACACCCTCAAAAAAAATAAAACCGCCTCAATAAAGAGGCGGATATTAACCGCGGTTCCACTCTTAAACCACTCATTGTCATAACGGTTGCCAAAGGCTATCCCGCCGATGAATACTCATTTCCTCATCGGTGCTATTAGGCGCACTTCATTTCGTTATTTATCCTAAACCCTTTTCAGCCGGTGAGGATTTATCTCTTTGAATCTTCCGAAACTACTCTACCTAATCATCGCATCAAATATTTACCTAATTATATTATTACAAAGCTATGATGTCAAGTGACTCCTAGCGAATTATTTTATATTTAAGATATCTTCTGCTACCCTCATATATATATATAGTATCAGGTGTTGCAGTTTTTTTATCTCCTCTTTGTAAAAGAACCAACTTTCCTTCCTTTACACTCCCTGCTCTAACAAATTTAAATGGGCTTGCTCTTATAACTTCCTCATACCTGTATTTCATATTATTATATGTGACCTGTTCAGTATACTGAACATCTTTTACAGGAATTCTAGACTTTAATATAAAGAGCATCATTACAACTAACACGATTGGAATCAATGTATATTTGTTCCTTTTTATTATAGTTTTATTTGCCTTCACATTAAAAGCCATATTATTTTTCTCCTACTCGGTTTAATGCATCTTCAATTGCCAATTCTTCCATTTCTCCTACTCTAGATTTAAATTCTACAATACCTTGATCTATCTTTTTTCCCACAGTTATTCTAGCTGGTATACCCAAAAGTTCTATATCTTTGAACTTTACCCCAGGTCTTTCATTTCTGTCATCAAACAATGTTTCTATTCCCATGGACTTTAACTTTAAATAAATATTTTCTGCATTCTTCATCTGTAATTCATCTTTTGGATTTATTACAATTAATGCAGCTTTATATGGAGATGCAGCACTTGGTAGCACTATTCCTGCTTCATCATGATTGCATTCAATTATTGAAGCCAAAAGTGTATATAAATTTAACCAACAACTCAAGGCATAAAAGGCATCCTGTTTTCCATCTTCATCTATGCATGTGGATCCCATGGCTTTTATTGTTTCTTTATCAATTCTATTGATGCTTCCGAAAACAAATCCACTTTCCCTATTTAGATTTCCTCCACAACTAGGACATGTTGAAGTTTCATCAATGCATTTTATATCTCCAATAATTTTTGCATTAAAATCTTTTTGTATATTTATATTTTTAAAGTGATAATCGCTTTCATTTGCTCCAACTATAACGTTTTTTAATGAAAGTATTTCATTATCAGCAACAATCAAGGCTTCCAGCCCAACTGGACCTGCAAAACCAACCTTAGCTCCTGTAACTTTCTTTACTGTATCTTCATCCGCCATTATCAATTCTCTACACTTCAAAAGTTTTTTCAGCTTTGCTTCGCTTAATTCTCTATCACCTCTGACAAGTGCAGCTACTATTTTGCCATCAGCCTTATATAGAAGGGTTTTAACAAGTCTATCTGCGCTACATCCTAAGAAAGCAGTAATATCTTCTATTGTTCCAGCATCAGGCGTGTACACTCTTTCCAATTGGAATTCTTCTTCTGAAGACTTCTCATATATATGGCTTACTGGGTATATTTCGTAGAGCATATTCTGTTTACAACTTTCACAGGCAATGTTCGTTCTATTTCCACCAATGTGTGGATAAAATAATACTTTGTCGAAATCATCATAATATGGTGATAATGTATCTATCATCTTAAAATCAATGGTAAAAGACTGCAAAAGACCTTTTAAATCCTCACATGCTTCTTCATATGCTTTATCTATGTTGTCTTTACCCATGCAATAATATACGCTTCTAAAAGCTTTATAGGTTTTCGATTTTAATAAACCGAATCTTGGTCTTAATGTATGAAGCTCGTGATCCTCTATACTGGTAAAACATTTAGGCAATTGCTTGTATGAATTGATATCATCACATAAAACCTTCATCAACCCTAATATGTATTCTGGATCAGTTGCTTGTTCATCTTTTATCCTTATTGTGCCAGCAGACTCAATTTCCTCTCCATCAAAAATCTTTTTTAACTCTTCAACTATCTTTTGGCAAGATTTCTGTCCCATAGGCAATAGGACAAATTCTCCTACCCCTGTACGCCTTACCATACCAGCTCTTAAAAGAAGCTTTTGACTTATAGCCTCAACATCTTGTGATGTTTCTCTTAAAGTAGGTATATATGCCTTTGTGTATCTCATAAAATCTCTCCTTTATTTGTACAATCCAGCCACTGCATAAGCTGCCATACCTTCACCTGTACCTGTAAAGCCTAGCCCTTCTTCAGTAGTAGCTTTAATATTTACCAAATCTTCTTCTAACTCTAAAACTCTAGCAATGTTTGATCTCATCTCTTCTATATACGGAGATAACTTAGGAAGCTCCGCGACAACAGTGGCATCAATGTTTCCTATTTTATAATCTTTGTTCTTTACTATAAGTTTTACTTTTTCCAAAAGTATCATGCTATTGATGTCCTTATATTGACTATCCTTATCAGAAAAATGCTTTCCAATATCTCTTTCTCCACAGCCACCTAAGAGTGCATCCATAATGGCATGAACTAACACATCCGCATCAGAATGTCCATGTAATCCTCTATCAAAAGGTATATTAACACCTCCCAGTATTAATTTGCGGTCTTTTACTAATCTATGTACGTCATAACCATTTCCAACCCTATAAATTTAAATCACTCCTATCACAGCACCTATATTCTTATGATTATTATAATATACATACGCAGACTTTTTAACAAATCACAAAAATAAATAATAATCTTATAAGTGAAATGCCAAGTTACATGTTATATAATTGTATTAATCCCGAATCCCTAATCGCTTACAGTTGAATTTTAGTTGAACTTCTAGATTTTAATAATCGGCTATTAGGATCAGAGATTTTATTAAGGAGAGGATTGTTATGTCAGTTAAGGTTAAAGACATTGTAGAAACATTTGGTTTGAAGATACTTAATAGCGGCTTTGAAGATACTGAGGTCAACCATATAGAAACTAATAGAAGTGGGCTTCAACTATCGGGTTTTTATGATCATTTTGAGGAAAACAGAGTGCAAATAATTGGTAATGCAGAAAACGCTTATTTACAAAGCCTCGCTCTACCAGATAGAGATGAGGCTATATCTAAATTAATTGGCCACAATGTTCCATGTATAATAGTTACCAATAACATAAATATTTCCGATAAGGCTATACAATTTGCAAAGAAAAATGACAGATGGCTGTTAGGCTCTGATAAATCAACATCAAGCCTTCAGGTTGATATTACTTTATATCTTCAAAATGGTTTAGCTCAAAGTATAAATTATCATGGTGATCTACTAGATGTATATGGTGTAGGCGTAATGATTACAGGGCAAAGCGGTATAGGCAAAAGCGAAACTGCTCTTGACCTTATCAGAAGCGGACACTTAATCGTCGCTGATGACTCCATTATAGTTAAAAAGCTTGGGTCGAATTTGCTTGTTGGAACGGGAAGTGAACTGACAAAAAACTTGATGGAACTACGGGGCATCGGAATAATAAATATTAATTCACTGTTTGGTAAAAGTGCCATCAGATTGCAAAAAAATATTGAAATTATTATTAATTTGGAAGAATGGAATGAAAATTACTATTATGATCGAGTTGGAGAGGAATATGAAAAAACAGAAATACTAGGTATAGAACTTCCTCTTATCAGGGTGCCCGTAAAACCAGGTAGGAATTTAGCTGCAATAGTTGAAATCGCAGCACTCAATTATAGGCAAAATCTAATGGGATATAATGCAGCAAAAGAATTAAGCAATGCAATCAAAGCCTTAAGCATATAACAAAAGAAGCAGGTGATTGACCTCTTAATAGTCAAACATCTGCTTCTTTTGTTATATATTTATCTTGCCCATAAATGTCTGATTAGATACCAGCCCTTATTTCGTATATAGGGGATTGCCTTTGGTAAAACAAATATCGTATAGATTAAGTTTTAGTTTAGATGACATTAAATTACACTTGCACATAAAAATATAATATGCATCTTCTTCACCTTCAATTGCGGTCTCTGTGTTTCCCATTCCTTTGAGTATTTTAATATCACTGCTATAGTAAAGATGTCTGAACTCATCACTGCACTCGTGGACTATTGTGCCAGGTGCTGATGAACCATTACTGATTACGTTGCAACATTCATGCATTCCAACTTCATAGGCATCATGCATAGTCACATCGTTTAGTACAGGCACTTCTCTTACTACATAAGTTATATTTATATCAGGATATACAGTTTTAATTGTCTGTATTGCTAGCTTGTCCAATGCGATTTCTCCACAGTTGTCACCTATATATAAAATACTTCTACTTTCAGAAAGTTCTTTCATAAATATATCTATGTCACTTTTTATATTCCTGCTTTTTACAGATTCTTTAATTTTCTGCTGAATAAAGCCTCTATCAACATTGCTAAGCACTCCAAAGTCTATAGCGTTAGCTGCTCCACTTAAAAGAAGTGCTTTTTCGATTGGATTTTCACTATCTTTTATAACCTTTCTAAAATCTTCTTCCATATCCATTATCATTTTATTATAGTAGGTTTTCTCTTCTTTATAAAAATCTTCTATCCCCAGTTCTTTTTTCATGAATTGATAGCATTTATCCATGACTTTAGGTGCACAGCTTTCAAAGCACATGTTTTCATGTATTGTCTTTATGACTCCTTTGATAACTTCAAGTTTTCTTGCTTCATTCAGCTCCAAACGCTGTATGGTCATTGAAACATGATTGATCATGCATGGTATGCAGTCTATATATAATTCCATTAATTTTCTCCTATATGTAAAAAATTAAACTTATTGTTGGATTGAATAATATATTCAATCCAACAATAAGCCTAGCCATGGGCTCGGTATTCATTTAAGCTACTTTTGGATATCCTTTTTTGTATCATTGTATTCTTTAACCATTCTATATGGTTTTGTGATTAATCTGATAGGTATAGAACATAGGAACTTTCCTAAATCTTGTTTGATTTCTTCACTTATTCTATCAGGCTTAGTTCTTATTCTTTGAAATACATCTCCTGCATAGGCTGATAGAATAAGTTCTTCATTGATGTGAAGCTCACTCTCACATTTCTTGCAAGCAATCTTCTCTATGTTTTCACCTACGTATGTTATTTCATGAACTGTATCTTCCTTGCAATTTATACAGTAAAGTTCCGTTTGAAATTTTGTTATGCTCATACTATCAACTCCATTTTGCACAATATATTCTATATTATATCCATAATTAGGGGCGTTTAAAAATAAAACATCCAATACTTTATATATTATGCTGCTACATATCTCTTATTTACTACAATATCTGTTTCAATAAGGAAGATATATAGCAATCACATCACCATGTTTTGTTATAGAAAATCAACGAACTATTTTAGATTAAAAAATGTATCTTTACCCAAATATTTAGCCATTTCTCCTAATCCTTCTTCTATTCTTAGAAGCTGATTATATTTCGCTACTCTATCTGTTCGAGAAGGTGCACCTGTTTTTATTTGCCCTGCATTTACAGCTACCACAAGGTCTGCAATGGTCACATCTTCTGTTTCTCCTGAACGATGAGATATTATCGCTGTATAGCCCGCTCTGTTTGCCATAGCTATTGCATCTAGTGTTTCTGTAATTGTTCCTATTTGATTTAACTTTATAAGTATGGAGTTCGCTACTCCTAGCCTTATTCCTCTACTTAACCTTGCTGTGTTTGTTACAAAAAGGTCATCTCCTACTATTTGAATCTTATTTCCAAGTCTTTCGGTCATAAGCTTCCAGCCATCCCAATCTTCTTCTGATAGGCCATCTTCTATTGATATAATAGGATATCGCTCTACTAAATCTGCATAGTATTCTACCATTTCTTCTGACGATTTCACTACTCCTTCGCCATCTAAATGATACTTCCCATCTTCTTTGTACATTTCTGTAGCTGCTGGATCTAAGGCTATAAATAGGTCTTCTCCCGGCTTGTAACCTGCTTTATGTATCGCTTCAATGATTACCTGCAATGCTTCTTCGTTGGATGTTAGGTTTGGCGCGAAGCCTCCCTCATCGCCTACAGAAGTATTATAGCCTTTGGCTTTTAAAACTGATTTTAAGTTATGAAACACTTCTGTGCACATTCTTACAGCTTCTCTAAAACTTTCAGCTCCTACAGGCATTATCATAAATTCTTGAATATCTACATTATTATCTGCATGTCGACCACCGTTTAAAATATTCATCATTGGAACTGGCAATGTTTTTGCATTGACTCCACCTAGGTACTGGTATAATAAAAGACCAAGCTCATCTGCTGCTGCGTGAGCTACAGCCATAGATACTCCAAGTGTTGCGTTAGCACCTAGCCTCGCTTTATTATCTGTACCATCAAGCTCTATTAGCTTTTGATCTATGGCAACTTGATCTATAGAACTCATTCCTATTATCTCTGGCGCTATGATTTCATTCACATTATTTACCGCAGTCAATACGCCTTTTCCCATATAACGTGCTTTATCATTATCTCTTAGTTCAACTGCTTCAAATGCTCCAGTTGAAGCGCCCGAAGGTACTGCCGCTCTGCCTATTGTACCTGATTCTAGTTCTACCTCGACTTCTATAGTTGGATTACCTCTTGAATCCAGTATTTCTCTCGCAAATACATCTATTATTGTTGACATTTATAGTCCTCCTCTTTTATAGTTCTTTGTATTAGTATAACAACATTAGAAGTGTGGCATCAAAATATCATATGAACTTATAATCTATCACCAATGAATTTGATTAAATCTACTACTCTGCTTGAATAGCCCCATTCATTATCATACCAAGAAAGCACTTTAACCATGTCACCTTCTATTACCATAGTTGAAAGACCATCAACTATGGACGAATTTGCATTTCCTTTAAAATCGATTGATACTAAAGGCTCTTCTGTATAATCTAATACTCCCTTTAGCTCACCGTAGGAAGCATCTTTTAAAGCTTGATTTATTTCTTCAGCAGTCGCACTTTTTTTCAGTGTAACAACTAAATCAACAATCGATACAGTAGGAGTTGGGACTCTTAATGAAAGCCCAGTAAGTTTACCTTTCATTTCCGGTAAAACCAATGCTACTGCTTTAGCAGCGCCTGTTGTAGTAGGAATTATTGAAAGCCCCGCCGCTCTGGCTCTTCTTAAATCAGAATGGGGCAAATCAAGCACTCTTTGGTCATTTGTATATGAGTGTATAGTATTCATCAAGCCTTTAACAATCCCAAACTTTTCATTAAGTACTTTAACCACTGGTGCAAGACAGTTTGTAGTGCAAGAAGCATTTGAAATAATATCATGTTTTGTCTCATCATATTTTTCTTCATTCACACCCATTACTATAGTGATATCTTCGTCCTTTCCAGGAGCTGATATAATAACTTTTTTTGCACCTGCCTTAATATGTTTATATGCATCTTCACGCTTTGTAAAGAGACCTGTTGCTTCAATTACAATATCTACTCCGTATTCTCCCCATTTTATATTTTGAGGATCTCTTTCTGCAAATACCTTTATTTCTTTTCCGTCTACAATTATTGCGCCTTCCTTAGAGCTGATCTCTGCTTCAAATATACCATAGGTGCTATCATATTTTAATAGATGTGCCAACGTCTTAGTATCAGTTAAATCATTAATAGCTACAATTTCAATTTGGTCACTGAATTTTCTCTGAGCTATTTTAAAAACCGGTCTTCCTATTCTTCCAAATCCATTAATACCTACTTTTATCGTCATATACTTTCCTCCTTTTTATATGGAACCTTTTCTTACTCAAACATGATGCCTCTATGCCGTCTTTAATGTCTAGCAATACTTTAATAAACGACACCACCTCCAGATAATCTTCTTCATGCATGGATATTATTATCTCTCACATATATTAGATTTATTTCTTCCATTGCTAAGTTAAAATATGGATCTGTAGATCTATTACTAATATACTTCATTAGTTACCTCTCCAGCAATAATTAATTTATTTCTAGAAATTTTTCTAATCTTATATATACTATAGTATACTTTTAAAAAATTAAATATAAAAGTGATTATATTTCAAGAATATAATCAAGTTCTAAACCTTTTAGCACACTTTTCATATAGTTTTCAATCTCTATTGCACTAGAAAGTGTCATAACGTACTGCGCCACTTCGCGAGCATAACTAATATTAACCGAGTTAACAATTTTTTTAATCTTCAATATTGAGCTTGGGCTCATACTGAATTCATCAAGTCCCATTCCAAGTAATAAAATTGTAGCTAAGGGATTTCCAGCAAGTTCTCCACACATACCAGTAAACTTATTTTTTCCATGAGATACTTCTATTACATTACGTACTAGTCTTAGTACCGATGGATGCATACCTTCATATATTGGGCTTACTTTTTCATTCCCTCTATCTACAGCTAATGTATATTGAGTTAAATCATTTGTTCCAATGCTAAAAAAATCTACTTCTTTTATTATTAAATCAGCTGATATTGCTGCTGAGGGTATTTCGACCATTATTCCTATTTTTATATCCTCATCAAATTCTTGCTGCCTTTGCCTTAATTCATTCTTTGCCTCTTCTAATATTTCATTTGCCCTTGCCACTTCGCCAGCGCTGGCAATCATGGGATACATTATTAGAGTGTTGCCAAATTTACTTGCCCTTAGTATTGCTCTTAATTGAGTTTTAAACAATTCCACATCTTCAAGGCAAATTCTTATAGCTCTATAACCCAAAAACGGATTTTCTTCTTTTGGCAATTTAAAATAGGGTATTTCTTTATCCCCGCCTACATCAAGGGTGCGAATTATTACTGGTCTTCCATCCATAATTTCTACAGCTTTTTTATAAGATGCAAATTGCTCTTCTTCATTAGGTTGTCTATCTCTATCCATATATAAAAATTCTGTTCTAAATAAACCTACACCTTCTGCTCCATTTTCCATGGCTTTTTGTGCATCATCTGGCATTCCGATGTTTGCAGAAAGCTCAATAACATGACCATCCAGCGTTCTGGTTTGTATGTTTTTTAGCTTAGATAGTTCCTCTTTTATCCTTTTTCCCAGTTCAATCTTTTTTTCAATTTCAAAAATCTTCCCTTTATCCAATTCAAGTTGTATGACTGCTTTTGAGCCGTCCATACTGATTAACTGTCCTTCTTTTAGTAAAGATAATATACCCTTAGCTCCTAGTATTGCAGGTATATCCATGTTTCTTGCTAGTATAGCTGTATGTGCAGTTGAGCCGCCTGTCTCAGCAATTATTCCTTTTACATGCTTACGGTCAACAGTAGCCATAAGCGATGGTGTGATTTCTTTTCCTGCAATTATCACATCTTCCTTCATGTTAGATATATCTTTAATAGGAATTCCCAACATGTTTTTTAGCAATCTGCTGCCCACATCTTTTATATCAGCAGCTCTTTCTTTAATGTATGGGTCATCTATCTGTTTAAATAATTCAACTTGCTCTTCCACATTTTTGTTCAGTGCATACTCGGCCTTAAAAAGCTCATTAGTTATACTATCCTTAACACCATCCAGTAAAACAGGATCATCTACTATCATCAAATGTGCTTGTATAATGTTTGCTTCGTCTTCACCAACAGTTTGTAATGCTTTCTGATATATTTCTTCAATCTGGCTTCTTGAATCCTCAAACGCCTTTGCTAATCTTTGTATTTCTACCTGAACTTCACTACTTTCAATATTGCTTTTATCAATATTGATCTCAGCTTCATCGAGTATATACACCTTACCGATAGCTAATCCAGGAGAAGAAGCAACACCTATCTTCATCATATCTCACCCTATTCTTTAAATTTTGTTTCAACTAGATTTACAAGTTGATCAACCGCTTGTTTTTCATCTTCTCCATCGGCAGATATTAGTATTGTACTTCCTGCTGAAATTCCCATAGACAAAACGTTGATTATGCTTTTTGCGTTTATTTTCTTTTCCTTAAATTCTATGGTTATAGATGATTTGAATTTTGAAGCTTCTTTAACAAATTCTGATGCTGGTCTCGCATGAAGTCCTGTTTTATTTGCTATCACTACTTCTTTACTATACATGTTAAAACCTCCGTAAATTTATTTTTTCTTCGGCAAATGTATGCATGTATTTATGCTGTCAGCTACTGCCTCCATAAAAGCTTCTGAGAATGTGGGATGTCCGTGTATTATTTCTGATACCTCATAAGCTGTTATTTCCATATTCATTAGGGCAGCCGCTTCATTGATTATTTCTGCCGCTCCTGGTCCAATGATGTGAACCCCTAATATTTCTCCATACTTTTTATCTGTAATTACTTTTACAAAACCATTTAATTCTCCTGAAGCCAGAGCTCTTCCATTTGCTGCAAAAAGGAATTTGCCTATTGAAACTTCATACTTGGCTCTTGCTTCATCTTCGGTGAGTCCTACGCTTCCTACCTCTGGCATCGTATATATGCAGCTTGGAACATAATCAAGCTTTATCTTTTCTTCTTTACCCATTGCATTAGAAGCTGCTATTTCTCCCATCTTGAAAGCTGCATGAGCAAGCATTTTAATACCATTTATATCTCCTGGTGCGTATATTCCTTGGATGCTTGTTTCCATCTTTTCATTGACCTTTACTTTACCCCTATTCATCTCCAGCTCGATTTCGCCAAGAGCTTCAAGATCAGGCACTCTTCCTATTGACAAAAGTGCTTTATCCGCTTCAATTACTCCTTTATCTGTATACACCATAAGCTTTCCATTTTTTTCTTCAATCTTCTCCAGTTTTGTAGAAGTCAATACTTTAATATCTTTCTCCACTACCGCTTTATAAAGCTCTAAAGATAATTCATTATCCATAAATGGTACTATTCTATCTTCCATCTCTATAATAGTAATCTCACTGCCATAGGCTCTAAATACCATTGCTAATTCGACTCCAATTACACCACCTCCAATAATTACCAGGTGCGTTGGTATCTCCTTCAGATCCAGTATTTCATCACTTGTTAAAACCAAGTTGCTTGACATTCCTTGAATATTTAGTTTTGCCGCCTTTGAGCCTCCTGCTAGTATGATCTTCTTGGCATCAATGAATTCTTTATTGTCTACTATTACTTTTTTATCTTTCGTAATTTTGCCTACACCTTTGTAGATTTTAACCCCATAGCTTCTCAAAAGTCCTGCTACACCTGTCGTAAGAGACTTTACCACCTCATTTTTTGCTTCTACTACTCTCTCCATATCTACTTTAAAACTAGTAGAATCAAGGAGTATCCCTCTTTTCGATGCATTTTTAATATACTCTATGGTCTCAGCATTTTTGAGATAGGTTTTTGTCGGAACACAACCTCGATTCAAACAAGTTCCTCCGACTATATCCTTTTCAACTAATGCCACTTTGCCGCCTAACTGTGCCGCTTTAATAGCTGCCACATAACCAGCAGGTCCCCCGCCTATAACTACTACATCATATATATCGTCATTGGTTTTTGAAATTGCTTCTTTTACTTCTTCTTTTTTTGTTTCAGTCTTTCTCATATTTTCCGCTTGTTCTACTTGTTCTCCTAAGCCACCGATATATCCTATAACATTCGTTACAGGAACAACTTCGCCTTCCTGCTTTAAAATTTTTAGAATAGTTCCTGAAATCTGAGCTTCTACTTCCATATTTACTTTGTCTGTCAATATTTCTAAAAGAGGCTCCCCTTGCTCTACACTTTCTCCCTCTTTTTTAAACCATTTTATTATTGTTCCTTCTTCCATAGCCATTCCGGCTTTGGGCATTATAATATTTGTAGCCATTTTCACATCTCCTTTTGGACTTTAGAAAGCTAGAACCCTATATCAACATCTCTAAAGGATTTTCTAATAGTGCTTTTATTCTTCTTAAAAAGATTGCACCCGAAGCTCCGTCTATGACTCTATGATCAAAGGTTAAACTCAATCCCATGATTTTTCTTGCTTCAATTTTCTCTCCACACAGCCTTAATTCTTCTTCAATAGCACATACACCAAGTATCGCACTCTCTGGCTGATTGATTATCGGAGTGAAGGATATAATATCATACATCCCTAAATTACTTACTGTAAATGTCCCTCCAACCAAATCATTGGGCATAAGCTTTCCTGCTCTTGCTTTATTTGATAATTCTTTAGCCTGGATGGATATTTTCTTTATAGAGAGATCATCTGCAGCTTTTATGACAGGGACTATAAGCCCCTCTTCTAAAGCTACCGCCATTCCTATATTTATTTCTTCTTTGTATATTATTTCATCCTCCATTAAGCTTACATTCACATTTGGATATTCTCTTAGGGCGCTAGCTACTGCCTTTAATACAAAATCGTTGTAAGTAAGTTTTATATCTATGGTCCTATTCAATTTTTCCCTAATCGATGAAAGCTCTGTAACATCAGCTTTTGCATTTAAGGTTACTGGTGGTATTTCAATATGGCTTTTTAGCATTCTCTCAGCTATGATCTTTCTAATGCCTTTAAGCGGTTTTTTGCTATATTTCGCTATTTTCGCATCTTTACTTTCAGTCTTTATGTTTAAAACCGATTCTATATCTTGCTTCATTATTTTCCCACCAAAGCCAGTGCCCATAATTGAATTTATACCTAATGCATTAGCTTCAGCCATTCTTTTTGCAAGCGGTGTAATGGAGACATCTTTGCTTTTCACTACATCTTTTGCCTTTATCTCGCCAAAACTTCCGCTTCCTATTATTTTTGATAGATCTATTCCCAATTCTACACCTACTCGTCTTGCTGCTGGGGTAGCAGCAATTTTTCCGTTTACAGCTTCGAACTTTTTGATACTATTCTCTTCTATTACATTTTGGACATTTTCATTCTTTGATGTACTAACAATTATTTTTGCTGCTTCTACCTGCTCCCCTACTGCCCCTATATATCCTATGACATTTGTAACAGGTACTATTTCACCTTCATCTTTTAGTATCTTAATTAATGTACCTGAAATTTGTGCTTCTACTTCCATATTTACTTTATCTGTCAATATCTCTAAAAGAGGTTCTCCTTGTTCTATCTTATCTCCCTCTTTTTTGAACCATTTTATAACTGTTCCTTCTTCCATAGCCATTCCAGCTTTGGGCATAATTACAGCCGTTGCCATCATTACCCCTCCTTTATTTCATAAGACTTAATACTGCTTCTTTTATGGTTTCTTCTGTAGGTACTGCATTTTTTTCAAGTTCTGGACAATAGGGTATGGGAATATCTAAACCACAAAGCCTTTTTATTGGTGCATCAAGATAGAAAAACGCCTCACTGTCTGCAATCATAGCAGCTATTTCCCCACCGAATCCACCTGTCTTTACTGCTTCATGAACTATAAGCACTCTTCCAGTTTTCTTTGCTGATTTTATTAAAGTTTCTTTATCCAGTGGTACCAATGTTCTTGGATCGACTACTTCTATTTCGATTCCTTCTTTAGAAAGATCTTCTGCAACTTTAAGGCAGATTGGAACCATTCTTCCATAAGTTATTATAGTTAAATCTTTGCCTTCCCTTTTTACATCTGCTTTTCCTAGTTCTATTATATAATCTTCTTCAGGTACCAACCCTTTTTTTCTATATAAAAGCTTTTGTTCTATGAAAACTACTGGATTATCATCTCTTATTGCAGCTTTTAAAAGCCCTTTCGCATCATAAGGCGTTGATGGTATAACAACCTTTAACCCAGGTACATGGCAAAACCATGCTTCTAAACTTTGTGAATGTTGTGCAGCAGCTCCTGTTCCTGAGCCTCCAGCCGTTCTTAATACCATTGGTACTTTTGCTTTTCCTCCAAACATATATCTCATTTTGGCTGCTTGATTTACAAGCTGGTCCATTGATATTGTAGTGAAATCGCTAAACATTATTTCCGCTATTGGTCTCATACCAGTAACTGCAGCTCCTGCCGCTGCTCCTGCTATTACTGCTTCTGATATTGGTGTATCTCTTACTCTTTCTTCTCCAAATTCTTCAAACATACCAACAGATACACCAAAAGCGCCTCCATATAAACCTACATCTTCTCCCATGAGAAACACATTCTCGTCTTTTCTCATTTCCTCCGACATTGCTTCTTTTATGCCTTGTGCATAAGTAATTTCTCTCATTTTCTCATACCTCCTATGCGTACACATCTTCTAGTATTGTATCTAATGATGGATATGGACTATTTTGTGCAAATTCAACTGCTTTTTCTAAGTCCTCTGTTGTCTTTTTATCTATTTGGTCTAATTCTTCAGCTGTGAATATTTTATTGTCCTCTAGGTATTTTCTCAAACGTTTTATTGGGCATTTTTCTTTCCATGATGCTATCTCTTCTTTTGTTCTATATACATTGGCATCACTCTTTGAATGTCCAAGCCATCTGTAAGTTTTTGCTTCTATTAATATTGGACCATTTTTCTTTACATAGTCTTTTGCTTCCATTACAGTATTATAAACTTCTATAACATCATTCCCGTCTATTACCAACCCTTTTATTCCATAGCCTACAGCTCTGTCTGCTACATTTATAATGTTCATGGACTTACTAGTAGGAACTGACATTCCATACATATTATTTTCACAAATAAATATGATAGGCAATTTCCATACAGAAGCTAAATTTAATGCTTCGTGAAAACTACCTTCATTTGCTGCACCATCTCCAAAAAAACAAACTACAACATTATCTCGCTTTTTCATCTTTAATGTAAGCCCTGCACCTACTGATATTGCATGTCCACCTCCAACTACACCGTTAGCTCCAAGATTTCCACGTTCAAGGTCAGCTATATGCATTGATCCACCTTTGCCCTTGCAATAGCCTGTAGATTTTCCAAGAAGTTCTGCCATCATCCTGCTTAAATCAACACCCTTTCCAATACAATGCCCATGGCCCCTATGTGTGCTTGTTATTAAATCTTCATCACTAAGTGCACTACAAGCACCTACAGCAGAGCCTTCCTCCCCTACAGAAAGATGGGTTGTTCCATGTACCATCCCCATTGAAAAGAAATATGCCACTTTTTCTTCAAACTTCCTTGTATGAAGCATTTTTTCATACATTTCACCAAGTTTTTCTTTACTAATATTCATATTAACATGCCTCCTAGCTTTCACCGAAAATAAATCTTTTTATTGCATATGCTACACCACTTTCATTATTTGAAAGGGTACTAAAGTCAGCCTTTTCTTTAATACGATCACTTGCATTTCCAACAGCTATGCCTAGTCCTGCGCTTTTGATCATTGAAACATCATTTTCTCCATCACCAATTGCCATTATTTCTTCTGGTTTAACTCCATATATCTTGGCTACCTTTAACACAGCAGCTCCTTTAGACGTCTGTTTATCAAATATCTCTAAAAAGATGGGTTTAGAATATAATATATTTAAATGATTATCATACTTTTCAGCAAGTAATTTTCTTATCTTATCTAGTTTCTCTCTTTCATCTATGAGAAGCAACTTCCCTGTTTGGTTTTTTTTGCTATACTCTTTTAACGAATCAATGTATTGAAACTCAATATTATTTAAACTTTTATAATATTTTGCATACTCAGTTTCTTTCTGGCACAATATCCTAGTACCATCATAAAAATTTGTGTGTACTCCATACTCCTCTATATCCTTTAAGATTTCATAACCCATCTCAAAATCAATAGGATAGCTATATACAATCTGATCCGTTGAAGGATCCAATATATATGCACCATTTAAACTAGCCGTAAGGTGAGGCAAATTCAATTCGAAAATAAACTGCTTTGTAGAAGCGTAATCTCTTCCCGAAACAATAATAACCTTTATACCAGCTTCACTTGCTCTTTTTATAGCTGATTTATTATCATCACTTATTCTACCTTCATCATTTAAAAGAGTATCATCCAAATCTAGCGCGACCAATTTATACATATTCCTTACCTCGCTTAATTTTTAGAGCACAAATTCCTATTATATGATAGAATTTGTGCTCTAAAAATTTATAGAATCAAACAAATTCTCTAATTCCTTTTAGAAGAACCTGTCTTGAAGCTTTCTTAATTGGACTATTAGAGAATCTCCATCAAGCTCTACCATATCATAAGTTATGATATCACCTTTTTTAGCATCTTTTAAAAGCTTGGTCTTTTTATTTATTAATCCTAATGGCAGGGCTTTTGTTTTCTTAGCAATATCTGATCTTTCAATAGTGCCATATACAGTATATCCGCCAATCCCGTCAAGGGCATCCCCTGCTTTCAAATCTTTCTTAGCTACTGTAATAGTCTCAGAAACAGGACCTCCCATAGGTACGATCGTAGATTGGCGTTCAAGGACAGCTTTAACTGCTGACAGCGGAGTTTCTAAACTGGTTAAGTGATATGGTCTATACAAAACGTAGTTTGGACCAGATCCCATACTTAGATATTCCATTTCATGTCTTACTTCAGGAAGTCTGCTTGTAATTATAACGAACACACCTGGAGCAACTCCATTAATATAATCAACTACCCCGTATTGGTTTAATATTCCACCCTCTTCTTTTAACCTAAAAATATGTGGAAGTTCATCTACTTTGCCAGATGCACCATGTGCCCCTGTAACATCAGGAATAAATCCTGTTGCATTTGACATAGCAGTCATTTCAACCATAGTCTTTGTTCCATCTTTGAAGGATGTAAGCATCTTAGGACTCACGCCTCTTCTTGTTGCTTCTTCTAATACAGTATCAGGATTACAGTCAAAATCTAATTTATTGTTTTTGCCTTTCCCAACAACTCTTACATCAAATCCAAGGGCATCAGCAAAATCATATAATTCTTTAACCGCTCCTGGCTCATCGCCAGCTGAACCTGTGTAAATGACACCTGCATTATCTGCTAGTTTCTTTAATAGGGGCCCTATTACAACATCCGTTTCAACATTTAACATTACAATATGTTTTTTATTGTTAATAGTGTCTATTGCTACCTTAGCACCTACTTCAGGTACCCCAGTTGCTTCAATAGTAACCTGAATAATATTGGATTTTGATGCTACATCAGTATTATCTGTGACTATATATTTGCCTTTTTCTAACCATTCATTAGCCTCAGATACTGTATTGACAATTCTATAATCATCTTCAGTCAAACCAGCATTCTTATATGCTCTAACAGCATTTTCAATATTTATATCAACTACTACTGCAGGCTTTATACCTTTCATCAGCATCATTTGACTGACCATACCTTTTCCCATCTGGCCAGCACCAACAATGCTTGCGATAATATGTTGTCCTTTTTGATCTAATTCTTTTAACTTATTGTTTAATCCTAACATTATCTTCACCTCAAAGTTTATTTAAATTATTTTCCTTACTCGTTTATGTTAGGTAAATATTATTTCTAATATATCTCCAATTTTAAAGTCTGGTAAACCATTTCCAAACAATTCAATATGTCCCGGTAGCTCTGCTTCATTTTTACCTGTAAACATAAATGTACAATGTCCTAAGGATTTAAATGTTTTGTTTGCTTCGTCCCCTACTGCAGTTACAATGTAATCTTTGCTTCCCATGATGATTACATCTCCAACCTTTATATCAGTATCAACTTCGCCAGCTGTATGAAGAATTGAAATTTCCGCTAATTCCTTTGGTGCATTATCATTAAATATTATTATCATGTTTTCAGATAAAAAGTCCAAGGCCATGGGTCCAATACCAGTAACTCTTGATTTGTAATCCATATTTACCTCCTGCTTTTAACTATAGATATTTTATTATATACCATGTTATAATAGTATATTGAAAAGCTTTATTTATGGTTAATCTCAAAGCTTTACAATTTGGGATGTGGAAGCAAATACTTGGTCAAAAGTATTTGCCTCCATCTTTTAATACATACCTATACTAAATAAATAAGCTATAACAACTGATGCAGGCCCTGTAATAAGTCTTGACATCAATATTGCTGGAACCCCTATTTCTATAGTCTCTGGTTCTGCTTCTCCTAAGCTTAATCCCACTGGGATGAAGTCACAACCAACTTGTGGGTCTATTGCAAATAATGCAGGTAATGCATATTGTGGTGGTATTGCTCCATTACCTATCTGGACACCAACCAAAACCCCAACAACCTGAGCTATTACAGCACCTGGTCCTAAAAGTGGAGAAAGAATTGGTATTGCGCACACTACAGATATGACTAAAAGTCCTGGCAGTGAGCCTGCATAGGGTGAAATCGTATTAGCTATCCAATCACCTATACCTGTTTGAAGTATTATTCCAATCAACAAACTTACAAATGCCATAAACGGAAGTATGTTTTTGATTACCGAATCAATAGCCTCTCTACCTGCTTGATAGAACTTTCCAACAACATTCCCTGTCCCTTTTCCTAATCTGGTAAGAATATTTTGTTTCCTAGCCGGTGCTTTGTTTGCTGCCGCTTTAGGAACTGAATTGCCCTCAACTTTTGCAGTTTCGCTAACTTCCCCTTCATATAATGAAATATTGCTTTCCTTTACTCCAGAAACATATATATCTTCTTTAATATACTGTGCTAGTGGACCAGATTGTCCTACAGCTGTAAGGTTTATTGTGAATATGCCTTTTTTAGGATAAACTCCACATCTTGCTGTTCCACCGCAGTCTATTACAACTGCTGCAATTTCATTATCTGGCACTCCAGTAGCAAATCCGTCTATTGCGGTAGCTCCTGTAAGTTCCGCTATTCTTTGTGCCACAGGGTCAATGCCTCCGCCAGTGACTGAAACTATTTTATTTTTCTTTTCATTTGGTTTTATTACTAGTGGTCCACCCCATCCGCTATTACCTCTTACTATTTTAACTGCGTTAAACATTATTACACCCCCCTCTTAAACTGCTTCATTGGCTTTGCTTTGCTTAGCCATATACGCGTAAATTCTTTCAGTAACAATACCTCTCATCAGTATTACAATAACACCTACTATGAAGTATCTTATTGCTATATTGCCTAAAGGCAAATTAAGTTGTTGTAAGCCTTGAGCGATCCCCATATATACAAAAAGCTCTCCTGCGTTAGCATGTGGGAACAACCCAGTTATAGGATGTACAAAGGATACAGCTGCATCATAGAAAGCAGGTTTGTACTTTTCATCAAGAAATTTGCCGAATGAATAACACATTGGATTTGTTAGGAAAAATACCGCTAGTATTGGGAATACAGTATACCTTGTTATGAAATTCTTTGATGCTGCTCTTGCCGCATTCTCAACTTTCTCTTCTCCTATAATTTTAATTAGTGCGTTTACTGCTGTTATTAGTACTATTAATGTTGGTAGAATACCTGTTACTAGTCCCATGAATGTTTCTCCGCCTCTTTGGAAGAGACCTATGAACCCCTGAGCTAAATTAGCTAATGCTGTCAATATAATACATCCCCCTTCTTATTTTAAAGTTTTTTATTTTCTCCTTTCAATCTATTTTTATCCCGTATTGACGGGTAAATTTAATATCAATTCAAGTTTTTATTAGACAAGCTCATATCTGCTCAATCCTTGATTCTAAGCCACCTATGGCCTGTAGCATTGCATTATTTTTTCTCATTTTGCTAGTCTTAGAATCTGATAAAATGCTTTCTTTTAATTCCTTTATGTTCATTCCCACTACAGTTTGCACCGCTTTAAATCTTGTGAATACCGTCATGCCTTCCATTTTTTCACACTTTACAATATTTCCTTTTTTATCACAAGCTAATATCGTAATATTTCCAGCCTTAATACCACCTTTTACAGTACCTACCCCTACTAACCCAAACTTTTTGAATTCCGAGACCTTTTTTCTATAGTTTTTTACTTGAAAGTATGTCAATACACCTTGAACAATCAGTAACACAAAGGCCAACATCACAAGCTTTTCCATATTGCTACTCCTTACCTTTCCTACTTAACTAAAATCATTACCATCTAAGGATTATTTAAAAGTTGCCTTATGATTGCTTTGCAATTCCAATCCACAACTATAGTTTGTTATTAAAACATTAATGTACTTTCCATTGATAGCGCCTTTTATAGCTTCTACTTTAGCTTCTCCACCAGCAATCCCTATTACCTTGTCTATTGTCTTTAATCGTTCTATATCTATTCCAAATACGTTTTTGTTTGCTTCAAATTGGCTGGTATTTCCTCTAGTATCAAAAGATTGGAGACAAATATCCCCTACTGCCTTTTTCTTTTTTAATACTTCAATTTCACTTTCATTGTAGTAACCTGTAGCAATCATAGTTGAGCTCTTATGAATCGGTACTCCAATGCCAATCACCGCAACAGTAACTTTATCAATATATTCAAGTACACTTTTTATACTTTTCTCTTCTTTGAAGTTTGCAATAATACTTGGATCAGATACCACAGCGGGAGCATGCAATAGTCTAAAGTCACCACTAAATGCTTTTGCCAACTCTAGCAGAATTTGATTTGGATGAATATCAATTCCAAGCTGCCCTACGCCCCCAATAAGAGGAACAAAAGTTGCACCAGTTTCCTTCGGAGACTTTACAAACTTGGCGATTTCTTTTAGTGTTGTTCCCATTGATATACCTACAATATCTGAATTTTGTAACGTCCTTTCAAGATAGGCTGCTGCTTTTAACCCAAGTTCTTCCTTTTGACTGCTGTAATCTTCGTTGTCATCAACTATTATTACTTCTTTTAATCCAAACTTTTTTTCTAAAGACTTTTCTAAAGAATTATAATCTTGAATGAAAGGGCTCACAATTTCTATTTTCACTATTCCTAATTGCTTTGCTTCTTTAAGAATTCTCGATATGGTAGGTCTAGATAAACACAACTTTTTTGCAATTTCTTCTTGCTTTAAATCATCTTTGTAATAAAGATTACAAACTTTAACCATAAGTCTTTCATCACCAATAGCCTTTTTCATACGAGCCCCCTACATTATTTGAATCTACTTTTACATTCGTTCATCAATTAAACTTATGTTCAATTTTTATTATATTCCGAAAAATATAAAAGTCAATAGTTTTAGCTCTTTTTAGATTGTTAATCTATTAACTACCAAACAATAAAAAAAGATACTATATATACATTACTTGTATATATAGTATCTTTTCCAATATTACTTTCTTCTATAATTCATAATTGCTTCAGCTATGATAAGATCTTCAGGCGTTGTTATCTTAATATTTTCATATTCACCCTCTACAATATGCGCTTGTATACCAAGATTTTCTACTAGCATAGCATCGTCCGTCCCTATAAAATTACTTTCGTTAGCATATTCATGGGCTTTCATTATGATATCCCTTTTAAATGCTTGAGGAGTTTGTGTAATCCATAGGTCTTTTCTATTTGGCGTATGATCAATAATGTTTGAGCTTTTTACAACTTTTATAGTTTCCTTCACAGGTACAGCCATTGTAATCGCTCCATACATGTTAGCACCGTCAATGCATTTTTTAATTACATTTGCAGAAACAAAAGGTCTTGCTCCATCATGTATAAGCACAACTATACATTCATCTGGCAGGGTGATAAGACCATTATATACTGAGCTTTGCCTTTCAGGTCCACCTATGACAACTTTTTTTACTTTAGATGGATTTATTTTATCCAGTATGTGTTTTTTGCACATACTTTCTTCACCATCTCCAACAACTAATATTATTTCATCAATTAAATCATGTTTATTAAAAGCATCTATCGTATGAGCAAGTATAGGTTTATCACCCAAGGGAAGATATGCTTTGTTAATACTTGCTTGCATTCTACTACCTCTGCCACCTGCCAATATAATCGCTACATTCATTCTACGACACCTTATCTACCGCTGATTTTGGTTTAACAAATATCATTCTTCCAGCAGCTGTTTGTAATACACTAGTTACTAATACATTGATAGTATCACCTATATATCTTTTCCCGCCATCTACAACTATCATTGTTCCATCATCAAGATATGCAAGTCCTTGACCATTTTCTTTTCCATCTCGAATAACTAGGACTGTCATCTCTTCACCTGGAAGAACTACAGGTTTCACTGCGTTTGCCAGCTCATTGATATTTAATACAGGAACTCCTTGAAATTCTGCAACCTTATTTAAATTATAATCGTTGGTTACAACAATCCCGCCAACCACTTGGGCAAGCTTTAAAAGTTTAGTATCAACTTCAGAAAGCTCTTCAAAATCTTTTTCAAATATTTCTACCCTTATATTCATGTCTTTTTGTATTTTATTTAATATATCAAGCCCTCTGCGACCTCTATTTCTCTTAAGTGAATCAGAGGAATCAGCAATATGTCTTAGTTCCTCCAATACAAAATTCGGAATAATTAATGGTCCTTCAACAAAGCCAGTTTTCACTATATCAGCAATTCTTCCATCAATAATTACACTAGTATCTAGAATCTTAGGTTGCACCTTGTACTCTTGTTTAGATGTCTTGTCCTTATCTTTTACACCTATTTTTTTCACTATGGAAAATATATTGACAAGATCGTCTCTCTTTTTTGTGGCTATACTTACTCCAAGATAACCTAATAAAATATAAACAGTTATTGAGAAAACCATTCCAATCCATGCTATTGGAATTAATTTTATAGGTCCATTGTTTATAAGGTTAGCAATAATTAACCCTACTATTAAACCAATGGCTCCCAAAATTATTTCATGTGCAGGTAATTTCTGCAATGTTTTTTCTACCTGGTATGTTGACTGTTTACCCCTGCTTATTATCCAAGGGGATAAAAAGTAAAATATAATTCCAGTTATTAATCCGACCAAACCAATGAAAATAACTTTATTGATATTTGTAAGCTGGTATCCAAACATAATTTTGATATTCAAATACTCTATTAACAAATAAGTTATTTCGGAACCTAATACGATTCCTATTACTGTTATCAACCATGCTACAATCTTTTTTAGCACTAAGTTCACCTCCTTTCATAAGTATATCCATAATAGGCAATCTTTAAGCAATATCAATCAAGTTTATTATGACTAAATTATATTACCATAAAACACTAAAAGCATATATTAATATTTAAACACTATTTTATAGATTGTTCAATAACTTTTTCTGCCTCTTCAACTTTAATTCCTTTTATTAACATTATTTCACTCATAAGTATAGCCTTTGCAGATTGAAGTATTTTACTTTCTCCAGGTGACAATTTTTTCAATCGGTCTAAACTTGTTAAATTTCTTACCACTTCTGCAATCTCAAGCATATTTCCACCTTTGATTTTATTCTCATTTTCTCTATAACGTCTACTCCATTTCTTTTCCATGTTTGTTGGGTCGTCAGAGAGAACCTCTAAGACTTCTTCAAGCTCATACTCTGATATAACACCTCTAATACCTAGATTATCTATATTATCTATAGGTATCATGATCTTTATATCTCCAACCACTATTCTAAATATATAATATTTGTGCTTCTCGCCCAATATTTCTCTTTCCTCTATGGTTTCAATTATTCCAGCCCCATGAAGAGGATAAAAAACTCTATCTCCAATCTTATACATAACTTTCCTCCATTTTCGACACAATTTTACTTTTAACGCAAAAATAATAATATATTATGTCAACAAAGCAATTATTGTATCATTTTATTTTATTGCCATCAATGCAATGGCAATTGACAACAAAAGAACTAATACTTATAATAATGTTATAGTACATTTTATGTATACATATAATTAGGAGTGATACATATTGAAAGATTTGTTGTGCGATCACTTTCAAGATAGCGTTTCAGAACTTCTCATGACACAGAAAAGCGTTCTTGATATTCTAACAAAACTTCAGGAAGCTCAATTTAGAGTGAATAGGGCTGTTGTTAAATCAGCTACATCTTGTGGATGCATTCAAATAGAAGCTAGAAAACAATATATTCCTGAAGATACTTCTTTACAAGATTTGAAAAATTTCATGGATACACACATAAAAGGTGCTTTATGTGAAAAATGCAGAGAGGTAATAGAAAAAGAGTTGGGTAGCAGCATGTTTTATTCTGCGGCTCTTTGCAATGTTTTAGGTATTAATATGTATGATGTTATATTAAAAGAATATGAAACTATGAATACCCTAGGAATATACAATATGTTTTAGTTAATAAATAATAAAATCAGACTTGGGTCTGATTTTATTATTTATTGCAATATTTAATTATACATGCCTATCAGCTTGTGTCTGCTCAAATATTCTCTTCAGGTTTTCTTTTATTGTCCTTGCTCTCACTTCTCCTATGCCTTCTACATCATCTAGTTCTTCTATTGACGCATTCAATGTTCGCTGTAGTTTTTTAAAATTCATTACAAGATTTTCAATAATACTCATGGGAAGTCTCGGCACTTTGTTTAATATTCTATAACCTCTTGATGAAATTGATATATCAAGGGTATTTATATTTGCACCCAATCCTAATATTTTAGAAATAGACGTAAGCTCTAATAATTCATCTGAAGACAAGTTTCTAAGAAGCCTTATGACTTCTTTGTAGTTTTTGCTCATTTCTTCTGGAAGATAATCTCTCAAAGCCAAAACTTCTTCTTCTTTCACACCTACAACAAGCTCATCTAACTGCATGCTAACCAGTCTGCCTTCTACACCTAGCTCATAGATATATTTTTCTACTTCATTTATAATTCTAACAACCATTTCCGTTTTTTGAATTACAATTGCAATGTCAACAACAGTTACCATATCTTCAAATTCTAGAGCGCCTAAATAGGACAAAGCCCCATCTAGCACTGATTTATATTTCGTAAGCGTTTGTATAGCTTGGTTTGCCTTTGTCAAAATTATACTTAAATCCTTTAGTATATATTTATAATATCCTTTATATATTGTAATCATATGTCTTCTCTGTGATATAGATATTACAAGTTCTCCTGTTTGTCTAGAAACTCTTTCTGCGGTTCTATGTCTTATGCCTGTTTCAGAGGAAGGTATTGAAGGATCAGGTATAAGCTGTGTATTTGCAAACAAAATCCTTTTCCCGTCTCGACTTAATATTAAAGCCCCATCCATTTTAGCTAGCTCATAAACATATGCAGGTGTAAAATCTGCATTTATATTAAATCCCCCATCAACTAAGGACATGATCTCTTCACTATCACCTATAACAATTAGCCCCCCTGTTTTTGCTCTTAAAATATTTTCTAATCCCTCTCGGAGTGATGTTCCAGGGGCAAGCATTTTTAAGCACTTCTGCAGCTCATCGTCATTTTGCCTATCATCTCTCATTTATTTTCCTCCTAAGATTATATCTAGCATCTCATTTACATTTTTTATGCCATAAAGCTTCATCCCTGGTATTTCATTAAGGCTTTTCAAATTATTATCAGGTATAATACATGTCTTAAAGCCAAGTTTTAATGCTTCGTTTATTCTTTTTTCAACAAAGTTGATGGCTCTTACTTCTCCTGCTAAACCAACTTCTCCGAAGATTACTGTTTCATCATCAATTTCTTTATCTCTAAAGCTTGAAGCAATTGCAGCAATTACCCCTAAGTCAGCAGCTGGCTCATTTATTTTGATTCCCCCTACAACATTCACATAAGAATCATAATTTTGAAGTTGCATACCAACTTTTTTTTCAAGAACCGCCATCAATAAGTTGACTCTGTTAAAATCCATCCCAGTTGCATTTCTTCTCGGCATCCCAAAGCTTGTATAACTCAAAAGCGCCTGCACTTCCACAAGCATTGGTCTTGTTCCTTCTAAAGCTGCTATGACACAAGTCCCCGATGCACCTTTTAGTCTTCCGGAAAGTAGCATTTTTGAGGGATTCGTAACTTGTTCTAATCCTTTATCACTCATTTCAAATATTCCAATTTCATTTGTTGAACCAAATCTATTCTTCACCGCTCTTAAAATCCTATAAGACATATGATTATCCCCTTCAAAGTAAAGTACAGTATCAACCATATGTTCTAACACTCTCGGTCCCGCTATTGCTCCTTGTTTTGTAACATGCCCTACCAAAAACGTGGCAACTTCTTTTTCTTTTGCTATTTTCATTAGTGCTGATGTAGCTTCTTTTACTTGACTCACACTGCCTGGTGCTGATGTAATTGCAGGATTATACATAGTCTGAATAGAGTCAATTATTAATACATCTGGCTTTATATCATTTACATGAAAATTTATATTATCAACGTTATTCTCTGCAACTATATAAATATTATCTGATTCTACATTCATTCTTGATGCTCTTATTTTTATCTGTTTGGCAGATTCTTCTCCTGATATATAGAGAACCTTATAATCTTCATTTCCTAAATTACTAGATATCTGAAGTAAAAGAGTGGATTTGCCTATACCAGGATCTCCTCCAACTAATACCAAAGAGCCTTTTACAATTCCTCCCCCTAAAACTCTGTCAAGCTCGCTGAGGCCAGTTGTATGTCTTTCTTCATCGCCCAAAGTTATATTTTTTAGTATTTGAGGTCTAGCTTGAATAGAAGAATTTATAGATACTGTTGCAAAAGACTTTTCTATAATTTGCTCAACCAGAGAATTCCATTCTCCACATTCAGGACACTTCCCAAACCACTTTGGTGTTTCATAACCACATTCATTACATACAAATTTTGTTTTTTGCTTTGCCAAAGAAGTTCCCTCCACTTACAATCATATTCATAATATACATATGTTTTGTTATTTTAAACCATTTAAACATACATTTTCAATTATTACAAAATATATATTATTTTATTATACTGTATTTGTTTTTTTTAATAAATGATTTCAAGGTCCTATAAAAAAAGAGGGCTGATGTATCACTAATCAGCTCTCTTAAAAACTAATTTTTCATTTTCTTCGTCTATAAATATCTTATTTCCTTCTTTTATATTTCCTTTAAGCATCTCTTCTGCTAATTTGTCTTCAACCATCTTCTGGATTGAGCGCCTAAGTGGCCTTGCTCCATATACTTGATCGTATCCGTTTTTCACCAGTAATGTTTTTGCTTTATCGCTAACTTCAATATCTATATCTAGCTCTTTTATTCTGTTAACCAGTGTTTTTAGCATTAGCTCTACAATTTGCTTCAAATGCTCTTCTTCAAGTTGGTGGAAGACGATAACTTCATCTATCCTATTAAGGAACTCTGGTCGGAAGGTTCTTCTTAAATCTTCCATAATATTATCCTTCATTCTTTCATACTCGTTTTCCTTTTCGTTGGCATTTGTAATAAATCCTAGCTGCTTTTGTTTCTTTATTGTGCTAGCGCCTACATTTGAAGTCATGATTACCACAGTATTCCTAAAATCAACAGTTCTTCCGCTTCCATCAGTAAGCCTTCCATCATCTAATATTTGAAGCAATATATTAAATACATCTGGATGAGCCTTTTCAATTTCGTCAAATAAAACTACTGAATATGGCTTTCTTCTTACTTTTTCTGTTAACTGTCCACCTTCATCATAGCCTACATATCCTGGAGGTGAGCCGATAAGCCTAGAAACAGTATGTTTTTCCATATACTCTGACATATCAATCCTAATTGTTGCATTCTCATCTCCAAACAGAGCTTCAGCTAACGCCTTGGAAAGCTCGGTTTTACCTACCCCCGTAGGTCCTAAGAATATAAATGATCCTACAGGTCTTTTGGGATCTTTTAGTCCAACCCTTGCTCTCTTGATTGCTTTAGATACTGCTTTTACCGCTTCTTCTTGACCTATAACTCTTTCATGAATGATTGATTCAAGATTTAACAATCTGCTTGACTCTTCTTGGGCAAGTTTGGTAACTGGAATACCAGTCCAGCTAGAAACAATTTGCTCAATCTCTTCTATTCTCACAATAGAGTCTGATCTTTTAGCTTTATCTTCCCATCCTTTTTTTACTTCATCAAGTTCTTTCCGCAAATTTTGCTCTTGATCTCTTATTTGTGCCGCCTTCTCATAATTTTGACAACTTATGGCTTCTGACTTTTCTTTCTGTAAGTTTTCTATTGCTTCCTCTATCTTCTTTACAGTAGGAGTTACAGTAAAAGCTCTGATTCTCACCTTTGATGCCGCTTCATCAATCAAGTCTATCGCTTTATCGGGAAGAAATCTATCTGTAATGTATCTATCTGATAACTCTACTGCAGCCTTCATTGCTTCATCTGATATTTTCACCTTATGATGAGCCTCATATTTGTCTCTTAACCCATTTAAAATTGCAAGAGTTTCTTCTTTTGTAGGTTCCCCCACTGTAACTGGTTGAAATCTTCTTTCTAATGCTGTATCCTTTTCAACGTGTTTTCTATACTCATCTAATGTTGTTGCACCTATAGCCTGTATTTCTCCCCTGGCAAGTGCTGGTTTTAAAATATTAGAAGCATCAATGGCTCCCTCTGCACCTCCAGCTCCAATTATGGTGTGTAACTCATCAATAAATAATATGATGTTTTTAGCTTTTATGATCTCATTTATTACATTTTTTAGCCTTTCTTCAAATTCACCTCTGTATTTTGCCCCAGCAACCATTGAGGATAAATCTAGAGAGACCACCCTTTTATCTTTTAATATTTCAGGTATATTACCCTCTACAATCTTTTGAGCCAGTCCTTCTGCCACAGCAGTCTTTCCAACACCTGGTTCTCCTATAAGACAAGGATTATTTTTAGTTCTTCTACTTAATATTTGAATGACTCTTTCTATCTCTTTTTCTCTTCCAATAACAGGGTCTAATTTATCTTCCCTGGCCATATCTGTTAGATCTCGCCCAAACTTATTTAGCGAAGGTGTATCTGAATTTGTATTTTCCGATGTTTTTTGATTGTTCCCTTGATTGCTAAGAAGGTTCATTACTTCTTTAGCACAAGATTTCAAATCCATACCCATAGCTGCCAAAATTTGGGCCGCTACACCTTCTCCTTCTCTGATTAAGCCTAATAATATATGCTCTGTTCCTACATAATTATGACCTAACATTCTGGCTTCATTAATACTAAGCTCTAAAACAGTTTTTGTTCTAGGAGTGTAACCCATTACTTGTGTAATTTCCTCTTTTCCTACTCCTAAAGCCGCTTCTATTTGCTGTCTTACTATTTCAAGCTTTATCCCTTTATTATTTAGTACTTGTGATGCGATTCCTTCGCCTTCTCTTATAAGCCCTAACAATAAATGTTCTGTGCCTATATAAGGATGCTTTAATCTAACTGCTTCATCTTGGGCAAACAAAAGTACTTTTTGAGCCATCTCTGTAAACTTATCAAACATTCCCATATTGTTCCTCCATTCTCTATACTATTATTCCACTAAATTATCTTATTCAATATGCCTTAGTCTGTTTCTTACGATCTCTGCTCTTATAATGTCTCTGGCAGTTGCATTTAATTCATGGTCGTGTTTTATTTGTATATTAGCACTTTGAGTTTCTATCATTATTCCATTTAGGACTCCTAACGGAATCTTTGGTAAAATATCTAAATCAACCCCTAGTCTAACATCTGAAATAAGCCTCAAGCATTCATAACTTTGCATTATTCTAGCATTCTTCATAAGTCCCCATGAACGCCATATCTTGTCTTCTACTTGAATCTTACTATTACTAATCAAAAGACTTCTTGCTTCTTTTTCTTTTTCTATTATTTGATTTGTTACTGCAGTCAAATTTTCTACGATCTCTTCTTCCGATCTACCTAGGGTAATCTGATTTGATATTTGAAATATATTACCCACGATGTCTGTTCCTTCACCATATAAACCTCTAATGGTTAATCCTAAATGTACAACAGCTTGAAGTAGTTTATTAATATTCCCGCTTATATTGAGTGCTGGTAAATGTACCATCACAGAAGCTCTCATCCCTGTTCCTACATTGGTTGGACAGCTAGTTAAATAACCCCAGTTCTCTTCAAAAGCATACTGAATATTTTTCTCCAAAATGTCATCTATTTTTGAAGCTTCGTCCCATGCTTTCCTTATCTGAAGACCTCCATAAATTGTTTGTATTCTTATATGGTCTTCTTCATTAATCATAATACTTACACATTTGTCATTACTTATAAGTGCACCGCTTCCTTCCCCTTTTTTTATTAAATCAGGGCTAATTAAGTGATTCTCCAAAAGTACTTGTTTTTGAACGGTACTGGTATTTTTCATATCAAAAAAATCAAAATCTTTATTTCCATTTTCATAGGCTTCTTTTACTTGCTTTATAATTTCTTTTGCTTCTTCCGATTTTACTATTGAAGGAAATGGGATTTTGTTTATATTTCTTGCAAGTCTTACACGACTGCTTAGTACAATTTCATTTATTGGACCTTCATCATTAATCCAACACATCCGCAACTCCCTCCTTTGATTTGGCCGCTATCTCTTTTATTTCATCTCTTAACTGTGCTGCCTTTTCATATTCTTCATTTTGAATTGCTTTCTCTAATTCTATTTTTAGCTTTTCTACCAACCTAATGGTTTTTATTCTTACCCCTGCTCTACTAGGAATTTTGCCAGTATGTGTGGTATTACCATGTACTCTTTTGAATAATGGATTCAATCTTTCTCCAAACACGTTATAACAATTGCTACATCCAAATCTGCCTGTAGACTTAAATTTATCATAAGATAGACCACATATATCACATTTTGGCTGCTGCAAAATATCCATCTTAAGGGGAACCGAACCTGAACTTATTAATCCCGCAAGTAAATCACCCATTGTAAAAGTTTCACTCATATTAAAGGGACTACATGTCACTGCACATTGATCACACAAATGCATATCTGACTTTTTTCCATTTTCTATCTTTGTTATATGAACAGTAGCTGATTTCTTCCCACATTGCTCACAAATCATAAAAATTCCTCCTAACTATTGATGAGTGTTTATTATCGCCGCTACTATAGCTGACTTCATTATCTGTGCTCTCAGAAAATTCCTGAACTCTATGGGTATAATGGATAAAGTACTATCACCTATTGTAGCTTTTATAATGTCTCTAGATTTTTTGTCTATTAGTTCTTTTTCCATTAGAATTTGTAACATCTCATACGCTTTTGTTTTACTGATATTATTACCTATTCCTTCTGACAATATCTGCTCTAAAAATTCATCTCCATCTATTATAACTCGCGTAATTCTTATGCATCCGCCACCACCTCTTTTTGATTCGATGCTGTACCCTCTGTCTGTTGTAAACCTAGTGGTCAGAACATAGTTTATTTGTGAAGGAGCGCAGCTAAAATAACTAGCCATATCATTTCTTTGTATTTCTATGGAGCCTTTGCTAGACTCAATCAGTTCCTTAATAAACTTTTCTATCATATTGCTTATTCTTGACATATTAACCTCTTCCTGCAGCTGAGCATCCTGTGGGATGCTTTCTGCATCAAAATCAAATTGAAAAGATGCAGTCTTTTCAACCCATCACTCTTCCTAACTTTGACTTTCTTTGACCTTTAGTTCTATTATAATAAAATATAACTACAATATACAAGTATTACCGTTTGCCAATATTAGCGCTTTTATCAGTTTATCTTTAAATATAGTTATATATCCCTATTTAGCTTAAAATCGCTAAATAATTCCTTCCTTGTTCTTCATTGATAAACGTCATAAAAAAACAGATCAACCTAACATTAGGCTGATCTGTTTACTACAAATTTTATGCTTTATCTGCTTTTGAAGCATCAATTACCTTTTGTGCAGCTAATGCTGGCACCTCTTCATATTTTTCGAATCTCATGCTAAAACTTCCTCTTGCTTGTGTCATTGATCTTAAATCTGTAGCATACTTCGCCAATTCTGAAAGGGGTGCTTCTGCTGTAACCTTTTGAAGCTTACCTTCCTTTTCCATGCCAAGTATTCTGCCTCTTTTCTTATTTAGGTCACCAATTATATCACCCATATAGCTATCTGGAACCATAACTTCAATATGATTGATAGGCTCAAGAAGTATTGGTCCTGCTTCAGCTACACCTTTCTTGAAGGACTGTGCTGCTGCGATTTTAAATGGCATCTCTGCTGAATCAACAGGGTGGAACGAGCCATCAACTAAAGTGCATCTTACATTAACAACTGGGTATCCTGCAAGCACTCCTTCTACCATGCACTCCTGCAAGCCTTTTTCTACTGCTGGAATATATTGCCTCGGAACAGATCCTCCAACAACTTTATCCACAAACTCAAATTCCTTACTTCTATCTTCTATTGGCTCATACTCAATCCAAACATGACCATATTGGCCATGTCCGCCAGATTGCTTCTTATGCTTTCCTTCTGCCTTTGACCGTTTCTTGATGGTTTCTCTATATGGAATGATAGGTTCTTTCAGTATTACATCTACGCCGAACTTATTTAAAAGCTTTTTGCAAACTATCTCAAGATGCTGCTCTCCAAGTCCATATACCAATGTCTGGTGCGTTTCTGTGTTTTTCTCAACCTTCAAGGTTGGATCTTCTTCCATTAGCCTTTGAAGTCCTGAACCTATTTTATCTTCATCACCTTTTGACTTTGGCTCAATACCCATTGCTATGCATGGAGCTGGAAAGTTTATTTTATCAAATAAAACAGGGTTATTCGCATCACTTAATGTATCTCCTGTAGTTGAATACTGTAGCTTTGCAACTGCACCAATATCTCCTGCAATAAGCTTATCCATAGGCACTTGTTTCTTGCCTCTCAAAAGGAAAAGATTGCTTATTCTCTCTTTTTTATCTTTATTTGTGTTAAGTACTTCCATATCTGATTTCATTGTTCCTGATATTACTTTGAACAATGAAATTTTGCCCACAAATGGATCTGCAACAGTCTTGAATATCTGAGCGCTAAAGGGACCATCTGCTTTTATAGCTTTCAATTCATGTTCCTTGGTTTTTAAATTAGTACATTCAAAATGTGCAATATCACTAGGTGCTGGCATGAAATGCTGTACTGTTTCCATCAAAGATTGTATACCTAAATTTTTAGTTGCTGAACCACAAAGAACTGGCAATAAGTCACCTTGAATAACACCCGCTCTTAAACCTTTCATTATTTCCTCTTCTGTCAACTCTTCACCATTGAAAAACTTCTCCATCAAAGCTTCATCAGTTTGAGCAACTGCTTCTATAATCATTGCTCTATACTCTTGTATTTCATCCGCCATATCGGCTGGAATATCACAATCTACACATTTACCATTCTCATTCATTCTTGACTTCATTTCAATCAGATCCACAACACCTTGGAAGTTGGCTTCTGCTCCTATAGGAAGTTCAAATGGTATTATTTTATTTCCAAAAACTTCTCTTAATTGAGTCAATACCCTTGAGAAGTTTGCATTTTCTCTATCCATTTTGTTTATGAAGAATATACCTGGTATCTTATCTTCACAAACATAATCCCATGCTTTCTCAGCGCCCACTTCAATTCCGGAAACTGCATCAACAACTATAACTGCGCTGTCGCATACTTTAAGACTTGCGACAACTTCACCTACGAAGTCGAAATAGCCTGGCGTATCAATAACATTGATTCTTACATCTTTCCAATCACACGGAGCAAACCCAGCAGTGATTGTAATCTTTCTTTTTATTTCCTCTGGATCGAAGTCTAGTGTAGTGGTTCCATCATCTACCTTCCCGAATCGGTCTAGTATACCAGTGTTAAAAAGCATTGCCTCTGCGATTGTCGTCTTTCCTGAACTACCATGTCCGATAAGTCCAATGTTGCGAAGGTTTTCCGTCTTATAGTCTTTCATATAAACTCCCCCTTTTTTTGGTACATATTGTATTTTACCCAAAGTTGGCCTTTTCAATCGCAATATTTGAAATATTCTATTGATTCTGTAATTTTAATTTTATCTTTAAGTAACAAAAAAGTAAAGAGCAAAATCTAATATTTACCACTGATAAAACTATTATTTACCCTATATTATGAAACAAAAAATATAAACCCCGCAGATGCAGGGTTTATATTACTTTGCTAACTTGATTTTAAGCTTTTCCAACATGTCTATAGTCATCGAAGAAAGATCGTATTTGGGATTCCAACCCCATTCTTGTCTTGCTACACTATCATCTAGGGAGTTAGGCCATGAATCTGCATTGGACTGTCTCATTGGATCTACATCATAGGTAATAGTAAACTCTGGAATATGCTTTTTAATTTCTGCAAAAATTTCCTCAGGTGCAAAGCTCATGGCTGATATATTAAAAGCATTTCTATGAATTAATTTCGAAGCATCTGCTTCCATAAGTGAAGAAATAGCATTAAGGGCATCTGGCATATACATCATATCCATATATGTACCTTCTCGTATATAACAATTATAACGCTTGTTCTTTACAGCTTCATAATAAATGTCAACAGCATAATCCGTCGTTCCTCCTCCTGGAGGCGCCACATATGAGATTAGTCCAGGGAATCTAACACCTCTTGTATCTACTCCAAACTTTTTGAAATAATAATCACATAGAAGTTCTCCTGCAACCTTTGTTACTCCGTACATTGTAGTTGGTCTCTGAATGGTATCCTGAGGCGTATTATCTGCAGGTGTAGTCGGCCCAAAAGCTGCTATTGAACTTGGAGTAAAAACTGCGCATCCAGCTTCTCTCCCTACTTCTAAAACATTGTATAATCCATTCATATTTACATCATATGCCAGTCTAGGATTCCGCTCTCCTACAGCTGAAAGTATTGCAGCTAAATGCACGATCCTATTTATCTTATGCTTTTTTACCACATCTGCTACATTTTGTGCATCCAATACATCAAGCCTTTCAAACAATCCCATATTAATTACATTTTCTTTCATATCACTTGCAATTACATTGTCCTGCCCATAAATTCTTCTTAAATGTGCAGTCAGTTCTGTTCCAATTTGTCCAAGGGCTCCTGTGACTAATAATTTTTCCATTAAAATCCCTCCGCTTAATAATATTATATGAATTTAAAAGAAATTTACTAATTTTTATTATAAATCAGAGTGACTATCATTGCATTAAGAAAAAAACATTTTAAGTACAAACGTCCTTCAAGTGGATACATATTAATATTTTCATATATAAAAAGAACTCTGAAGTTTCTTCTTCAGAGTTCTTTTACAATCATATAAATAAATTTACATTTGAACCATCGGCTTCGCCAAGATATGAAGCAACTCCTGCCAGCTCTACACCGTCTATAAGCTCTTCTTTCTTTATACCCATAACATCCATAGACATGGTGCAAGCAATCATCTTTACGCCCATTTCCTGAGCTTGCTCAATAAGATATGGAAGACTAGCTACTCTTTTCTTTTTCATCATTGATTTCATCATAACTGCGCCTGCCCCCCCAAAGTTCATTTTGGAAAGTCCTAGCTTTTCAGCGCCTCTCGGCATCATCCATCCAAACATCTTTTCCATGAATTCCTTTTTAACTTTTATCTTCTGCGCTTTTCTTAGTACATTCAATCCCCAGAAAGTAAAAAATATCGTCACATCATCTCCCATGGCTGCTGCACCATTGGCTATTATCATGCTTGCCATGGCTTTATCTAGTTCTCCACTGAACATTACTATGGTTTTGCTACTCACAAAATACACCTCTACTTATAGTTTTTTAACAACTGCCTTTACAGTTCCGTCGTTTTCTTCTAGATTAACTAGTTCATTGCCTGTTTTTTTACACCATGCTGCAATATCTTTCTTGAATCCACAATCTGTTACTTCAATAGTTATGACATCTCCAGAATTTGAAGCTTTTACTGTTTTAAAAAGTTCTACTATTGGACCTGGACATTGAAGTCCTCTTGCATTAACAAATATTTCTGCCAATTTTATTTCCTCCTTATTTCATTTCATATGGATAAGCGGTTGCCCCGCCTTCTAATATTTTTACATCTTTATATCCTAATTCTTTTAGCTTTTTATATGCGGTATATGCTCTTCTCCCTACTTTGCACACTAGTATCACTGTTTCTCCATCTTTATTGATTTCTTCGCATCTATTTTCTAATTCATTGATTGGTATGTTTACTGATTCTGGTATTGCTGATATAAAGAATTCTACTTCTTCTCGTACATCTACCACATTAACTTCTTTGCGTTGAATTTTTTCTGGTAGCTTTGCAGGATTTATACCTTCCATCTTTTGGTTCAACTTATTCAAAAGTACATTTGACACCACCAAAGTTGAACTCATAGCAGTAGAAAATGGCGGCGCATATGCTAGATCAAGCTTTGAAAGTCCTTCCAAATCTGCACCAAAGGTTATCGCAGTAGCTATGATATCTATTGGCTTATCAACTACACCTTCTCCAATTATTTGAGCACCTAACACCTTATGAGTTTTCTTATCCGCGATTAATTTCGTGGTAATATTCTTATGTCCTGGATAATAATGAGCTCTGTCATCCATAGGAACTAATACTGTTTCAACCTCAAATCCTTCTTTTATGGCATCTCTTTCAGATAGTCCAGTCTTTGCAGCTGACACATCAAAAAGCTTTACAATAGTTGTACCTAAAACACCCTCTAAGCTATCTTTTAAATCAGACACACAATTTTGCCCTGCAATTCTTCCTGTTTTATTTGATGTTGAACCCATAGGATACCATGCAGCTTTTCCTGTAACTAGATTTACATTTTCAATGCAATCACCTGCTGCATAAATATCTTTTATATTTGTTTCCATAAACTCATTTACCTTTATTGCACCAGTGACACCTAATTCTATTCCTGCAGCCTTTGCAAGTGACACATTAGGTCTCACTCCTATTGAAAGAATAACGATATCGGCTTCAAAACTACCTACAGAAGTTATAACTCTTTTTACGCCTTCTGAGTCACCTTCAAAACCTGTTACTTTCTCTCCAGTTATGATATCGACACCTTTTTCCTTCATATGATTTTGTGCAAATAATGCGATTTCTTCATCAAAAGGAGGAAGTATATGGGGCACAAGCTCAAACAAGGTAACATCTACACCTCTATGTTTTAGGTTTTCTGCAACTTCAAGACCTATGAACCCGCCTCCAACCACTACAGCCTTTTTTGCTTTCCCCATATCTACCATCTCTCTTATGGCAAATGCATCTGTAACACTTCGGAGTGTAAATATATTTTTTAGATTTACATTTTCTAGTGGCGGAACAAAAGGTGTTGCTCCTGTTGCAATGATAAGTTTGTCATATTCATATTCAGTGATTTCTGTATTTTCAAGATTTAAGACTGTTACCTTTTTCTCATTTACATTTATTTTTGTAACTTCATGCTTTATATATATCTCTATATCCTGCTCTTTTTTGAAAATCTCAGGAGTTCTAACTAGAAGCTCTTTCTTCTCTTTTATTATGCCTCCGATATAATAGGGAAGCCCACAGCCTGCATAAGATATATTTTCCTCTTTTGAAAATATTTTAACATCTAAATCTGCTTTTTCTCTTTTTGCTTTTGACGCAGCTTTAGTTCCTGCTGCAACAGCTCCAATTACAATTAATCTCTCTCTTGCCATTTGTTTTCCTCCTTATTGAATAATGTTTCAATTAATTTTATTACGTCTTGATTCACAACACGATAATTTATCTCAAGTCCTTTTCGGCTACCTTTTATTATTCCTTTTGCTCTTAATATTGAAAGGTGCTGAGATACCGTAGATTGAGGTAGCTGTAAACATTCTTGCATATTACCCACATTACACTCTTTATTTATTAAGTTGCTTACAATACATAATCTTACGGGATGTGCAAGAACTTTTAACAGTTCTGACTTATCCTCGTACTTTGATAAATCTTGCATAAAAATCACTCCATTTATATCTCTTTATCTGTATATTACAATATTGCGATTTATTTGTCAATATAATATCTACGCTTTATTTTTTATTACATTGAAAAAGAGCCTATCTTCTCTTAGAAAAAGATAGGCTCTTTAGTATAATTTTAACTCTTTATTTCAAAGCTTCCGCAGTCAGTACATTCTATACTTTTTGCATCATGATGTTTTACTACCATTATTTTATCCAATGTGCAATACGCTTGATCTCTTCCATGATACTTACACTCATTTACATTACATCCAATGTGCATATTTGGTGATTCCATCTTGTTTTTATCCATTCATTCCACCTCCTAGATAATAAATTTTTCCTGCAAAGCAGAACACAAATTTCCAATTTGATTTTGTATTCTATATACTATTATTTTTATAAAGGCCAACTAATATTCTGGAAGATATATGCTATTAAGTAGATATTTGAAATTTCCATTTGTGAAACCTTGCCATTGAACATTTATTCATCAAAGCCACTATTTCCAGACCAAATGACAAGAGAAGAAATCTATTATCTTTCAAGTATTAAAAAGCTTTTTTTCCAATTTATAAGTCAAAAAGAGATTTTAAATCTTCTCCACTCATTTTAGTCAAGGGATTTTCCCCTGGCTGTATCACTGACTCTATCATTTCTTTTTTCTTTTTTTGAAGCTCATATACTTTCTCTTCTATCGTTCCCCTAGTTATAAGCTTTATTACTTGAACAGTATTTTCCTGACCGATACGATATGCTCTATCAGAAGCTTGATCTTCTACAGCGGGATTCCACCAAGGGTCAAAATGGATAACAGTATCTGCCCCGGTGAGATTTAATCCTGTACCACCAGCTTTTAGAGATATTAGGAAAACTTTAGCCTTCCCTTCATTAAATGACTTAACCAACCCACCTCTCTCCTCCATTTTGGTGGAACCATCAAGATAATGGTATTCTATATTTTCTTTTTCCAAATATACTCTGATTATGGCTAGCATACTTGTAAACTGAGAAAACAAAAGTATTCTATGTCCGCCGTCTATTGCCTCTTCCATTACTTCTTGTAAAAGAAGCATTTTCCCACTATCTCCTTTATAATCTTCTATAAAAAGAGATGGATGGCAACAAATTTGACGAAGTCTTGTTAAAATCGACAATATTTTTATTTGACTTCTTTCAAAACCTTTTTCTTCTACTTCCTTCTGGACTTCACCCTTTGCTTGTTGCAGATATGCTAAATATATCTTTTTTTGATCATCAGTCAATTCAGCAGTCATACTTGTTTCAATCTTTTCTGGAAGCTCCTTTAATACATCCTTTTTCATTCTTCTTAAAATAAAGGCACTTATATGTTTACTCAAATCTTTCAGTGCTTTTTCATCTTTATTTTTTATGATAGGTGTCTCATACTTCTTAACAAATTTACTGTGGCTTAGTAAATATCCAGGCATTACAAAGTCAAATATGGACCAAAGCTCAGTCAAAGAGTTTTCAATAGGGGTTCCTGTGAGCGCAAAATATCCTTTTGCTCTTATTTGCTTAACAGATTTTGCATTAATTGAGTCTGGGTTTTTTATATACTGGGCTTCATCCAAAAAACAATATGAAAACTCCATATTCTTATATAAATCAATATCTCGCCTAATAAGTGGATATGATGTAATCACTATGTCGGTATCAATAACTTCCGTGAGAAGCTCTTGCCTATCCTTTTGAGCTCCGGATATAATAAGGATCTTTAATTGGGGAGCAAACTTTTCTACCTCTGCTTTCCAGTTGTATACCAAGGAGGTAGGTGAGACAACTAATACAGGTGCCTTCCTAATTTCTTTTTCTGACAATATGAATGATATGGCTTCAAGAGTTTTGCCAAGGCCCATATCATCTGCTAAAATTCCACCCATCCCATATGCTGATAAAGTCTTTAACCATTTAAACCCTAGTTTTTGATAATCTCTCATAATTCCTTCTAGTTCGATAGGAACTTCAAACTCCATATCCTTAGGCTCTCTTATATTTTGTACCATTTGCTTAAAAGCAATGTTTTTATCAATATGGGTTAGACTAGATTCTCTAAGCTTATTATCCAAATACAAAGCTCTATATTTTGGAAGCTCTATGATCTTATTTTTTAAATCTTTATCCTTAATATCTAAGCCTTCAATCATATCTGCCATTTCTACAAGTTCCACTGCATCAAGAGGCATAAATGATCCATCTTTTAAACGATAGTATTTTCTCTTTTCTTTTATAGAGGAAAAAATACTCCTTAATTCCTCATTGTCTACATCTTGAAGCTCAAAAGAAATTTCCAGTAAGTCAGTTTTGTCATTAAGTCTTACTTTGCCCCTAATGTGTCGTGTATCTCTCAGCGTCATTCTCTTAAACGAATCTGAATAATATACTTCTGCAATCTCTTGAAACTGAGGCAACATGTCAAATAGGAACTTAAAAATATTTTCTTCATCGTCCAGATATATTCTATCCTTAAGCATTTTAAATTCTGATCTTTCAATTAATCCAATAACGTTTTTTTCTTTTTCCATATCTCTTATCAAGATTCTTTTTCCATGGGTCTCGTCTCTTTTTGGCTCAAATGGATTTATGATTTCTTCGCCATAACAAAACTCTACTCTAGCTGAAATTTCATCTCCAGATTTATCAAAATATACTTTTGAATTAAGTTCCTCTTTATAGAAGGTGTCCTCTAACTGCTTATCAACAAAGAGCTCACCTACCCCTTCAAAATATGGTAGTACCTCAGATACAAAACGTTCTTTATCATTACCAGAAAACACAATCTCTTTTTCTTTGTTTAGCACATACACGTGATAAAAGGGTGTGAAATATTTAAGCTGCTTTTCGGAAGGGTTATATATTTTATCTTTGTAGAAAAAGTATGCTCCACCTTCTGTAATGGGAATAGGCATGCCAGCTTCTCTATCAAAGTCTAATACCAGTTCTTCCTCTTTTTGGCTTAGCTTAAAAGATATCGGTAAGTCTTCATTTAATATTTGAATATTAAGTATCTCTTTATTGAAAACTCTCCCATTAAACTCTCTTTCTTTTAAAATTCCTAGAAGTCTTTTTAAAGAAGCATCTGAAAGAAATACTTTACTACCCTTGAATATACTATACTGATTATATGAAAAAGGACTCATCTTAAGTGCTGTATTTTCATTTTCATAGAGTTCTATTAATAAATCTATTATTTTTTTATCCACTTCTGCAAAACGGTGTATTTTGGGATTATAACTAAAATTCTTTCCAAACTCCTTGACTTTGCGTTCTGTAATGTTTTGAAGAAAATCCTTTATACTTCTAATTACATAAAGCCTGTCCTCACCGATTCTAAACTCCAGCGAAGAATTAGAAGCTTCATAACCTGATTCAAATACATAAACAATTTCAAGTTTTAACTCTCTACTACTGCTATCGCTTTGTATGGAATCAAAATAGTTAAAAACAAAATTACTTATTTTATTAGCAATCGCTTTATTATTGCTAATATTCCCCCCATTGCCTTTAACACCTACACCTTGCTGCGCTGCTTTTAATACAGCAATAATGTGTTTACAGGCTCCATCATATTCCAAATAAGCTGGACAAGTACAACTATAATTTGCTATTGTACCATCTTCAAAAAAATCAATATCTACATCGTATCTTTGACTACCCCTTACTTGAGCTTTAATCTCCATTTCATCTGTGTCAATACCAACAATTCGAACCCTATTGCTATTATAATAATCGATTCCTCTATTATACGTTGTACTATTTGCTGCTTCCTGATGTATTTCTCTATCACTGATTGAAATTCTAAACATATTAACCTCACAATTATGTAGATTATAATAATGACTATCCACTTATGTATCTTATTTCATTATTAACTTATTTTCATTTTAATATAAATGAAAATAGAAATAAATTCTCGCACTCTAATTATATCTAACATTGACCTATTAGTGAATAAAAGGAACAATAAAAATAACTATTCAAAAGGAGGGGTTATTTTTATTATTCCTTTTATTCTGACACGCTTGTATCATACCACAAAAAGCTTGTATATTGGTCATTTATAATTAATACCCGTTAATCCAATCCTTAGGCGTTGCATTGAATATATGTGATCTATTTAATTTAAAAATACCGATATCATAACCGCCATTAATGGTTATGATAATCGAATCTGTTTCTTTTGCCTCTGGATAGTTATCTAATGCAATTCGTGCTATTTTATCTGCTAGCTGTTTGTATTCATCCTGTTTTCCATACCAATAAAAATCTATTCGTAAAAATGTAGTTTTATAATATATTTATCAACTCAATGAATCTACGGTGTAGGCACAGAACATATTTACTCCAATATATATACTTATCCAAAAGAAAAGATAGGCATTGTTGAATGTCTATCTTTTAAAATCTATTAGTATATGCAGTTCTGTTAAATATTATGCAAGGAAATTAATTACACTTGGAGTATCCACAATCTCTACAGATCACGCATCCGCCTTCATGCTGAATTTTATTTCCGCACTCGGGGCAGTATTTCATCTTGTTTTTATTTTCAGGATTCTCTGATGCTGCTGATATTTCATCAAAAGCCACTGAGCTTGCTCCGCATTGGGTAGCACACAATGAACAATTTCCACTGCAATCTCCATTTTCCTCTATAGCTTCAGTTAGTTCGTCGATGGTTTCTACATCCTTCATTTCTACTTGTATTTTCATTACTTTTTCTAGTGCTCTTCCTATTGCGTCAGGGCAGGAGAGAACCTTCAAGCCCTTTTGCCTTAAAGTAGAGTGACATCTAATACCTCTAAGTTGTTCTATTATTTCTGTTACATCTACGCCTGCTCTAAGAGCTATTGAGATGAGTCTGCTTGTTGCTTCTGATTGAGAAGGACAGCCTCCTGCTCTTCCTAGGTTGGTGAATACTTCACATATTCCACCATCGTCAGAGTTTACAGTAATATAAAGATTGCCACATCCAATCTTCACTTTTTCTGTTATTCCGATAGTTACTTCTGGTCTTACTCTTGGTGTAAGATTCTTCTGATCCTCTTCGTGAATCTCATTCACTTTGTTCTCTTCTTTATTAACAGATCCAATATTTAGAACTTGAGAATCACGGCTTCCATCTCTATATATTGTTACACCTTTACAGCCTAGCTTATAAGCCAACATATATGCTTTACTTACATCTTCTTTTGTCGCATCATTTTTAAAGTTAACTGTTTTCGAAACTGCATTATCCGTATATTTTTGGAACATTGCCTGCATCCTTATATGCCATATAGGATCAATATCATGTGACGTAGCAAAGACTCTTCGAACATCTTCTGGTACTTCATTTATATGTCTTACAGAACCGAGTCTTGCAATCTTTTTCATAAGTTCAATGCTATAAAATCCCCTTGCCTTTGCAATCCGCTCGAATAATGGATTCACTTCAACAAGCTCATCATTATCCATCACATTCCTAATATAGGATATTGCGAATAATGGTTCTACTCCACTGGATACCCCAGCTATGATTGAAATGGTTCCTGTTGGCGCTATTGTAGTTGTTGTTGCATTACGTAGATTCATGTTCTTATCTTTATATATACTATTATCAAAGCATGGGAAAGTTCCACGCACTTCCGCAAGTTTAATTGAAGCTTGTTTTGATCGATCATTGATAAAATTCATTACTTGCTCTGCAGTATTAACACCGTCCTCAGAATCATATGCTATGCCAAGCTCAATAAGCATATCTGCAAAGCCCATTACACCAAGTCCTATTTTCCTTGTTTTCTTAGTCATTTCATCTATTTTATCAAGTGGATACTTATTTACATCTATAACATTATCAAGAAAGTGTACCGCATGGTCTACTATTTGACCTAATTTGTCATAATCAATATATGCTTTATTGCCTGAATCTTTAACAGAAGTAACTAGATTTATAGAACCTAGGTTACATGATTCATAAGGTAGAAGCGGTTGCTCACCACAATTATGTACATATATTCCATTTGCATCAAAGGCATTTATTCCAGGCACCTGCACATCATAAACATCACATGGTTCAAGTTCAACGATATCAACTATGGAAGCAACAAAACGATCTCTATTCATCCCACGCTTATAATTATTCAAAGCCTCTACTAACCTTTTTTGTTTCTTATTACTGCCAAATCCAATCAACTCACAGAAAAAAATCAAATTGTCTTGTGAGATACAAAGTTCATGTCCGCTCTTCACATTATACTCTTTGTTTCCGCCTTTTCCATCTGGCATAGTTTTTAATGCTGAAGGCTTCCTGTTATCATATATTGTAGATGCGATTCCTAATCTTCCAAGCATTCTTTGCACTATTTTCAAAGTTTCTATATCATTTTGCCATAGTCTTATAGACACCCCTTTGCTTTGTGTTCCCACAACAGTACCATCTGTATCAAATAGTCCTCTCAGGATGCCTCTATAAAAATCATGCCCGCCTTTTTCAATTTCACTGTTAAGCTTTTTTTCGCCTGGAAATAATCCATAATCTTCAGCCAAGCTCTTTATTGCGGACATTTTCATACGATGCTCTTGTCTGTCTTCTATTATTGTTTGGAATCCTTTGAAATCGCTTCTATGTGGTAGCGTGAAAGCTGCTTCACCTACAGCATTTAATAAGGAATATGCATCTTCATCATTTCCCCAGACACTGATTACTGCTCCATCTTTCTTTAAGGTTCCATCGCCTAAAAGCATACCTAGAAGGTACCCTTCATTTAAATCGCCTCTACCTTCCCACTTTAGCCCTCTATTATTTGACAAGATAACTTTATCTCCATGTTTTAATTCTCCTGCTGCTTTCCATTCCTCATCAATATGAAAGCGATTTACTTTTGAAGCAATTCTCACTAAATGATCTTTGGTCAATGATATTTCATAACCTCTGTCTGTTCTGACCTTTATAACTTCCTTAACACCAGTTTTGAAAAAACCTTTATCATCTGAATCGTGTAAAAGTCCATTAAGGGCAAGTTTAACTTTCTTTCCTAATATATCTTTTACTTGCACTCCTCCCTTTTCAGTGAGGACCCAAGTATCACCGGTCACACATGGATTGGTGCTTTCGATTTCTCCAAGTTCAGGAACCACATTATCTCTATTCATCCTATCTAAAAATATTATCCCTGGTTCGCCATTGTTCCAAGCCATATCTATTATTAATTCAAATACTTCTTTTGCTTTAAGTTTTCCTCTGACTTTTTTCGTATTTGGGTCTAAAAGCTCGTATTCTTCATCTTTTTCAGCAGCTTCCATGAATTTCTCTGTTATACCTACGCTAATATTGAAATTAGTAATATCTTTATTATCTTTTTTGCATTGAATAAACTCTAATATATCTGGATGATCTATTCTCAGTATTCCCATGTTGGCGCCTCTTCGAACTCCGCCTTGTTTCACGGCTTCTGTAGCAGCGTTAAAGACTTTCATAAAGCTTATTGGGCCTGACGCGACACCGCCTGTTGAATTTACTGTGGCACCTTGACCTCTGAGTCTACTGAAGCTAAAACCAGTTCCTCCACCGCTTTTATGTATCATAGCAGAATATTTTATTGCATCAAAAATACCTTCCATAGAATCTTCTATTGGAAGTACAAAACAGGCTGATAATTGTCCTAATTCTCTACCTGCATTCATTAGCGTAGGTGAGTTTGGCAAAAACTCCAGTTCTGTCATCATATTGTAAAAATCTTTTTCTACCTTTATTGTATCAGCTTTTTCATCATAATTCTTATCCGCCTGAGCAATTGCATTTGCAACTCTCACAAAAAGTCCATCAGTAGTTTCTATTAGCTTACCATCCTGATCCTTTGTTAAATATCTTTTCTCTAATACTTTTTTTGCATTATCAGAAAGCAAATTTAGCACCCCCATATCTATATTTAGTATGTATCAACCTTATAACATACTATGTATTGTAGCACATTGTGGAAATAATGGCAAAAGTAAAAAGTCCTATTTTTTCTAATTCGGCTAATATAGGTCGCCTTTTCATGATTATAATTACTCATATTATTTATCATTAGATTTAAATGTTAATTTATCTACACAAACTAAATGAATTTTCAAAAAAAATAAAACAGTAAACATTAGCTTACTGTTTTATTTATGTAATAAAATTTTAAAATGGCTCCCCAAGTAGGACTCGAACCTACGACCCTGCGGTTAACAGCCGCATGCTCTACCAACTGAGCTATTGAGGAACATTTGAACCCGGCGACGACTTACTCTCCCAGGACCCTGCGGTCCAAGTACCATCAGCACTGGAGAGCTTAACTTCTGTGT